>LNAP01001126.1_pt1 | contig 28842 bp, 24 predicted proteins | sample 602601 | NCBI WGS metagenome assembly LNAP01 (sample SAMN02440304, study PRJNA202911) | soil metagenome | biome: Subtropical and temperate rainforests or woodlands; isolation source: soil samples (1 kg each in a 20% v/v slurry with milli Q water) were... ... | reverse complement strand
GAGCGCCATCGCCGCGAGGCGCGGCCGCGTTGTCGCTCCGGTGGAAACACGCTTTTGCATTGGCTTCTCCTTCGAGGTTGCCATGGCAGCGCCATGGATCAATTCCGAAGGAAGCCTAGGGTCAGTCGCCCGCCATGCGCTTGTCTCAGGCCGCACGAATAGTTGGATCGGGCGGCGTTACGGATTGGGCACGGCCGCACCTATTTTAGGCATGGCGAATATTGGCCGGACGGCAGCAACCGCATCGGGTCTTGCCGGCGGTTGGCGGCCGCGTCTTGCCGAACTGTCAGGACGTCGCCGGCCGGGTCGCGATCCAGATCACGTGCCGCGCGCCGCCGCGTTTCCCGGTGGCACGGACGTTGATTTCCTCCGCCTGAAATCCCGCCGTCTTCAAGCGCTCGGTGAATTTCGCGTTCGGACCCGACGACCACACGGCCAGCACGCCGCCGGGGCTGAGTGCGGCAAAGGCCGCGCGCAGGCCGGGCAGATTGTACAGCGCGTCGTTGCTCTGCCGCGTCAGCCCTTCCGGACCGTTGTCGACATCGAGCAGGATGGCGTCGAACGCGGAGCGCGCCGCGGCAATCGACTGGCTCACATCGGCCTCCAGCAACGCGACGCGCGGATCGGCCAGGCAGTCGCCGAACAGCTCGGCCATCGGCCCGCGCGCCCAGGTGATGATCGCCGGCACCAGCTCGACCACGGTAATGCGGGCCTGCGGACCGCTGACCGCGAGTGCCGCGCGCAGCGTGAATCCCATGCCGAGGCCGCCGATCAGGATACGCGGCCGCTCCAGCGCCTTGATGCGGAAGCAGGCCAGCGTCGCCAGCGCTTCCTCGGATCCGCTGAGCCGGCTGCTCATCAGCTCGTTCTGGCCGAGCTTGATGGTGAGCTCGGTGCCGCGCCGCATCAGCCGCAGCTGTTCGCCGCCGCCTGGCACATCGGCCGTATCGATCAGGATCCAGGGAAGCACGTTCGATCTCTCAGCGGGTTGGGTGACCGGGCGGGTCAGGACGCAAGATAACCCAAACAACAGGGGCCATTGCCTGTTAGTCGTCCAAATCATGAACCTTGGCAATGATTTGATAGCCGCCGTTTCGAACCGTCTTGAATACGTGCGGTAAGCCGCAGCTGGACAGCTTTCGTCGCAGGCGGCTGACCAGGACATCGATAGACCGGTCCGTTGCATCTCCCTCGCGTCCGCGCGTCAGATCGAGCAATTGATCGCGCGAGAGCACGCGGCCCGGACGATCGAGAAAGGTCCGGAGCAGATCGAACTCAGCACCTGTCAGTTCAATATTGCGGCCCTGGGGATCGACCACGGACCGGGCAAACGGATCGACGACGAAGCCTTCGAAAGAATAGCGTTTCCTGCCGGCGTGAGCCGAGCGCTCGTCCTGACCGCGACGAAGGACCGCGCGGATGCGCGCGACAAGTTCCCGCGGATTGAAGGGCTTACCGAGATAGTCGTCGGCGCCGATCTCAAGCCCAATGATCCGATCGATCTCCTCTTTCAGCGCCGTCAGCAGAATGACCGGAATGTTCGATCGCTCGGACCGCAAATCGCGGCAAAGATCGAGCCCCGACCCGTCGGGTAACATGACATCGAGAACGATGAGATCGATCTGGCTGGTCGCAATTCGTTCGCGGACGTCGGCGCATCGCGAGGCAAGTTGCACACGAAATCCCTGCTCCTTGATGTAGCGAGCCAAAAGCTTCCGAATCTCGAGATCGTCGTCGACGATCAGAATTTGAGGTACGTGCATGGGTCAATTTGGCCACATTGGAGTAGGGGGAAGAAGAAATATTTGTAACGAAGGCTCTCCTCCGAAATGCCTGGACATCTTTCGTCACAAACGGTGCTGAAGCAGCAACTTTCGGTCATGTCGGGCCAAATTCCCAGCCATGTGAGCCGTCTATCAAGAGCGCAGAGTTCACCATCAGGGGGTTTGAATGCGCGCTCCGGCCAATCTGGATTTGTCCAGTATCTATAAGACGTTTGGCTTCCGCCGGCTATGGCGGGCCGCAGATCGCCGGGCGCTGTCAGGTGCGATGATAGCCCTGATGATGGTCACAGCGGTGCGCGTGGCGCCTTTTGCTGGCGGCGGTCTGAGCGTCGTGCTGGCGCAGCTCCTGTTCGTCGTGCGGCCATCGAAGTCGGTCGCAAGGACGGGAGCGCGTTGGCGGGAGTTGGCACGAGGCCGGCCTTCGCCGTTGTTGCTGACCATGCTGGCGACGGTCACCTTGTTGCCAGGCTGCGCCACTGCGCCGCTCGTCCAGGGCTCGGGCCTGTCGTCCTATGACGGACTGCAGCAGTCGGACGGAAAGATCACCAAGTCGCGGCTTCACGTCAAGAAGGAGCAGGTCGCGGCGGCCAGGACGATCAGTATTGCGCCTACCCAGTTCCCGCCCAACGTTGCGCCAACGCTATCGAACGCGCAGCGCGCGCTGGTCGCCAACGCCGTGAACCGCGCGCTGTGCATCAGCCTCAGCGATCGCTTCGAAGTGGTTACGCCGGGCGTGCCGGCGGACCTGACCGTCCGCGCTGCGGTCACCCATGCCACAGAGACCAACGAGGCTGCCGCGGGCGTCTCGGTTGCGGCCTCCATCGGGACGAAGTTCGTCGATATGGGCAGCGTCCCGATCCCGATCCCGCGCATTCCGATCGGGCTGGGCGAGTTGTCGATCGAAGCTGAAGCGGTCGACCGCGCCGGTCGGCAGCAGGCGGCCATCGTCTGGGGCAGAGGTGCAAACGCGTTCTTCAGCTCGCCGCGGGTGTCGAAAGCGGGTGACGCTTACGAGCTTGCGGGATCTTTCGGCGAAGATTTCGCCACGCTGCTCAACAAGGGTGAGAGCCCGTTCGGAGGTGTCGGCATCAACATCCCGTCCTGGCAGAAGATCAGCTCGAACGCGGGGCTCGCTCCGAAGTTCGCCGCGTGTGAGAGCTACGGACGCTCGCCTGGTGTCGCCGGCCTTGTCGGAGGCAAGCTCGGCTTTCCGCCCGAATGGACCGATGACGGCGCGAAGAGCGTTGCAACCCGCTGACGACCAGAAGCGCAGCGGGCGGCGGGTCAGGCGTCCTCGCCGCGGCGGCTGCATGCCGTGCCGAGGCGCGGTGCATCGTCGGATGCAGGTGGAACACCAGATGGATCGCGCCGGCCGCCATGGCGGATCGCGTCACCATGGAGCGAGGATGTTTGAATTGGCGAGGTCCGCCCGGCGGCCCAGGTCGTGTGACCGCGCGAACGCCGGTGCCGGCTCCAGGTCGATGCGAGTGCTTCGTCCTGCGTTCGTGTTCCTCGTCGCATTGTCCTGCGCCGGATGCGCGACCATCAACGTGCGCGATGTCGTGCCCGAGCGGCTTGCCGACGAGGCCGAACTTGCTGGCATGCCCAATATCCGCATCTGGGGAGACGCCTCGGTCGCCCCGCTGATGATGTCCCTGCAGCACTCGCCAACGTCGCGCGCGCTGTCCCGCGCGCGACGCGCAGAGGGACAGCAACCGCCGTTCAACATTCTCGCAATCTCCGGAGGTGGCGAGGACGGCGCCTTCGGAGCCGGCCTCCTGGTCGGCTGGGGGGACGGCGGGACCAGGCCCGATTTCGATGTCGTGACCGGCGTCAGCGCGGGCGCACTCACCGCTCCCTTCGTCTATCTGGGGCGAAGTCGCGATGCGGACCTGAAGAAGGTATTCACCGGATACACCCGCAGCGAGATCTACGATCCCGGCATCATGCCGCTGCTGGGGGGCTCCAGCCTGGTCGATAGTTCACCGCTCGAACGCCTGATCGCGAGCTACGTCGACGCCCGTTTCCTGCGCGACGTCGCCGCTGAGCGCAGCAAGGGGCGAATCCTGCTGATTGGCACCACGAACCTGGACGCGCAGCGGCCGGTCCTGTGGGACATGGGACGCATCGCGATGAGCGGTCATCCGCAGGCTCTCAGCCTGTTTCGCAAGATTCTGCTGGCCTCGGCGTCGATCCCCGGCGTCTTTCCTCCCGTTCTTATCAAGGTTCGTGCGCACGGCCGGGATTACGACGAACTGCACGTCGATGGCGGCGTGACCCAGCAGGTCTTCGTGCCGTCCTTGCCCAGGGGAGCCAATGACCCCGACGTCACAGCGGGGCGATCGGCACGGCGGATGTTCGTCATCCGCAACGGGAAGATCAGCCCCGAGTGGGAGGCTATCGAAGCCGGGGTGTTCTCGATTTCCCGCCGCTCCGTCTCGACCCTGATCAAGAACCAGGGCATCGGAGATCTCCACCGGATCTACGCCAGGGCCCAAGCCGACGGCATTGATTTCAACCTTGCGGCGATCCCGTCCGAGTTCGGCGTGAAATGGACCAAATCGTTCGATCCATCTTACATGCAGGCCCTCTATGACGAGGGTTATCGCGCCGGTGTGCAAGGCTATCGCTGGAAGAAGGCCCCGCCCGGTCTGGCAAATGAGACATTGCTAGCTCCTCCTCTCTCGAAGAGTCATGACGCGGCGATGTCGACGGCGAACTGAAGACCAGTGTCCCTCAAACGAGGCGCGCGGGCTCGACGGATAGGCGCCACCTCGATCATCCGATGGCCGCGCGCCGATGCAAAGTCGATCACGAAGATTGCTGAGCCGGCAGCCGCACGGTCTGCAGCAACCCGCGCAGGCGACCGTTCTCGATCTTGATCGTACCTCCGGCGCGCTGCACGATTTCATGTGCGATCGTGAGGCCGAGCCCTGCCCCCCCGAATTGCTTGGTGCGCGCCCGATTGGCACTGAAGAAGGGTTCGAAGACCCGCCCGAGCATGTCGGAGGGAATTCCCGGGCCGTCGTCTTCGATGATGACACTCACTTCCGACGGCGTGCTCTCGATCGCGACCCGCGCGCGCCTGCCATGGGTGGCGGCGTTGATGATCAGATTGCGAAACCCGCGCTTGAGGCTGGTCCGGTCGGCGAGCACGCAGCCCGCCGCACTGCGGGTGAGGTTGACGTCGTAAGACAGCGCCCGCAACTCCTCGACCGTTTCGGCGATCAGGAGGTCGAGCCCGAGGGATTCGGGCGTCGTCTTGCCGGATTCCTCCCGCACCAGTTGGATCGCGCTGTCGGCAATGCGTTCGAGTTCATCGATGTCCTTCAGCCACATCGTGCGGTCGTCGTCGTCCTCGACGAATTCCGCGCGCAGCCGCATCCGCGTGATCGGCGTTCGCAGATCATGGCCGGCGGCGGCGACCACGCGCATCCGGCTGTCCATCGCCACCTTCAGGCGCGAGGACAGCGAGTTGAGCGCCTTGGCGGCAATGCGCACTTCGGCCGGCCCCGCAATCGGCAGTTCGGGCAGCAGGCCGTCCGGACCGACGTTCGCGATCGCCCGCTCGATCACCACCAGAGGCTTGACCATGCGATTGGCGAAAAACAGTGCCACCGGCAACACCCCGAAGGTGACGAAGGCGAGCCACTTCAACACCCGGTTCAGGATGCCGCCTTCCGGGGGTAGGTCGGGGATCTCGGTGACAATCCAGCCGCGATCGACCGGAATCGACAGCAGCGGCAGATGGTCGTCGTTCCGGGACACCACGACGTCGCGCGGCATGCCGCGTTCGGCGAGGGCCTGGCGCAGCCAGGCGGTGAGGTTGGCCTCGACCCGGCCCCCGCCGGGCTCCTGCTGGACGGTCACCAGGCTCGGCGCGACGCGCGCGGCCCGAGCCAGCAGTTCGACCTGGTCGGCAAGGGCGCCGATCGCCTGGCGTTCATTCGGCGGCTTGAACAGATAGATCAGGGCCGCAGTCGAGATGCTCACCGCCGCAACGATCACCACCACGATCAAGACCGCGAGCTTGGCGCGCAGCGTGTTCACGATCGCATGTCCACGGCCTCGACCTTCACGACGAACTGATAGCCGCCGTTCCGAACCGTCTTCAGCAGGCGCGTCGCTCCCGACGGATCCAGCTTGTGTCTCACGCGGCTGATGAGAACGTCGATCGATCGGTCGAATACGTCGCCGCGGCCACGCGTAAGATCGAGCAACTGATCCCGCGAGAGGACACGCCCCGGCCGATCCAGGAAGACTTGCAGCAAGTCGAACTCGGCGCCGGTCAGTTCGATCGCGTTGCCCGCCGCGTCGACCACGCTGCGCACTTGCGGGTCGGCGACGAACCCCTCGAACCGATACGCCCTCGACGCGCCCGCCTGGGCGGGCGTCTCCGAGCGGCGGCGCAATACCGCACGGATTCGCGCGACCAGCTCGCGCGGGTTGAATGGCTTGGAAAGATAGTCGTCGGCTCCCATCTCAAGGCCCAGGATGCGGTCGACGTCCTCCTTGAGGGCGGTGAGCAGGATGATGGGGATCGGGTTGCGCTTCGCTCTGAGATCCCGGCATGCATCAAGGCCCGAGCCATCCGGCAACATGACGTCCAGCACCACGAGATCGATCTGCTCGGTTGCGATGCGCTCGCGCAGCTCGCCGCAACTTGCCGCCAGCAATACGCGAAAAGCCTGTCCTTCGACATAGCGCGCGAGCAGCTTTCGGATCTCCGGATCGTCGTCGACCACCAGGATCTGCGGCGTCTGTTTGCTCATGTACCTGCGTTGACCAATTTCGATGGCGCCGTTTTACCGCGAAGTGCGGTCGAGGGAAGCCGACATTCGTAACGAACTCGGTCCCGTGTCGATCCAGCAATGTTTCGACATAAAGCGTCGGATGCAGAGACACACCGACACGAACAGTCCAACTCAGGCAAACCTCGCACCCTATCCCGATATCAGCCGGGTTACCCCGAAGCGGTACGACAACACCCGGCTGTTCGACGAGCGGGAGCAGGATGCAGAATGACAACGATTCCAGAACGCAGCCGCATATGGGCTGCTTCCATCGCGATTCTCCTGGGCGTCCAATCCGCGGCTCACGGGCAGGATTCCTCGGCTGCGATGACGGTGGTCGCAAGGCCGGTGGAAAGATCCGAGATCACCGGCAGCATTACCGCGACGGGCAACGTGGTCGCATGGCGCGAGATTCCGGTCAGTTCGGAGGTCGGCGGCCTTGCCGTGGCGGAGATTGCGGTCGACGAGGGAGATGTCGTCGCGAAGGGCCAGGTGCTGGCGCGCCTCAATCATGATCTGACGATGGCTGCGCTGGCGAAGCAAAAGGCCGCGGTCGGCGAATTGCAGGCGAGCCTTGCAATTGCCCGATCAGACGCCGGGCGCGCCCGCGCCGTCTCGTCCGGCGTGATCAGCGCGCAGGTGATCGAGCAGCGTGAGACCCTCGTCAAGACGGCCGAGGCGAAGCTGCAGGCAGCGCAGGCGCAGCTCGACGACGCCGAAGCGCGGCAGCGCCAGACGGTCATCGTCGCGCCGGCCGCCGGGACGATCGCATCGAGGTCCGTTGCGATCGGCCAGGTGGTTCAGACCGGCGTCGAGATGTTCCGGCTCATTCAAGACAACCGCATGGAGGTCGATGCGCGCGTGCTGGAGCAGGATCTGGTCGCTGCCGCCGCCAGCCAACCCGCGACGGTTATCGGGCCGAGCGGCAGGTCGGAGCCGGGCTTCGTCCGAGCGGTCTCGCCGATCGTCGATCCGAAGACGCGTCTGGGGACGGTGCGCATAGCGCTCCCCGGCGACACGCCGCTCAAGCCCGGCATGTTCGCGCGCGTCGCCATCGAGGTCGAGAGCAAACTCGTGCTGACCATTCCGCTGAAGGCGCTGGTCTGGCGCGAAGCGAAGGCGCACGTCTTCAAGGTCGGCCGCGACAATCTGGTGTCGCTCACCGAAGTCCGCGTCAGCCGCGGGGTGGCCGACGATGTCGAAGTGCTGGGCGGTCTCGCCGAGGGAGACCGCATCGTCACATTGGGCGCCGGGCTTCTCAACGACGGTGACGTCGTGAACATTCAGACCGCAGCGGCAAAGCGCGGTTCGGTCCGATGAACAACATCTCCAGATGGGCGATCCGTCACCCGGTGCCGACCACGATCCTGTTCGTGCTGTTGACGTTGTCCGGCCTGGTCGCGTTTTCCAAGCTCCGCCTCAACAACATGCCGGACATGGACATTCCCACCGTCACCGTCACCGTTCCCTGGGCCGGCGCCGCGCCGACGGAGATCGAAACCCAGGTCACGCGGTTCATCGAGGACAGCATTGCGGGACTGGGCGCCGTCGACCACGTTCGCTCGACCGTCAACGAAGGCCAGTCAATGACGAGGGTCGAGTTTGCGATCGGCACCGACATCGACCGTGCCACCAATGACGTTCGCGATGCCGTCGTGTCGATTCGATCGAAGCTGCCGCAGGCGGCGCTCGATCCGATGATCCGGCGTGTCGACGCCACCGGACAGGCCATCCTCACCTTCGTCGTCGACGCGCCGGGGATGGCTCCCGACGAACTGAGCTGGCTGATCGACAATGACGTCGCCAAGGCCGCACTCGCCGTGCCGGGCGTAGCGAGGATTTCGCGATCCGGCGGCGTCGAAGCCGAGGTCACGATCAAGCTCGATCCCGACCGGCTGATGGCGCTCGGCCTGACGGTCGTCGAGGTCTCCGACCAGGTCAGGGCCCAGAACATCACCCAGCCGGGCGGCCGCGCGACGCTCGGCGGAACGGAGCAGGCGATCCGCGCGCTCGGAAGCGTCGCGGACGTGGAACGGCTCAAGGACCTGCGCATCGCCTTCAGTGACGGACGCAGCGTCAGGCTTTCCGAGCTTGGAAGCGTCGAGCAATCCTGGGCGGAGCCTCGCCAAAGGGCCCGGCTCAACAATCGCGAGGTTGTCGGCTTCAATGTCTACCGCGCAGTCGGCTCGGGCGAGTTCGCGGTGACCCGCGACGTTCGCAAGCGGATGATGGAATTCGCCGCAGATCATCCCGGCGTCCGCCTCCTCGAGGTGACCTCGTCGACCGCCGCCGTGGTCGAGGGCTATGACGCCGCGATCGAGGCACTGTGGCTGGGCGCGTTGCTGGCGATTCTCGTCGTCTGGCTGTTCCTGCGCGACATCCGCGCGACACTGATTTCCAGCGCGGCGCTTCCGTTGTCGCTGATCCCGACATTCGCGGTGATGGTGGCGTTGAACCAGTCGCTGAACAACATCACGCTGCTCGCGATCGCCCTGGTCGTCGGTATCCTCGTCGACGACGCGATCGTGGAAATTGAGAACATCGTTCGACACGTTCGACAATCCGGGAAACGCGTCTACGACGCTGCCATCGATGCGGCCGACGAAATCGGTCTCGCGGTCGTGGCGACGACATTCGCGATCATCGTGGTGTTCGCGCCCGTCGGGTTGATGCCCGGCATTCCCGGTCAGTTCTTCAAGGCGTTCTCGATCGCCGTCTGTACATCGGTATTCTTCTCGCTGGTCGTCGCGCGCCTGCTGACGCCTTTGATGGCGGCGTTTCTGCTGAAGGCCGACGTCGGGGAGCATCGCGAGCCGGCGTGGGTTCGGCACTACACGTCGATATTGGCCTGGACCCTGCGCCATCGGTGGATCACGATCTGCGCAGGTATCGTGTTCTTCGTCGCGTCACTTGCGCTGGTGCCGTCACTTCCCGCAGACTTTATGCCCGCGGCCGACCGAGGCCGTTCGGTTGTGACCCTCGAACTGGCGCCGGGCACAACGCTGCCGGAGACCGACGTCGCGACACAACGCGCCGTACGCGCGCTGATGGCCCGGCCTGAAGTGGCCTCCGTCTATGCGGCGCTCGGAACCGAAACCTCCACGATGTCCGGCCCCGGCGATCTGTCGACGTCGGTGGGCGATGTGCGACGCGCCACCATCACGATCAACCTCGTGCCGAGAGCCGAACGCGCGCTGTCCCAACAGGCGTTCGAGGTTTCGGTGGGGCGGCAACTCTCGTCCATTGCCGGCGTGCGGATACAGCTTGGCGAGGACGGATCATCCGGCGCGAAGATTCAGGTCTCGTTGCTCGGCGACGACCCCGCGGCGCTCGCCGACACAGCCCGGCGATTGGCGCAGGAGATGCGGACGCTGCCGGGATTCCATCGCACGCGCGTGGCGAGCAGCTCTGCGAGGCCCGAGCTCCACATTGTGCCCAAGGAGGACAAGGCGGCCCTGCTCGGCGTGTCCACTGCCGCAATCGCAAAAACCGTGAATATCGCCACCGTCGGCGACATCGAGCAGAACCTGTCGAAGTTCAGCCTGGATACGCGACAGATCCCGATCCGCGTGCTGCTGAACGAGGCCGCGCGCAGCGACTTGTCGCGCCTGTCCTTCCTCCAGGTCCCGGCCTTCGAACGCCCGGTGCCCCTGGCGTCGGTGGCCGACATCAGCTTCGGTTCCGGCCCGGTCCAGATCGAGCGGACCGATCGGACCCGCAGCGAAACCGTCGAAGCGGCGCTGGGCGGGCTCACAGTCGGTGAAGCCGAGAGCGTCGTCGCGAACCTTCCCTTGATCAGACGGTTGCCGGCCGGGATCGTGTACAAGCCCGAGGGTGATTCCGAGCGGATGCGGGAGTTGTTCGATGGCTTCAAACTTGCTGTGAGTTCAGCGATCGTTCTGTTGTTCGTCGTCCTCGCACTGTTGTTCAACAGCTTCGTGCAACCCGTCACGATCCTCACCGCACTCCCGCTGTCCCTCGGCGGCGCGCTTGGCCTGCTGCTGTTGACGCGAACCTCCATTTCGCTACCGGTGCTGATTGGACTGCTGATGCTGATGGGAATCGCTGCGAAGAACTCAATTCTTCTGGTCGAATACGCCATCGTCGCGCAACGCAATAGCCTGGATCGCGTCCAGGCGCTTCTGGACGCAGCCCGCAAGCGGGCGCGGCCGATCGTGATGACGACGATCGCCATGAGCGCCGGAATGCTGCCGATCGCGTTTGGCATGGGAGCTGATGCCGAACGGCGCGCCCCGATGGCCATCGCCGTGATTGGCGGCCTGCTCGGTTCGACGATCCTGAGCCTGGTTTACGTTCCGGCTTTCTACACGGTCATGGACGATCTGTCGTGCTGGCTTGGGAAGCTGCTTCGTCGTCAGGCGCAGACGAGAGTCTGACGCCGGCGAATCCGAGAGCGGAAGCTCGATCGTTACGACCCGTCCGGGGCTGGAATCGACCTATCAATCCGATCAATGAGGACCCGCGGCCGAGTCAGCTTGCGGCCCATCTCCGAAGTCGGTCCCCCCGCAGTCCGGGGCCGGTCTCGACCTAGTCCGCAAACTCGCGCGAATCGCTCGGACGGCATCTGACGACCAGAACCCGCAGCTCGCTCAGCTTCTGAGCAAGACGTTCGCAGGTTGTTCTGAATGGTGTGAAAATGGCGCACCCGATAGGAGTCGAACCTATGACCTTTGCCTTCGGAGGGCAACGCTCTATCCAGCTGAGCTACGGGTGCACACGGTCCATTTAGCCGATTGCCCGGGCGTCGGCAACGCCCGGCATGGCCGGTTTGGAACAAAATGGCTCCCTCGGAGAGGGCTTGCCCTCGACAGGCGGCGGTCACAGGTTCGCACCCGATCGGGTGCGCGCGCAATGCGCGTGCCGGCTGCGCCGTGGCTGCGGCGGGCATTTTGAGAAGAAAGGACGCAGGGTCGCCGTCCTGCTTGCTCGCCTGGGCCCCAGCCAAAGCCGCGCAGCGCTTCTGACCCGCCGCTTACGACGTGCGCTTCTGGCTTGTCGTTGAACAATCCGCGCGCCCGCTCAGACCAATCGGTATTCGATGCCTTTGGAGGTTGCCATGGTTGTCGTTCCGAAGCCCACCATCAGTCTTGCCAAAGCCGAGAAGAAACAGTCGGTGTTTGTGGACCTTGGCATCATCTGCGCCGCGGTAGTTTTTGTCGCCGTCCTCTTGCTGACTTACGGCATCGATCTCAGCCCCGGACTTTTCTGAACCGGCCCTGGAAACCGAATGCAATGGCTGCCGCCCTGGTCCGGCTCCTTCGGCTGAGTTGGAAGCTCCATGCGGACGCCCCGGAACATCGGCAACACCTGACGGAGCAGGGCACGGTCTGCGCGTCCCGGTCGCTCGCCTCAATGGGGTCCCGCCCGCAAGGGTAGGCAAAGCATTTCGCCTGTGACAGATTGCCCGCAAAGAAAAAGCGGGAGGAAGCCAAATGTCCTGGAGACGCGCGCTCGCGATCGCCTCGATTTGTTGCACGACGGTGTTTGCCGTTCCGGCGCTGGCCGAAAGCACCGTGCATATTGCCTGGTATTCTGACGGCAACGAGGGCGAGGTTCTGCTCGACCTGCTGAAACGCTTTCAGGCCAGCAACGCGGATATCAAGGTCGTCGTCGACCAGATGCCGTTCAAGGCGATCAGCGAAACATTGCCGGTGCAGGTGGCGTCCGGTCAGGGCCCGGACATCGCGCGCGTCACCGACCTCGGTGGTCTGGCGCGCTATGCGCTGGATCTGCGTCCCTATCTGAAGGATCCGGCCTACTGGGAAACCAATTTCGGTCCGTTCCTCGAATGGATGCGCGTCGATGGCGATACCAGGTCGATCCCGGGCTTCATGACCCAGCTCACCGTCACCGGCCCGTTCGTCAACAAGACCTTGTTCGAACAGGCCGGCATTGCCATGCCCGGGCCGAAGGCGACCTGGGATGATTGGGCCAAGGCGACGAAGGCCGTTGCCGACAAGGTCGGCGCGCCATTCCCGATCGCGTTCGATCGCTCCGGGCATCGGGTCTTCGGGCCGGTGATCTCGCAAGGCGGCAAGGTGTTCGATGCCAAGGGCGAGCCTGCCGTCACCGACGATGGCTTCAAGGCGATGGCCCAGAAGCTCTACGACTGGCACAAGAGCGGCGTGATGGGCAAGGAGCTGTGGGGCTCGGTGTCCGGCGCCACCTATCGCGGCGCCAATGACGAATTCAAGAACGGCCAGGTCGTTCTTTATATGTCAGGCTCCTGGCAAATTGCGCAGTTCGACAAGACCATCGGCGATGCCTTCGACTGGGTCGCGGTGCCCAATCCCTGCGGCCCCGGCGGTTGCAGCGGTATGCCCGGCGGCGCTGGCCTCGTTGCCATCAAGTCCACCAAGGAGCCGAAGGCCGTTGCGCGGGTGATGGAATATCTCGCCAGCGAGGACGTGCTGCGGGAGTTCTACGGCCGATCGCTGTTCGTGCCCGGCCATCTCGGCCTGTCGGCGAAGGGCGTGGATTATCCGACCGCCAGCCCGCTCGCCAAGGAGGCTCTTGGCGTCTACAGCAAGGGCGTGACGTCCGTGGAGCCGCTGGCCTACCGGCTGCAGGGCTATCCGCACAGCCGCATCATGTTCAACGTGGTCATCAGCCGGCTCGGACAGGCCATCTCCGGCGAAATCCCGCTCGATCAGGCCTACAAGCGGATCGACGACGATATTTCGCAGCAAATCGCCGAACGCAAGAAATAGCCGGATACGGCGGCCTTTCAGATGCGACAGTCAGATGCGGCGCGGCGCACGACCCGGCCCGATCCATGGGCGGCAGCCGTGCGGCTGCTCGACCTGCCGATGCGCGCCGTCCAGCGGCTGATCGGCGAGCGCCGCATGCCGTATGTTTTTCTGCTGCCGAACGTCGTGTTCTTTGCGCTGTTCGTGTTTGTGCCGCTCGGCATCAGCTTCTGGTTCTCCTTCACCGGCGGCTCCGCGCTGTTCCCCTCGCAGCGCCCCTATGTGGGTCTGCAGCAATACGGCTATCTGTTCGACTGCGGCAGCGTGCTCGATCCGTCCTCGTGCCGTGAGGACCATTTCTGGCGCGGCGTTCACAACACCGCGTTCTTCGTGGTGGTTCAGGTCACCCTGATGGTGCTGTTCTCGCTGGTCACGGCGCTGGTGCTGAACCGGCCGATCCGCGGCCGCGCATTTTTTCGCGCGGTCTATTTCTTCCCGGTGCTGCTCTCGCCTGTGGTGGTCGCGCTGATCTGGAAATGGATCCTGCAGCGCGACGGCCTGCTCAACGCCGCCATCACCACGCTTGGCGGGCAGAAGATCATCTTCTTCATCGACCCGAGCTGGGCCATGTTCTGGGCGATCTTCGTTTCGATCTGGGCGCATATGGGTTTTTATACGCTGATCCTGCTGGCGGGTTTGCAGGCGATTCCGGGCGATCTCTATGAGGCCGCGGAGATGGACGGTACCCGGCCGCTGCGCGCGCTGCTGCGCATCACCCTGCCGCTGCTGTGGCCGAACATGATCGTTGTGATCGTGCTCGCTTTGATCCGCGGCGTGCAGACCTTCGACGAGGTGTTCGTGCTGACCGGCGGCGGTCCGGGCACCGCGACCCTGATGATCGTGCAATATATCTACGAGACCGCCTTCGCCAACCAGTCGCAGAATTTCGGCCTGGCATCAGCGGCCTCCATCGTGCTCGGCGTCGTGCTGTTTGTCCTGACGCTGGCGCAACTGGCCTTCAACCGCAAGCGAGACGCCACATGAGCCTGCGTTCCGCGCTCACCCTGCGCCGCGGCGGGCATCGCCTGCACTGGACCGACGTGGCGTCCTACGCCTATCTCGCGCTCGGCGTCGTGCTGATGTTCGGCCCGGTGCTGTGGCTCGGCCTGTCGTCGTTCAAGACCCAGGCGGCCTTGCTGGAATTTCCGCCGAGCCTGCTGCCGACCAGTCAGAAGCAGGTCAGCGTGCCCGGCTTCGACACGCCGCTGCCGCTGTTCAGCGTCACCATGGACGACGGTTCGACGCGCGTACTGGCGCAGGTCCGCCGCGTCGGGCTGCAGGCGCAGATGGTCGATCCCGCCGATCCCGGCAAGACCATTCGGGTGGCGCTCGACAAGCGCACGCCGCTGCGCGAGACGGCATTTGCCTTTTCCAACTACACCGAACCGTTGCGGCAGTTCGATTTCCTGCTCTATCTCAAGAATTCGTTGTTCGTCACCATTGTGGCGACACTGATCACGCTGCTGATCAATTCCATGGCCGCCTATGCATTGTCGATCTACCAGTTTCCCGGCCGCAACGTAGCGATGGTCGGCATCATCAGCACCCTGATGATTCCGATCACGATCATTCTCGTGCCTGTCTATCTGGTGATCACCTGGTTCGGCCTGGTCAACAGCCTGTGGGCGGTGATCCTGCCGGGCGCGGCGACGCCGACCGGGGTGTTCCTGCTGCGGCAATACATGCTGACCCTGCCGCGCGACCTGATCGAGGCGGCGCGCATGGACAAGGCCTCGGAATGGCAGATCTACGCGCGCATTGTGCTGCCGCTGACGTTGCCGGCGCTGGCAGTACTGGCGATCTTTTCGGTGATGTGGCGCTGGAACGAATTTCTCTGGCCGTTGGCGGTGCTCTCGAAGAGCCAGAGCTATACCCTGCAGATCGGGCTCAACGCGTTCCAGGGCGAGTTGCAGACGCAGTGGAATTACCTGCTGGCGATGACGGTCGTGACCATGCTTCCGATCACGCTGGTCTTCGTGTTCCTGCAGCGCTTCATCGTCGCCGGCATTGCCAATACCGGCGTGAAATAGACAGGCCTTGATCCCATGGCGCAGCTTGCTCTCAAGGCGGTCACCAAGACGTTCGGTCCCCTGCAGGTGATCCACGGCATCGACCTCGACGTGCGCGATGGCGAGTTCGTGGTCTTCGTTGGCCCGTCCGGTTGCGGAAAGTCGACGCTGCTGCGGCTGATCGCCGGCCTGGAGCAGCCGAGCTCCGGCCAGATCGTGATCGACGGGCAGGACGTGACGCGCGTGCCGGCCTCCGACCGCGGCCTCGCCATGGTGTTCCAGTCCTACGCGCTGTATCCGCATATGAGCGTCTACAAGAACATGGCGTTCGGGCTGGAGAACATGGGCCTGCCGCGCGCCGAGGTGGAGCTGCGCGTGACCCGCGCGGCGGCCACGCTGCGGCTGACCGACTATCTCGACCGCAAGCCCAAGGCGCTGTCCGGCGGTCAGCGCCAGCGCGTCGCCATCGGGCGCGCCATCGTGCGCGATCCAAAAATCTTTCTGTTCGACGAGCCGCTGTCCAATCTCGACGCCGAATTGCGGGTCGCCATGCGCAAGGAAATCGCGTCCCTGCATGCCGCCATCAGCGGCACCATCATCTACGTGACCCATGACCAGGTCGAGGCCATGACCCTGGCAAGCCGCATCGTGGTACTGCGGGCCGGCCGCATCGAACAGGTTGGCGCGCCGCTCGATCTGTACAACAGGCCGGACAATTTGTTTGTCGCCACTTTCATCGGCTCGCCGCGGATGAATGCAATCTCCGCGCAGGTGGTCGCCATCGATGGCGGCGACGCGGCGCTTGCGTTCGCGGAAGGCCAGACCCTGTTGCTGGGCAATCCCGGCGGCAGACTGGCGGCCGGCGATGCCGTGACCATCGGTATCCGGCCTGAACATTGCGATGTGGTCGATACCGGCGCGGTGGACCTCGCGGTCCGGATCGACCTTGCCGAGCAGCTCGGCGGCGAGACGTTTTTCTACTGTTCCGCGCCGGGCATCGCAGAGCTCACGGTGCAGGAATCCGGTCAATTGCTGCGCGCGCGCGGCGACACGTTGAAACTGCGGTTTCGCCGCGATCACCTTCACCTGTTCGACGCCAACGGGCAGGCGCTGGCGCACGGCGCTGCCGCGGCCATCGCGTCCTGATGCATCCTTTCGGTCCAGATTATCATCCGGAGCTCCCATGAAAGCTGTCACCACCGCGCACTTTGAAGGCCGCGACGGCCCGCGCGTTCAGTTCACCGGCGACTACGGGACGCGCATCACCCTGACCGTGCTGGAGCCGGCGATCATCCGCGTCACCATGCTGCGCGAGGGGGGCTGGAAGCTCGACCGCACATGGTCGCTGGCGCCCGGCGGTGACGAACCGCCGTTCGAAGGGCGCTCGCGGGACGATCTCAGCGGCTTTTCCTGCCCGGACTTTTCCGTGCAGGACATGGACGGGCGGATCATCATCGAGACGGATGCTTTGACGGCGGTGGTTCGTCTGGCGCCGTTCGGTATCGATTGGCACGAGACCGGCGCATCGGCGCCGTTCGCGCAGGACCGGCCGACGCAGGCCTATCTGATCTCCCGCCAGACCGGCAAGATCGCGCACTTCATGGCGCGCGCGCTCGAAGAGCGCCACCACGGGCTCGGCGACAAGGCCGGGCCCTATGATCGCACCGGCCATCGCTTCAAGCTGGATGCCGTCGATCCCTGCGGCTTCGACGCCGAGACCAGCGACCCGCTCTACAAGATCATCCCGTTCTACATCGTCGATCGCGACGGCGGCCCGAGCTACGGCCTGTTCTACGACAACCTGGCGGTGGGCGAGGTCGATTTCGGCGCCACCTTGGACAACTATCACGGCCTGTTCCGCAGCTACCAGGCCTCCGACGGCGATCTCGACTACTACTTCGTCGCCGGGCCGACCATGCGCGAGGTGGTGGCGCGCTACACCGGCCTGACCGGCGGTGCGCATTTCCCGCCGCTGTGGTCGCTGGGATTCGGCATCACCTCCATGAGCATTGCCGATGCCCCCGATGCCGACGCCCGTGTCACCGCGTTCATTGCCGCGTGCCGCGACCACCAGATCCCCTGCGACAGCTTCCACTTCGGCTCCGGCTATTCCTCCATCGGCGCGCGGCGCTACTGCTTCAACTGGAATTACGACAAGTTCCCCGATCCCGCCGCCACCATGGCGCGCCTGACCAAAGCCGGCATGCGCCCGGTCGCCAACCTCAAGCCATGCCTGCTCGACGATCATCCCAAACTTGCCGACGCCATCGCCAAGGGCGTGCTGGTGAAGGATGGCGAGACCGGAAAGCCGGCGATTGCGCAGTTCTGGGATGGCCTCGGCTTTCATCTCGACTTCACCAATCCTGCCGGACTCGCCTGGTGGCGTCATGGTCTGACCACGACGCTGCTCGACCTCGGCGTCGTCACCGCCTGGAACGACAACAACGAATTCGAGATCTGGGACGAGGATGCCGTCTGCGACGGCTTCGGGCGACCGTTTCCGCAGGCGCTGGCGCGCCCGATCCAGGCGCAGCTGATGAGCAAGCTGTCGAGCGAAACCCAGGCTGCGCAGCGGCCGCACGAGCGGCCCTACGCCATCAGCCGCGCCGGCGGGCCGGGCATCGGCCGCTACGCGCAGACCTGGTCGGGCGATAACACCACCGCCTGGAAAACCCTGCGCGGCAATCTGCGGCAAGGCCTCGCCATGAGCCTGTCCGGGCTGTTCAACATCGGCCACGACGTCGGCGGCTTCCATGGCCCCAGTCCGGAGCCGGAGCTGCTGTGCCGCTTCGTCGAATTCTGCGCGCTGTGGCCGCGCTTCGTGATGAATTCGTGGAAGCCCGACGGCGTGGTCACGTTGCCATGGATGTATCCCGAACTGCTGCCGCAGATCCGCGACGCCTATGCGCTGCGCTACCGGCTGATGCCGCACATCTACGCTGCCATGCATAAGGGCGCGGTGGACCATCTGCCGCCGGTGCGTCCCCTGGGCATGGATTTCCCCGGCGACAGCAGAGCCCAGCGCGAGGCCGATTGCTTCCTGCTCGGTGACGGCCTGCTGGTGGCGCCGGTGCTCGACCAGGGGGCGACGACGCGCACCGTCTATCTGCCGCAGCACCCGCACGGCTGGTACGACTTTCACTCCGGCGAATGGTTCGGCGGCGGTCAGGAGATCGTCGCGGATGCGCCGCTCGGGCGCATTCCGCTGTTCGCCGCCGGCGGCAGCATGATCGCGCTGTCGGACAAGATCGACGGCATTGATCCGCAGCACGACACGGTCCGCCGGTTGCGCGTCTATGCGCCGCGCCAGGCCGGCATTTCCGGCGCCGAACTTTATGATGATGACGGCGTGACGCCGCTGTGGCGCAGCGGCGCGGCGAGACATCTTGCCGTCACGTTGCGCACCGATGCCGGAGGCCCGTCACTTCTGTCTGCGGTCAGCTCCGGTGCTTACCGGCCGCCATACGGTCAGGTGCGAGTCGAGGCCGTGGGCGGCGCAGTGCAGCTGGCGCCGGGCTGCGAGGAATGGCTGACGCTTTCCGCGACGCGGTGAAAAGCGCGAATCTGTTCCTTGCCTACGGCTCGTCCAGCAGGACCAGTTCGACGCCGCCTTCTTCAAGAATGATGCGCGAGCGCAGAAACGACTCGCCCCATACCGCATCATCGAGCGCCGGTACGGGAGAGACCAGCCGCGTAATGCCGGTTTGAACAATCGCCCGCGCGCAGTCGATGCACGGAAAGAATGTGCTGGCGATGGTGGCGCCCTGCAGCGGCCGGCCTTGCCGCGCAGCGGCGAAGATCGCGTTGCGTTCGGCGTGCTCCATCCAGACGAAACGCCCGTCGCCTTCATGACGCCAGGCAAGATCGGTGACGCCTTTGGGGAAAGTGTTGCAGGCCGCAATCGGTTCGCCACCGTCGCAGGTCAGGATGATGGCGCCGACCTGCCGGATGCGGTTGGGACTGTGCGCGGCCGCGGCCGCGGCCAGGCCGAGGAGCGCGTCGATGTTCAGACCGGCCTCTGTTGATTGCATCGTCACAGTCCATCTGCGTGGGGAAATACCTCCCCAACCAAGGCCACGATCGCGGGGCCGCTGCAACAGAGATGATCAACTGCGCAAATAATGGAGCTGTGCGAAAAATTCGCACGAATATCGCGAAATATAGCGCTGGCGCGCACAGGGAATTGCGTGGTTAATTTTCTGAAGTTGGCTTTAACCGGCGGCGCAGCCCGCAAGTCGAGGGGTCCACAGCATGTCGTCCTTCAACCGTCGCGATGTCGTCAAGGGTGCGCTGACCGCCGCAACGGCGCTGGGCCTCGGACCGCTCCTGAGCGTGGAAAGCTCGTCGCAGACCAAATCGGTGCTCAATCTGCAACTGGGCTGGCTGTCGTCGGGCAACCAGCTCGGCGAGGTCTGCGCCAAGGCGCTGGGCTATTACGAGGCGGAAGGCATCGAGCTCAAGCTGCAGCCGGGCGGACCGAACATCGACGGCGTCGCCGTCGTCGCCGCCGGCCGTTATGAGGCCGGCCAGGTTTCTTCGAGCCCGTCGCTGATGCTGGCTGTGTCGCAGGATATTCCGATCAAGTGCTTCGCCAGCGGCGCGCAGATCCATCCCTATACGTTCTTTTCGCTGAAGAAGAATCCCGTGCGCGAGCCGAAGGATCTGATCGGCAAGAAGGTCGGCATCCAGTCCACCGGCGTGATCCTGCTGCGGGCGCTGCTGGCCAAGAACAAGATCGCGGAAAAGGATGTCACCATCATCCCGATCGGCGCCGACATGTCGCCGCTGCTCACCGGCCAGGTCGAGGTGGTTACCGGCTGGCTGACAAACACCACGACCCTGAAGGTGATAGGCGACCAGCGCGTCGACATGCGGCTGTGGGACACTGGCGTCAGGCTTTATGCGCTGCCCTATTACGCCACTGTCGACACCCTGACGAAAAAGCCGGAGATGCTGGCCAAGTTCCTGCGGGCGACGTCGAAGGGCTGGGCATTCGCGCGCAGCGAGCCGGACAAGGCGGTGGATCTGCTGGTCAAGGAATTCCCCAACCTGGACCGTGCCGACGAGATCGATGCCGCGAAAGTCATGCTGCAATACGCCTTCTCCGACACCACCAAGACCGGGGGATGGGGCGCCATGGATCCGGCGGTGTGGCAGGAGCAGATCGCGCTCTATGCCGAGCTCGGCCAGTTCACCAAGCGCGTGCCGAAGCTCGATGAGGTGATGACTCTCGACATTCTGAAGATGACCGCCGACAGCCGCGCCAAGCTCGGTTGACAGGGACATGCCCATGACCGCTCCCGCCATCGACTGCCGCGGCGTTTCGGTCCGCTTCATGACCGAGCGCCGCACCGTCACTGCCCTGGAGGACGTGTCGTTCTCGGTGCTGCCCGGTGGCTTTACCAGCCTGCTCGGTCCATCGGGCTGCGGCAAGTCCACGCTGCTGCGGGTGGTTGCGGATCTGGTCGCTCCGTCGGAGGGACAAACGTCGGTGCTCGGATCGACGCCGGAAGACGCCCGCCGCGCGCGCGCCTTCGGCTTCGTGTTTCAGGATGCGGCGCTGTTGCCATGGCGCACGGCTTTGCAGAATGTCGAACTGCCGCTCGAGGTCGGCGGACACCGCGCGCTGGCACCCGGCGCTGCCACGCCGCGCGAGTTGATGGCGCTGGTCGGCCTCGCCGGTTGGGAAAACAGTTTTCCGCATGAATTGTCCGGCGGCATGCGGCAGCGCGTATCGATTGCACGCGCGTTGCTCGGCGGCCCAAAATTGCTGCTGATGGATGAGCCGTTCGGCGCGCTCGACGAAATCACCCGCGACCGGCTCAACGGCGAACTGCGGCGCATCTGGGCGGAGACTGGCACGACGATCCTGTTCGTGACCCACTCGGTCTACGAGGCGGTATTCCTCGCCGAACACGTGCTGGTGCTGTCGGCCAATCCCGGCCGCGTCGCCGCCTGGGAGCGTATCGACCTGCCGCGCGACCGCGATCTCAGCATCCGCGACACCGCCGAATTCGTGACCATCGCCGCGCGGCTGCGCGCCCATCTGGGGAGTGTGCATTGACTGCCATCTCCAGCAACGACACCCTGCTGACGTCGCGCGAGGTCAGCATCAAGGCCGCGGAGGATATCTACCGCACACAGCAGCGCCGCGCCCGGCTGCGGCGCCGGCTGCTGCCGGTCGCGGGAATCCTGGCGCTGATCGGCGCCTGGGCGGCCGTTGTTTACATCCTCAAGGTGCCGACCTTCGTGGCGCCGTCGCCGCAGCTCGTCGCCGCGACGCTGGTCAGCAAGTTCAGCATCCTGATGGCCAACCTGTGGCCGACCGCCGTCGAGGCGCTGTCCGGCTTCCTGCTCGGCAACCTCTCGGCGATTATCATCGCCACGGTGTTCGTGCACAAGAAGTCGATGGAGCAGGCGTTCTTTCCGGTGGTGGTGCTGGTCAACTCGATCCCCGTTGTCGCCAAGGCGCCGATCCTCGTGCTGTTGCTCGGCAACGGCATGGAGCCGAAGATCGCCATCGCCGCGCTGGTCTGCTTCTTCCCCACGCTGGTGAACATGGTGCGCGGGCTGGAATCGGTGAATCCGCAGTCGCTCGAACTGATGAAGGTGCTGTCGGCGTCGAAGACCGAGATCTTCTTCAAGCTGCGGCTGTTGAACTCGGTGCCTTACCTGTTTTCGGCGCTGAAGATCGCCGCCTCGACGGCGGTAATCGGCGCCATCGTCGGCGAATGGATCGGTTCGACCACGGGTATCGGTGCGCTGATCATCCAGTCCACCTACAATTTCGACAGCGCCATGCTGTACGCCACAGTCATCGTCGGCTCGGCATTCTCGGTGACGTTCTTCCTGACCATAACCCTCATCGAACGGCTCGTCATTCGTTGGCAGCCGATTGCGCCCATCTGAACGGAGACATGCCATGTCGCATTCCGAATTCATCCCTGAATCCGCGGGGGCGGTGCCGGTCGTCACGCGGTCAGACGTGGTCGTGGTCGGCGGCGGTCCGGCCGGTTTCGCCGCGGCCATTGCGGCGCGGCGTGAGGGGTGCTCGGTGACGCTGATCGAGCGCTATCCTTATCTCGGCGGTCTGGCTTCCGGCGGCATGGTGCTGGTGCTGGACGACATGAACAACGGCCAGGAAGTCACCGTCACCGGCGTGTGCATGGAAATGATCGAGCGGATGGCGAAGATCGGTGGCGCGGTCTATCCGCCTGTGGAAGATCGCCGCCAGGACTGGGAGGTCTACAAGCGCTGGGCGCATTGGGGGCTGTTCGATTTCCGCTCCAACGGCAAGCCGGCCGGCATTGTCATGGCCGCGGCCTTCGACCCCGATGCCTGGAAGCGCACCTCTAACGACCTGATCGCCGAGGTGGGCGTCGATGTCCGGCTGCATTCGTGGTTCTCCAAGGCGATTGTCCGCGACGGCCGCATCACCGGCGTGATCTGCGATACCAAGGCGGGCCGCCAGGCGATCATGGGCGATGTCATCATCGACACATCCGGCGATCTCGACGTCGCCGCAGCAGCCGGCGCCAAATTCACTGACGGCGCCTACATGATCACTACGGTGTTCCGTCTCGGCGGGGTCGATACGGAAGCCGCCGAGCGCTTCCGTTACGAACAACCCGAAGAATTTGCCAAGGTCGACAAACTGGCAAAACGCACCGTCGGCGGCTCATGGGACCGCTGGTGGCTGAGCACGCCGCTGCCGGGCGTCGTCTGGTGCAATTGCCCGCACATGACCGGCTACGACGCCATGAAGGTCGAGGACCAGACGCGCGCCGATTTCGAGGGCCGCAAGCGCATCTATGCGCTGGTCGATTTCGTCCGGGCCAACATGCCCGGCTTCGAGAAGTGTTTTGTGATCGACGTCGCGCCACAGCTCGGCGTGCGCCAGACCCGGCTGCTGGAAGGCGAATACGTCGTCACCAAGGACGATGTGAACAACCGGGTGCACTTTGCCGACACGGTGGCGCGCGGCCGCGATTACTACACGCCGTACCGTGCCATGCTGCCGAAGGAGGTCGAGGGCCTGCTGGTCGCCGGTCGGCATTACTCGGCGACGGAGTCGGCGCAAAAGCTGTCGCGCGAAATTCCGCCGTGCATGTCCATGGGCCAGTCCGCCGGCGTCGCCGCGGCTTTGTCGCTGTCGTCGAACATTCCGCTGAAGCAGGTCGATCCCGCCGCGATCTGCGCCAGGGTCCGCGCCCAGGGCGGCGACCCTGGCGACATTCCCTCTGCCAATGCCCGTGTGATGGAGACTGCCGCGTGACCGAACTCAGCAATATGCCGCTCGGCGGCATCCGGGTGATCGACTTCACCCAGGTGATGATGGGGCCGGTGGCAACGCAGATGCTCGCCGATTACGGTGCCGACGTCATCAAGATCGAAAAGCCCGGCACCGGCGACCTGTCGCGGACCTCGTTCCCCGACGATCCGGCCGGCTTGCTCGGGCCGGTCTACTGCTCGCTGAACCGCAACAAGCGCTCCATCGTGCTGGACACCCGCAGTCCGCAGGGCAAGTCGGTGGTGCTCAAGCTGATCGAGACTGCCGACGTCGTCGTCAACAATTTCCGCGCTGGCGTGATGGAGCGACTCGGTTTCGGTTACGAGGAGTTGTCGAAGATCAATCCGAAGCTGATCTACGCGGTCGGCACCGGCTTCGGCCTCACCGGCCCGTATTCCCACAAGGGTGGCCAGGACGTGCTGGCGCAGGCGCTGTCCGGCACCATGCATCGCCGCTCCGATCCGCATCTGCCGCTGTCGATCTATCCGACCACCTTTGCCGACTATTCCGCCGGCATGCACATGGTGCAGGGCATCCTGCTGGCGCTGCTGCAGCGCGCCAAGACCGGCCGTGGCCAGCGCATCAGCGTCTCGCTATATGATTCCATGCTGGCGGCGCAGACCCAGGAGGGCGCGGCGCAATTGATGCGCGGCCGCGAAGTGAACTGGGGCGCCATGCCGCTGTCCGGCGTGTTCGAAACCAGCGACGGCGCCATCGCGCTGGTCGGCGCCTTCAAGGCGCAGCCGCTGCGCGACATCTGCACGGCCTTGGAAATCGACGACCTGTCGCCGGATGCGCGCTTTTCCGCCCATGCGGTGCAGGTGGAGAACAAGCCGGCGCTGCACGACATCTTTCGCGCGCGCTTCGCCAGTAACACCACCGCCTACTGGCTGGCGCGGCTCGAGGAGCAGGACCTGCTGTGCGCGCCGGTGCATACGCTGGCCGAGGCGCTGCAGGACGAGCAGACCGCGGTCAACGGCATGATCATGGAGGCCGACGGCGAGTTCGAGCGCGTCAAGGTGATCGGCTCGCCGATCCACATGGAGGCCGCACCTGTGTCGATCCGGATTCCGCCCGCCCATCTCGGCCAGTACACCGAGGCCGTGTTGGCGGAACTGGGCATGGCCAGCCAGGCGGCCGAGTAATGCCGGTCCATTTCGACGTCATCGACCAGGTCGCCCGCGTCACCATCGATCGGCCGGAGGTGCTGAACGCCGTCGACGCCGCCACCGAACGCGAGCTCGAGGCGATCTGGCAATCCATCGAAAGCAATCGCGAGGTCCGCGCGGTGGTGCTGACCGGCGGCGGCGAGCGCGCCTTCTGTACCGGCGCCGACATGAAGGGCGGCAGCGGCTCGTCCGGCCTGGAATACTGGGCGACGGCCCGGCCCAACGGATTCGGCGGTATAGCGCTGCGCCGAACGCTGGACGTGCCGGTGATCGCGCGGGTCAACGGCCATGCCGCCGGCGGCGGATTCGAGATGGTGCTCGGTTGCGACATCATCGTCGCGGCGGAGGAGGCGACCTTCAGCCTGCCGGAGGCGCGGGTCGGCCGGCTGCCGCTCGACGGCGGCATGACCCTGCTGCAGCGGCAGATTCCATTTCGCGCCGCCATGGGCATTATGCTGACCGGGCGGCGCGTGCCGGCGCGCGAGGCGCTGGAGCTCGGCATCGTCAACGAGGTGGTGCCGCGAACGGGACTGGACGAGGCGGTCGAGCGCTGGCTCAGGGACGTGCTCGCCTGCGCGCCGCTGTCGGTGCGCGCCATCAAGCAGGTGGTGCGGCTGACGCCGCATCTCAGCGCATCCGAGGCGCAGGCCACGCGGCTGCCGGCGCTGGTCGAGGCGTTGGTCTCGGAAGATTCGCTGGAGGGCGTGAAGGCTTTCGTTGAAAAGCGTAAGCCGAACTGGAAGGGTCGCTGAGACGGCGGACAGCCCGGTGGTCCGCGCCGCAAGGACGTGACGACCGATGCTCCACGCTGCTGCATTGTACTATTTTCGCGAGGTTGCCCGGGTCAGCTCGATCCGCAAGGCGGCGGCAATACTGAATGTTGCGGCCAGTGCGCTCAACCGGCAGATCATCAATCTCGAGAACCAGCTGGGGACGCCGCTGTTCGACCGGCTGCCCGGCGGCATGCGGCTGACCGTCGCCGGCGAACTGCTGCTGCGCCACGTGGTCGACACGCTGCATGATTTCGACCGCGTGCGCGTCACTATCGATGACCTGAAGGCGGCCCGCTCCGGCCATGTGGCGCTCGCGGCGCTGGACTCGCTGCTGGTGGATTTCCTGCCGCGCGCCATCGATCGCTTCCGTATCGATTTTCCGGCGGTCACTTATTCGGTGATGGCGGCACAGCCACCCGAAGTGCCGGCCATGGTGGCGGCGGGGGACATCGACATGGGCTTCACCTTCGTCGGGCAAATCCCCCATTCGGTGCGCTTCATGGCCGAGATCTCGGCGCCGATCGGCGTGGTGATGCGGGCCGACCATCCTCTGGCGAACAAGCTCGCGGTGGATTTCGACGAAGTCAGCCGCTACCCGATACTTGCGCAGTCCGGCCCGCTGCCCAAGGGCGCCGACATGGATGCCGCCTTTGCCACGTTCAAAAGCCAGCTCAAGCCGACCATCCTGTCCAACTCGATTCAGATGCTGAAGCTGGCCGTGATGCTCAACATGGGCGTGTCGCTGTTCACCCGGTTGGGCTTTCTGCATGAGATCGAGCAGGGCGACATCGCCTGGCGGCCGCTGAATTCGCCGGGCATCAACACGCTTCGGATCGGATTGATGGTGTCGGCGCAAAGGGAACTGAGCCCGCCCGCCGAACAGTTTGCCCGGCGGCTGGTGGAAGATCTGCACAAGTTCGCGGCGGTGTAACGACAGAGGACCGGTCTCCCGGACGCGGTGCAGTGCGCCTCCGCAGGAGGCGTAGTGCTCCGCAGATCCGGGACCGTACCGGGGTCGGAGTCTGTGGCGGTCCCGGATCTGCAGTGCACTCCGCCGCCAAAAGGCGGCGCAATGCACTGCGTCCGGGACATGTACCGGTCAGTCCACGTTCTGCATGATGCTGGCGATCGGCTTGGCGTTGCTGCTGGTCTTTTGCGGCTGCGCGGCGGTGACCATGGCGTCGTATTGCGGCATCGTCGTCAGCATCTCCTTGGGCTTGATGAACACCACCTTGTAGCCGCCGGCCTTGAGCTGGGCGAGGATCTCGGGCAGCGCGGCGGCACTCCACTTGTGCAGGTCGTGCATCAGGATGATGCCCTTGCCGGCCTTCTTCAGCTTGGTCATCACGGAGGTCACCAGGACATCCGGCTTGTGGATGCGGAAATCCTCGGAATCGATGTCGATGGAGAACGCGGTGATGTTGCGTTCGGCAAGATAGGCCTTCAGATCCGCGGTCTGGCGCAATTGCGGAAAGCGGAAGAACGGCGCGATCGGCGTTCCGGCCATCATCGACACGGCGCTGATGCCCTTCTCGATCTCGTCGCGGGCTTCCTGCGGGGTCTTGGTGGCCAGGTTCTGGTGCGACCAGGTATGCGAGCCGACACTGTGGCCTGCCGCGATCACCTGCTTGAGGATGTCGGGGTGCCAGGTGGAATGCTTGCCGATCGGGAAGAACACGGCCTGGACGCACTGCGCGCTCAAGGCGGCGAGCACGGCGGGCGTGCTCACCGGCCACGGGCCGTCATCGAAGGTCAGGACCACTTCGCCCGGTTGCAGGAAGTCGTAGTCGCGGTATTGGGACATGCCAAGGCCGGGGCCACCGGTCGTATCCAGCTGGATGGTGCGCGAGACGCCGAGCGCGTTCGGATTGTTGCAGGCCGGCTTTGCAACGACGGTGCGCTTCTCGACCGCCGGCGGCGTGGTTGCGACGGGTTGCACCGCCGGTGCCGGCGTGGCCGCCGGTTCTGCACCGGGCTTCGGCCATCGCGCGTCGATCGCGCCGGTGGTCAGTTCCGTTCTGGCGCCCCTGGCGTCCGCCTCGGTCTGCGCCGGGGTGTGGCCGATGATGAAGTGCCGGGCGGTGACGGCGACCGCGCCCACGGCGGCCAGGCAGCCGACCGCAACAATAATGGTCTGTTTACGCATGTTCACTCCGGAGTCCCGCATCTCAAGCCCTCCACAACATCGGGCGAAATAGTTAATCGCGGGTGTTTTCCGAAAAATTGAAATGGTTAAGCGCGTAGGGGAAGGCTTGGCGCCCTCTGCAGTTTCCCGGGCCAAATTGCTCAAATTTGCCGCTGCGCTGGGCTCGCCGCATCGCGGCGCAGCTTGCCCGGACGCCTGCGATGCCTTGCCGCAGGTATACTTGCGCGCTGCTCGGACCGCCCACGGTATCGGGCGGGGGCGCCACAGCAGGACTTTTGCGCGGAGCGAACCAGGTTTCTGCAGCGCAAGGAGCCACCCAGACGGGAACGAAGCGCGGCTCCCCAGGTTGTTATGAAGAGAAGTCGGTGTGCCGCTGTCTAGCGGCAAGCATGTTGCGCATTTGAAGATCCATCCATGGGTTGGCGTGTGCGCAAATTGTCAGCGCTTTTGTCTGCAGAGCCTTATTTTCAAGGGCTTCTGAGGCCGCGGCGTGTTGTTGCGATTCGTCATGCAATTTTGTGACGATTCGACGTTGACAGCTTCGATGGCTGGCGCCTATAACCCGGCCACTGAGCGCGGCGGCGCCGGGGCCCACGGGTCCAGGCAGTTGGTTCGTGTTTCATAAGCTCCTCAGCTTGAAGAGTGCATCAGCGACCGATCAGACTCGGTTGGTGGTTTGTCGTCGGGTCGGGGTGTCCTTCTTCTTTAAAGGGGCAGGACGGGCCTCCTCAGTCGAGGGTTCGCTGGTGTTTCGAAAGAAAGGCCTTCGAATTTTCTTCAAGAAGAGGGTTGCTTCCTTCCAAGCGGAGGTCTAAAGGTTCGCTCCCTTCGGGGTGCAGGCGTCTTACGGGCGCTGCCTGATGGCTTTCAATTTGGAAGATCAGTGTGATTTTCTCCCTTAGAGGAGGACGATGCTTTTTGCATCGGGTTGTTTGACAAGTTTAGATGAAGAAAGAGAAACGTGGACGGCGGAGTCCTTGCGGGTCTCGGTTTGGAAGCATTCGGCGCAAGCTGGTGATTTTGGATCGGGGCCGGACGAAAGACTTCGGCGGTACACGTTTTGATACAAAGGTTACACCATCGTTGTTTGCGCTGTGAAGCGCGGACG
>LNAP01004512.1_pt1 | contig 28856 bp, 28 predicted proteins | sample 602601 | NCBI WGS metagenome assembly LNAP01 (sample SAMN02440304, study PRJNA202911) | soil metagenome | biome: Subtropical and temperate rainforests or woodlands; isolation source: soil samples (1 kg each in a 20% v/v slurry with milli Q water) were... ... | reverse complement strand
TGTTGTTCGAAGGCTTGAGTCGATGGTCTAGGGTTGGCGGCTTCCCTCCTCACGCAACAGCGCCTGCAAGGTATCGAGGCGAGCACCGTCGAAGGCAATCACGGTGCCCTGCTCGAACACCCGGCGCGCCAGCCCGGTCAGCACCGCGCCGGGCGGCAGTTCAATCTGCAGACGTACGCCGCGCTCGTAGGCGCTTTGCACGGTGCCACGCCAATCGACGACGCGGCACATGTTAAAAGCGAGGTCATCGCGCAAGGCTTCGACATTGATGATTGGCCGGGCGCGACTGCCACTGAGGTAACCCAGAGCCGGCGTTTTCAGCGACACCTTGGCGAATGCATCCGCCAGCGTTTTAGCGGGCGCATCCAGCAGTGGGCAATGCGACGGCACACTGACGGCGAGTCGTTTGGCCAGGCCTGCACCGCGACCTTTCGCCAGCTCGGCGACGGCTTTCATCGCGCCGTCGCTGCCGGCAATCACCACCTGGTTATCGGCATTGATGTTGGCCAGGTAAACCGGCGTGTCGACGCTGTGAACCTGCGCCAGCAAGCCTTCCACTGTGGACAAATCGAGGCCGATGATCGCGGTCATGCCGTAGCCCTGTGGATAAGCCTGCTGCATCAGTTCACCGCGCAGGCTGACCAGATGCAACGCATCGCTGAAACCCAAGGCACCCGCCACCACTGCCGCCGGATAGGCACCAATGGACAATCCCGCCACGTAATCCGGCGCCATGGATAACTGGCGCGACGCGGCGACACCGGCGATCAACAGGCAAAGCTGAACCGCCCGTGTCGACTTCAACGCTTCGGCAGAATCCAGCAGCAACGCCTCTTCACCGAGCACGTTACTCGCCTCGTTCACCGTTTCGCGAGGCAAACGATGGAGCATGCCCGGCTGTTGCGCGCCCTGGCCGGGGAACACCAGCAAACTGCTCACGCTGCTTGCTCCCACGGATCAATGACCAGGCAGGCCTCGCGGGCGTTTTTCAGCAAAACCCGACGGGCAGGACCGGCCCATTCGCGCAGGGCGACGGCGCCGAAAGGTGTTTGCAACTGCATGTCCACTTGGCACACAGCCGCGTCCAGAATCTTCACCAGCGCCTGCGCTTTCAATCGGTCGAGCGGTTGCGGCGTGCGCAGGATCAAGTCGAGATCGCTGCGCTCATGCAAGGCCTGAAAACCGCTGGCCAATTCAAACCCGGCGCTGCCGCTGACGCCCCACGCCCAACCATAATCATCCAGCAGTGGCCGCAGCTGAGTGAGGGCGTGGACTGCCGGCAAATCCCGGTCAATCGAGACATGACAAAGTGCTTCGGGTGTGACGCGACGCGAAATCGTATCGATCGACATCACTGTTGCAAAGCGCTGTTCACGTAACCGCCCACGCACCCCGACCGCGATGAAATCCGGCGCACTCAACGCACGCCGAACCACCACCGGCTGACCCGCGCTGATCGACTCGACCACCCACGCAGGCGCGTCCACCGGCAGCTGCTCTGGGGTCATGCCCCAGAGCAGGTCGTGGGCCAGAAAGGTATTCACCACTGCTCTCTCAGCAGTTGGCGAACGTTGCTCGAGGCCGCGCGATTGCTCGCACCCAAGCGGCCGCTCAAATCGCGACCGCTTGCGGCGACATCGCCAATCGCCAGGCCCAGGCACTCAGTCACACGCGCCAGATCGGCGGCCGTCGGCTGCTCGATCTGTTCAACCGACAAGGTTTCCCAAAGCAAACCCAGACTGGCGTAGCTGTCGATGTCATACGCCATCGGTGGCACGCTGGCAGCCAGCGCTTCCAGCTCTTCGACGCTGCGCAAGGTCACCCGCGCCGCCGAAGCCTTGCCCATCGCATGCACCATCACGCCTGGATCACGCAGCGCGATCAACCGATTGGCCTGATACCCATGGGCCAGGAATGCCCCGGACATTGCCTTGCCCACCAGCAAACCGATCACCGCGTGGCCAGCCAATCGGGCACGGGCATAACTGTCTGCCGCAGCGGCCAGTGCCTGATGAATGCCGAGTGCTTCTTCGCGCCGACCGTAGGCCTGACTCGGCACATCGATGATCGCGATCACGGCGCGCTTGTGCGGTTTATCAACGTCAGCCGTGATGACTTCATCCACCGCCCTGGCCAAACCCCAGCCTTCCAGCAAACCCACCTCGCCGTTGCGAGCGCGGACAAAGCGGTTGTCGGGATCCGCCACCACCGCAATGAACCGAACCGACTGATCACCCAACACACCGTCGGCCACCTTCAACGAAGCAGGCAAACCTTCGACTGGTGTCGCGCCCGCACTCAAGGCATTGAACCAGCTCAAACCTCTCAGGGAATACGAATTCATGAGCGCTCTCCTTGATACAGATCGCGAACCGTCGCCGGATCGATTTGCGGCGTGGCGTCCAGACGGGCCAGCCGTTGCAGGAACAGATCGGCCTGACGACTGCGTTGTTGCGCTGGCAGGCCTTGTTCAAGCAACTCACTGACCTGCTGCTGAATCTGCGCCACGTCGTCAGCCACAAAACGATCCGCCAGACCGCTGGCAAAACGTTGCTCGCCGCCGGTCAGGCTCCAGATGAAAGGACGGTCGCGGGAGTCGTACTCCTCAAGCCCCGCTTCCTGTTCGATCACTTGTGGACCGTTCAGGCCAAGACGCGCTTCCTGGGTCACCAGCAAATAGCTGCACAACCCGGCGGCAATCGACATCCCGCCAAAGCAGCCCACGCTACCGGCCACGACGCCGACAACGGGTTGGTACTGGCGTAAATCGACGATCGCCGCATGAATATCGGCAATCGCCGCCAGCCCGAGGTTGGCTTCCTGCAACCGCACGCCGCCCGTTTCCAGCAACAACACGGCGCGGGTCGGAATCCCGTTGCGGTTGTCTTCGGCAGCCAGTTCCAGCGCGCCGGCAATCTTCGCCCCGCCGACTTCGCCGAGGCTGCCGCCCTGAAACGCGCCTTCGATCGCCGCGATAACCACCGGCATACCGCCGATGCTGCCCTTGGCAATCACCACGCCGTCATCGGCTTGCGGCACCACGCCCTGGCGCGACAACCACGGCGACATGATCCGTTGGAACGGGTCGAGCAATTCGCGGAAGGTGCCGGCATCGAGCAAGGCTTTCGCCCGTTGCCGCGCACCGAGTTCGACGAAACTGTGTTTATGCAGGAGGTCTGCGCTGTCAGTCATGGCCGATCTCCTCAAAGCCTTGTTCCAGACGCAAGCGCACCACGCCGGGGGTTGCGCCGAAGTCGTGGATATCGATGGCCATCGCTGGCGGGACCTGGCCGTCGAACATCCGCGCAAACAGATGCTGCCAGCGTTGTTCGGCGCCATTGACCGAGGTCTGCACCTTGATGGTCAGCTTGCCGGCCTGACCCGGTTCGATCAGCACTTCCAGATCGCCAGAGCCGACACAACCCACCAGGGTGCGGCCACGTGGCGGCTGCCCGGCGGGGAATTCAAAGGATAAGGTTTCCATCAGAAAGCTCCGGACTCGATGCGATCGATAAACAGGCAGGCGGCGAGTAAATCCGCTGCACCGCCGGGCGACGCATTCAATGCGATTAATTGTTCGTCCAGTTCGTGCAGACGGCGACGACCGGCGAGGCTGGCGCTGCCGCCGGCATCGAGTACCGCCTGGGCGCCGAGTTGCATGGTGTGCAGGCCGTGTTCGCCGGCGCGGTAGAGCACGCAGGTGTCGCTCAGTTGAGTCATGATCGCCAGCAACGCATCGAGCCGGGCGTTCTGTTCACCATGGCCGGCGGCGCGGCTGATTTTGAGTTGCGGCAGTGCGCGTTGCAGCACTGAAGGAAAGCCCAGTTGCGCCTCTTCACGGGCACCGCGCGCGCCGTAACGTTGGGCGACTTGGGCACCGTGGCTCAGAGGCCGTGGAGCGTAACGATCGTCGAGCAGCGCGAGGCGAGCGGCGCGCAACGTGACCGAGCTTGCACCACGGGATTCAGCTTCCAGCGCCACCGCAGCGACCAACAAACCCAACGCCCAAATCGCGCCACGGTGGGTATTCACCCCATTGGTGGTGGCGAGCATCGTTTGCTCCCCTTCCCGGCCAACTCGGCCGAGGGCCTCACGCAGCGGCAAACCCACTTCGCCAATTTCGATAGCCGCTTGCGCCATTTCCTTGAACGCTGGCCACAACGACAACGCCGAAGCGTGCATCAGCCCAAGGTGCAAATCGGTATGCGCGCCGTTGCCACGACGATCGACCAGCGCCGGTTTCGGCGACAAATCCGCTTCGTCGATCAGCGCATCCACCGCCAGGTCCGCCAGCCGCTCGGCCAGGGTTAAGGTTTTCGGTTGCAGGTTGAAGGCGTGCATTACCAGCTCCTGAATTTGGCGGGCGGGTTGTAGAGGCCACCGGACCACTCGACCAGATCCGCCACGCTTTTGGCGGCGAGCAATTCGCGGGTGGCGTCGGTGCGACGGATGCCGAGGTCTTCGGGCAAGGCGATCAAGCCTTCACGGCGCATGCGGGCGGTGTCTTTCGGGTTGTGACGCAAGCCGATCACGGTCACGCCAGCGACAGCGGCGATCATCGCCTGACGCTCTTCCAGCGAACGCGCCTTGTACAGATAGGCGATGCCCTCTTCGGTCAGCAGGTGAGTGACGTCGTCGCCGTAGATCATGATCGGCGCCAGCGGCATGCCGCTTTTCTTCGCCACTTCAATCGCATCGAGGGTTTCGACGAAGGTCGGTTTGCCACCTTCCTGGAAGGTCTCGACCATTTGCACCACGAGTTTTTTGCCGCGTTCGAGCAAGGGCTCCGGCGCGTCACCGTGGCGCATGTCGAGCCAGGCCGGAGTGCCATGGCGGCGACCGCGCGGGTCGTGGCCCATGTTCGGCGCACCACCGAAACCGGCGAGGCGACCACGAGTCACGGTGGAAGAATGGCCGTCGCCATCGACTTGCAGAGTCGCACCGATGAACAGGTCGACCGCGTATTGCCCGGCCAGTTGGCTGAACATTCGGTTGGATCGCAGCGAGCCGTCGCGACCGGTGAAGAACACGTCCGGCCGCGCGGCGATGTAGTTTTCCATGCCCAGTTCGGTGCCGAAGCAATGCACGCTTTCGACCCAGCCGCTTTCGATGGCAGGGATCAGGGTTGGATGCGGATTGAGCGTCCAGTTGCGGCAGATCTTGCCTTTGAGGCCGAGGGATTCGCCGTAGGTCGGCAGGATCAATTCGATGGCGGCGGTGTTGAAGCCGATGCCGTGGTTCAGCGACTGGACGTTGTGTTTTTCGTAGATCCCGCGGATCGCCATCATCGCCATCAGCACGTGCACAGGCTTGATATGCCGGGGGTCGCGGGTGAACAGCGGTTCGATGTAGAACGGCTTGTCGGCCACCACCACGAAATCGACCCACGAAGCGGGGATGTCGACGCGTGGCAGGTCAGTGACGTCGTCCACCAACTGATTGACCTGAACGATGACGATACCGTCGCTGAACGCCGCCGGTTCGATCAGCGCCGGCGTGTCTTCGGTGCTGGGGCCGGTGTAGATGTTGCCGGCGCGGTCGGCCATGAAACCGGCGGAGAGCACGACGTTGGGAATCAGGTCCACCACCAACCGTGCGTAGAGCTCGATGTAGGTGTGGATCGCGCCGATTTCCAGCAGGCCGTCTTCCAGCAACTGGCTGATGCGCAGACTCTGGGTGCCGGCAAAGGAAAAGTCGAGCTTGCGGGCGATGCCGCGTTCAAACAGGTCCAGGTGTTCGGAGCGTCCGACGCTGGGCATGATCATGTGCAGGTCATGCAGCTTTGTCGGATCGGCTTTTGCCAGTGAGCGCGAAAGGAAATCCGCCTGCTTCTGGTTGTTGCCCTCCAGCACCACACGGTCGCCAGGCAGGATCAACGCTTCGAGCGCCGCCACGATGTTGTCGGTGGGCAGGACCACACCGTCGGCCAGGCCCTTGACCAACTCGAGTTCGCTGCGCCGCCGCGTCCATCGCGAGTCGGGGGATATTGTTGTTGTCATGACCACTCCACGGGTTCGCTGTCGTGGGGGTCACCTTAGGAGTGTTGGGTGGGGGGCATCAATCAAGCAGAGAGACGGATCGTTACGGTCACCGTAACGAACACTCCCCTTGTGGCGAGGGAGCTTGCTCCCGCTCGGCTGCGAAGCAGTCGTAAAACATTGCACGCGGTATACCTGATTTACCTCGGTCGCAGGTCTTGGGGCCGCTTCGCGCCCCAGCGGGAGCAAGCTCCCTCGCCACAGGGGCCGGTCAGGCGAGCCCGGCACTCACAAGCAACTCCTCCAGCGCCAGCAAGTCCGGCACCTTGGCCACTTGATCACCCACTTGCACTGCCGCCTGCTCCAGCGCACACAGCGGCACATCCACATAGCTCAATTGGCTATCGAGCTTGTAAGACCGCGGAATCCCCTGCACCAGCAACGCCATGAATTTCAGCTCCGGCCGCCCCCCCAGCGCATTGAGAATCACAATTCGCGCCCGTTCGCCGATGACGATTTTCTGCCCGCAGGCCGACTCGAAACTCAGCAACGGAATCTGCCGGTCCCGCCACGTTACCCGCCCCAGATACCACGGCGGCGAATCGAGATCGAACGCTCCCGCTTGATAGTCGATCAGCTCTGCAATCGCCACGTTGGGCAAAATCAGATTGCGGTCAGCCAGGGGCAGCAGCAGCCCGGTGAGGTTGCTGGTGCGGTGTTCAAGCATGGGTTTTGCTCCACAGCGCGATGCTTTCGAGCAGCACCGATTCCTGGTACGGCTTGCCGAGGTAGTCGTTGACGCCGATGGCCATGGCGCGGTCGCGGTGTTTCTGGCCGGTGCGCGAGGTGATCATGATGATCGGCAAGTGCTGCAAACGTTCGTCCGCACGCACTTGGGTCGCCACTTCGAAACCGTCCATGCGCGGCATTTCAATGTCCAGCAGCATCAGGTCCGGCATGTGTTCTTCGAGCAGCAACATGGCATCGACGCCATCCTTGGCCGTCAGTACGTTCATGCCGTGGCGTTCGAGCAAACGGCTGGTGACCTTGCGCACGGTGACCGAGTCGTCGACCACCAACACCAGCAACGGCTTGTGCGGCTCGGATTCTGCGTCCTGCCTCAGCGGTTGTTGCGGCACCCGCGCCTGCATCGCGCGGATCGGCGCCAGCAGATCGAGAATCAGCACCACCCGGCCATCGCCGAGGATCGTCGCCCCGGACAACCCCTGCACCGCCGCAAACTGCGGGCCGAGGCTTTTCACCACGATTTCCCGGGTACCGGCCATGGCATCGACCTGCACCGCGATGTGCCGTTCGTTGCATTGCACCAGCAACACCGGCAACGGCAGGCTCTGGCCCAGCAGTTTCGGGCGGGTGCTGGTTTTCAGCAGTTCGCCGAGGTAGCACAGTTCATAGTGCTGCCCGGCGTATTTGTAGGTCGGCGGATCGAGCCGGTAATGCCCTTCGAGTTCGTTGGGCAGCACCCGCACGATACCGTCGATGGTGTTCAGCGGGATCGCATATTGGTCCTCACCGCACTGCACCATCAGCGCCCGGTTGACCGACACGGTGAACGGCAGCCGAATGCGGAAATGCACGCCCTGCCCCGGCACAGAGTCGATGCTCATGCTGCCGCCCAGCTGTCGCACCTCTTCGTGGACCACGTCCATGCCCACACCACGCCCGGAAATCTGGGTGATTTTTTCCGCCGTGGAGAACCCCGGTTGCAGGATGAATTGCAGCACGTCGCGGTCGCTGATATCGCTGTCCGGGGCCAGCAAACCGCGCTTGATTGCCTTGCGCCGTACCGCGTCCAATGGCACACCGGCGCCGTCGTCGCGGATGTCGAAAATGATGTCGCCGCCTTCGCGCGACAGGTCGAGGGTGATCCGCCCTTGCGCCGGTTTACCGGCCGCGATGCGCGCCTCTGCGGATTCCAGGCCATGGTCGACGGCGTTGCGCAGCATGTGTTCCAGCGGCGCGGCCATGCGTTCGAGGACGTTGCGATCCATCTCGCCTTCGGCATTGCCGACGATGAATTCCACGTCCTTGCCCAGTTCGCTGGAAACCTGGCGAACGATGCGTTTCAAGCGCGGCAACATCCGCTCGAACGGCACCATGCGCGTACGCATCAGGCCTTCCTGCAATTCGGTGTTGATACGGCCCTGCTGTTGCAGCAGGTTCTCCGCGTCCTGGTTGCGCCGGTCGAGGGTTTCCTTGAGGTCGAGCAAGTCAGAAGCGGACTCGAACAGCGCCCGCGACAGTTGCTGCAACTGCGAGTGACGATCCATCTCCAGCGGGTCGAATTCTTCGTAGTCCGAACGCTCGGCGTCGACTTGCTGACGGCTGAGAATCCGCCCCTGGGTTTCGGTATCGAGCCGGCGCAGTTGATCACGCATGCGCTCGATGGTGGTTTCCATCTCGTTCAACGCCACGCGCGCATCGTTGACCTGCTGTTCGATGCGGCCACGGAAGATCGAGGTTTCCCCGGCCAGGTTGACCAGGTCGTCGAGCAGTTCTGCCGAGACCTTGACCATGTCGGCACCGGCATCGACTTGTGGCGCAAGTGGCTCGACCTTGGGTGCAACCGTTGCGGCAACCGGTGCTTCCGGCACCTCCGGATGGCTGAAATTGCGGATCGCATCGATCAGTCGATCAGCGGGCGGCAACGGTTGACCGGCGCGGGTGGCGTCGAGCATCTGCGCCAGTCGGTCATGGCTGCTTTGCAACAACCCGAACAGCGCTGCCGTCGGTTTCAGCGTACCGGCGGACAAACCTTCGTAGAGAAATTCCAGTTCATGGGCGAGGTCGCCGATCGGGCCGATTTCCACCATCCGTGCACCGCCCTTGAGGGTGTGCAGGTCGCGCAGCAGGGTTTCCATTTCCTGGCGATTGGAAGGTTCTGCCTGCCAGCGCACCAACGCCGCGCCGGAGTTTTCGATGATGTCGAAACCTTCCTCGAGAAAGATTTCCAACAGTTCAGGATCATGCCCTGGCGAATCCTCGGCTCGCGCAGCCTCGACGGTTTCAGGCGCGTTGGCGTTGCCTTGGCGGAACTCGCGGATGGCGTCGATCAGCTCGCCCGGATCACCCAGCGGTTTCTGGTGCTGTAATTGCTCAAGCAACTGAGCCAGCCGCTCATGGCTTTGTTGCAGCAGGTGCGCCAACGCCTCGCTGTGGCTGTAACGGCGATCGACAAGGCCTTCGTAAAGGTTTTCCAACTCATGGGCGAGGTCACCGACCGGTTCGACCTCGGCCATCCGCGCGCCCCCCTTGAGCGTGTGCATATCCCGCTGCAAGGACAACAGCGGCGCGGCGTTTTCCGGGTCATTCAGCCAGCGCTGCAGGGCCTGGCCGGCGCTTTCGAGAATGTCCACCGCCTCTTCGAGGAAGATCGAAACAATCTCATCGTCTAGCTCATGATCCTTTGTGGGAGCGAGCCTGCTCGCGATGGATTCATAGGCGCCGCGTTTATCCTGCAATAATGCGTCATCGTTGACGTCCATCGCGAGCAGGCTCGCTCCCACAGGGGGTACTGTGTTTTCAAGTTCGGCGGTAACGCTGCCCAGTTCGCGAATGCTCAGGGTGCGGCTGCCGTCACTGCGAATCAGGCCCATGGCCGACGGGTCGAGGCTCTCGTCGAGCAAACCGCGCAAGGCGCGGATGCGCTCCGGTTGCGGGCTGACTTCCTGGCCGGCTGCCAGTTCGTCGAGCATGTTGATCAGCGCTTCGTGAGCACTTTGCGCCTCGTGGAAAAACCGGTCGCTGACCGCCAGGCTGCTTTCTTCCACGGCACCGTAGAGATCCAGCAAGGCTTCGCACAACTCATCCACCGGATGCAGATCCGCCAGGTGTGCCCCTTCGCCAAGGGTGGTCAATTCATCCAGCAGTGCACTGAGTTCCTGACGTTCGCCGGGGTGTTGCTGCCAGCGCTGCAACAGGCTTTCGGCATCCAGCAGGATGTCCATGCCCTGGGCCAGGAAGTTGTTGATCAACTGCGGATCGCGCTTGGTTCGAAGCGCCGTGCTCGGCGTGCTCAACAGCGCTTCCAGACGCTCGGCCAGCAGCGTCTGGGTTCTCTCGATCAATGAACGGGCACCGGGAATCTCGGCCAGCGGATCGACCTTGAGCTGACGCAGCCCGAGGCGGAACACGCCTTCGGCTTCCAGCAGCAGTTCGACTTCGTCGAGGTCCAGGGCGATGAGGTGCGCCTTGTACTCGCGGGCCAGGTGATCCAGCGGTGTCGCCAGCTCGGCGATCGGCAGGACGCCGGCCATCGAGGCGCTGCCCTTGAGGGTGTGCAGCGCTCGCTGCAATTCGTCGCTGGCCTGCAACGGCACGTGTTCGGCGGCCTGTTCGAGGAAGCGATTGAGGGTGGCCAGATGGGTTTCGGCCTCGTTGCGGAAGATCTCCAGCAACAGCGGATCGAGGGCCGCGACGTCCTGCACGTCTTCATCGGACAAAGGCTCGTCACCCTTGGCGAGGGCATGTGCGCGGGCGGCCAATTGGTCGACATCGTTGCGCTGACGCTGGGCATTGTCGGCAAATTCGGCCACCAGTTCCGGCAGCAGGTTCAACACGTCGCCGAGCAGTTGTTGCACGGCCTGGCCCGGCTCAACGCTGTGCTCAAGCACACGGTTGAGCAGGTTTTCCACAGCCCACGCCAATTCACCCAGGACCAAGGCGCGAACCATCCGGCCACTGCCCTTGAGGGTGTGGAAGGCTCGGCGCAACTCGCTCAAGGCTGCTGTGTTGTCGGGATAGGCCAACCAGCGCGGCAGGTATTCGCGAAGGATGTCCAGGACTTCATCGGTTTCTTCAAGGAAGACTTCGCGCAACTCGTCGTCCACCGGCGCTTCGCCCACCGGCGGCGGCAACAGGCTGCCAGGGGTGTTCAGCGCGGGCGGGTTCACCGCAGAGACCGGGTTGGCCAGCACATCGGCCAGGGTCTGGACGACTTCCGGATCATCCAGTTCCTGCAGGTCCTGCATGACCTGCGCTTCGCTCGGGCTGAGCACGTCTTCAAGCACCGGTACATGCTGCTCGCTGGGGAAGACACCCAGTGACGCGAGGCTTTTTTCCGCGACGTCGAGCAACTGTTCGCCGGCCGCTTCGGGATCGTCGCTGAGGCGCTCAAGGTAATACTCGAGGCTGGTGATGACGTCGGCCAGGCTGTCCAGTTCCTGCCAGTCAGGCTGGCCCTGTTCCAGCAGCAAATGCTCACGGATGAAATGATTGCAGGCGTCGATCAGGCTCGCGGCCCGGCTCAGCGGAATCATCGCCAGCGCACCGCGCACCTGGGTCAGCAAGTCCGGCAACGGTTGCAAATGCTGGCGGTCCCAATCGGCGTCGATGTAATCGACAATCATATCCTTGGCCTGCTGCAGGCAGATGCGCGCTTCCTTGATTACGATCTGGTGGATCTGCGTCAGGTCGGTGGTCGGCAGACGGCTGTCTTCCTGGCTACTTTCCGGCTCCACGGTGCCGACCATGCCGGCCAGCGTCGCCTCGACGTAGAGCAAGGCCCCGGCGACGTCCATGAGGATCGCGTCGTTGGGTTCGCGTTGGCCTTGAGCAAGGCTCAGCACCACCGCCAGTTGATCGATGATGACCTTGCGCGGCTGGCCGAAACCGAGCACCGCCAAGGTGTCCGCGATCTGTCGCAGCGGTGCGAGCAGGCTTTCGAGGTCCGAGGTGTGCTGACGGTCGCTGCGCACGAACAGGTCCAGGCGCTCCTTGACCCGAACCAGTTCTTCGCACAGCGCCGCCAGTACCGAGCGCATGGCATCGCGGTCAGGACCCGCCAGCCGCGCCCGTTCTTCGTCGACCATCGCGCTGTCAGGCAACGCGTCGTCCAATCCGTAGCGATCTTTCATGGTCAGCATCTGCCCGGTGGGGTGTTCGGCCTTGGCAATGTAGAACAGCAAACTCTTGAGCAACTCCGGCGGTGCCGGCTGATTGATCGCGGACATGCCCTGCTCGAGCAGGCGCTTGAGCTCTTTGTCGGCGTCCTTGAACAGGCTGCGCAGGGCCGGGCTGTTGGCGATCGAACCGCCGCGCATGCCTTCGACCAGCGCCGAAGCGACTTGCCACAACGGGCTGAGGGGCGCGTTGCCACACAACCCCTCGAGGCGTGAAAACACCTTGGCCAGGTAACCGAGGTGGGTGTCGTCATCCTGCTCGCGCAGCAACCCGACCAGGGCCATCTGCAACATCTGGCGCAATTTGCGCAACACGTTTGGCAGGTCCGCCGGTTCCAGCCGCGCCAGTGATTGTTCATTCAGCGGTGGCAGTTCCGGCAACTGCGGAGTGAACAGGCTGGTTTCCGACAACAGGCTTTCGCCGCGGGCGCTGCGCAGATCGTTGATCAGTGGCAGCACCACCAGCGGCAGGTCGCGGCGCGCGCCTTGTACGCGGTCGAGATAGATCGGCAACTGACCGATTGCTTGCAGCAACAGGTGAATGGCCTCGTCGCGATGGCTGACGCGGTTCTGTTGCAAGGCAGCGGCCAGTTGCTCCATTTCTTCGGCGAGCAGTGCCGCGCCGTAAAACTCGACCATCTGCAAACTGCCGTGAACCTGATGGATGCACGCCAGACATTCACTGAGGGCGTGCGTCGCCTGAGGGTCATCAAGCAACGTTTCAATCGCCTGGTGAGCCACTTTCAGCGTTTCGGCAATCTCGCCTTTGACCCACTCCAGGGCCACATAGTCGTGCCGATCACCCATAACTGCTCCGTTCATCGTTCGAACGCCCGTGGGCACTTCACACTTTATCCACAGTTTGCGCCTTGGCGGCCGGCAAGGTGAAACCCGACACCGAGCGCCGCAGCTGGCTGGCCATTTTCGCCAGGTTGCCGATGCTTTCGGCCGTGGCCGTGGAGCCGGACGACGTTTGCGTGGTGATCTGCTGGATCACGTTCATCGTCAGGGAAATCTGTCCGGCCGAAGACGTCTGTTGCTGGGCGGCGTTGGAGATGCTCTGGATCAGCGCCGCGAGGGTTTTCGATACGCCTTCGATTTCTTCCAGGGCCACACCGGCATCCTGCGCCAGACGCGCGCCACGCACGACCTCGGTAGTGGTCTGTTCCATGGAAATGACCGCTTCGTTGGTGTCGGCCTGAATCGCCCGCACCAGGGTTTCGATCTGCCGGGTCGCGGCGGACGAGCGTTCGGCCAACCGTTGCACTTCATCGGCAACCACCGCAAAACCGCGCCCGGCGTCACCGGCCATGGAAGCCTGGATGGCCGCGTTGAGCGCGAGGATGTTGGTCTGGTCGGCAATGTCATCAATCAGGCTGACAATGTCGCCGATTTCCTGCGAAGACTCGCCCAGGCGTTTGATGCGTTTGGCGGTGTCCTGAATCTGCTCGCGGATGTTGTCCATGCCGTGGATGGTGTTGTGCACCACTTCATTGCCCTTGTTGGCAATTTCCACGGAGCGCTCGGCAACTGCCGAAGATTCGGCGGCGTTGGCCGAGACCTGGTCGATGGACTGCGCCATGTCGTTGATCGCGGTGGAGGCTTCGCTGATCTGTTGCGCCTGATGTTCCGAGGCCTGTGCCAGGTGCATGGCGGTGGCTTGAGTTTCCTGCACGGCGGCGGCGACCTGGCCGGCGGTGAGGTTGATGGTTGCCACCAGATCCCGTAGCTGATCCACGGAATAGTTGATCGAATCGGCGATGGTCCCGGTGAAGTCCTCGGTCACCGATGCCGTCACGGTCAGGTCACCGTCGGCCAGGTCTTCGATCTCGTCCAGCAGCCGCATGATTGCGTTCTGGTTGCGTTCGTTCTTCTCGGCGGTTTCCCGTAGCTGACGGTTGGTTTCGCGAACCATTACCAGACCGATGAGGATGATCGACATCAGCGCCAGCAGGCCCAGCACGTAGCCACCGATTTCGTCGGTGTTACGCCCGCCGGCGAGGTTTTCGAAACCGCTGGCCAGGTGTGAAGCTTCGTCTAGCAGGGTTTGTGACAAGGAAAAAATGTTGGTGGCCGATTCGCGAACCTTGAACAGTTCTGGCGATGTTTCGAGGATTTCATCCACCGAACCGGAGACGAATTCGAACAACTCGGAAATCTCGACCAGTCGGGCACGGGCATCTCGGTCTTCGACCTGGCTGACCTTCAATGCCGGATTGCCCTGAAGCATGCCCGTGAGCACCTGGCCGAAACGCGCGGCGTCGCGACCGAAAGCGTCGGCGGCCTGTTGCGAACTTTCATCGCCAGACAGCACGGTGTTGACTGCGCCGAGAATCCGCTCGGCCAACAGTGACTGACGCTGGGCCATCGCGACCTGAGCGGCCGGCGCACCCCGTTGCAGAAGGATTTCGACGACTTTTTCGTACTCGACCTGCAATTGCGGCACGGTTTCAGCGAGGGTGGCGGCGACTTGATGCAGCGACAGCACCGTCTGTTCGCTGGACAGGATGGCGTCGGTGTTTTTCAGCAGACGCTCCCAGTCCAGTTGCACGGCGCGCATTTCCGGGCGCACGGTGGACGGCGCTGGCGGCAGGCCGGTAGACGGGTCGCCTTTCTTCAGATAACCCCAGCGCTGGGCGAAATCGTTGCGCGCATCGCTGAGCAACTTGAACGCGGCAGCCTTGCCGGCTGCGGCTTCGGTGGCGTTCTTGGCAATACGCTGGGACAGCACGCGCAGCTCGCCGGCGTGGCCGATGTACTGTTTATCGTACGTGGCTTGAGTGTTGAGGTAAGCGAAGTTGGCGAACAGCAGCATGATGAAAACAATCAACGCGATGAACAGCGCGATGATCTGCGATCGGCTGCGCGACCCTTCTGGCTTGCCTGTTTTTGCTTTTATCATCGGTCCTCGCCTGTTATCGCACCGTTAGAACCCACCATAAATCCCCTGTGGGAGCGGGCTTTTGTGGCTCACCACATAGCCCGGCGCCCACAGGGTCCGGGTTTACAGCGCTACATGCATGAAGCTTTGCGATCGCGCCAGCGCAAACGGGCTGAACACCTGCCAATTCTGCTCACGCCGAAACCGGCCCCTGATGAACGGTGCAATCGGGCCATTCAACGCCTCTACCGGCTCCAGGCTGTCCTGGGCAAAGTGCTGAAGGCCGAAAACCTCATCGACCATCAACCCGGCAAACACGTCGTGATGCTCCACCACCAGTACCCGCCGCTGTTTGCGCGCCGCCGACAACTCGTGGCCGAGCTCTTTATCCGAAAAGAAGGCGCACAAATCCATCATCGGCAGCAAGCGCCCGCGCAGGTTGGCCACGCCCTTGACCCAGGGCTTGACCCCCGGCAGTTGCGTGAACCGTGGTTCGTGCAGGACTTCGCTGACCTCGCCCATGGGGGCGACGTACCAGTGCTCGCCCAGGCGAAAACCGATGCCGCTCCAGTTGTCCTGCCGGGTCGGCTGGGAGGGCAGATCCGCCGCCAGCAGACGACAGCGCTGGTCGATCTGCAGCAGCAATTCGAAAGCCGTCAGCGACTCGGTCATGGCCGGACGATCAACCGGCCAGTACGTTGTTCAGGGTCTTGATCAGGGTTTCTTCGTCGACCGGCTTGGTCAGGTAGTCCTTGGCGCCCTGGCGCGTGCCCCAGACCTTGTCGGTTTCCTGGTCCTTGGTGGTGATGATGATCACCGGGATGTGCCCGGTTTCCGGGTCTTTGGTCAGTTGGCGGGTCGCCTGGAAACCGTTGAGGCCGGGCATGACGATGTCCATCAGCACCGCGTCGGGTTTTTCCTGACGGGCAAGTGCTACGCCGTCGGCGCCGTTTTCGGCTTTCAATACTTCATGACCGTGCTTTTCCAGCATGCCGGTCAGTTTGTACATTTCAGTCGGCGAATCATCGACGATCAGAATTCGTGCCATGGTTGTCCCCATTCTTCTTGTCGACGCCGGGCCCGCTGGCCGAGCGTCACTGTGCGTGTCCTACTGCGGCAAAACGGCGGCGAAGCCCGGTACATGGGCCTGGATCGCGTTCAGCAGTTCTTCCTTGCTGAAAGGCTTGGTCAAAAACTGGTCGGAACCGACGATGCGTCCCTTGGCCTTGTCGAACAACCCGTCCTTGGACGACAGCATGATCACTGGCGTGGACTTGAACGCACTGTTGTTCTTGATTAAAGCGCAGGTCTGATAGCCATCCAGGCGCGGCATCATGATGTCGACGAAAATGATGCCGGGATGATTGTCGGCAATCTTGGCCAGGGCATCGAAACCGTCGACGGCCGTGATGACCTCACACCCCACGTTCTTCAGCAGCGTTTCGGCGGTGCGGCGAATCGTCTTCGAATCGTCGATCACCATGACCTTCAAGGCGCTGGAATGCTGGTCCATAAAATGCTCTACCGTCGCCTTTGCGAATCAATTTGTCCGTTTCCGATAACCGGAGGCTCGAAACCCTTGATGTTTAAGGGCCAGAACGATATGGCAGCCTTTTTAGCACAGTCTCCAAATGCAATCTATCGGGGGACTGGCGCGGTGGTTTTTCCTTGACCGGGAACACACTCGGCGCCACTCTGACGCCACTTTTTCGTGTCCTTTCGGACCACCCCATTTCGAGGAAAAACCCATGAGCGTTCGCGTCGGGATTGTCATGGACCCTATCGCCAGCATCTCCTATAAAAAGGATAGCTCGCTGGCCATGCTGCTGGCCGCACAGAAGCGCGGCTGGGAACTGTTCTATATGGAACAGGGCGATTTGTATCAGGCCGAAGGTGAAGCGCGGGCGCGGATGCGGCCGCTGAAAGTCTTCGCCAACCCGGAAAAATGGTTCGAACTGGAAGCCGAGACCGACGCGTTGCTGAGCGATCTGGACGTGATCCTGATGCGCAAGGATCCGCCGTTCGACATGGAGTTCGTCTACTCCACTTACCTGCTGGAGCAGGCCGAGCGCGCCGGCGTGCTGGTGGTCAACAAGCCGCAGAGCCTGCGTGACTGCAATGAAAAACTGTTCGCCACGCTGTTCCCGCAGTGCACGCCGCCGACCATCGTCAGCCGTCGCCCGGACGTGCTGCGCGAATTCGCCGATCATCACGGCGACGTCATCCTCAAGCCGTTGGACGGCATGGGCGGTTCTTCGATCTTCCGTCACACCGCCGGCCACCCGAACCTGTCGGTGATTCTCGAAACCCTGACCTTGCACGGCAAGCAGCAGATCATGATCCAGGGTTACCTGCCGGCGATCGTCGACGGCGACAAGCGAATCCTGATGATCGACGGCGAGCCGGTGGATTATTGCCTGGCACGGATTCCGGCGGCCGGCGAAACCCGTGGCAACCTCGCGGCCGGTGGTCGTGGCGAAGCCCGTCCGCTGACCGAGAAAGACCGCTGGATCGCCGCGCAAGTCGGTCCGACCCTGCGCGAGAAAGGCCTGCTGTTCGTGGGCCTGGACGTGATTGGCGAGCACCTGACGGAGATCAACGTCACCAGCCCGACCTGCATTCGCGAGATTGATAATGCGTTCGGCACCGACATCGGCGGGATGCTGATGGATGCCATCGATCAGAAGCTCAAGGCCCGTTGATATAGAACAGCCAAGATCGAACCAACATTGCGTTATCATGCGCGGCCTGTGAAAAACGCGATGTTGGTTTTCTTGTCATGACACTTCCGTCCGATCTGCCTGCAGAACTCGCCCACCGTGGTGTGCGCCCGGCCGATCGCCTCGGATTTACCCTGTTTCTCGCGGCGCTGATTCACCTGGCCTTGCTGTTGGGCGTCGGCTTCACGATGGTCGAACCCAAGCAAATCAGCAAAACCCTGGAAATCACCCTCGCCACCTTCAAGAGCGAAAAGAAGCCGACGAAGGCTGATTTCCTCGCCCAGGAAAATCAGGAAGGCAGCGGCACCCTGGATAAAAAGGCGATCCCCAAGACCACCGAGGTCGCGCCGTTCCAGGACAACAAGGTGCAGAAAGTCACGCCACCGCCGGCCGCCAAGCCTGAAGTGCAAGCGCCGCCCAAGGCTGCCGTGACCACCGTCGCACCGAAACCGAAAAAAGCCGCGGCCAAGACCGAAGAACCCAAGCCCGTGACCAAGCCCGCTGTCGCAGCGCCGACGTTCGACAGTGAACAGCTGTCCAGCGACATCGCCAGCCTGGAAGCGGAACTGGCCAATGAACAACAGCTGTACGCCAAGCGCCCGCGCATCCACCGCCTGAGCGCCGCGTCGACCATGAAAGACAAGGGCGCCTGGTACAAGGACGAATGGCGCAAGAAGGTCGAACGCATCGGCAACCTCAATTACCCCGACGAAGCGCGGCGCAAGCAGATCTACGGCAATTTGCGGTTGATGGTTTCGATCAACCGCGACGGTTCGCTGTACGAAGTGCTGGTGCTGGAATCGTCCGGGCAACCGCTGCTGGATCAGGCGGCGCAACGGATCGTTAGGCTGGCGGCGCCGTTTTCGCCGTTTACCGGGGATTTGTCGGACATCGATCGGCTGGAAATCATCAGGACGTGGAAGTTTGCGCGCGGGGACCGGTTGTCCAGTAACTGATTGGGGATTTTCTGCCCAGTGTTGACCCTGTGGCGAGGGAGCTTGCTCCCGCTGGGCAGCGAAGCAGCCCCAAAACCTGCAGGCCTTGTATTTCCTGACACACCGCAACAATCAGATCACGACTGCTGCGCAGCCGAACGGGAGCAAGCTCCCTCGCCACAGGGTTCTGCGGCGGCTTCAATCACCATTTCCTACGCATCCCCAGCTTGTCAGTTCGTCCCTCCAACGCCACACTAGCGCTCATGAAGAACGTCAGCAAGCATCACTTCCTGATCGCCATGCCTCACATGGCCGACCCGAACTTTGCGCACACCTTGACCTACATCGTCGAGCACACGGCCAATGGTGCCATGGGGTTGGTGGTCAACCGTCCGCAAGACCTGAACCTGGCCGATATCCTCGAGCAATTGCGCCCCGATGTCGAACCGCCGATGCTCTGCCAGCATGTGCCGATTTTCATCGGCGGCCCGGTGCAGACCGATCGCGGTTTTGTCCTGCACCCGTCGGGCAAGAAGTTTCAGGCGACCGTTGATCTGGAAGGCGACCTGTCCCTCTCCACGTCCCAGGATGTGCTGTTCGCCATCGCCGATGGTGTCGGCCCGGCCAAGAGTGTGATCACCCTGGGTTATGCCGGCTGGGAAGCCGGGCAGCTTGAAGCCGAACTGGCGCAGAACGCCTGGCTCACCTGCCCGTTCGACGCCGACATCCTGTTCAACACCAGCAGCGAACTGCGCCTCGAAGCGGCGGCCAAACACCTCGGCGTCAACCTTAGCCTGCTCACCAGCCAGGCGGGGCACGCCTGATGGCCCTGCGCCTGATCCTGGGGTTCGACTACGGCACCAAACAGATCGGCGTGGCGGTCGGCCAGGTGATTACCGGCCAGGCCCGCGAACTGTGCACCTTGAAGGCGCAAAACGGTGTTCCCGACTGGAACCAGGTCGAAGCCCTCATTAAAGAGTGGAAGCCCGATGCAGTCGTCGTCGGCCTGCCACTGAACATGGACGGCACGCCGAGCGACATGTGCCTGCGCGCCGAGAAGTTCGCCCGCCGCCTCAACGGCCGCTACAACCTGCCCTTCTATACCCACGATGAACGCCTGACCACGTTTGAAGCCAAGGGCGAACGACGTGATCGTGGCGGGCAAAAAGGCAGTTACCGCGACAACCCGGTCGACGCCATCGCCGCCGCCCTGCTGCTGCAAGGCTGGCTCGACGAAAACACTGCACTGTTCGAATCCTGAAGAGCCGTAACAAGCGACTCTCTATAGCGACAACCCGGAGCCACCTCCAGCACCGCCCGGCCCGGGCCCAAGAAGGAGCAACCATGAGCCTGCCCAATCCCGCCGAACTGATCAGCCAGATGGCGATCCGTCTCAAGGCCCATCTGGAACACCGTGGCATCAGCGAACCGCGCTACATCGGTATTCGTACCGGTGGCGTCTGGGTCGCCCAGGCGTTGCTCGAGGAACTGGGCAGCGATGCGCCGCTCGGCACGCTGGACGTGTCCTTCTACCGCGACGATTTCAGCCAGAACGGCCTGCACCCGCAAGTGCGCCCCTCGGCCCTGCCGTTCGAGATCGAAGGCCAGGACCTGGTGCTGATCGACGACGTGCTGATGAGCGGCCGCACCATCCGCGCCGCAATGAACGAACTCTTCGACTATGGCCGCCCGGCCAGCGTGACGCTGGTGTGTCTGCTGGACCTGGACGCTGGCGAGCTGCCGATCCGCCCGAACGTCGTGGGCGCGACCCTGTCGCTGGCGGCCCACGAGCGCGTGAAGCTGTCCGGCCCGGAACTCAAGCTTGAACTGCAAGACCTCGCCCTTTAATTCGCCCCCTCGCGATGACGCCTCTAGAAACCAAGCGCCCGCTGCAGCTCAATGATCAGGGCCAGCTGCGCCACTTCCTCTCGCTCGACGGTTTGCGCCGCGAACTGTTGACGGAGATCCTCGACACCGCGGACTCGTTCCTCGAAGTTGGCGCCCGGGCCGTGAAGAAGGTCCCGCTGCTGCGCGGCAAGACCGTGTGCAACGTGTTCTTCGAGAACTCCACACGCACCCGCACGACCTTTGAACTGGCGGCCCAACGGTTGTCGGCAGACGTGATCACGTTGAACGTGTCGACATCGTCGGCGAGCAAGGGCGAAACCCTGCTCGACACCCTGCGCAACCTGGAAGCCATGGCCGCCGACATGTTCGTCGTGCGTCACGGTGATTCCGGTGCCGCGCACTTCATCGCCGAACACGTGTGCCCGCAAGTGGCGATCATCAACGGCGGCGACGGCCGTCACGCCCACCCGACCCAGGGCATGCTCGACATGCTGACGATCCGTCGCCACAAGGGCGGTTTCGAAAACCTTTCGGTGGCCATCGTCGGCGACATCCTGCACTCCCGGGTCGCGCGCTCGAACATGCTGGCGCTGAAAACCCTCGGTTGCCCGGACATTCGCGTGATCGCGCCGAAAACCCTGCTGCCGATCGGCATCGAGCAGTACGGCGTGAAGGTCTACACCGACATGGCCGAAGGCCTGAAAGACGTCGATGTGGTGATCATGTTGCGCCTGCAACGCGAGCGCATGGCCGGCGGCCTGCTGCCGAGCGAAGGCGAGTTCTACCGCCTGTTCGGCCTGACCACTGCGCGCCTGGCCGGCGCCAAGCCGGACTGCATCGTCATGCACCCGGGGCCGATCAACCGCGGCGTGGAAATCGAGTCGGCGGTGGCCGACGGCCCGCATTCGGTGATTCTCAACCAGGTGACCTACGGTATGGCTGTGTTGTCCATGGCCATGAGCGGGCAGACTGCCCAGCGCCAATTCGAGCAGGAGAACGCCCAGTGAAGCTCAGCATTCTCGGCGCCCGCGTGATCGATCCAGTCAGCGGGCTGGATCAAGTGACTGATATCCACATCGAAGCCTGCAAGATCGTCGCCATTGGCGCCGCACCGGCCGGTTTCGTCGCCGTCGACACCCTTGATGCCCAAGGCCTGGTGGCCGCTCCTGGCCTGGTTGACCTCAACGTCGCCCTGCGCGAGCCGGGTTACAGCCGCAAAGGTTCGATCGTCAGTGAAACCCGCGCGGCCGCGGCCGGCGGTGTGACCAGCCTGTGCTGCCCGCCGAAAACCAAACCGGTACTGGACACCTCGGCCGTGGCCGAACTGATCCTCGACCGCGCCCGCGAAGCCGGCAACACCAAAGTCTTCCCGATCGGCGCGCTGAGCAAGGGTCTGGACGGTGAGCAACTGGCAGAGCTGGTTGCGTTGCGCGATGCCGGATGCGTGGCGTTCGGCAACGGCCTGGAAAGCTTCCGCAACACCCGCACGCTGTGCCGTGCGCTGGAGTACGCGGCGACCTTCGACCTGACGGTGATATTCAACTCCCAGGACCATGATCTGGCCGAAGGTGGCTTGGCGCATGAAGGCCCGACCGCCAGTTTCCTCGGTTTGCCGGGCATTCCGGAAACCGCCGAAACCGTGGCATTGGCCCGGGATCTGCTGCTGGTCGAGCAAAGCGGCGTGCGTGCGCACTTCAGCCAGCTGACCAGTGCTCGCGGCGTAGCCCTGATCGCTCAGGCTCAGGCCCGAGGGTTGCCGGTGACGGCCGATGTCGCGCTGTATCAGCTGATACTGACCGATGAAGCGCTGATCGATTTCAGCAGTCTCTATCACGTCCAGCCGCCGCTGCGCACCCGCGCCGACCGCGACGGCCTGCGTGAAGCGGTGAAGTCAGGGGTGGTCTCGGCCATTTCCAGCCATCACCAGCCACATGAGCGGGACGCCAAACTGGCGCCGTTCGGTGCGACCGAACCGGGAATCAGCAGTGTTGAACTGTTGCTGCCGCTGGCGATGACGCTGGTGGAGGATGGTTTGCTGGATCTGCCGACATTACTGGCACGTTTGAGCGCCGGTCCTGCAGAAGCCTTGCGCCTGCCGGCAGGCAAGCTGGCAGTGGGTGGCGCGGCGGATATCGTGCTGTTTGACCCGACGGCTTCGACCGTGGCCGGTGAAACCTGGTTGTCCAAGGGTGAGAATTGCCCGTTCATTGGGCATAGCCTGCCTGGCGTGGTGCGTTACACCCTGGTGGACGGACGGATCAGCCACCAGGCTTGATACCCGGTTGTCCCAATCGCTAGCAGGACTAGCTCCCACACAGGATCTGTGAACAACACAAATCCGCCGTGGGAGCCAGCCTGCTGGCGATGACTTACTGGAAAGTGCCGCGATTCTGAGCGTTGCGAACCGACACCTGATCATTCAGCGTCCAGAAGTCATACAAGACCCCCAGAAAGAACAACCCGCCCGTCACCAGGTACAGCAACCCGCTGATCCACTTCCCTTGATACATGCGGTGTACGCCGAACACACCGAGAAACGTCAGCAGTATCCACGCAACGTTGTATTCGATCGGCCCCGCGGTGAAACGCAGGTCGGCTTCACGGTCCATCGCCGGGATCAGGAAGATGTCGATCAGCCAGCCAATGCCCAGCAAACCGAAGGTGAAAAACCAGATCGTCCCGGTCACCGGCTTGCCGTAATAGAAGCGGTGCGCCCCGGTAAAACCGAAAATCCACAGCAGGTATCCGATCACTTTGCTGTGGGTGTCCTGATGCGGAACGGGGTGTTGATAGGTGTTCATGGATGACCTCAATTCACACGATAGATAAATATTCTTTAAATCTTTGTGACTTTTTTACGAGTAGCCGACGTATGGCAGGTGCTACCTTGTCTGCCGTCAAACCCCTGTAGCAACTGAGTTCTGTCCGACAATTGCGTCCATTTAACGCTTATTTGGTTCCGTTGCACGCCGTTTGAATCGACCAACGGCCTCGGAAGGCCCAAAAAAGCTGTTATAAAGTTGCGCGCTAACCAATATGAGCATTTTTCAAGACATGGCTAACCATTTGCCTTTTGATGCCACTGGCCGCCCACGCCACCAATCGTGAGCAACGTCTTCCTAACGTTAATGGTTACACCCCCAAATCCCATGCTTCTGCTCCTTCGAGCAAAAACAAACAAGCCGTAAAACGTGCCCCGCAGCTGGCCAGCAAAAGCAGCCTTGTCCCGCCAATGGCGACCAAGGAAAGCAGCAATGTGCTGAGCCGCGCCGTGAACGTCCTCGGTACACCTTACCGTTGGGGCGGCAGCAGCCCAAGCAAAGGGTTCGATTGCAGCGGCCTGGTGAAATATGCGTTCAACGACGCCACGTTCGACCTGCCGCGCACCTCGAACGCCATGGCCAGCGGTCATGGCGAGAAAGTCGATCGCAAGGATCTGAAGCCGGGCGACCTGATTTTCTTCAACATCAAGAGCCGTCGGGTCAACCATGTTGCCATCTACCTGGGCAACGACCGCTTCATCCATGCGCCACGCCGCGGCAAGTCGGTGACCATCGACACCTTGAAGAAACCGTACTGGGAAAGCCACTACGTGGTTGCCAAGCGGGTTCTGCCGAAAGAGAAGAACACTCTGCAGGTTGTTCAGCGCTGATTTGAAACAAGATCAAAAGATCGCAGCCTGCGATCTTTTGCTTTTGAGCCTCAGAAATTATCCGGCGACCGCGCCTTCTCCCGCGCGTGCTCGCGACTGATAAAGCCTTTGGTCACCAGATCCTTCAAGCACATATCCAGCGTCTGCATCCCCAGATTCCCGCCGGTCTGAATCGACGAGTACATCTGCGCCACTTTGTCCTCGCGGATCAGGTTACGGATCGCCGATGTCCCCAGCATGATCTCGTGCGCCGCGATGCGGCCCCCGCCGATCTTCTTCACCAGCGTTTGCGACACCACCGCCAGCAATGATTCGGACAGCATCGAACGCACCATCGACTTCTCGTCCCCCGGAAACACATCCACCACCCGGTCGATGGTTTTCGCCGCCGACGTGGTGTGCAGCGTGCCGAACACCAGGTGACCGGTCTCGGCAGCGGTCAGCGCCAGACGAATGGTCTCCAGATCCCGCATCTCCCCCACCAGGATCACATCCGGGTCTTCCCGCAGCGCCGAACGCAACGCCGTGGCGAAACTGCGGGTATCGCGATGGACTTCACGCTGATTGATCAGGCATTTGCGCGATTCGTGGACAAATTCGATCGGGTCTTCGATGGTCAGAATGTGGTGATGGCGATGGTTGTTCAGGTGATCGATCATCGCCGCCAAAGTGGTGGACTTGCCGGAACCGGTCGGTCCGGTCACCAGCACCAGGCCTCGGGGCGCTTCGGTAATCTTGCGAAACACTTCCCCCATGCCCAGGTCCTCCATGCTCAGGACCTTGGACGGAATGGTCCGGAATACGGCGCCTGCACCACGGTTCTGGTTGAAGGCATTGACCCGAAAACGCGCCACGCCGGGGACTTCGAATGAGAAGTCGGTTTCCAGATGCTTCTCGAAGTCCACCCGCTGCAGGTCGTTCATGATGTCGTAGATCAGCTCGTGCACCTCCTTGTGGTCCAGAGCCGGCAGGTTGATGCGCCGCACATCGCCGTCGACGCGAATCATCGGGGGCAAGCCTGCCGACAGGTGCAAGTCGGACGCGCCTTGTTTGGCGCTGAACGCCAGCAGTTCAGTGATATCCATAGCACTCCTCAATTCCAGTAGAATGCCGCCAACCTCAGACCGCTGGCGCCTCTTGAATGTCCACGATAGCAGACAACATTGCACTGGTTAGTTCACGCATCCGGGCTGCCGCCCTTGCCGCCCACCGTGACGAGCACAGCGTCCAGCTATTGGCCGTGAGCAAGACCAAGCCCGCTGACGCCGTGCGTGAAGCCCACGCCGCCGGCCTGCGCGACTTTGGCGAGAACTACTTGCAGGAAGCCTTGGGCAAACAGCTCGAATTGACCGACCTGCCCTTGATCTGGCACTTCATCGGCCCCATTCAATCGAACAAGACTCGCGCTATCGCCGAGCATTTCGACTGGGTGCATTCCGTGGATCGTTTGAAAATTGCACAACGCCTGTCCGAACAACGTCCTGCCGATCTGCCACCATTGAACATCTGCATCCAGGTCAACGTCAGCGGTGAAGCCAGCAAATCCGGCTGCACCCCGGCCGACCTGCCCGCCCTGGCCCACGCCATCAGCGAACTGCCGCGCCTGAAGCTTCGCGGGTTGATGGCGATTCCCGAGCCGACTGAAGATCGCGCCGCCCAGGACGCTGCTTTTGCTGCCGTGCAAAGCCTGCAAGCCAGCCTGAACCTGCCGCTCGACACACTTTCCATGGGCATGAGCCACGACCTCGAGTCGGCCATCGCCCAAGGCGCCACCTGGGTCCGCATCGGAACGGCCCTGTTTGGTGCCCGCGACTACAGCCAGCCTTGAACAATGGCTGACACCACTCTTTATAAGGACCTGACATGAGCAAGACTCGTATTGCCTTTATCGGTGCCGGCAACATGGCCGCCAGCCTGATCGGCGGCCTGCGCGCCAAAGGTCTGGACGCCGCGCAGATCCGCGCCAGCGATCCGGGCGCTGAAACCCGCGCCAAAGTGAACGCCGAACAAGGCATTGAAGTATTCGCTGACAACGCCGAGGCCATTCAAGGCGCGGACGTGGTCGTGCTGGCGGTCAAACCCCAGGCGATGAAAGCCGTGTGCGAAGCGATTCGCCCAAGCTTGAAACCGAATCAACTGGTGGTGTCCATCGCCGCCGGCATCACCTGCGCCAGCATGAACAACTGGCTCGGCGCCCAACCGATCGTGCGCTGTATGCCCAACACTCCGGCGCTGCTGCGCCAGGGCGTGAGCGGTTTGTTCGCCACTGCCGAAGTGACCGCAGAGCAACGTCAGCAGGCGCAAGAGCTGCTGTCGGCCGTCGGTATCGCCTTGTGGTTGAACGAAGAACAGCAACTGGACGCCGTCACTGCCGTGTCCGGCTCGGGCCCCGCGTACTTCTTCCTGCTGATCGAAGCCATGACCGCTGCCGGCGTGAAGCTGGGTCTGCCGGCGGACATCGCCGCGCAACTGACCCTGCAAACCGCGCTGGGCGCCGCGCACATGGCAGTGGCCAGCGATGTCGACGCTGCAGAACTGCGCCGTCGCGTGACTTCGCCTGCCGGCACCACAGAAGCTGCAATCAAATCGTTCCAGGCTGGTGGCTTCGAAGCCCTGGTAGAAAAAGCACTCGGCGCCGCTGCGCACCGCTCGGCCGAGATGGCCGAACAATTGGGTCAATAAGGAGCCTTACATGATTGGATTGAACACTGCAGCGGTCTACGTGCTGCAAACCCTCGGCAGCCTGTACCTGCTGATCGTGCTGCTGCGCTTTGTGCTGCAACTGGTGCGGGCGAACTTCTACAACCCGCTGTGCCAGTTCGCCGTCAAGGCCACTCAGCCATTGCTCAAGCCGCTGCGCCGGATTATCCCGAGCATGTTCGGCCTGGACATGTCCTCGCTGGTGCTGGCGATCCTCGTGCAACTGGCGCTGATGGCCCTCACCCTGCTGCTGACCTACGGCACCACCGGCAACCCGCTGCAGCTACTGATCTGGTCGCTGATTGGCGTGACCGCGCTGTTCCTGAAAATTTTCTTCTTCGCGCTGATCATCAGCGTGATCCTGTCGTGGGTCGCACCGGGCAGCCACAACCCTGGTGCCGAGCTGGTGAACCAGATCTGCGAACCGGCCCTGGCGCCGTTCCGCAAGATCCTGCCCAACCTTGGCGGCCTGGATATCTCGCCGATCCTGGCGTTCATGGTGCTGAAGCTGATCGACATGCTGGTGATCAACAACCTCGCCGCGATGACGATGATGCCGGAAATCCTGCGTCTGCTGATCTGACCCGGTGAGCTACTTTCGCTGGGACGGTGACGACCTGATTCTGGAGTGTCATCTGCAACCGGCAGCCCGCAGCGATGATTTCTGCGGGTTGCACGGGGATCGATTGAAGATTCGCCTGACGGCGCCGCCGGTTGAAGGCAAGGCCAACGCGTACCTGATAGCGTTTCTGGCCAAGGCGTTCGGAGTGTCCAAGAGCCAGGTGAGCTTGATCAGCGGCGAGTTGAACCGGCAGAAACGGGTGCGGATCTGTTCGCCGAAGAAGCTGCCGGAGTTGCCGGATCTGGCGCGCCCGACAGGTTGACCGAGGCGTGGCTTGCCCGCGATGGCCGCGCCTCGGTCTTACGGGGGAAAAATCAGGCCCGGCCTTTGCTTGCCGCTAACCCCACCGGTCTTTAGACTTACGCCTCATTTCAACGAGAGCAGGGTCGATGCCAACTGCCTTTCCCCCCGATTCTGTTGGTCTGGTGACGCCGCAAGTGGCGCACTTCAGCGAACCCCTGGCCCTGGCCTGCGGCCGTTCGCTTCCGGCGTATGACCTGATCTACGAAACCTACGGCACGCTGAACGCCACGGCGAGCAACGCCGTGCTGATCTGCCACGCATTGTCGGGCCACCATCACGCGGCGGGTTTCCACAGCGCCGACGACCGCAAGCCCGGTTGGTGGGACAGCTGCATCGGTCCCGGCAAGCCGATCGACACCAACAAGTTCTTCGTGGTCAGCCTGAACAACCTCGGCGGCTGCAACGGCTCCACCGGCCCGAGCAGCGTCAACCCGGAAACCGGCAAGCCGTTCGGCGCCGATTTCCCGGTGCTGACCGTGGAAGACTGGGTGCACAGCCAGGCGCGCCTGGCAGACCGACTCGGCATCAGCCAATGGGCCGCCGTGATCGGCGGCAGCCTCGGCGGCATGCAGGCCATGCAGTGGAGCATCACGTACCCCGATCGCATTCGTCACTGCCTGGCCATCGCCTCGGCACCGAAGCTGTCGGCGCAGAACATCGCTTTCAACGAAGTCGCACGCCAGGCGATCCTCACCGACCCTGACTTCCACGGCGGCTCGTTCCAGGAAGCGGGCGTGATCCCCAAGCGCGGCTTGATGCTGGCGCGGATGGTCGGGCACATCACCTACCTGTCCGACGACTCCATGGGCGAGAAATTCGGCCGTGGCCTCAAGAGCGAAAAGCTCAACTACGACTTCCACAGCGTCGAGTTCCAGGTTGAAAGCTACCTGCGTTATCAGGGCGAGGAGTTCTCCGGGCGTTTCGATGCCAACACTTACCTGCTGATGACCAAGGCGCTGGATTACTTCGACCCGGCGGCGAACTTCGACGATGACCTGGCGAAAACCTTCGCCGGCGCCTCGGCCAAGTTCTGCGTGATGTCCTTCACCACCGACTGGCGCTTCTCCCCTGCCCGCTCGCGGGAACTGGTGGACGCATTGATGGCGGCCAAGAAAGACGTTTGCTACCTCGAGATCGACGCTCCGCAAGGCCACGACGCCTTCCTGATTCCGATCCCGCGCTACTTGCAGGCGTTCAGCAATTACATGAACCGCATTACGTTGTGAGAAAGCCATGAGAGCTGATCTGGAAATCATCCAGGAATGGATCCCCGCCGGCAGCCGCGTGCTCGACCTC
>LNAP01001125.1_pt1 | contig 28864 bp, 27 predicted proteins | sample 602601 | NCBI WGS metagenome assembly LNAP01 (sample SAMN02440304, study PRJNA202911) | soil metagenome | biome: Subtropical and temperate rainforests or woodlands; isolation source: soil samples (1 kg each in a 20% v/v slurry with milli Q water) were... ... | reverse complement strand
ATCGACTTCTTCAATCGCGATCCCGTCGTCCACACTTGGACCTACAAACTTGACAAGGCCGCTTGATATGATTCGAATTTCAAAATCGCTGATCTAGCAATTCCACAGAATTATGCCGCGAAGGCGCCGGCTTGCATTGCGAATCCGCAACGCAAAACAATCGTGCTCCATATCAGCGCGTCTCTTCGAAGCCCTGCAGTGCTGCCGTCAGATTTGTTCCAAGGATATCCGACAAATATCCGCCCTCCTGCACGAACACGGTCGGCAATCCCAGGCCTGCGATCGCCTGGCCGATGCGCCGGAATCCGTTCGTGGTCACCGTAAGACCCGCCAGCGGATCGTGCTCCGACGCATCGAGGCCAAGTGCGACCACCAGCGCACCCGGCGCGAAAGCCTCGATCATTGCTTGTGCCGTGCCGAGCGCCTGCAGGTAGCTTTCATCGCCGGTGCCGATCGGTAACGGGATGTTGAGATTGGCTCCAAGGCCTGCACCTGCGCCGCGCTCATGTGCGTATCCCCAGACGAACGGATAGAAAAAGCTAGGATCGGCATGGATCGATACCGTCAAGACGTCGTCTCGCTCGTAGAAAATGCCTTGCGTGCCGTTGCCGTGATGAACATCGACGTCGAGGATCGCCACGCGCTCATGCTTGAGCCGCAGATGGGCGGCCGCGATCGCGCTGTTGTTGAGGAAGCAGAAGCCGCCGGCGAGGTCGCGATAGGCGTGATGGCCCGGAGGACGACAGAGCGCGTAGGCGGCGTCCTCGCCATCCAGGACGAGTTGAGCGGCGGTCGCCGCCACATCCGTGGCGGCACAGGCGGCAGCCCAGGTGCCGGGTCCGATCGGACAGGCCGTATCGACGGTATGCCAGCCGAGACGACCCACGATGTGCGTGGGGTAGGTCCCGGCGTTGCGGACGGGATGCATGTTGGCGATCATCTCCGAGCCCGCGTCTCCGAGCGCAGACCAGGCGTCCCACGCTTCCGCGAGAAAGCCGAGATATTCAGCGCTGTGGATTCGCGCGCGCGGCCCCTGTCCGAATACAGTGGGCTCGACCAACTGATGCTTGCCCGTCTTGAGCCCCGCCAGCAGCCGGTCTGCGCGTTCAGGCTGCTCGGTCGTGCGCCTGACGACGCCGCGCACCAGGAAGAATTGCGGGTCATGGCTCCGATGCAGTTCGGTATAGATAGCTTTCACTCAATGGCTCCCAACGACTGACGAACGGTCGCGTTCGAAAATAACCCCATCGACATTCTTAAAGCAAAAGCCGGGCCGTTCTCAATGCTCGGCGTATGAAGACTCTGTGTGGAGCGGCTCTGTTGCTGTCATTGCGAGGAGCGGTTGCGATGACCTGTCTAGCGTGGCCAGGCGAGTGAACGCGGAAGCAATCGATCTTTTTTCCGGTGGGGTGCCTCTGCCAACTGTCATAGTTGCTAACGCGCACTAACCATCAGATCATTTAAAGCGTTCACAATCGCCGCATTAGCACGCTGTTCCCTCAATTTTTACACAGCATTAAGCCGCCCTGCATTGGATGACCCGCATCGCCTTGCGGGGAATACCAATGATCGCGGCTGGGAAATTGTCGGGGAAATCGTCTGGAAAATCCGGCATGTTCGATGACGTCCCGGTCCTGCAGCGCAAATGGCATGCCGCGCTCAAGCCGGGCCAGGTCCTGCCGCGCTATGAAGATGTCATGCTCGGCAGTCTCGGCCGGCTGGCGGATCACATCGTCCTGTTGAAGGACAATCATGACGCGCTCGAAGTCTCGCGCACCGGCCGCTACATCCGGAATTGGCTCGACGACGACCGCTGGGATATTCCCTTGAGCGCGCTGTCGCCGGATTGCGCGACCGCGCTCGGCGAAGCCGCGGCCAACGCCCTTGAGAACCGCCGGCCCTATCTCGCCGTGGGGCATTGCGTGCGCGATGGCCTGGTCCGCACCTACGATATCCTGGCGCTGCCGACGTCCTCGCGCTGGGGCGGCACGCTGATCGGCACCTATGTCAACGAGCGCGGCTCGCACTATAATCTGCTGGACACGATTTTTGCCGCGACGGACGAAGGCGTGCTGTCGCTGGCGGCGATCCGCGATGCCAACGGCCGGCCGTTCGATTTCCAGATTGTCCATCTCAATCAGGGCGCGTCGCGGCTGCTGAAGCTGCCGTCAACCGACCTGCTGTGGCACCGACTCAGTGCTGGCGGAAATCTGCTGTGCCTGCCGGAGGTGGCGGAGCAGTTGCTCCGTATCGTCAGCAGCGGCGGCGGCGATCAGTTCGAAATCGACAGCGACGACCGAAGCCTGAAGCTGGGCGCGATCGCCTTCGGAGACATTATCTCGCTGACCGTCTCGGATGTAACGGCGCTGAAGCGCCGCGAAGCGTCGTTTCGCCTCCTGTTCGACAACAACCCGATGCCGATGTGGGTTTTCGATGAAGAAACCACGGAGTTTCTGAGCGTCAATGATGCGGCGGTGCAGCACTATGGCTACAGCCGCGCGACATTCCTTCGCATGAAGCTGCGCGAGATCTGGCCGGAGGACGAATGGATAAGCCATACCCAGGCGCTGCAGCAGGTTGGCGATGCCTATCATTCCAGCCGTAACTGGCGCCATCTCAAGGCCGACGGCAGCGAGATCCAGGTGCTGACGTTCGGGCGCCGCGTCAGCTTTGGCGGCCGCGACGGATACCTCGTTGCCGTTGTCGACATCACCGAGCGGCGCAAGGCCGAGGCGCGGATCGCTCACATGGCCCACCATGACGGCCTGACCAATCTGCCGAACCGCGAGCTTTATCAGGAGCGCCTGCGGCAGGCGCTGGAGCAGAGCCAGTCCGGCAACAAGCGCGTGGCGGTGCTATGCGTCGACCTCGATCTGTTCAAGAACGTCAATGATTCATTCGGCCACCCGATGGGCGACCGCTTGCTGAAACAGGTCGCCGAGCGGCTGCGGTCGGAGGTTCGCGGCAATAACCTGGTCGCTCGCCTCGGCGGCGACGAATTCGCGATCGTGCTGGCGTCCGATGTTTCGCCGAACGAAGCCAGCGATTTCGCAGCCCGGCTGATCAAGACGCTGAGCATCTGCTACGACATCGACGGCATCGAGGTCGTCGTCGGCGCCAGCATCGGGATCGCGCTTTCGCCGGGCGATGGCGAGACCAGTGAAGAACTGATGCGCAACGCCGACATGGCGCTGTACCGGGCGAAATCGGACGGCGGCGGCGTTCACCGTTTCTTCGAACGCGAGATGGACCGGCAGGCGCAAAAGCGCCGCGACATGGAGCTCGATCTGCGGCGCGCTTTCGCCAATGGCGAATTCGAGCTGCACTACCAGCCGCTGGTGGACCTCGCCGCCGACCGGATCAGTGGTTTTGAATCGCTGTTGCGCTGGCAGCATCCGGAAAAAGGCATGATCTCGCCGGCCGAGTTCATTCCGATCGCCGAGGACATCGGGCTGATCGTCGCACTCGGCGAATGGGTATTACGCGAGGCCTGCACGGAGGCTGCGAAATGGCCGGCCGACGTCAAGGTCGCCGTCAACCTGTCGCCGGTGCAGTTTCGTAGCCGCAATTTGGTTCAGGTGGTGGTCTCCGCGCTGGCGCATTCCGGATTGTCGCCGCTGCGGCTGGAGCTTGAAATCACCGAGTCGCTTTTCCTGGCCGAGACCGAAACCAACCTCGCGATCCTGCATCAGTTGCGTGAACTCGGCGTCAGCATCTCGATGGACGATTTCGGGACCGGATATTCCAGCCTGAGCTATCTCCGCAGCTTTCCGTTCGACAAGATCAAGATCGACCGTTCGTTTGTGAGGGACCTTGTGCAGCGCTCCGACTGCGTCGCGATTGTGCGGGCGATCTCGGGCCTTGGCCGCAGCCTCAACATCACGACGACCGCCGAAGGCGTGGAAACCATCGACCAACTCGATTGGCTGCGCGCGGAAGGCTGCAACGAAGTCCAAGGGTTTCTGTTCAGCGCGGCGAAGCCGGCGGCCGAGATCGAGGATCTGTTGTCCCGGTTTGGCCAGCGCGCATCGAAGGCGGCGTGAGGGGAAATTAAAACCGTGTCACGATATCGGCGAGCGCCGGGCGCGGGCGGTCCTCACTGGGTTTCGACGGTGTGCCGATGTGGATGAAACCGGCGAGCTTTTCATCGGCTTTCAATCCGAGCCCGTCGAGCACGTCGCGGTCGAAGGCGAACCAGCCGGTCAGCCAGCAGGCGCCGTAGCCGAGCGCGGTCGCGGCGGTGACGATATTCATCGCGCTGGCGCCGGCAGACAATTCCTGCTCCCAGGGCGGCACCTTGGGATGCGGCCTGGTGAAACTGACGACGCCGATCACCAGCGGCGCATCCATCAGCCGGCGCTTTTCGACCTCGATATCCGACAACGGCGCCGCCGGGTTTTTTCGCGCGAATATGTTTGCGATCAGGTCGCCGGCGCGAACACGCGCATCGCCTTCGAATACGATGAACCGCCAGGGCGTCAGCTTGCCATGATCCGGCACCCGCGCGCCGACGGTAAGGATGGTTTCGAGCTCTGCAGGCGAGGGGCCGGGACCGCTCATCTCGCGCGGCTTCACCGAGCGGCGGATCTTCAGGAGTTCAATGGCGTCGGGCACTGTAGGGACTTTCGTAGGAGGGATTGGCGATCGGATACCACGGAGATAGGTAGCCGGCGAGGTCGTTGCCGGGCATTTTAGACCGATTGTGAGGCAGCGTATTGCTTGCGGCCCCCAGCTTGGTCAGAATTCGACCGCCATACCCGCCCGTCCGATATGTTCATTGCCGCCGCCATTGGAATAACTGCCGTAGACCACGGTTGGAGCGGCAAGATTCAGCCGGTGCGAAACGCCGACGCCGACGCCAGTCTCGCCGCGATAATATCCGGTGTTGACGGCAAGGGTGGTCTTGCCGGCCGCCGAGGGCATCAGCACGGGCGCGACCGCAACGGCAGCGACGATGCCGCGCCGCGCCTCGCGCTGGTTGTCGATGATCTGGTTTTGCAATCCGCCGATCTGCGACTGGAAGCCCGAAACGGTCGACTGCAGCTGGCCGACATTGACGGCGTCGGTCTGGTTGATGCCGGCGGCAACATTGGTCAGCCGGCGCTCGTTGCCTCTCGAGCCGAACGAGACCGTGTTGGCGGCGGTGTTGGTTGAACCGGAACCGATCGCGACCGAATTCGCGGCCGTGGCCGAAGCGTTGGTCCCGAGTGCCGCGGAATTCGCGCCGGTCGCGATCGCGCCGTCGCCGAACGCCGCGCCGCCATTGGACGCGGTGGCGCCCGCGCCGACACCGATCGAGCCGGTGGCGATGGCGCCGGTGCCGATCGCGATCGCATTGGCGCCGGTCGACGACGAGTTCAGGCCGATGGCGATCGATCCGGATTGCGTCGCCTGTGCATTGCTGCCGACCGCGATGGCATCGGCACCCGAGGCATTCGCCGATGCACCGACGCTGTTGACGCGGGTATAGGCGAGAGTGCTGTTGACCGCGGCGAATGCACTGCCGATGTTATTGAAGGCCGTGCCCTGGATCGTATAGCTCGGCACCGTCAGTTGCCCGTTGACATCCAGGCCAGCACCGCCGCCGAATGCTGCTGCGACGCGCTGGTTGGCAGTCATCAATTGTCCGCCCGTTATCGCGTCGGTGCTGCCGACGCCGATCGTGCCGTTGGCGACGTTGACGATCCGACGCTGGCCGCCCACACCCGCGCTCCCGACCGAGACCGTGTTGTCGGCGGTGGCCACCGAACCAATGCCCAGTGCCACAGAGCCGAGGCCGACCGCAATTGCGCCTTGGCCGAGCGCGGTCGAGTTCCTGCCCGCAATCGCGGCGAAGCCAACGGCGGTTGCATTGTTGTCGCGTGCACCATAGGTGTTGGTAAAGTCATTGATATTGTTGTTGTCGCCAGTCCCGATCGCGACCGCCTGCGTGCCAACGGCTTCCGAACCCGAACCGAGCGCGGTCGACGAGGTGTTGGCATAGCTGAACTGGCCGATCGCGGTCCCATCGTTTCCGATCACCTGGGCCGAGTCACCAATCGCGGTGCCGCGAGCGGGATTAGCTGGATTGCCGAGCGCGCCGGTCACTACTGCATTGGGGCCGCAGGCGAACGAGTTCGTGCCGTTCGCCAGGTTGGCGCCACTCGACAAGTTCGTGCAGACCGATTGCGCCGTCGCGGGCGGAGGCGCGAGAAGCAGACCCGCCGCGACGGCGAGGGCCGCGCTCGAGGCTACAACGATGGCGCGGCATGTTCGCGCTGAAGCAGGCGATCTGGAAACCTGGGTCGGCGATCTTTCGGTTGGCGACGTACGCCGAGGCCACCGAGACAAAAAGCCGCCGTCCGCGCGGGCCTGCGCCGCGACGTTACCAAACAAATTCATCTGAACCTCCATCCGACGCCGGACGATGGCGGGAGGTCGCGCTATCGAAATTTGTTATTTGAAATCAGCCCGCCGAAACGCCCAAGCCTGTTGCGCAGCACCTTTCCCTTCAGCCCCCGGAGCAGGCGGTGCAGCCATGCTTGGGTGGAACCGAAGGTAAGGGATTTGGGTTCCCGTGACTGTGGCCGGCCGGCAACAGGCGGCTCTGTTCGAGCGCCCACGAAGGATTTGGGCGACGTTCGGCGTCGTCGCCCATGCCTCGATCGGGCACGCGTCCGCGTGCTATTCGGCGGCTTCGGCCAGCCTTGCCCGCTTCACGTCTGGAGGCGTCGCTTCATCCACCAATGCCGCCAGCGCTTCGTCGGTCGGCATCACCTTTTGCCCGTCACTGCCGAGGCGCCGGACCGAAACCGAATGCGTCTCGGCTTCCTTTTTGCCGACCACCAGCAGCGCCGGGATTTTCGCCAGCGAATGTTCGCGGACCTTGTAGTTGATTTTCTCGTTGCGCAGGTCGATCTCGACCCGCAGGCCGGCGCGGCGGGCTGCCGCCGCGACGACCTTGGCGTAGTCGTCGCCTTCCGAAGTGATGGTCGTCACCACGGCCTGCACCGGCGCCAGCCAGAGCGGAAAATTGCCGGCAAAATGCTCGATCAGGATGCCGATGAAACGCTCCATCGAACCGCAGATCGCGCGGTGCACCATCACGGGCGCCTTCTTCGAGCCGTCGGCGTCGATGTAGAACGCACCGAAACGCTCCGGCAGGTTGAAATCGACCTGCGTGGTGCCGCACTGCCAGTCGCGGCCGATCGCGTCGCGCAGCACATATTCGAATTTCGGGCCGTAGAACGCGCCTTCGCCGGGATTGATCTCGGTCTTGATGCGTTGATTGTGGCTCTTGGCCTGGATTTCCGAGAGCACGGTCGCCATCACCCGCTCGGCGTGATCCCACATCTCGTCGGTGCCGACGCGTTTTTCGGGGCGCGTCGAGAGCTTTACCGTGAGGTCGCCCTCGAAGCCGAAGTCGGCGTAGGTCGACATAATGAGATCGTTGATCTTGAGGCACTCGTCGGCGAGCTGCGCTTCGGTGCAGAACACATGCGCATCGTCCTGGGTAAACCCGCGCACCCGCATCAGCCCGTGCATCGCGCCCGACGGTTCGTAGCGATGCACCACGCCGAATTCAGCGAGCCGCAGGGGCAGGTCGCGGTAGCTCTTCAGGCCATGCTTGAAGATCTGCACATGGCCCGGGCAGTTCATCGGCTTCAGCGCGAACCAGCGCTTGTCCTCGGCCTCGTCGCCGGCGGACTGCGCCGCAAACATGTTCTCGCGGTACCAGTCCCAATGACCCGAGGTCTCCCACAGCGACTTGTCGAGGATCTGCGGCGCATTGACCTCGCTGTAATCACCCGTGAGGCGCCGGCGCATATAGGCGATCAGGGCCTGGAAGATGGTCCAGCCCTTCGGGTGCCAGAACACCACGCCCGGACCTTCCTCCTGGAAGTGAAACAAATCGAGTTCGCGGCCGAGCTTGCGGTGGTCGCGTTTCTCGGCTTCCTCGATCTGCTTCAAATAGGAGTCGAGTTCCTCCTGCCTGGCGAAGGCCGTGCCGTAGATGCGCGTCAGCATCGGATTGTTGCTGTCGCCGCGCCAATACGCGCCCGCCACCTTCATCAGCTTGAACGCATTGCCGACCTTGCCGGTGGAGGTCATATGCGGACCGCGGCAGAGATCGAACCAGTCGCCCTGGAAGTAGATCTTGATCGGCTCGTTGCCGGGAATGGCGTCGACCAGTTCGACCTTGAAACTCTCGCCCTTGTCGCGGAACACCTGTTTGGTCTTCTCGCGATCCCACACCTCTTTGGTAAAGGATTTGTCGCGCGCGATGATCTCGCGCATCTTCTTCTCGATCGCGGCAAAGTCTTCCGGCGTGAACGGCTCGTTGCGGAAGAAGTCGTAATAGAAGCCGTTCTCGATCACCGGGCCGATGGTGACCTGCGTGCCCGGCCACAGCGACTGCACGGCTTCGGCCAGCACATGGGCGGCGTCGTGCCGGATCAGTTCCAGCGCGCGCGCGTCGTCGCGGGCGATGAATTCGATCTTTGCGTCATGGTCGATCGGATCGGTGAGATCGGCAACCACGCCATCGAGCGCCATCGCCACGGTGCGCTTGGCCAGCGACGGCGAAATGCCCTTGGCGATATCGAGGCCGGTGATGTCCTTGGGGAATTCGCGTTTAGCGCCGTCAGGAAAGGTGAGGGTGATTTTTTCCACAGATTCGGCCGGTTTCAAATTCGCAAGGCCAAATTGGAATCCCGATGCGGGTGCATTGCTGTCAGGCATTGGCGTCTCCTTGAGCTCACTCCTGCGAACGAGCGCAGGTAAGCGGGAAGCAGCGGTATAGCAGGGGATTGCGGCGATGCAATCGGGCAGACTCAACAAAAAGCGGCGAAGCAGTGCCGCGAATAGTCCCGCCCGAATCCTTTCATTCCGCCCGAAGCTGGTCTACATGCATTTGCATGGAAAGTACCCGCGTTCAACGCCGCTTCGCTCCCACCGCATTGATGCTCGGAAATGTCGTCACCGGCTGCTCGGTGCTGGCACCGGCGGGCATGCTGAGCGAATTGTCGTCCGGTCTCGGCGTCAGCATCCGCGACGCCGGATTGCTGATCACATTCGGCGCCATCGTGCTGTGCGTCGGCTCGCCATTGATGGCGTGGCTGACCAGTCGGATCGAGCGGCGCACCCTGCTCGCGGCGACCCTGGCGCTGGTCGCGCTCGCCAACATCGTCTCGGCCTTGGCGCCCGATTATGCAGCGCTGCTCGTTGTGCGGCTGGTCATGCTCGCGGTCGGTGCGCTCTATACGCCGCAGGCGGCGGGCACCGCTGCGCTCATCACGCCACCCGAGAAACGTGGCAGTACCATTGCGTATATATTTCTCGGATGGTCGCTGGCCGCGGCGGTCGGCCTGCCGTTGATCGCGCTGATCGCCAGCCGCTATGGCTGGCGCACGGTGTATGGCGGCATCGGCGTGATCGGCTGCGCCAGTTTCCTGTTGCTGGCCTGGCGTCTGCCGGGTGGATTGGTCGGCGCGCCGGTAGACCTCAAGACCTGGACCGCGCTCGGCCGCAACCGGACGGTCATCCTGCTGCTGTCGGTCACGTCGCTCCAGATGTCTGGCCAGTTCGTGGTATTCACCTTCATGGGGCCGCTGCTGACGAAGTTGACGCAAGCCGGTCCGGGCGCGATCGGGCTGGTATTTGGGCTTTACGGCGTGTGCGGCTTTATCGGGATTGCGATCGCCACCCGCATCGTCGACTCCTGGGGGGCCTACAAGACCTCGCTGCTGTTTACGTCCCTGATGCTGACGGGGATCGGTATTTGGGCGCTCGGCGCGGGTATCTATCCGCTGATGGCCGGCGGCGTCGCGATCTGGGGACTGGGCTTTGCGTCGACCAATTCGATGCAGCAGGTGCGGCTGATCGGCGCCGCGCCTGCGCTCGGCACGGCCTCGGTGTCATTGAATACGTCGGTACTCTATATCGGGCAGGCCGTTGGTTCGGCGATCGGCGGCGTGCTGTACTCGCGCGATCTGCTGCATAGCGCCGGATATGTGTCGATGGGCTTTGTCGCGCTGGCGCTGTTCGTGGTGACCCTGACCAGGCCCTCGACAATCCGTGGCCTGGCTAAGTAAAACGTGGCTTGCCGATGAGCCTCAAAGGATGTTCTTGGAGGATGTTCTTGCGGTAGTCGCGACTTGATCCAGAATCTGCGTTGTCCTACACCGGAATCACAATTCAAGGTGACGTGACATGAAAAAATTACTCGCACTCGTCCTGGTCCTGTTTTCAGCGGCCGCCATTGCCCAAGACAAACCGCCGCAAGACAAGCCGCCAACTGTCGGGGACAAGCCGCTGGTCCAGGTGAAGCCGAAAGGCGCTGCGGCGAAACAGAAGCCGCAATCGGTCGCTGTCAAGTTGCAGGCCTGCCTGGAAATCGACGATGCCACGAAGGAGCGGTTGAATTGCTACGACGCGATCTTCCCGCCCAAACCAGGTTCGAAGGCGCCTGCGGCTGCGAAAGCCGTGACCGACTGCCGTCTCGTCAAGGAAGAAGACGAGCGGCTGACATGCTTTAACGGGTTCGCGGAGAAAATTCCAAAACTGCCGCAATAGTCCGGACGGAATTCCTGTCTAACCAAATAGAGCGCATCGCTCAATCGCTGATGCGCGTCACCACCGCCCTGAAGATAACGCCGGGCAGTTGCAGCGCGGTGCCTTCGAAGTCGATCATGTCGCCGTTTTGCGTTCCTTTCAGGGTCAGCGTAACCATGTCGGTTCCGAACAACGGCTTGACCTCAGGGTCGGGATTGTGGCGCAAGGTCGATATCTTGACGTGGATCTCATCGCCCTTGCTGGTGTAGTTCCCTACGAACGCAAAGCCCGAATTGCCGCCGCGAAGTTTTCCCGATGACGTCGCGTAAACGATGCCGTTGCCGGTTCCATGGACGGTATGAAATTCGACTTTGTATAGGCCTTCTTGCAATTGATATTCCCATCAGTCGCCGAGGTCGCGGGGCTACCGTATGACCCGCACGCAGGCCGGACAATGCTGCGCGATCGGAATCGTACGACCATCAACTCACGTTTTATGCCACGGAACCTCGGAACCCTGAGCGCCGCACTCATCGGCTCGCAGGCGCGGAACCATTGGTGGCCATTCTCGTCAGCGCCGGCGTTGCCGCCATCTTGACCAGCACTTCCTTGACGGGATTGCTGGTCCAGGCGCGGGTGACGTAATCGCGATGCGTCACGCCCTCGGGCGTCTCGAAGAACACCACGCTGCCGGGCCGCAACGGTCCGTCGATATCTTCCGATATCGCGATGCCTTTCTCCTTCAGCATCTGCATCAGTTCCTTCTCGTGCCGCTTGGTGGAGCGCGTATACGAGCTGACGAAGAAGCCGGACCGGTTATTCTCGATCCAGGACGCAAACTTGTCCAACTCGCCATAGACCGCGTCGAGCAGGAACACCCCGCGCACGCGACTGGTGATGCCGCCGACTTCGAGGCTCCATGCCGTCGGCAGGAAACCGCCGCTATAACCGACGATGACGATCGGCATGTTCGCGAAAGCCTTGGCCGAGTTCGGATCGCCATAGAGGCGGGCGAGCTGATCCGCCGATTCCGCCATGAATCGCTTGAAGCCGCCGGGCTGCCAGAATTTGCCGGCGCTGGAATCGGCGGCATCGACGGCGAGTTGAGGCGCCAGCAGCACGGCGTTGGCGCCTGACGCGGAAATCTGCTGCGGCACCATTTGCCGGTCGCGCACGTCGCGCTCCAGCGTAGCACCGTTGCCGTGGAAGAACACCACGATGACGCCGGGTTTGCGGACATCGAAATTCTCGGGCACGTGCACCAGGACGCGGTTGTCGTTGTAGGTTTCGTCCTGCCAGTAGACGCGGCCGCCATAGCTGCGATGGCCGCGGCGCTCGCCCTTGGAGATGTTGAGGAAGGGGGCGTCGGATGCCGGGTTGTTGCCGAAATAGGGGAAGGCGGAAGATTTCATGCTGACCAGCGTAGTCTGGTCTTCGCGTGCTGGGTGTTGGTAGGGCACCGTCGGCGCCAGCGACGCAACCTTGTATGGCGCGGGCTCTGCCTGCGCGGCACGTTCACGCGGCGCGGCGGAGGGACGCCGCTGTGTGAGACTTTCGCGCTCGGTCGGGAAGCGGTCCCGGAACTGCGGGGCAGGGAAGCGGGCGTCGAACGTATCGCCGGCCGGGCCTTGGGAATTGGCGGCCAGCATTCCCGCGCTCGGCGCCTTGCCGCACTGGACGAGAACAAACGTCAGCGGCACGAATAGCGAAAAAAGGGAAATCCAGCGTAACCGGCGGGAACTATCTCGAGGTGATGGAGCTTGCGCGTGCCGGGCGGCGTCCGGTGGTGGCAACCGGTCGGCGCAATCACGCGCGCTAGTTTTCGGATTTGCCCCGACCATCCACCCAGTGCCCCAATATCCGCAAGCGAACGGTGTATGTCAGCTCGCCGGCGTTTAGGTGACGTTAAGCCTCCGGGAAAAGCTCCCCACCCGGACACCGCAAAGAAAAACACGAAATCGTGTCGCGATTGTGGGACGACCCTCCGGGTTTCGCAACACTGGACGTGCTCGGAGCGAAATAACGGTACTAAAATACCAAAATCGGGGTGCGGCTTAGATCCTTGTTAACACTGCTTGAATTGATGGGGGCCAGCCTGCACGATGAGCAAGTCGAGGGACATGACCGGCATGGCGGCATCAGAGACGGGAAGCGCCGCTTGGCCCGGCCGGCTCCCCGGCAGCGGGTCCACCGTGTCGGTCGTTGTCGCCGCCGCCATCGTCGTGGCCGACATGATCGGGGTCGGCGTCTTCACCAGCCTTGGCTTTCAGGTCAAAGATCTCCCCTCGGGCTTTTCCATCCTGCTGTTATGGACCGTCGGCGGCATTGTCGCGCTGTGCGGTGTGTTTTCCTACGGCGAACTCGGCGCGATGTTTCCGCGATCGAGCGGCGAGTACAATTTCCTGGGCCGCGCCTATCACCCCGCCTTCGGGTTCGTGGCCGGCTGGGTGTCGGCCACCGTCGGATTTGCGGCGCCGGTGGCACTGGCCGCGATGGCATTCGGCGAATACGGCAAGTCCGTGCTGCCGGATGCACCGCCGATCGCGCTCGCCATTGGGGTGGTCTGGCTGGTGTCGCTGGTGCAACTCACCGGCGTGAAGCACTCCAGCACGTTTCAATTGATCGCGACTATCCTGAAGGTCGTATTGATCGTCGCATTCCTCGTTGCCGGGTTTGCGATCGCCACGCCGCAACCGGTGTCGTTCGCGCCTCATGCCTCCGACTTCGCCTATATCGCCAGCGCGCCGTTCGCCATCAGCCTGGTGTTCGTGATGTATTCGTTTTCCGGGTGGAACGCTGCGACCTACATCATCGGCGAGATGCGGCTGCCGGAGCGAAACGTGCCGCGGGCGATGCTGGCAGGGACGCTGATCGTCCTGGTTTTGTATGTCGCGCTGAACGCCGTGTTTCTCCATAGCGCGCCGATCGACAAGCTGTCCGGGCAGATCGATGTCGCCCGTATCTCCGGCAGTTATATCTTCGGCGAACTCGGCGGCCGGATCGTCGGCGCCATGATCTGTATCGGACTGGTGTCTTCGATCAGCGCGATGATGTGGATCGGCCCGCGCGTCATGATGACCATGGGCGAGGACATTCCTGCGCTGCGGGTGTTTGCCCGCAGGTCGGCCAACGGTGCGCCGGCCTACGCCATCCTGTTCCAGCTCGCGGTCGCCAGCCTGATGCTATTCACGCGCAGTTTTGAGTCCGTGCTCGATTTCATCCAGTTCAGCCTGTTGTTCTGCTCGTTCTTCGCCGTACTGGGCGTCATCAAATTGCGGATCACGCGGCCCGACTTGCCGCGGCCCTATCGCGCTTGGGGATACCCGGTAACGCCGGTGGTTTTCCTGCTCGTGACCGGTTTCATGATGTACTATCTTCTGACGGAACGGCCGTTGCAGTCGGCGCTCGGTGCTTTGATCATGGTCGCGGGCCTTTTGATTTACGCCGTTTTCCGCAAGCGGGCCGATCGAGTTCCGGCGGCCGTATCTCCAAGCCGCGAATAGACATGCTTCAGCCCATCAAAATTGCGGCTGCCGCGCTAGCGATGTTTCTCGCGGCGGTGATGACTGCGCGTGCAGCCGATGTGGTGACCGCCAACGATACGGCGCTGTTCCTTGCGGGGATGCCGCCATCGGCCGATTCACCGCTGACGCCGCTGACCAGGGACCCGTCATGGCAGCGTCACGCAAGATTCTTCGATAGCGCATTCGCGCAGCTCGAGCAGCGTCAGCTGTCGAAGATCCGGGCCTGGTCGGCCGCCAATCTCGCCGCGCCACGCCCGACGATGTTCTACATGTTCAGCGGTCCGGACTTTCTCTACGCGGATGCGTTCTACTCCAGGGCGAATACCTACGTGCTCAGTGCATTGGAGCCGGTCGGTTCGGTGCCTGATCTCACAAGACTGCCGTATGGCGGCGTCGGGGCGGCGCTCTATAACGTCGAGCGTTCGCTGAGCTCGATCCTGAGTTTCAGTTTCTTCATCACCAAGCAAATGAAAGTCGATCTGCATGCCGGGCAGCTCAGCGGCACCTTGCCGATCCTCTATGTTTTCCTGGCGCGTTCGGGCAAGACGATCCGGGACGTTGCTCCGATCTCGCTCGACGACAAGGGTGCTGCGTATTTCGCCAATGAAAATCCCGGCAGGAACGCGACGCGCGGCGTCCGGATTCTGTTCGCGGGTGCCGACGGTGCGGAAAAGACGCTGTATTATTTCTCGACCGATCTTTCCAACAGCGGCGTCAGGGCCAGCGGCTTCCTGAAATTCTGCGAGGCGCTGGCACCAGCCAACAGCCTGATCAAGAGCGCGTCCTATCTGATGCACTCCGGTAATTTCAGCACCGTGCGCACTTTCCTGCTCGCCAACAGCGCCACGATCATCCAGGATGATTCCGGTATTCCGCTCGTCAACTACAATGCAAGGAGATGGCGGTTCTTTCCGTTCGGCCGCTATGCCGGGCCGATCGCGGAATTCCCTGGAAGATACCAGCCGGCCTATGCCGAGCTGTTTCAAAAAAGCCAGCCGATGGATTTCGGCATCGGCTATCGCTGGCGCTCGCATGAGTCGAACCTGCTGCTGGCGGTCAAGCTGCCGCCCGACGGCTCGGGGGAAGCCGACGCCACGCCTTCGGCCGAACTGCCGCAGCAGGCGCCGCCGCGTCCACGGCGGCCTCGTCCGGAGCCTTTCGAGCCGAGGAGCTTCTGGTGGTTCGGACGCTAGAAAAATGTCCCGGACGCGGTGCAGCGCTCTTGCGCTGCTCCGCAGAGCCAGGGACCCATGTGGATGCCGCACGACGGGCCCTGACGCAGCAACGCACCGCTGCGCGCTGCGCAGCATCCGGGGCACGAGATTTGGCTTCACCACCGAACGCTTTGGCTCGGCACGATGAAGGTCGAGTTGCTCGGCGCTTCGGTATTGCGACCGAAATATTCGTAGGCGGCGACGATGACGATCAGGAGTGCGAGCACGGCCAGCAGATCGATCTGGCGGGGATCGTGACCATGGCGGCTGATTTTCCAGCGCATTGTTGTTCCTCCCAACGGAAGCAGCACATCAATGCGGTCGGAACTTTTGGGTTCCCGTGTGGCAGCAATGCTGAATTTGCTTGGAAGCGGTGCAGCGAAATTAGAGCATGATCCGGAAAAGTGGGTACCGGGTTTTCCGAAAAGATAATGCTCAACAAAAAGCGGGATGACGATTCGTAGAAACGCCATGCCGCTCTAAGGGCCGTTGACGCCGCGCCATCGCGCAAACCGCCACGGCAGATACCATCGCGCTCCCGGCGGTCTGGTCAATGGCACGTTGTCGATGCCCGAAGTGCCGAAGGGCTGGCAGCGCAGCAGCCGCGCCAGTGTCATCCATCCGCCGGCCCACAGCCCGAAGCGTTCGATGGCCTCGTCGCCGTAGGCCGAGCAGGTCGGCAGATGACGGCAGTTGTTACCGACCAGCGGTGACAGCGTGTGCCGGTAAATCCAGATCATCGCGCGCCCCGCATTGCGCGGCAGGCGCGAAACCGCGCCGGCGCAGTCGGGACAGGCGTGCGACAATGAATGCTTCATGGGCGGAGTGCTGCCATCATATGCGCAGATCTGCGCGGTTCCCGTGCAGGGAACCGGACGTCACAGATATTTGCGCCACAGTTTTTAAATATCGCATGCTTTGGGTGGCGGTGCAGCAAAGGTTCTATGGACGACATGGATTGGCCCGTTTACGCTTTCATTACGCGTGCATGACGGAATCATGTGGCGTTGAAATGGGGCCATTGCCACTGCTCGTAACCGGGGCTTGGGGGAAGGAACCAAATTGAGGCTCGTGAGGTCGCTTGATTTTCGCGGTTGGGTGCTGATCGGCGCTGGCGCCTTTTGCATCGCATTGCCCGGCGTCGTAGCCACGCTCGTCGGTTCGGCGCATGCCGGCGTCACGCTCGAAGAACGCAAATTGCCGATGAAGTTCAGCTGGGTCGCGTGCGAGCCGAATTGCCGCGGTTGGATCAGTGCGGTCGGCATCGTCACTGCGGACAGCCCGCGGGAGTTCGACGAATTCGCACGCGGCCGCCAGCTCAGCGGCGCTACCATCGTGCTGGATTCCAGCGGCGGTTCCGTCAACGACTCCATCACGCTCGGGCGGCGGTGGCGAAATCTCGGTGCGCTGACGACCGTCGGCCTCACTGTCAGGTCCCGCACCGCGCAGGGCGAACGGGCAAGCGTCGCGCCCGAAGCCTATTGCGAGTCGATGTGCGTGTTCCTGCTGCTGTCCGGCAAAACCCGTTACGTACCTGAAACCGCTCACGTCAGGGTGCATCAGATCTGGATGGGCGACCGCGCCGACGATGCCAAGGCCGCGAGCTATACCGCGCAGGATCTGATGATCGTCGAACGCGACATCGGCCGTCTGGCCAAATACACCTTCGATATGGGCGGGGCAGGCGATCTGCTGTCGCTGGCGCTCAGCGTGCCGCCCTGGGAAGATCTGCACGAATTGTCGGTGGCGGAATTGCGGCTGACCAATCTCGTGACCACCGATGCGGTGGCCGAAGTGCTTCCTCAGGAAATCGCAACGCCGGTGGCCGAGTTGAAGCCCAAGGCGGTGCAGGATCGTTTCGTCAGCAGCGCGGTTGACGAGGAAGCCCATCCGCAGCCGGCGAAATCGACCAAGACGGCGGAAGTGGCCGTGCCCACGGGCGGCGTGGCTGCGGCGGCTCCAGCGAAGTAAATAGGTTCAGTGTCATTCCGGGGCGCGCGTCAGCGCGAACCCGGAATCTCGAGATTCCGGGTCTGGTCCTTCGGACCATCCCGGAATGACGGATCACCCCTGCGCCGCTGCGGGCTGCTTGGCTTTTGCCTCGATCTGGCTGATCGCGTCGACCACGGCATCGAAGGTCAGCATGGTCGAGGCATGACGCGCCTTGTAGTCGCGCACCGGCTCCAGCAATGCGATATCGGCCCATTTGCCCTGCGGGGGGCTGCCGTTTTCCTTCAGCATCTTGCGAACGGTCTCGCGCAACTCCCGCAATTCGCTCGCATTCGAGCCGACGACGTGGCTTGCCATGATCGAGGAGGAGGCTTGGCCGAGCGCGCAGGCTTTCACGTCGTGGGCAAAATCGGTGACCACAGGCCCGTCCATCTTGAGGTCGACCTTGACGGTCGAGCCGCACAGCTTGGAGTGCGCGGTGGCGCTGGCATCGGGATCGGGAAGGCGTCCCAGCCGGGGGATATTGCCGGCCAGTTCGATGATACGCTTGTTGTAGATGTCGTTCAGCATGGGCTTGGATCTCGAGCACGCCGCCGCGATCGCCCTTGGCGGCCGCGTTCCATGGTCCTATATATGGGTGCGAACGGCGGAAATACAGTCCGCCTGTTTTGCCCCAGCGGCCCGAAATGGAAACCAATTCGGCCGCCCGGGTGCTAAAAATTGGTAGGATCAGGCGCCCGGCGGCCAACCGCCCCGTCTGCCCGGTGACACTCCGGTCTCGCAGAAGGCCGGTCGAACGGAGTTGACATGGACGCTTTGATCAAATCCCTCCGCCCCAACAAATCTTCAGATCTAAAACCTTCGGATGCCAAGCCGGAAGTCCGTCCGGCCGAGCTCGATCCTGCCGAATTCCTGGCGGCTGCGGTCCGCGCCGACCAGCCGCGGCCATCGCGCTCCGAAGCGGAGCAGGCGGTGCATACCCTGCTCAGCTATATCGGCGAAAATCCCGGCCGCGAGGGCCTGCTGGATACGCCGCGCCGGGTGGTCGAGGCCTTCGACGAACTTTATCAGGGCTATCACCAATGCCCGGCCGAGGTGCTCGACCGCACCTTTGGCGAGACCGCGGGCTACGACGATTTCGTGCTGATCCGCGACATCGAATTCACTTCGCAATGCGAACATCACATGATGCCGTTCTACGGCAAGGCGCATATCGCCTATACGCCGGTGGAACGGCTGGTGGGCCTGTCCAAGCTGGCGCGCCTGACCGACATCTTTGCCCGCCGGCTGCAGACCCAGGAGCATCTGACCGCCCAGATCGCGGCCGCGATCGACGAGGTCCTCAAGCCGCGTGGCGTTGCGGTGATGATCGAGGCGGAGCATACCTGCATGTCGGTGCGCGGCGTCGCCAAGCATGGCGCGATGACGTTCACCAGCCGCTTTACCGGCATGTTCCGCGACAATCCGGCGGAGCAGGCGCGTTTCCTGTCGATGGTGCGAGGGCCGAACCGGTAACCTCGCTGGAATTTGCGAGGACTGCCCGTGTCCACTTCAACAGCTACCCATGATCGCGAAGAAGGGCTGGCATTCCAGCCCAAATTCGATGCGTCCGGTCTCGTCACCTGCGTGGCGACCGACGCCGGCACCGGCGACGTGCTGATGGTCGCACACATGAACGACGAAGCCTTGCGCAAGACCATCGCCAGCGGTGAGGCCTGGTACTTCAGCCGCTCCCGCAATGCACTATGGCGAAAGGGCGAGACTTCCGGCCACACCCAGCGCGTCGTCGAGATGCGCCTGGATTGCGATCAGGATGCGGTCTGGATTCGCGTGGAGCAGACAGGCGCGGCGTGCCATACCGGTCGGCGGTCCTGCTTCTATCGCAAGATCGACGCGGGCGATGGCGACACACGATTGTCATTCGTCGATGCCGACAAGGCGTTCGACCCTGCGACGGTCTATCGCAAGTAGATTCAATATCGATCCATATGTGAATGACGAAGCGCGGAGACCGCAGCTTCGTTGCCTCCGTTTCCGCAATGTGCCAAGTTTCATCTCGTCGTCGAGCTGGGGCATTGCGGTGACGCTACGTTTCACATTTGCTTTCCTTGCATTTGCCTTCCTTGCGCTGCCGTTTGGCACCGCGCAATCGCAGACGCCGGAGCGCGCGCCCGACACCATGGCCGCGCGCGTTCTCGCCTGCGCATCGTGTCATGGCGCTGAGGGCGAGGGCACCAGCGACGTCTATTTTCCGCGCCTCGCCGGAAAGCCCGCAGGCTATCTCTATAACCAGCTCGTCGCGTTCAGGGAGGGGCGCCGCAAATACCCGCCGATGAACTATTTGCTGGAATTTCTCCCCGACGCCTATCTGAAGCAGATCGCCGAACATTTCGCGTCGCTGCGGCCGCCTTTTCCTGAACCTGCGATCCCCACGGTGAGCAAGGAAATCCTGGCGAGAGGCGAATCGCTGGTCAAGAACGGCGACCCGCAACACGGGGTCCCACCTTGCTCGGCCTGCCATGGTCCGGCGCTCGGCGGCATGGAGCCCGCGATACCCGGCCTGCTCGGCCTGCGCGCCAGCTATATCAGCGCGCAACTCGGGGGCTGGCGTTACGGCACGCGCACGGCCGCATCGCCGGATTGCATGCAAATCGTTGCGAGCCTGCTGACGGAAGACGATGTCAAGGCGGTTGCCGCCTTTCTCTCGTCGCGCCCCGCGCCGTCGGATCCGTCGTTCGCGCCGCGCGGAAGCCTGCCGATGCCGCTGGCCTGCGGCAGCGAACCGAACTGAGAGGAGATCGTGCACATGCCGAAAACCCTCAAGGCGCTGCTTCCGGCTCTCGCCGCTTCGTATCTGTCGGTCTGCGCGCCCGTGGCGGTCGCGCAGCAGAGCCAGCCCGATGCGGCGCTATTGGCCAAGGGCGAGTATCTCGCGCGCGCCGGCGACTGCATCGCCTGCCACACCGCGCGTGAGGGAAAGACGTTCGCCGGCGGACTGCCGATGAAGACGCCGTTCGGTACGCTCTATACGTCCAACATCACCCCCGACCCGCAGACCGGGATCGGAACTTGGACGGCGGACCAGTTTTACCGGATGATGCACAACGGGCGTTTCCCCGACGGCGGACTGGTCTATCCGGCGATGCCGTTCGCCTCCTACACCAAGGTCACCCGCGAGGACAGCGACGCGATCTATGCTTATCTGCGTTCGGTCCCGCCGGTGAAGCAGCCAAATCGCCCGCACGATCTGACGTTTCCGTTCAACAACCGCTCGCTGATCATCGGATGGCGGACGCTGTTCTTCAAGGAAGGCGAATTCAAGCCTGATCCGACCAAATCTGCGGAATGGAATCGCGGCGCCTATCTGGTCGAGGGATTGGGCCATTGCGGCATGTGCCACACCGCGATCAATGCGCTCGGCGGCAGTTCGCAGTCGCAGGCCTTCGAGGGCGGGCTGATTCCGATGCAGAACTGGTACGCGCCCTCGCTCACCTCGAACAAGGAAGCAGGCCTCGGCGATTGGAGCATCGAGGAGATCACGGATTATCTGCGCAAGGGCGTCTCCGCCCGCGGCGCGGTGTACGGGCCGATGGCGGAGGTCGTCTACAACAGCCTGCAATATCTCAACGACGAGGATACCCGCGCGATGGCAATCTATTTGAAAGGCCTCGCGCAGGGTGCCTCGCCGGAAAAGCCGGCACAGCCGCTGCCTTCGGCCGAGAGCAGCCTGCTGCTCAGCTTGGGAAAATCGATCTACGACCGCGAATGCGCTAGCTGCCATGGCGCGGTGGGCCTCGGCATGCCGCCGCACTATCCGCCGCTCGCCGGCAACCAGTCGATCCAGATGGTGTCGGCGGTCAACGCGATCCGGATGGTGCTCAATGGCGGCTATCCGCCTGGCACGGCGGGAAACCCGATGCCCTATGGCATGCCACCCTTTGCGCATCGGCTGTCGGACGACGAGGTCGCGGCCGTCGTCACCTATATCCGGATGTCCTGGGGCAACCGCGGCGATCCGGTCTCCGCACGGCAGGCCAACGAGCTGCGCTCCGCAACGCTGAACTGAGGCGCGTCATGATCAATTCATCTCCGCCAGAGGCGGCCGCACCGGGCTCGGAAGATGAATCCGTCGACGCCATCGTCCGTTCCGGTCCGGCCGGCGCGATCGCGGTTGCGGGAATCGCGACTGCTATCGTGATCGCGTTGTGGTTTGCATTCTACCTGTTCGTATTCCTGCCGCGGAGCGCCTGACCATGACGAGCGGGACCGATCACAGCATCGGCGAGGCCGTTGCCGCGCGCATCGAGCGGCGATGGGCCACGCTTTCGATCGTGATCGTCGGCGTGCTGGTCGGCATGGCGGCCTTCATCGGCATTCACCAGGCGACGATGCCGCAGGGCCATGTCGAAACCGTCGATCCCAGGACATTGCATCTGTCGGGCGAGTTCATCGAAAGCAATCTCGGCAGCGCCGTCGAAGCCGACGGCTCGATCACGGTGCGCGCCATAGGGCAGCAGTATTCGTTCACGCCGCAATGCGTCGTGGTGCCCTCGGAAACGCCGGTCACGTTCCGCGCCACCAGCGCCGATGTAGTTCATGGACTGCTGATCGAGGGCACCAACATCAACACCATGCTGGTGCCCGGCTATGTGTCGGTGCTGCCGATTCGCTTCAAGGCGCCGGGCGAGCATGTCATGCCATGCCAGGAGTTCTGCGGCATCGGGCATCAGGGCATGTGGGGCAAGGTCAAGGTGGTCGACAAGACGGCTTTTCTCAACATGACGGCGGCGAAGCGGAGGCTGACCTGTGTTGATTAACAAGCGGCTGATACTGGCGCATTTCTGGCTGGCGTTCGCCGTGTTCGGGCTGGCGCTGGTGCTCGGAGCCTGGCAGATGTTCGTGCGCAGCCCGCTCAATGCCTGGCATTTCAATCCGGAATTTTACTATCGTTCGGTCACCGCGCACGGCACGGTGATGGGCTACGTCTTCCCGACCCTGATCGCGATGGGATTCGGCTACGCCATCACCGAGGCCGCGCTGGAGAAGCCTCTGATCGGACGCCGCTGGGCGTGGGCAGGCTTCCTGCTGGTCGCTGTCGGCGCGGTCGTCGCGATGATTCCGGTCTCGCTGGGACTCGCCTCGGTGCTCTACACGTTCTATCCGCCGATGGTCGGCAATGCCTTCTACTACATCGGTGTCGTCCTGGTCGTGGTCGGCTCGTGGATTTGGGTCGCGCTGATGTCGATCAATCTCGCAAGCTGGAAGCGCGAGAATCCGGACAAGCCGGTGCCGCTGGCGATGTTCGCCAATGTCGCGGGCTCCTATCTCTGGGGCTGGACCGCGGTCGGCGCCGCGCTCGAACTCATCTTCCAGATCCTTCCCGTGGCGCTCGGTCTTCGCTCCACCATCGACGCCGGCCTTGCGCGCGTCTTCTTCTCCTGGACGCTGCATGCGATCGTCTATTTCTGGCTGATCCCGACCTATATCGCCTATTACACCATCTTCCCGCGTGCGATCGGCGGCCGGCTCTACAGCGATGCCATGGGACGGATTGCCTTCATCCTGTTCGTGGTGGTGGCGATGCCGATCGGCGTGCACCACCTGTTCGCCGATCCGCAGGTCGGCGCCGGCTTCAAGTTCATGCATTCGGTATTCACCGGCCTCGTTGCGTTGCCGACGCTGCTTACCGTATTCACGATCTGCGCCTCGGCCGAAATCGCGAGCCGGCTGCGCGGCGGGCGCGGCGCTTTCGGCTGGGTCGGTGCGCTGCCCTGGGCCAATCCGATCATGCTGGCCACCGCGCTGTCGCTGGTCATGCTCGGCTTCGGCGGTGCGGGCGGGCTGATCAACATGAGCTATCAGCTCGATGCCAGCGTCCACAACACGCAATGGATCACCGGGCACTTTCACCTGATCTTCGGTGGTGCCATCGTGATCATGTATTTCGCCATTGCCTATGACCTGTGGCCGCATCTGACCGGCCGGGCGCTGGAAAGCTTCGGCCTGATGCGGACGCAGCTCTGGCTGTGGTTCATCGGCATGATCGTCACCACGTTTCCGTGGCATTATGTCGGTATCCTCGGCATGCCCCGCCGCATGGCATTTTACGACTACGCCAATCCTGCGATCTCGCCGCAGGCGTTCTCGGTGTCGATGTCCGCGGTCGGCGGCCTGATCCTTTTGATATCGGGCATCCTGTTTCTTATCGTCCTGATCCGCGGACAGATGGCGCCGAGACGCGAGGAGGGCACCTATCGTTTCGCGGTGCCGGTCCATATGCCCGCGCGGATCCCGGTGGCCTTGAACAGCTTTGGGCTTTGGCTGGCCCTGATGGTCGGCCTCACCGTCGTCAATTACGGCTACCCGATCGCGCAGTTGATGGTGCTGAGCGAAACCAACGTGCCCGCGGTCTACATTGGAGCCGGGCGATGAGCGACCAGAACCTGTTCTCGCTGCGAAACCCCTGGTTCAGCGCCAGCGTCGGCGTGACGCTGGTCATCGCCGTGCTGGCGGCGCTGGCCGGCCTGGTCTGGCTGCCGCTGGCGCAGCCCGATCTCAAGCTCAGCGGCATCTGGGATGCGATCTGCAGTGCTGCCGGCGTGCCGCGTGTTTCGACCCAGGCCGCTTCCGTCCAGCCTGATTTCAAGACATCAAATGTCGTGATGACGTCGGAGATGCTGACGCGGCCCAATCAGGTGTCGATCGGGCGCGGTGCGACGCTAGCGCAGCGCTGTGCGATCTGTCACGGCCCGCAAGGCGTCAGCGATGCCAATTCGCCAAATCTTGCCGGCCAGTTTGCCGCCGTGACCTACAAGGAATTGAGCGATTTCAAGACCGGCGCGCGGGTCAACGTCGTCATGAGTCCGTTCGCGGCTAATTTGAGCAATCAGGACATGCTCGATATCGCGGCCTACTACGCCTATCTGCCGCGTGTGCCGTCCAATCAACTGGACCAGAACATCCAGGCGCCGCCGATCGTCGTCACGGGCGCGCCGATGCGTAACATCGCGCCCTGTGGTTCTTGCCATGGCGAGATCGATACCAAGGCCGGCAGTCCATGGCTCGGCGGCCAATCCGCTGTCTACATCAAGGCGCAGCTGCAAGCCTTCGCATCAGGTACGCGGCGCAACGATATCAGCGAGCAAATGCGCAATATCGCCCGGAATATGACGCCGGAAGAAATCGACCAGGTTGCCCGCTATTACGAAGCCCAGCCCTGACCGCGAGCCGCCGGCGGTATGCTGCTGCGTCCGGATGTTCCGATTTTAACCAGCCATTAACCATAATCTCCGCACTGTGACCGCGATATCAGCGCACGTTAGGCGCTCAACGGCCGTTTCGCGGGGAGCGGGGCACCAACACATGGCGGTCGACACATCAAGCGCCACGGCAGCGGCAGGTGTCGATCCCTCGCGCGCGCGGATTGCCGGCGCGATCAAGCAGGCCGCCGATACCACCGGCACCAGCTTCGAATACATGCTCGCCACCGCGAAGATGGAATCCAATTTCGATCCGAAGGCGAGCGCCACGACGTCCTCGGCGCGCGGGCTCTATCAATTCATCGATCAGACCTGGCTCGGCACCGTGAAGGAAGCCGGCACCCAGCTCGGCTACGGCAAATATGCCGACGCCATCACGCGCTCTGCGTCCGGCAGCTATTCGGTCAGCGACCCCGACGCCCGCAGCGCCATCATGAAACTGCGCGACGATCCGGCAGCCGCGTCCGCGATGGCGGGCGTCCTGACCCAGTCCAACAGTTTCAAGCTCACCGGCAAGATCGGCCGCCGCCCGACCGACGGCGAACTCTACATGGCGCATTTCATGGGTGTCGGCGGCGCCGCCAAGCTGATTACGAATGCCGAGGACAATCCGAACGCCTCCGGCGCGCGGCTGTTTCCGAATGCGGCGGCGGCGAACCAGTCGATTTTTTACGACCGGGCAGGGCGCGCGCGCAGCGTCTCCGAGGTCTACTCGGTGCTGACCTCGCGCTACGCCAGCGCCGCCAATTCCCAGGCGACGCGCACCGCGATGGCCGCGGTCGGCGCGACGCCGGCGCCTGCGATGCTCGCCAGCGCAACGCCGGCAGCAGCGGGTGTCGACAACGCCGCCTATCTCTCGAGCTTTCCGGATTCGCGCACCGGCGCTCCAGCGGCTGCGGCCTCGCAGCCTGTGCTCAAGACGGCGGCGCTGACGCAGGCGGATCCGATCTTCCGTTCGCTGTTTCAGGGCGGTGAACGATCCCAGCCGGTCTCGCCAGCGGTCCAGGAATTGTGGGGCAATTCTTCCTCGCAGACATCAGCGCCGCAACGGCTCGATCTCTTCAGCGATCGCAGCGGCGTGTTCAGCGGTTAGCTCCGCGTAAGAGGCGCGTTGGCGCTGCGCCATGCTTACATCTCCGGGCCCTTGGGTTGACCCGCCCTACGTAAACATCCGTAGTTTTCTTTGGACGTGAAGGCCCGCATATCTCCCCACCATGGGCCGTCATATCATATTCAAATGTCCCCGGACCGGATTCAGTGTACAACATTGGTTGGAGGATGAGCAACCTTCGGCCGGTTCGCGCGATGAATTCGAGACCGTGGCCTGCCCGGCTTGCGCCACCGTGCATTTCGTCCACAGGCCTTCAGGCAGGTTGCTGGGCGAACCAAAGAAGTAAAGGGCGCTTCAGTTCGCGGCCTGCCTCAACTGCCATTGCGCCGGTATTCCGTCGTTGCACCGTTCAGCGCTTTCGCGGCATCATTCCGCAAGGCCGGCGCTTGCGTCGTAGCTGCACGGCCTTGGCGTCCGCGGGCTTCTCGGCAGCCGGCACGGCCCCGGGGCGCGATGTGACGCGGAGCGCAGCGTCGCAGAACCGGGCCTGCGCTTTTTACTATTCACGGTTCAGGACGCGCGGCCATTGCCGCGCCTGTACAAGTCGAGCCGAGCTTTCCGATTCCCGCAGCGATCTGCTGGGCCAGCCGGTTTTCGTATCTCGGAAAACTACTAAACTCCAGCGTCGGTCGACGCCGAGCAGCTCGCATCCGCGCGCGGTATCGTCTCTGATATCTTTTGGATCGTGTATGCAAGCAGATGCGTCCCGGAAATGTCGGTGCGGTCAGCGGCCTTGGCTAAAGCATACGGCGAACAAACGAAGCGATCAGCCATAGCCAGCCGGACATGGCGAGTGCGATCGCAACCAAATAGTTCGCGTATATCCAGTAGCGGCGCATGTTGTTTCTGCGAAAGTCTGTCAAATACAAAACCGCCAAGCGGACGATGGTCGCCTGACAACTTCGCCATTCGTGAACCTGGACGCCTGGGGAAATTGTCCGGCCAGACCAGCATTAAGTGGTCTTCGGCAGGGCGCAATGAAACTCGCTTGTTAAGCTTGATGTCCGCGCTGCGGGTTAAATCTGGAACGGCACGAACACTGCGCTCAGCCCATCCAGCGTTTTCCCGGACGACCCATTTCTGGCTCCCCTGCCAAAACCATTTCACCGAGCCGTAATTTGCGCGTCGCAATATCGTGGTCCCATATAATTTTTCAGTCGAGGTGCGCCATGTTGATCGCCTTCGGTATTGTCATTGTTCTCGTGTTTATTTCCATCAGCGCCGTACATCAGCGGTAAGTTGTTCTCTGCTGTAGAAATAATCCTGCTGACGGTACTTTTCGTTCTCGGCTTTATGGCCGGATACGGAGTGCGTGCGCTTGTTTCTCATCAAAGAAGAAAACGGGCCAGGCTTCGTCGGTTCCAGGCTCGCGGCCGCGCCGAATTCCAGGGCAGTGAATGTGAAGGTAGCGAACCTTTTCCGGTTCCCCGAATTGGAATACAATAACGTTGGGTGCGGGGGCGCTGATCTGTGGAAATCGTGATGACGGGACACACTCAACTAGCCATTACGCCGCGTGACCGCTTCTTGCAGGCGGCTGAAAAAGAAATGATCGCGTTCGAGCAACGGGAAGCCAAGTTTCGCCAACAGGAACGCCAGGAGCGGGCCGCGGATTTGCACAGGGTGTTGGAGAAGATCGAGATTCACAATTAGACGGGCCCTGTAAAAGAGATAATCAAGCCTGTCGGTCTGATCGCCACCTTTACGAGGTGGGCCTCAAAGGTAATCCAGGCTGCCTTCGGGCAGCCTTTTCTAGCCGCGCATTGCTCGCCTGCCGCGTAACGGCCCGTCCCTGCACCCTTAATAAAATGTCAATAAAACCAGTCATTTATGGTGAACGCTTTGTTAAGCGTCATGGTTTATTTTCCGTTGTGGGGGCATCGCTTCACGATGTCATTTTCGGGTTGCGTAGGCCGGCTGGGGCATGATCGTTCGGCAGTTTATCAATTGGATACGCACTGCTCCGGCAGGCGAGCGCGCAGAGGCAACGCGATCACTGGCGCGGGCCTGGCTCATTTCAGACTTATCCGAGGACGATCGCGCTGCCGCCGAAGGCGCGCTGCTGATGTTGCTCGACGATGCTTCGCCGCTGGTGCGCCAGGCCATGGCCGAGGTGTTTGCGCGCAGCACCGAGGCCCCTGCGGCCATCGTGCAGGCGCTGTCGCTCGACCAGCCGTCGGTAGCGCTTCCGGTTCTCGAACATTCCCCGCTTCTGATCGATGCCGATCTGGTCGACATCGTCGCGACCGGCAATGACGAGATGCAATGCGCCATCGCGCGGCGCGTCAATCTGCCGGCTTCGGTTTGCGCCGCGATCGCCGAAGTCGGCTCGCCGGCGGCCGCGCTCGAACTGATTGAAAACGCCTATGCCGAACTGCCGCCGTTCTCTTGGGACCGCATCGTCGAGCGCCATGGTCATCTCGCCGCGATCCGGGAATCGATGCTGATGCTGGAAGACTTGCCCGCCGCGACGCGGCTGGCCCTGGTCGCCAAACTCTCGGACACGCTGGCGCAGTTTGTGGTCGCCCGCAACTGGCTGAGTGCCGACCGGGCAGGGCGGATCGCAAGCGAGGCGCGCGAGCGCTCCACCGTGAATATCGCGGCGCGCTCGCGCGGCGACGACATGCGCGATCTGGTGCACCATCTCCGTGCTACCGGCCAGCTCACCGCCGGATTGATCCTGCGCGCGCTATTGTCGGGCAATCTCGAACTGTTCGATCATGCGCTCGCGGAATTGTCCGGCCTGCCGCACTCGCGCGTGTGTGCGCTGCTGCATGATCGCGGCGCCGCCAGCCTGCAGGCGCTGCTGATCCGCGCCGGCTTACCGGAATCGACCTTCGCGGCGTTTCGCGTAGCTCTCGAAGTCTGTCAGGAAACCGGATTTGTCGATACCGCCGGAGGTGCCGCCAGGCTGCGCCGCCGCATGGTCGAGCGCGTGCTGACGCATTGCGAGACTGACCGGCAGGCGGCCGAGCCGCTTTTGATCCTGCTGCGGCGCTTCGCGACGGAGTCGGCGCGCGAAGAAGCCCGCATGTTCTGCGACGAACTGATTGCCGACGACGCCGTCGCGCCGCTCCAGCACGAGCTGGTTGCGGCGTAGTCAGGTCAATCCGATGTCGTCGCTGCGAACGCAGGGGACGTACCACTGTTGCCGATTGGTTGAAAAAGTAACTGGTCGACCGTGAAGAACGCCGTTTTAAGCTGGGACGAATTGAAATCGTGCGGTGAACTGAGCGAGGATTTGGCACAACAAGAGACTGAGCCACCTGATCA
>LNAP01001124.1_pt1 | contig 28867 bp, 29 predicted proteins | sample 602601 | NCBI WGS metagenome assembly LNAP01 (sample SAMN02440304, study PRJNA202911) | soil metagenome | biome: Subtropical and temperate rainforests or woodlands; isolation source: soil samples (1 kg each in a 20% v/v slurry with milli Q water) were... ... | reverse complement strand
GGGCGCTAATAGGGAGTGGCTTCGCGGTTTCGCGTTGCCAAGCCCTCAGGCGGGGTGTGCCTTTGGGCTTGAAGATGGGCGCAGAGGATACTGATGTTCATCCCGGTTGCCCAGCATTGAAATGCCCTGTAACCCACTTCGACCCCGCCGTTCAGCGGAACGGCGGACCGTGGCGGCGCACGTTCAGGGTTGACCACCAGAAGATCCAGCCCAGGATGCGTATCTGTTGTTGCCCGATTTGTTCGGCGGTGAAGAGTTCGTCCGGGTATTCGCTGTGATTGTGGCTGCGCAAGCGCAGGCCGCCGCCGGGTAGGCGATAGAGGTATTTCACGCGGAGCATGCCGCTGTGTTCGAGGGCGTACATTTCGCCGTCGATGACGCGGGTCTGGGCGCGGTCGACGCCGATCAGTGAGCCGTCCTGGATTTTCTCGGCCATGCTGTTGCCGATCATGGCGATGCAGATGGCGTTATCGGGGTGGATGTTCATGCTTTGCAGCATATGCAGTGGCAAGCGGATTTTCTTCCCAGGAGCTTGGGCTATGACCGTTTCCGATTCCTGTTCCTTCAATATCGGCAGTTCGATGTCTCCACGCGGCAGGCTCCTTCCTGGGTGAAGCGTCAGCGATGAATCGCCGCCGTTGTGTTCATTGGCGGATTCACTCGGGTGTTTGGGGCCGTCGCCCGTGCGTAGCCAGCGAGCGTTGACGGTCAGTAGTTCAGCCACCTCTTCCAGGCGCGCCATGGGGATGCCCCGTTTGAACCAGTTGTTCACATGTTGAGGCGTGACCTTCCGGTTGGCGGCGAAGTCCGTGGCAGAGAGATGGCACTCCCGCAGGAGGGCGCGTAGTCGATCACCAGATGTATTCATGGCGATGGATTTTACGTACCTCGTGAACTTGTTTAAATGAACGAAGTGTTCAAATGTGCGGTGTTTCCATTACGGACTGTATTGCTTTGACTACAAAACAAGCAGGGTAATGTAGGCATATTCTGTAATTACCACGTTGCAGGTAAACAATGTTCCGGATATTTAGCGCGGTGCTAAAGGAGTTGTCGTGATGTTTATTGTTTAATCGAGAGGCGCGCGGCGCTCATGGATGTTTATCTGAAAATTGATTGTTTCCACGGCGCGTCCAATGTCAGGCATCGGAAAGGCTGCGGCATCATCGAGCCGGTGGGCTTTTGGTATGAAGAGAGGGTGTTGAGCGGCAGAAGAGGAGGGCATTGCGAGGTTTTAAACGTTGTTTGCGGAATGCCCGTCGCCAGACATTCCGCAAACGCTGAAACGGGCTATCAGCCTTTGTAGGCGGCTACCGATTTCATGATCTCGGTGCGGGCAGCTTCTGCGTCGCCCCAACCTTCGATTTTGACCCACTTGCCTTTTTCGAGGTCTTTGTAGTTCTCGAAGAAGTGTTTGATTTGCTCAAGCAGCAGGGCTGGCAGATCGGTGTATTCCTTCACGTCGACATACAGCTGGGACAGTTTGTCGTGTGGCACTGCGATAACTTTGGCATCGCCGCCGCCGTCGTCGGTCATGTGCAGGATGCCCACTGGACGTGCGCGGATTACCGAACCTGGGGACACCGGGTAAGGCGTCACGACCAGGACGTCGAGGGGATCGCCGTCGTCAGCCAGAGTGTTCGGAATGAAGCCGTAGTTGGCCGGGTAGAACATCGGCGTGGCCATGAAGCGGTCAACGAACAGGCAATCGGTTTCTTTGTCGATTTCGTATTTGATCGGCGCGTGGTTGGCCGGAATTTCGATCGCGACGTAGATGTCGTTCGGCAGGTCTTTACCAGCCGGAATCTTGCTGTAGCTCATTGGGCAGTGCCCCCTTTGATTGACCAGACGGCTTTGGCTGATTACGCCAAAAAGTGGGCCGGATTATAGGCATATTCTGTTGTTGATGCCATGCGTGGCCTTGCGCCTTTAGGCGTGTAGCCCTTTAGTGCTGAGTCTTGTACGAAGGTTCATCACGCTGCAGCGAAATCAAGCGGGCAAGCGGATCCTGGCGGTAGAACGCCTTGAGTTGTTCGTACACGGCCGGGTAAGCCTCGGCCAGCAAATCCGGGGCGCTGAAGAAGTATTCGCTGGTCACGGCGAAGAATTCGGCGGGATTTTCCGCTGCATAAGGATCGATGGCGGTTTCCAGGTGCGGGTGGCGATCCAGCTGCCGATTGAGATCGTCATAGGCGCTTTGCATGATGCCCGCCCATTCGCTGACCCGCATATCGCTGTGCAAGGGCGGCAGACCGTTGGCGTCGCCATTGAGCATGTCGAGTTTGTGCGCCAGCTCATGAATAACCAGATTGTAGGCATCCCAGTCGCCACTGGATAACACGCCGGGCAACGCGAGGATCACCGGGCCTTGTTGCCAGGCCTCGCCGCTGTGTTCGCCGTCCCATTCATGCTCGACGCCGCTTGCGTCGCGATGGCGTTGCGGGCTGCGGAAGTCGTCGGGGTAAATCACCAGTTCATGGAAGTTCTGATACCAGTTCAGATCGCCGAGATTGAGCAGCGGCAGTTGGGCTTGAGCGGCAAGGAACAGGCGCTGTTCGTCGTTCAGTTCGACGCCGGGCAAGGTGGTGATGTGCTTGTCCTGGAGAAACAGCACGCTGTTCTCACGCAGCAGAACCTCCTGTTCAGCGCTCAGACCGTCGAGAATCGGCAGGTGTTGCCGCACCCGCAGCCAAAGCTCGGGTGCGACTGGATTTTTTGCCAGCGTGCGGCGGCGACGCCATTGGCTGAACGACCACATCGTCTAGCGGGCGTCGGCTGAGCGGGCCATGCGGCTGCGGACCACACCCACAATCATCGGCAGCAGCGACAGCAGGATGATTGCCAGCACCAGCACCGACAGGTTTTTCTTGATGAAGGGCACGTTACCGAAGAAATAGCCGAGCGTGACCAGACTGCCCACCCACAGCACCGAGCCCAGCACGCTGAAGCCCAGGAAGCGCGGATAATGCATTTTGCCAACGCCGGCAACGAACGGGGCGAAGGTGCGAATGATCGGCAGGAAGCGCGCGAGGGTCACGGTCTTGCCGCCATGGCGCTCATAGAACTCGTGGGTGCGTTCCAGATAATCCCGGCGGAAGATCTTCGACTTCGGATTGCTGAACAGTCGTTCCCCAGCGGTGCGACCGATGATGTAGTTGGTGCTGTCGCCGATTATCGCGGCGAACATCAGCAGCCCGCCCAGCAGGACCGGGTCCATACCACCACCGGCAGCCACGGCACCGGCAATGAACAGCAGCGAGTCGCCGGGCAGGAATGGCATGACCACCAGGCCGGTTTCGCAGAAAATCACCAGGAACAGAATCGCGTACACCCAGGTGCCGTAATTGGTGACCAATAGGTCCAGATAGACATCCAGATGAAGAATGAGGTCGAGCGGGTTGAAATCCATGTAAGGCGCCTGTGTAGCTGACCCACGGCCGGGTCACGTGCGAAAGAAACTGCTGAGGTTAATCAGGGCGCGATTATAGAGGGAGAAATGCGTGAGGGGGCGATGACCGATGTTCTGCCTAAAAAGCGGGGCGTATTTGTGTGACTGGATTTGTCCAGGATGCCGCGCCTTCAAGAATTGGTAGGAGGGGACTTGTCCCCTTCTACCGGTTCCGCGTTTGACGTGCGATCGGCTCAATCCCCATTGATCGGCAACACGTAGTTCTTGAATTCCTTGTCTTCGCGAAAGCCGATGGACTCGTAGACTTTCTGGGCGACTTCGTTGTTGCTGCTGGTGGAAACCCGCATGCGCACAGCCTGGGATTCCTTGGCCATTTTTTTCGCGCTTCTCATCAAATGGTCCGCGACGAGTTGCCGACGGGCGTCTTCGGCGACGTAGATGTCGTTGAGGATCCAGACACGTTTGAGAGACAGCGAGGAGTAGCTCGGATAAAGCTGGCAGAAGCCCAGCAGTTTGCTGTCATCGTCGTCCGGCAGCGCAAGGTAGATCACTGACTCGTCACGGCGCAGGCGCTTTTCCAGGAAGCTGCGTGAAGATTCCGGAAAGGGATGTTCGCCGTAGAACTCGCGGTATTTGACGAACAATGGGCAAAGCAGGTCCAGATGTTCCAGCGTAGCTTTGATAATCCGCATGGTGGCCTCAACTTCACTAAGGGCTAATGCCGGGACGATGACGAACGGTTCGCTCAGACTGCTGAGCCGATGCTGCCTAAGGCCTTTAGAAAGCGCAATCTAATGATTTCAAGTAAAGCAGACGATGCTCCAGAAACACCAATGGCCTCCGAAGAGGCCATTGGTGGTCAAACTGCCGGGTTTAGAAGAAGCCCAGCGGGTTGATGTCGTAGCTCACCAGCAGGTTTTTGGTTTGCTGGTAGTGCTCAAGCGCGACTTTATGGGTTTCGCGGCCAACACCGGACTTCTTGTAGCCACCGAACGCGGCGTGCGCCGGGTACAGGTGATAGCAGTTGGTCCAGACGCGACCGGCTTTGATTGCGCGGCCGACGCGGTAGGCGCGGTTGATGTCGCGAGTCCACAGACCGGCACCCAGGCCGAACTCGGTATCGTTGGCGATGGCCAGGGCTTCGGCTTCGTCCTTGAAGGTCGTGACGCTGACCACCGGGCCAAAGATTTCTTCCTGGAACACGCGCATTTTGTTGTTGCCTTTGAGCAAGGTCGGCTGGATGTAGTAACCCGTCGCCATGTCACCTTCCAGTTTTTCGACTTTACCGCCAGTCAAAAGCTCGGCGCCTTCGCCCTGAGCGATTTCCAGGTACGAAAGAATCTTGTCGAATTGCTGCTGCGAAGCCTGAGCGCCGACCATGGTTTCGGTGTCCAGCGGGTCGCCACGCTTGATTTTCAGCACCTTCTGCATCACGACTTCCATGAACTGCGGATAGATGGATTCCTGAATCAGCGCGCGGGATGGGCAGGTGCACACTTCGCCTTGGTTGAAGAACGCCAGCACGATGCCTTCGGCTGCTTTGTCGATGAACTCAGGCTCGGCGCTCATGATGTCTTCGAAGAAGATGTTCGGCGATTTGCCGCCCAGTTCTACGGTGGACGGGATGATGTTGGCGGCCGCCAGACTCATGATGTGCGAGCCAACCGGCGTCGAGCCGGTGAAGGCGATCTTGGCAATACGTTTGCTGCTGGCCAGCGCTTCGCCAGCTTCGCGGCCGTAGCCTTGAACGACGTTCAAAACACCGGGCGGCAGCAGATCGCCGATCAGTTCCATCAGCACGGTGATGCCCAGCGGCGTTTGTTCGGCGGGCTTGAGCACCACGCAGTTACCCGCCGCCAGGGCCGGAGCGAGTTTCCAGGCGGCCATCAGGATCGGGAAGTTCCACGGGATGATCTGACCGACCACGCCCAACGGCTCATGGATGTGATAGGCGACTGTGTTGCCGTCGATTTCTGCAGCGCTGCCTTCCTGGGCACGCAATACGCCAGCGAAGTAGCGGAAGTGGTCAACGGCCAGTGGGATATCGGCGTTCAGGGTTTCGCGGACGGCCTTGCCGTTGTCCCAGGTTTCGGTGATGGCCAGGACTTCAAGGTTTTGCTCGATGCGGTCGGCGATTTTCAGCAGGGCCAGGGAGCGAGCCTGTACGGAGGTCGAGCCCCAGGCTTCGGATGCGGCATGCGCGGCATCCAGGGCTTTTTCGATGTCTTCGGCAGTGGAACGCGGGAATTCAGCAATCGGCTTGCCGGTGACCGGTGAAGTGTTGGTGAAATATTGACCCTTGACCGGGGCCACGAACTCGCCGCCGATGAAGTTACCGTAACGCTCCTTGAAGTTGACCAGAGCGCCTTCGGTGCCGGGATGTGCGTAACGCATGGTGTTATCTCCTGATTCTTGTTGTTGGGGGAGCTGCGACGAAGCGGGGTGACAACGCGCGGTTGCACTTGTTAAAGCGTAGAGCAAAGGGCGGGCCACTGCGTCCAAAGCACTGATTTAGCGGCTCGCGTCAGGATGAACGGCGGTTGTCCGAGTCGCGCTGTGCCACCCGTGGCGCAGGGGTGCGTGACATTTTGTGCCATTTTCGATACGTCTGGCTGACGGCGATGGCGGTGCGATTGCAAAGGTTTGCGCGCAGGAGGATGCTGGGCGGTAACTCCCATGAAAAATATAAAAGTGGAGAACAATAAAAAGTGCACAGCAATCATCTGATCCGGCACGCACAGCAAGTCCTGACAGTCGCCAAAGGCGAGGCGCAATTGCGCGATCCTGGCAGCGATCCGTCCATCGTCCGCTCCTGGCTGCGCTGCCTGGACGACTACCATCTCGACCCCGCACACGCCAACGCGCCCGTGGTGCTCGAACATGATCGCGTGCTGGAAAGCCGTCAGCGTTTGCAGCAAGTCCTGAGCGTCGCCGGTCAGGAAATGAGCAGCCTGCATCAGCAGTTGGCGGACGGCCACGCCGTACTGCTGACGGATGCGCGCGGCGTGATCCTCAACTGCGTTACCGCGCCTGCCGAGCGTACGGTTTTCGAGCGCGCCGGGTTGTGGCTGGGCGCTGACTGGAGCGAGGCGTGCGAAGGCACCAACGGCATCGGCACCTGTTTAGTAGAGCGCCAGCCGCTGACCATTCATCGCGACGAACATTTTCGTGGCCGTCATACCGGCCTGACGTGTTCGGCCAGTCCGGTTTTCGATCCTCATGGCGATTTGCTCGCTGTTCTCGACGTGTCCTCGGCGCGCGATGATGTGTCGCGGCAAAGCCAGTTTCACACCATGGCGCTGGTCAACCTGTCGGCGAAACTCATCGAGAGCCGCTATTTCCGGCATCACTTCGAAGATCAGTGGTTGCTGCGTTTTCACGTGCAATCCGAATCGGTGGGGCTGTTCAGTGAAGGGTTGCTGGCGTTCGATGGCGAAGGGCGCATCAGCGCCCTGAATCAGAGTGCCTTGAACCTGCTCGGCCTGGGGCGCGCTCAACTGCTGGGTGAGCCGGTGGAGATGTTTTTTGACTGTTCACTCAGCGAACTGCTAGGGCGCGCCAGTCCCGAGGCTCATACCGGCTGGCCGCTGCGCACTCGCGACGGTCGCGGATTCTTCGCCGCCTTGCGTGGGCAACTGCCCCGCACCGCGAAAGGCCCGACGGCGCGAGTGGTCCTGCCCGCGACCCAAACTGTCCCGCTGAGCAGCATTTGCCTGGGCGATGAGGCATTGCAGAATGATTTTCGCCGTGCGCTGCGGGTGTTCGAGCGTGACGTACCGTTATTGATCAACGGCGAAACCGGCTCCGGCAAGGAAGCCTTCGCCAAGGCCGTGCATCAGGCCAGCTTGCGTTCGAGCAAGGCGTTCGTCGCGCTGAACTGCGCAGCAATCCCGGAAAGCCTCATCGAAAGCGAACTGTTCGGCTATCGCGGCGGCAGTTTTACCGGCGCGCGCAAGGAAGGCATGCGCGGCAAGCTGCAGCAGGCGGACGGCGGGACGTTGTTCCTTGATGAAATCGGCGACATGCCGCTGGCTCTGCAAACCCGTTTGCTGCGGGTGCTGGAAGATCGTCTGGTGGTGCCGATTGGCGGCGAACCTCAAGCGGTGGATGTACGAATTATCAGCGCGACCCACCGGAATTTGCTGGAGCGCGTGTCTGATGGCAGCTTTCGCGAAGATTTGTATTACCGGCTCAATGGTCTGGAAGTGGCGTTGCCGGCCTTGCGTGAGCGCAGCGACAAGTCGCAGTTGCTGGATTTTCTGTTGACTCAGGAGTCTGCCGGGCAGCGCCTGACAATCGACGGCGAAGCACGGCAGGCATTATTGGATTTCGCCTGGCCGGGTAACGTCAGGCAGCTGCGCACGGTGTTGCGCACTCTGGCGGCGTTATGTGAAGAGAACCGGATCGGTTTTGACGACCTTCCGCCAGCCATTCGTATGGGCGTGGTGCCGGTCGTGGCGCTGTCAGTGGCTGAGCATCCGCTGGAAGACGCCGAGCGCAGCGCGTTGATCTCGACGCTTGAGTCGCACCGCTGGCACATGACCCACAGCGCCCGCCAGTTGGGGATCAGCCGTAATACCTTGTATCGGAAGTTGCGCAAGCACGGGATTGCGCGGTGAATGCGATGGAAATGGAGAAGGTAAGGCTTTCTGTGGGAGCGAGCTTGCTCGCGAAGGTTTTGCAACACCCACAGCATTTTTGCCATCTGGACCACCGTCTTCGCAAGCAAGCTTGCTCCCACAAATTGAAGGTCCTGCGCGAACACGCCCAGCAAACACTAAGTGCCATTTCACCACCGCTGAGCTAACCTGCGCGGATGTTTTAAGAGGTGGTCATGCATATTCATATCCTTGGTATTTGCGGCACTTTCATGGGTTCGCTGGCGGTGCTCGCCAAAGAGTTGGGCCATCGGGTCACCGGCTCCGACGCCAATGTCTATCCGCCGATGAGCACGCAATTGCAGGCTCAAGGCATCGAACTGACACAGGGTTACGACCCGGAGCAGCTCGACCCCGCACCTGATTTGGTGGTGATTGGCAACGCGCTGTCGCGGGGCAATCCGGCGGTCGAGTACGTCCTCAATAAAGGCCTGCCTTACGTTTCCGGCCCGCAATGGCTTGCCGATCACGTGTTGCAAGGTCGCTGGGTGTTGGCGGTTGCCGGCACGCATGGCAAAACCACCACCAGCAGCATGCTGGCCTGGGTGCTGGAACACGCGGGCATGAGCCCGGGTTTCCTGATCGGCGGCGTACCGCAGAACTTCGCCGTATCGGCCCGTTTGGGCGATACGCCGTTTTTCGTGGTGGAAGCCGACGAGTACGACAGCGCGTTTTTCGACAAGCGTTCCAAGTTCGTTCATTACCGCCCGCGCACTGCGATCCTCAATAATCTTGAGTTCGATCATGCGGACATCTTCCCCGATCTGCCTGCTATCGAGCGGCAATTCCATCACTTGGTGCGCACCATTCCCAGTGAAGGTCTGGTGATTCATCCCACCACTGAACCCGCTTTGACACGGGTTATTCAGATGGGGTGCTGGACGCCGGTACAAACCACCGGTCAGAACGGCCAGTGGCAGGCGCGCTTGCTCAGCGAAGACGGTTCGCGCTTTGAAGTGCTTTTCGAAGGCCAGTTGCAAGGCGTGGTCGAGTGGGACATGACTGGCCAGCACAACGTGGCCAATGCCTTGGCAACCCTGGCTGCTGCGCGCCATGTTGGCGTCGTGCCAGCCATGGGCGTTGAAGCCTTGAGCGCGTTTAAAAGCGTCAAGCGGCGCATGGAGAAGGTCGCCGAAGTGCGTGGCATCACCATTTATGACGACTTCGCCCACCATCCGACCGCTATCGCCACCACCCTTGATGGCCTGCGCAAGAAAATCGGCGATGCGCCACTGATCGCGATCATCGAGCCGCGTTCCAATTCCATGAAGCTCGGCGCCCATCGCGACGGCCTGCCGGAAAGCGTGCAACAGGCTGATCAAGTGGTGTGGTATGCCCCGGCCAATCTCGGCTGGGATCTGGCCGGCACCGCAGCGCTGTGTTCCGTGCCTGCCGTGGTGTGCGATTCGCTGGAGGGGATTATTGCCCGGGTGAAAAGCCAGGCGCAGCCGGGCACGCATATCGTAATCATGAGCAACGGCGGCTTCGGCGGCCTGCACGGCAAGCTGGCCGAGGCGCTGCAATGAACGGCCCGGAACGCGTCACCGTTGCCATGACCGGCGCGTCGGGCGCGCAATATGGCCTGCGCCTGCTCGATTGCCTGGTGCGTGAAGATCGCGAAGTGCATTTTCTGATCTCCAAGGCTGCACAGTTGGTCATGGCCACCGAAACGGATGTCTTGCTGCCGCCTAAGCCGAGCATGATGCAGGCGTTTCTCACCGAATACACCGGCGCGGCAGCCGGGCAGATTCGCGTCTACGGCAAGGAAGACTGGATGTCGCCTGTGGCTTCGGGCTCGGGCTCGCCCGCCGCGATGGTCGTGGTGCCGTGCTCGACCGGGACTTTGTCGGCGATTGCCACCGGCGCCTGCAATAACCTGATCGAACGGGCTGCGGACGTAACGCTCAAGGAGCGTCGGCAGCTGATTCTGGTGCCCCGTGAAGCACCGTTTTCCAGCATTCATCTGGAAAACATGCTCAAGCTGTCGAACCTGGGCGCGGTGATTCTTCCGGCGTCGCCCGGCTTTTATCATCAGCCACAAACCATCGACGACTTGATTGACTTCGTGGTCGCCAGAATCCTCAACCTGCTGAATATCCCGCAAGACATGCTGCCGCGTTGGGGCGAGCATCACTTGAGCGCTGATGAATAAGCTGCTGCTGATTGCCCTGGCGCTGGCGCTGACCGGTTGCGCCACCGCCCGCACGCTCAACGCCGCGCAGCCCGGCGCGCCGGTGGTGTACGCCGGGACGCGGCTGGATCTGTATGCGCTGCAGGGCGGTTGCTGCGCGATGGACCGTTTCGGTGCCGAGGCTCCGAGCTATCCAGGCCTGGACCTGCCCGGCAGCGCAGTGCTCGATACCTTGCTGCTGCCGTTGTCGCTGCTCACCGCGTTGGGGGTTGGGTTTCAGGCGACGGGTGGGTTGTAGGCGACTTCCCCAGAAATAGTGGGAGCAAGCTTGCTGCGAAGGCATTTCCAAGGCCCCCACAAATAGGTTGGAGGTATGGACGTCTTCGCGAGCAAGGGCACAATTCAGTACTACTTCCCCAACTTCCTCAACTCATCCGACTCCACAACCCGTACGCCGGATTGTTCTTCCAGGGCTAACCGCCACAGCGCGCGGGCCAGACTGCAGGCCTCGATGGCGCCGTATTTTCCGGGGATCAGCTTGGCGATGGGCGCGGCGAGTTGTTCGGCCAGGCGCGTTTCATTGCGATTGCCCACCAGCAGCGAAGGGCGGGCGATGGTCAGTTGCGGCCAGTCCTGCGCCTTGAGCGCTTGCTCCATTTCTCCCTTGGTGCGGCTGTAAAACACGCTGGAGCCTGGATCTGCATTGATGGCACTGATCACTAGCAAATGCCGCGCGCCCATTTCCCGCGCGCGTTTGCCGAAAGCCACGACCAAGTCCAGATCAATGGCGCGAAATGCTTCCTGCGACCCGGCCTGTTTGATGGTGCTGCCCAGGCAACAGAAAGCGATATCAACCTGACCGCTCAACGTCGGCAGCAGGGTCAGCAATTCGCCGACCGGGTTTTCCAGTCGCGGATGTTCGGCCAACGGCCGGCGGGTCGGGGCCAGCACGCGGGTGACCGTGGGTTCATTGAGCAGGCGATCCAGCAAGTGTTCGCCCGTGAGGCCGGTGGCACCGGCGAGCAGGATGTGTTGCGGCGTCAAGTACATAGCATTCTCCCTTGATAGACGACAGCTTAGTGGCTGCCGACGGTCTTCGCTTCCTTGCGAGTCGATACCGTATTGAGTGCACGTTCCGCCTGGCTCTTGCGCAGCAGATTCCAACGCGCGATGACGCCTTTGGGCGCCCAGATCTGCGGTTCCGAGGCGTCGAAATTGTCGGCGATTTCTCGTTCGGCGACGGTATCTTTGGCGGCGTTGAACGCTTGCTGCAGGTCGTCGGTGGCAACCAGCGCCTTGGCGAACAGCGCGTCACCGAAGTAAGTGAAGTCCGCTTCTTCCGAGCAGCCGAAGGAAACCCGGTCCTCTCGGGACGCAGTAATCACTAAAGTGCGCTCGTCTTTCAGGACCGGAATGAAACCGCCCGAATAACACGCCGAAATCACCACGACCTTGTCGCGGTTTTTCAGGGGCGCCATGACCGCAGCCAGCTCGTCGGCGGGCAAATCCGCCAGCTCGATGCGCGGCTGATCCAGAACCAGTTCGTGATCCTGGGTGCCGTGGCTGGTCAGATAAATGAACACAAGGTCCTCCGGACCGCTGCGTTGCGCGAGGGTGCGCATGGCGCGGCTGATGTTTTCCCGGGTCGCCAATGGCCGATCAATCATGTGGTCGCGATGGTTGACCAGACTGATCTGCCCGAAAGCGCCGAATCGCGAGGCCAGCAGGTTGCTGACATAGTCCGCCTCACGCATGAACACGCTTTGCTTGCCGTCGCCGCCCACCACCAGGGTGAACAGCTCTACAGCGGGCGTTGAAACGGGCACGGCGGCCAGGGCTTTTTCCAGCAGCGGACCTTGGGCCAGCATGCCGACTTCCAGTGAGTCCGGCAGCAGTTTGCCCTGAGCGTCACGCACGCGCTGGCTGTTGACCCAAAAACCACTTTGCACCACGCCTTGCGCGGAGGTCAGAACGCCTTGGCCCTGATAAGTGTCATCGGCAAATTCACCGACGTAAGTACTGCCGTCGACCAGCCGCAAGCGACCCTGGCCGGAGAATTTCCAGCCGCTGAATTCGCCAACATAATGGCTGCCATCGGCGCCGATCAGCTCACCTCGGCCGTTGAGCGCGCCGTCCTTGAACATTCCGACCCATACGTCGCCGTCGCTGTTTTCATAGCGACCATGACCGTTGAGCTGGTTATTGACGAAGCCGCCAACGTATTGATCGCCATCGGCGCTGTTGAAGCTGCCGATGCCTTGCAGCTGACCATTGACGAAGTTGCCGCTGAATTGATTGCCGCTGGCGTCGCTGCGTTGACCTTCGCCATTGGGTTTGCCACGGGAGAACTGGCCTTGATACTGGCTGCCGTCATCAAGTTCGAGGCGACCCAGGCCGTCGTACTGGTCAGCCTTGAACGCGCCGCGATAGGTCAGGCCTTTTTCTTTGAGCGTGCCTTCGCCTTCGCGCCGCCCCAGCTTGAAGCCGCCGACATAGCTGCCGCCGCTGGTGGTCAGCGTGCCGTGGCCATCGAACAGGCCGTTGGCGAAGTCACCTTTATAGACGTCGCCATTGCTCGCGTGCCATTCGCCCTGGCCATGCCACTGGCCATTCTGGAATTGCCCGGCGTACCAGCTGCCATTGGGGTAATCGATTCGTCCCTGGCCTTGCAGCAAACCGTTGACCACATCACCGCGATACCGTCCGCCGTCGGGCAGGCGTGCGTCGGGTGGGGACAGCGGTTCGCCGTCACCGCAGGCAGCGATTAGGAGTGACAGAGCCAGTGGAACAAGCGCGCGCATGGTAGATCCCGAAAAATTTAAAGCCAGGCGAGTTTCGAATGCGCCCGAGCGGGCGCCATCGCACAGCCGGTGGGAGTATGCCGCAGCCAGGAAGAGAGACGAAACAGTCTGTAACGACTGTTTCGTGATTTAACAGTGTTACACGAAGCACATGGACAAGGGCTCAGCGACGAACGCCGGCTTCTCCTGGCCCTCGATCTCCAGCGTGGCCGTGGCTTTGAGCAGCCATTGCCCCGGTTTTTTCTCGGTCACTTCGGTCAATTCAACTTTTAGACGAACGCGCGAGTCGACCTTCACCGGCTGGATAAAACGCACGCTGTCCAGGCCATAGTTGATTGCCATCTTCAGGCCTTCGGGCATCACCAGCAGGTTCTCCATCAGCTTGGGGATCAGTGACAGCGACAGAAAACCGTGGGCGATGGTCCCGCCGAACGGTGTCTGGGCGGCTTTGACCGGGTCCACGTGAATGAACTGAAAATCACCTGTGGCTTCGGCGAACAGGTTGATGCGCTCCTGGTCAATGGTCAGCCATTCGGAATATCCCAGCTCCTTGCCGACATAATTCTCAAGCTCGATAACAGGTACAAACGGCATAGGCACTCTCCTTGTCTTAGTCGTTTTCTTTTTTGTATTACTGCTTTTTCATCTTTTTGCGTAGGATTTTGCCTTCGCAAGTGAAATCCAAGATCAGCAGAGGGTTGAGGATTGGTCAAGGGATGGTTAACCAAGTGCGGCTTTGCGAATGCCGATCCATAGCCATCATGGCTGCGTGCTTATAATGTCGCGCCGATTTGCTGGAGCTTTTTATGTTGTTACGGGGTTTGACCTGGCTGGTGCTGTTCCAATTGCTCGGCACTGCGCTCAATCATTTGTTTTTGTCGATATTGCCCGGCCCGATTATCGGGCTGGTGTTGATGCTGGTGTATCTAATGGTGCGTGGCGAGGTCAGCGAGCCGATCAGCCTGGCGGCCAGCAGCCTGCTGCGCTATCTGCCGTTGCTGTTGGTACCGCCCGCCGTGGGGGTGATGGTCTACGCCGCAGCCATTGCCGAGGATTTCTGGGCCATCGTTGGCTCGCTGGTGTTGTCGCTGCTGATTGCCCTGGCATTTTCCGGATGGCTGATGCAAAAACTCATCGACCGTCAGACGCGCCGCCGGGAGCCGTCATGAGTCTCGACTGGCACGGCGCCGCGATGTCGGTGATTCATCATCCATTGTTTGGCATTGCCATTACCCTGGGCGCTTATCAGCTGGTGCTGGCGGGTTACGAGAAAACCCGTTGGGTGTTTTTGCAGCCGGTGCTGGTGTCGATGCTGGTGGTCATTGGCGTCTTGCTCAGTTGCGGCCTGAGCTACGCCGAATACCGCAAGAGCACGGAAATCCTCAGCATTCTGCTCGGGCCTGCGACCGTCGCGCTGGCGGTGCCGCTTTTTCTGAATGTGCGCAGGATTCGACAGTTGCTGTGGCCGACTTTAACTACGCTGGTAGTGGGCGGCGTCTTCGCCACCGGGTTGTGCGTGCTGTTGGGCTGGCTGTTTGGTGCCGATCACATGATTCTGATGACCATGGCGCCCAAGTCGGTGACTTCGCCCATCGCCATGCTGGTCGCCGAACAGATCGGCGGCGTGGCGGCGCTGGCGGCGGTGTTCGTGTTGATTACTGGTGTGATTGGGGCAATATTTGGTCCCGGTCTGCTGACCCTGGCGGGTGTGAAAAGTCCCGCTGCCCGAGGCATGGCGCTGGGCCTGACTGCCCATGCGGTAGGAACCTCGGCGGCGTTGCAGGAAGGTGAGGAGTGCGGCGCGTTTGCTGCGCTGGCAATGAGTCTGATGGGTGTCGCGACTGCGTTGTTCTTGCCGCTCGCGGTGTCTTTGGTCGTTTAAAGGGTACTTTTGTATGACGTTGCCGCTTTTTCCACTCAATGCTGTGCTGTTTCCGGGGTGCGTGCTTGACCTGCAATTGTTCGAGGCGCGCTATCTGGACATGATCAGCCGCTGCATGAAACAAGGCGAAGGCTTTGGCGTGGTGTGCATCACCGAAGGCAAAGAGGTCGGCGATGCGCCAGCGGGCTATTCGCTGATCGGTTGCGAGGCCTTGGTGCGAGATTTTCAGCAGCAGGACAACGGCCTGCTGGGGATTCGCGTGGAGGGCGGGCGGCGTTTTCGCGTGCTCAGCACCGAAACCCAGCGCGACCAATTGCTGATCGCCCAGGTGCAATGGCTGGACGAACCGCAAGAGCGGCCGTTGCAGGAGGAAGATGCCGATCTGGTCGCCTTGCTGGCCGCCTTGGCTGAACATCCCATGGTTGCCGCGTTGAACATGGGCCTGACTGCCAACGGCCAACAGTCGCTGGCCAACCAGTTGGCGTATCTGCTGCCGTTCACCGAGGAAGACAAGATCGAACTGCTGGAAATCGATGACGCCGAAGAGCGTCTCGACGCGATCCAGGATCTGCTCGATGAAATGCAGGGCGATCTGCAGGCCTGAGCTGCCAGCCTGCGCCGGGAATCAATACTGATAGCGCAGGATTGCGTGGGGCAGCGAATGCAAGGCAAAGGCGCTGAACAGCGCGACCAGCGCCGGCAGGATCAGCCACCAGACCCGCACCGGCAGGGCATCCAACGACGTGTCACGCTGGACGAAGGCCAGGCTGGCGGCGCACACGCAGAACGCCAGCATCATCCCGGCCAGAACGTCTGTCGGCCAATGCACGCCCAGATACACCCGTGACGTGGCAATCGCCAGCGCCGGTATGCCGCCCAACAGCAGCCACGTCAGGCGCAAACGCACCGGTTGTCCGCGACCGGCGAGCACCGCCAGGGTCATGAACAAGCCAAACGCCGCCGAACTGTGGCCACTGGGCATGCTGTAGGTGGTGAGGGGTTCGAGCAGCACTTCCGGACGAGCGCGAGCGAAGAAGTATTTCATGCTGCCATTAACGATGGCGCAACCCAGAGTCGCAGCCCCGGCAAACAGTGCATGACGCCATTGTCTGGTGAGCAGCAGCAGGGCCAGCAACAGGGCGGCGGCGAAAAACTGCGTGCGGAAATCTCCCAGCCCGGTCACGACGATCACAAAGTTATCGGCTGCGGCACTGCGGTGCTCCTGCACCAGCGTCATGATGCCGTTATCGAACTGCGTCAGGTACGGCCAGCCCAGAAACAGGCCGCCCAACATGATCCCGGCGACCAGCGCAATGACCTTGGTCGCGTAACGCTTGCCGCGCAGACTGCTTTGCACGGCCACGGCGAGCAGCACGGCCATGCCGCCGCCGACCACCGCCGCCTGCGGCCAGAAACCTTCCGGCAGCGGCAGACGAACCGCAGCGCCAGCGGCCCAGCCTGGCAGCAGATAAACAATCGACCATCCCGCCGCTGCGATAACACTGACCGCAGCGAAGCGCGGAAACGGCATGTCGAACATGCCCGCCACCATCGGCAGCATGGGCCGCAGCGGACCGATGAAGCGCCCGACCAGCAGGCTGGCGATGCCGTAGCGCTGAAAGTAGATTTCGGCACCGCCAATCCATTCGGGATGATGGCGCAGACCCGGCAGGCGGCGGATGTTCTGGTGAAACTTGCGACCCAGGAAATAGGAAATCGCATCGCCCAGCAATCCGCCGACAAACCCCAACAGCAAGACTTCACCCAGCGGCAGCACACCGCTGCCCGCCAAAGCGGCGACGGCAAACAGCAAAACCGTGCCGGGCACGATGATCCCGGCGATGGCCAGACACTCGATAAATGCCACCACAAAAATGGCCACGCTCAGCCACGAAGGGTTTGCCGCCAGCCAGCCGGTGATGCTATCGAGCCATGGCCCCATGGGTCAATTTCCTTGATCGATTAAAAAGTAGTCGCGGCCTTCGACCTGACCGCGCCGCAGCGGGTTCCGCGTACAGAAACGCGCGTATTGGGCATCGACAAAGCGGTACAGGAGATGTTCGTCACGCCCGGTGGGGATACCCAGACGTGTGGTCTGAATGATCTGGCTTGGGGTTTGACCCACATCTTCGACCAGCAGCAAGTCAGGGTCGAAGCGCTTGGCGTCCCACATGGGCACTTTCAGGCCCAGCGCCTTGCACAGCAAGGTCTGGCCGGCACACAGCCGCTCGGGTGGGCGGATTGCGCCGCTGGCATCCGGGTTATTCAACTGCATTTGCGCAAGGCTGTTGGCGTCCGAGATGTCATCGATCCACGGAAAAGCTGATTTGATCAGCACCGCGTTGCCTGGACCTTCGGCACTGAAGTTCAGCGAGTCGCCGCCCCGCGCGTAATACATATAGATGTGGCCACCGTCGAGAAACAGTGCTTTGCGCTTCTCGGTGTAACCCAGCGAAGCGTGACTGCCTTTTTCTGCGCAGTAATACGCTTCGGTCTCGATAATCCGCGCCGCCAGCCAGAGTTCGCCCACATTGTGGCGAATGACCTTGCCCAGCAGCGCGCGGGCCAGCACTTGTGCATCGCGATGGAAAAAACTGTCGGGAAGGGCGTCAGGCATGGGGATACATAAAGTGGCGGCTGGTGGGCCGTGATGATAGCAATCTCAATCTTAATTGGAGCTGAATAGTGTTGCTGCCCATAACCATCCAACTGGCGAAAGCCCGGTCCCACATATCAGATGGCAAGAACAACTGATGATCGCCCCTGCAGCCCGTTTTCGCACTGTTCTCGACCATCCGCCTGTCACCGCTGTCGTTAGCGGCGCTTGACAGCTATAATCGGCCGCTTTCCTCTATGCCAAGACCTCTGAGACCATGACTGAGTCTGTTCTTGACTACATGACCCGCCTGGGTCAAGCCGCCCGCGAAGCTTCGCGAGTGATCGGCCGTGCCAGCACTGCGCAGAAAAACCGCGCGCTATTGGCCACCGCCGCTGCTCTGGATGAAGCCCGCGCTCAATTGTCTGCTGCCAATGAAATGGACCTGGCCGCCGGCCGCGCCAATGGTCTTGAGCCGGCAATGCTCGAGCGTCTGGCCCTGACCCCCGCACGGATCGACAGCATGATCGTCGGGTTGCGTCAGGTAGCGAACCTTCCGGACCCGATCGGCGCGATCCGCGACATGAGCTTTCGCCCGTCCGGTATTCAGGTGGGCAAGATGCGCGTGCCACTGGGCGTGGTCGGGATCATCTATGAGTCGCGGCCCAACGTGACCATCGATGCCGCGAGCCTGTGCCTGAAATCTGGCAACGCGACCATCCTGCGCGGTGGTTCCGAGGCGATTCATTCCAACCAGGCGATTGCTGCCTGCATCCAGCGCGGCCTGGCCGAAGCCGGTTTGCCTGCCGCCGTGGTTCAGGTAGTGGAAACCACTGACCGCGCCGCCGTCGGTGCGTTGATCACCATGCCAGAGTTCGTCGACGTGATTGTTCCGCGTGGCGGCAAAGGTTTGATCGAGCGCGTCAGCCGTGATGCGCGGGTGCCGGTCATCAAGCATCTGGACGGCATCTGTCACGTCTACGTCAGTGCTCACGCCGATCTGCCCAAAGCCCAGCGTATTGCGTTCAATGCCAAAACTTATCGTTACGGGATATGTGGCGCGATGGAAACCCTGCTGGTGGATCAGACCATCGCCGCCGAGTTCCTGCCGCAAATGGCTGCCCAGTTCCGCGAAAAAGGCGTTGAACTGCGCGGTTGCGAGCGTACCCGCGAGTTGATCGAGGCGAACGTTGCGACCGAGGAAGACTGGAATACCGAGTATCTGGCGCCGATTCTGTCGATCCGCATCGTGACCGGTCTGGATCAGGCCATCGAACACATCAATCACTATGGCTCCCATCACAGCGATGCCATCGTTTCCGATCATCAGGGGCAAGTGCGGCGCTTCATGGCCGAAGTCGACTCCAGTTCGGTGATGGTCAACGCGCCAACCAGCTTCGCCGATGGCTTCGAATACGGATTGGGTGCCGAGATCGGCATTTCTACTGATAAGCTGCACGCCCGCGGTCCGGTCGGTCTCGAAGGTCTGACCTGCGAGAAGTACATCGTGATCGGTGACGGCCAGTTGCGTGGACAGGAGCCAGCCTGACTTGAGCGAGCCTGAACGGCACGCCGCTGCGATTATGCCCAAACGCATCGGGATTCTGGGTGGCACCTTTGACCCGGTGCATATCGGTCATCTGCGCGGGGCGCTGGAAGTCGCCGCATTGCTTGAACTGGATGAGTTACGCCTGACGCCCAGCGCCCGGCCGCCTCATCGCGATACGCCGAGCGTTTCTGCGCAGGATCGTCTGGCGATGGTCGAATGCGCAGTGGTCGGCGTGCCGCCTTTGACGGTGGATGACCGCGAGCTGAAGCGCGACAAGCCGTCCTACACGATTGACACGCTGGAATCGACGCGGGCCGAGCTGGCTGCGCAGGACCAGTTATTCCTGTTGCTGGGTTGGGATGCCTTTTGTGGGCTGCCAACCTGGCATCGTTGGGATGAACTGTTGGAGCACTGCCATATCGTGGTGCTGCAGCGCCCGGACGCGGACAGCGAGTCGCCGGATGCCATGCGCAATCTGCTGGCGGCACGCGCAGTCAGCGATCCCAAGGCCCTGAAAGGGCCGGGCGGACACATTACATTCGTCTGGCAGACACCGTTATCCGTGTCTGCCACCCAGATCCGCCAACTGCTGGCCAGCGGGAAGTCGGTACGTTATCTGGTGCCAGACGCGGTACTGGCCTATATCGAAGCGCACGGGCTGTACCATGCGCCGAAAAACTGAGGGAACGCCCCACAACTGCTTTGATCGATAAGCGTTCTGGCGTTTCCACACATACGAGCAAATTGAGTTTTTTATGACAAAGCAAAAAATGAGCAGTGAAGACGTTGTCAAGGTTGCTACCGCAGCCCTGGAAGAAATCAAAGGCATGGATATCCTGGCCATTGATGTACGCGACAAAACCAGCATCGCTGACTACATGCTGATCTGCACCGGTACTTCCAACCGCCAGCTGAACGCATTGGTTGATAGCGTGCGTGACAAGGTCAAGGCTGCCGGCCTGAAATCCTTGAGCGAAGAAGGCAAGGGCGACAGCGACTGGGTGCTGCTGGACCTGGGTGACGTCATCGTTCACGTGATGACCGCCAACGCGCGTCAGTTCTATGACCTTGAGCGTCTGTGGCAGGGTGCAGAGCAAAGCCGTGCGGCGGATGCCAAGCACCACAACCCTGAAGTCGGCCATGAGCATTTCAACAAGCTCAACAAAGACCAGCAGTAAGAGGTCGTTGTGCGTCTGCGTCTGATCGCGGTTGGTTCGCGCATGCCCAAGTGGGTGGAAGAGGGTTGGCACGAGTATGCCAAGCGTCTGCCATCCGAACTGGCGCTCGATCTGGTGGAAATTCCGCTCAATACCCGTGGCAAAAACGCCGACGTGGCTCGCTTCATCCGTCAGGAAGGCGAGGCCATGCTGGCCAAAGTGCAACCGGGTGAGCGGATCGTGACCCTCGAAGTCCAGGGCAAGCCGTGGAGCACCGAGCAACTGGCGGTGGAACTCGATCGCTGGCGGCTCGACGCACGCACCGTGAACCTGATGGTAGGTGGCCCCGAAGGCCTGTCGCCGGAAGTCTGTGCACGCAGTGAGCAGCGTTGGTCATTGTCACCGCTGACCCTGCCGCATCCGCTGGTGCGTATCCTGATTGGCGAGCAGATCTACCGCGCCTGGACAGTTCTGTCCGGGCACCCCTATCACAAATAGCACTGCGCCCTAATGTCTCAGCCGATTCGCCTAAAAGACCATGAGAAAGACGCACGTCTGGTGCGCGGCCGGGTCGTGGTCGGCGCGGTGGCTGTCGTCGTGCTGATTTGCGTGCTGGTGGCGCGGCTGTATTTCCTGCAGGTCATCCAGTACGAGTATCACTCGACCCTGTCGGAAAACAACCGGGTTCATGTTCAGCCGATTCCACCGAGCCGGGGCTTGATCTTTGACCGCAATGGCGTGGTGGTGGCCGATAATCGGCCAAGTTTCAGCCTGAGCATGACCCGCGAGCGTTCCGGCGACTGGTCCCAGGTGCTCGATACCATCATCGAAGTGCTGGAGCTGACCCCGGACGACCGTGCGATTTTCGAAAAGCGCATGAAACAAGGGCGCCGGCCGTTCGAGCCAGTGCCGATTCTGTTCGAACTCACCGAAGAGCAAATTGCCAGAGTGGCCGTCAACCAGTTCCGCCTGCCGGGTGTTGAAGTGGTGGCGCAGCTGGTGCGGCATTATCCGGAAGGTCCGCATTTTGCGCACTCGGTGGGTTACATGGGGCGGATCAACGAGAAAGAGCTGAAAAGCCTCGATCCCGTGGCTTATAGCGGCACGCACCATATTGGCAAGACCGGCATCGAGCGTTTCTACGAACCCGAGCTGCACGGTCAGGTCGGCTACGAAGAAGTCGAAACCAATGCTCGAGGTCGCGTGTTGCGTGTCCTCAAACGGACCGATCCGGTGCCGGGCAAGGACATCGTGCTCAGCCTCGACATCAAGCTGCAGCAAGCCGCAGAAGCCGCGCTGGGCGGGCGTCGCGGGGCAATCGTGGCGCTTGATCCTGCAACGGGCGAAGTCCTGGCGATGGTCAGTGCGCCGAGCTTCGACCCCAACCTGTTCGTGACCGGCATCAGCTTCAAGGCCTACGCCGAGCTGCGCGATTCGATTGATCGCCCACTGTTCAACCGGATTTTGCGCGGCTTATATCCGCCGGGTTCGACCATCAAGCCAGCCGTGGCGATTGCCGGGCTGGATTCCGGCGTCGTGACCGCTTCGTCGCGAGTCTTCGACCCCGGCTTCTATCAGCTGCCCAATTACGATCACAAATACCGTAACTGGAACCGCACCGGCGATGGCTGGGTTGATCTGGATACCGCGATCATGCGCTCCAATGACACCTACTTTTACGATCTGGCGCACAAGATCGGCATCGACCGGCTGTCCGCCTACATGAACAAGTTCGGCATCGGCCAGAAAGTGTCGCTGGACATGTTCGAAGAATCCCCTGGCCTGATGCCATCCCGGGACTGGAAGCGCGCGACCCGGCGTCAGGCCTGGTTCCCTGGCGAGACTTTGATCCTCGGTATCGGTCAGGGCTACATGCAGGCCACGCCGTTGCAACTGGCCCAGGCCACTGCGCTGGTGGCCAACAAAGGCAAATGGAATCGGCCGCATCTGGCCAAGACCATCGAAGGCAAGCCGCCCGTCGATGAAAACCCGATACCGGACATCGTCCTGCGCGATCCGTCGGATTGGGCCAAGGTCAACCATGGCATGCAGCAGGTGATGCACGGCGCGCGGGGCACGGCGCGCAAGGCGGCAATTGGCGCGCAGTACCGGATTGCCGGGAAAAGCGGCACCGCGCAGGTCGTGGCGATCAAGCAAGGCGAAAAATATGACCGCTCCAAGGTTCAGGAGCGCCATCGTGACCACGCCTTGTTCGTAGGCTTCGCCCCAGCCGACAACCCGAAGATCGTGGTTGCGGTCATGGTCGAGAACGGCGAGTCGGGCTCCGGCGTTGCTGCTCCTGTGGTTCGTCAGGTCATGGACGCCTGGCTGCTCAATCCCGATGGCACACTCAAACCCGAGTACGCCGGAATCTTACCCGTGGAGACTGCGGCCAGTGCCCGTGAAGAGTAATTTCGACCGCATTCTGTCCAGCGAAGATGTGATGCGCCGTCGCGCCACCTTCCTGCAGCGCATCCATATCGACGGGCCGCTGCTGATTCTGTTGCTGACGTTGGCGGCCGGCAGCCTGTTCGTGCTGTATTCGGCCAGCGGCAAGAACTGGGATCTGCTGATCAAACAGGCCAGTTCGTTCGGCATCGGCCTGGTGTCGATGGTCATCATCGCGCAGCTGGAACCGCGCTTCATGGCGCGCTGGGTACCGGTGCTCTATGTGGTGGGCGTTCTGCTGCTGGTGGTGGTGGACGTAATGGGTCACAACGCCATGGGCGCGACCCGCTGGATCAATATTCCCGGCGTGATCCGCTTCCAGCCTTCGGAATTTCTCAAGATCATCATGCCCGCGACCATCGCCTGGTATTTGTCGAAACGCACGCTGCCGCCGCATCTCAAGCATGTCGCGCTCAGCCTCGGGCTGATCGGCATTCCGTTCATCCTTATCGTACGCCAGCCGGATCTGGGTACTTCGCTGCTGATTCTGGCCTCCGGGACCTTCGTGTTGTTCATGGCCGGCTTGCGCTGGCGCTGGATCATCAGCGTGGTTGCTGCTGCCGTGCCGATCGCCGTGGCAATGTGGTTTTTCATCATGCACGACTACCAGAAGCAGCGAATCCTGACCTTCCTCGATCCGGAAAGCGATCCGCTGGGCACCGGCTGGAACATCATTCAGTCCAAGGCGGCCATCGGTTCGGGCGGCGTGTTTGGCAAGGGCTGGTTGCTGGGCACCCAGTCGCACCTGGATTTCCTGCCGGAAAGCCACACGGACTTCATCATTGCGGTATTGGGTGAAGAGTTCGGTCTGGTGGGGATTTGCGCATTGTTGCTGATTTATTTGCTGTTGATCGGACGCGGGCTGGTCATCACCGCTCAAGCGCAGACGTTGTTCGGCAAATTGCTCGCGGGCAGCCTGACAATGACATTTTTTGTTTACGTTTTCGTCAACATCGGTATGGTCAGTGGCCTGCTGCCAGTTGTGGGCGTGCCGCTGCCCTTCATTAGCTACGGCGGAACTTCGCTGGTGACCCTACTGTCAGCGTTTGGAGTTTTGATGTCGATTCACACACATCGTAAGTGGATCGCACAGGTTTGATTAAGGTGAAGAATTCCATGCAAGTAGTGCGTAACTGGGCTCGATATGCTCCGTTGGTCGGCCTGGTTAGTATCCTTGGATCTGTTCAAGAGGCATTGGCAGGGGATTACGAAGGCTCGCCGCAGGTTGCGGAGTTCGTCGCACAGATGACTCGCGATTACGGCTTCGCTGGCGAACAGTTGATTGACGTGTTCCGTGAAGTGGAGCGCAAGCAGGCGATCCTCGACGCTATTTCCCGACCCGCCGAGCGGGTCAAGCAATGGAAGGATTATCGCCCGATGTTCATCACTGACGCGCGCATTGCGCGAGGTGTGGACTTCTGGCGCCAGCACGAGGCCGCGCTGGCGCGTGCGGAGCAGGAATACGGCGTTCCGGCCCAGGTGATCGTGTCGATTATTGGCGTCGAGACGTTTTTCGGGCGCAATACCGGCAATTATCGGGTCATCGACGCCTTGTCCACGCTGGGCTTTGACTATCCGCCGCGTGCCGATTTCTTCCGCAAGGAGCTGCGCGAATTCCTGCTGCTGGCCCGCGAACAGCAGGTCGATCCGCTAACGCTCAAGGGCTCGTATGCCGGTGCCATGGGTTTGCCGCAGTTCATGCCGAGCAGTTTTCGCGCCTACGCCGTGGATTTTGACGGCGACGGCCACATCAATATCTGGACCGATCCAGACGACGCCATCGGCAGTGTCGCCAGCTACTTCAAGCGCCATGGCTGGGTCTCTGGCGAGCCAGTGGTCAGCCTTGCCAGTGTGCGCGGCGACCGGGTCGACGAAGGATTGAGTCCGGGCATTGATCCGGTAAAGAACGTTGGGGAGTTGCGAGCCTTGGGTTGGGCGAGTCATGATGCGCTGCGCGATGACCTGCCGGTAACCGCATTTCGCCTTGAGGGCGAGAAGGGGCCGGAATACTGGATGGGTCTGAAGAATTTTTATGCAATCACGCGTTATAACCGCAGCGTGATGTACGCCATGACCGTGCATCAGCTGTCTGAATTATTGGTTCAAGCTCGGGGCGTCAAGTAATGCCGGCAATGCCGATTCGCACACCGCTGAAGTTGCTGTCCTACGCTGCGCTCGCGTTGCTGGTGGTGAGTTGTTCCTCCAATACCAGCCGTTCGCCGCAAAAAGGCGGCGCTGCCGTGCGTAACATGCCCGGTCTGGATATCAACCGGGCGCACAAGGACGGCGCGCCGTGGTGGGATGTCGACGTGTCGCGTATTCCCGACGCCACGCCAACCCTGCACAACGGGCCTTATAAAGCCAACCCGTACACTGTGCTGGGCAAAACCTATTTCCCGCTCAACGATTCCCGACGTTATGTCGCCTCGGGCACGGCGTCCTGGTACGGCACCAAATTCCATGGTCAGAACACCGCCAACGGCGAAGTGTATGACCTGTACGGGATGAGTGCCGCGCACAAGACCCTGCCGCTGCCGAGTTACGTGCGGGTGACCAACCTGGATAACAACCGCACGGTAATCCTGCGGGTCAATGATCGCGGGCCGTTCTATTCCGACCGCATCATCGATTTGTCCTATGCCGCCGCCAAGAAGCTCGGTTATGCCGAATCCGGCACCGCCAGGGTCAAGGTCGAAGGCATCGATCCTCAAGAGTGGCTGGGGCGCAAAGGCCGCCCGGCGCCGCTGTTGCCAAATCAGCCGCAGGTTATCGCCCAGGCCACGCCGCCAGCGCTGACGGTTTCGGCGGGCACCATCGAACAATACACGCCACCGCCGCAGCAGCACGCGGCACCGGCTGTCCCGTTGCAGGTCGACGCAAAAAAAAACGCTTCCGGACAAGCGTCTGGGCTATTTCTCCAGGTGGGAGCCTTCGCCAATCCGGACGCTGCGGAACTCCTGAGGTCGAAGCTCAGCGGGATGGTCCGGGCACCGGTTTTCGTCAGTTCGATCGCACGCAATCAGCAAACGCTGTATCGGGTGCGGATGGGACCGATCGACACGCAGGGTGAAGCCCAGCAATTACAGAACAGCGTCAGGTCAGCCAATCTTGGTCAGCCCAGCGTCGTGACATCAGATCAATAGTCGGTGCGGCTTCGGAGCGATCCGAGGTTGATCGACTGGCGGTTTCCGCAGACGCGCATTTGCCGGCAGAGCATGCGTTTGCGGCAACTGTATGCAAGTTTGTCTGTCGAACAGACGACCTTGTTTGCCAGGATCAGAGCCTGGCGTAGCAGGTCGTGAAAAGTGTTTTCGCTTTCACCGCCTGATCAGCTTTGCCCGTGAGGGCATGTTTGCCCATTAGCAATTTCGAGAGACGGATGAACATCACCACCTTTGCAAAACGCTTGTGCCTGCTTGTACCGCTGATCATCACTCCTGCCGCCTGGGCGGTTGAACAGATGACGCCCGCCGCGCCGCAACTGGCAGCCAAGGCCTATGTGCTGATGGACGCCACCAGCGGCAACGTTCTGGTCGAGAACAACGGCGACCAGCGTCTGGCGCCAGCGAGCCTGACCAAACTGATGACGGCCTACATCGCTACCCTGGAAATCCGTCGCGGTCAGATCGGCGAGAACGATCCTGTGACCGTCAGCGAGAACGCCTGGCGTACCGGCGGTTCGCGGATGTTCATCAAGGTCGGCACCCAGGTCACGGTCAGCGATCTGCTGCACGGCATCATCATTCAGTCGGGTAACGACGCCAGCGTTGCGCTTTCCGAGCACATCGCCGGCAGTGAAGACGCGTTCGCTGACATGATGAACAAGACGGCCGCCGATCTGGGCATGACCAACAGCCACTTCATGAACCCGACTGGCCTGCCGAACCCGGAGCACTACTCTTCGGCGCACGACATGGCGATTCTGGCCCGGGCGATCATTCACGAAGATCCGGCTCACTACGCGATCTACTCGCAGAAAGAGTTCTTCTGGAACGGCATCAAGCAGCCTAACCGCAACCTGCTGCTGTGGCGCGACAAGACCGTCGATGGTCTGAAAACCGGTCACACCGAGGAAGCCGGCTATTGCATGGTGTCTTCGGCAGTACGCGATGGCATGCGTCTGATCGCAGTGGTGTTCGGCACCAACAGCGAACAGGCCCGTGCGGCTGAAACCCAGAAGCTGCTGACTTATGGTTTCCGTTTCTTCGAAACCCAGAACTTCTATCAGAAAGGCACTGAACTGGCCCAGGCCCCGGTCTGGAAAGGCGCAGAGCATCAGGTCAAGGCTGGCCTGGCTGAAGATCTGAGCATGACCATGCCCAAAGGCGACATGAAGAAACTCACCGCCAGCATGACCATGAACCCGCAACTGGTTGCGCCAATCGCCAAGGGCGACGTGATCGGTAAAGTTGAAGTGAAAATGGACGAGAAGGTGGTTCACACGGCCAATCTGATCGCGCTGGAACCGGTCGAGGAAGGTGGTATTTTCCGTCGAGTGTGGGATAGCATCCGCTTGTTCTTCTACGGCTTGTTCAACTGACATCCCAAGAAATCAATGCCGACCTTCTCGCGCCCGCTCATACCCTGAGTGGGCGCGTGTCCGTCGTCACGGCTTGTGAGACCTTTACTGCCATGACTGATTCCGACATCAAGTCGCACAAAATCGAATTTCCCTGCGATGACTATCCGATCAAAGTGATCGGCGACACCACCGTGGGCTTCACCGACGCGGTGATCGAGATCCTGGCCAAATACGCCACGCTCGATATCAAGACCCTGGCCGAGCGCCAAAGCAGCAACGGTAAGTACACCACCGTTCAGCTGCATATCATTGCCACCGGCGAAGACCAATTGCGCGATATCAATAGCGCCCTGCGCGCTACCGGTTTCGTGCACATGGTGCTTTGATGACCGGCACCCTGGGTTTTCGTGATCCCGGGCTGGTCGAATACGAACGTGCCTGGCATGCCATGCAGCGCTTTACCGACGAACGCGGTAAAGAGGTGCAGGACGAAGTCTGGCTGGTCCAGCACCCGCCGATCTTCACCCAGGGGCAGGCCGGCAAGGCCGAGCATCTGTTGCTGCCGGGCAATATTCCGGTCATACAGGTCGATCGTGGCGGCCAAGTAACCTATCATGGCCCCGGCCAACTGGTTGCTTACCTGATGCTGGACGTCAGGCGCCTTGGCTTCGGCGTGCGGGATCTGGTTTCCCGGATCGAACGCAGCCTTATCGCAGTGCTGGCCAGTTACGGCGTAACGGCAGCCGCGAAACCCGACGCACCGGGTGTTTACGTCGATGGAGCGAAAATCGCGTCCCTGGGACTGCGAATTCGCAACGGTTGTTCATTCCATGGTCTGGCGTTGAACGTCGACATGGACCTTGAACCGTTTCGACGGATAAATCCCTGCGGATATGCGGGGCTGGCGATGACCCAGCTGCGTGATCATGCAGGCCCGATTGAATTTGCCGAGGTTAGTGCCCGGCTGCGCGCGCAGCTCGTCAAACACCTCGACTATGCTGAGCAGACGACCCTCACGGGCGGAATCGATTGATATGACTACTGCGACCGACATTGCTGAGAGCCCCGTGCAAAACCTGATCCCGACGCTTGATGTTTCCGAGCGTGTGGCCCGCCCGAAAGTCGAAGCTGGCGTGAAACTGCGCGGCGCGGAAAAGGTTGCACGGATTCCGGTAAAGATCATTCCAACCGTCGACCTGCCGAAGAAACCTGACTGGATTCGTGTGCGCATCCCGGTTTCCCCCGAGGTCGACCGCGTCAAGCAACTGCTGCGCAAACACAAGCTGCACAGTGTCTGCGAAGAAGCGTCCTGCCCGAATCTGGGTGAGTGCTTCTCTGGCGGCACCGCGACCTTCATGATCATGGGCGACATCTGCACCCGTCGTTGTCCGTTCTGCGACGTCGGCCACGGCCGGCCAAAGGCACTGGACGTCAACGAGCCGGTGAACCTCGCCGTGGCCATCGCTGACTTGCGTCTCAAATACGTGGTGATCACTTCCGTGGACCGCGACGACCTGCGTGACGGCGGTGCCCAGCACTTTGCCGACTGCATCCGTGAAATCCGCAAGCTGTCACCGAACGTGCAACTGGAAACACTGGTTCCGGACTATCGCGGCCGCATGGACATCGCCCTGGAAATCACCGCCGCCGAGCCACCGGATGTGTTCAACCACAACCTGGAAACCGTGCCGCGCCTGTACAAGGCTGCGCGTCC
>LNAP01001186.1_pt1 | contig 28883 bp, 23 predicted proteins | sample 602601 | NCBI WGS metagenome assembly LNAP01 (sample SAMN02440304, study PRJNA202911) | soil metagenome | biome: Subtropical and temperate rainforests or woodlands; isolation source: soil samples (1 kg each in a 20% v/v slurry with milli Q water) were... ... | reverse complement strand
AATGCGCCACACCAAGACGCGGGAATAGCTCAGTTGGTAGAGCACGACCTTGCCAAGGTCGGGGTCGCGAGTTCGAGTCTCGTTTCCCGCTCCAAGTTTGTACGCATTTGATGTCGCGCTACTGACAGCAAATGTTTTGAGGCCGAGTAGCAAAATGGTTATGCAGCGGATTGCAAATCCGCCTACGCCGGTTCGATTCCGACCTCGGCCTCCACTATAAACAACCCCGTAGATCAGTGATCTACGGGGTTTTTTATTGCTCGCAGGAAAGTAATGTGTTCCGCAATTTTTGACTGGTGTTCCGCAATGGACCCATAGCTGACGTTTGTAAAGGGAAGAAATCGACTCAAATCGGTCACACTGTTGACGCTGACCGAAACAGGCTCAACAGAGAATTTCGTGACAAATGTAAGTTAACCGAAGGCGTCAGGATGGTGGCGTATAGCAATTGTGGCAATGTACGATCCGCACTTTGATATCAGGCAGGGATCGCAGCTCATGGAGCTACGATTTCACCAACACGTCTAGCATCTTCCCGCGTGATGTAAATTTTCCGCTTGATCCGTTCCCGCTTTAGAAGCTGGAAAAAGCTCTCGGCAACGGGCAGTGTCATGACAGTTGCCTCGGCGACTCATGCTGGAAACCAAATTGTTAGCTTTCAAAAAGCTGCGCCAATCGGAGCTGCTGTACTGGCTACCTTGGTCGCTAAGAACCATTACCTCTTGTTTCGGTTTACGCCTCCAAACCGCCATCAATAAAGCATCAATGGCTAAATCACTGGTCATCTGCGACTTCATTGACCAGCCTACAACCTGGCGAGAAAACAGATCCAGCACCACAGCCAAATACAATCAGCCTTCATACGTACCAATGTAGGTGGCCAGTCCTTTGATTTCCGTGTCGTATACCAGGATGTCAGCATTGCCATTCGGGCACGTCAGGTCGTCCAATGCGGACTTGGTAAAATTGATTTTCATGGTCATAAGTGGTGTCTCATTCCCTAAGTGATTGATTCTGGCTTTATTTTGGGGTTAAATCAGCGCCTGCTTTACCAGCACATCCGCAACACTGCCCCGATGGTGAAATTGGTAGACGCATCGGACTTAAAATCCGCCGCCGCAAGGCATGCCGGTTCGACCCCGGCTCGGGGCACCATCTCGCTTCATCAAAAAACACCCCTATCTGTCACCAGCGTCAAACGAGGCCTTGGTGTTTTTTGCTGTCTGCAATTTGGTATCCAGCACCTTAAATTTGGTCGCTAGCTTTGGAGCTATTTGGGAGCCGACTTGGGAGCTTTGCTGGTAGCTTTCGCCATTCCTGGCCTGCCGAGCTCAGCTCTCACCCGCGCTTCAATGCAGCCAAGAATGTCTGTAAATTATTGATTTTAAGAAATTTTAAGCCTGTAAGTACGGGCGAAAGCCGGTCTCAGCGCTCAGCTGCTTTTGTAAGCTGGCGAGGGATTATGGGACTTGAAATCCTATGGTCTCTTGTCGGCCCCTACCGTCGCGTCGCTATCCATCGATTCGCGCAGAACGTGCGACAGCGCCATGGCTGTTTTCAGGTCTAAATCGCAACTTTTGAAAATGAGCTGCTTGGCCGCACTGACGCCCTCGGGATTATTTTGCGCAATCTGATGGGCGAGCTTCCATGCTTCATCCATCAGGCGTGCGTGGGGCACGACGACTTCCGAAAAGCCCAATGAGAAGGCCTCTTCAGCGGAGAACTTACGCCCCGTCAGTATCACTAGGTTCGCGCGACCACGGCCCACCAGTCGACTCAGACGAACTGGGCCACCAGCGCCAGGGAATGCGTTTACGATGCTCACCTCGGGCAGCGAAAAAACTGCCTGGTCCGAGGCTATGCGAATGTCGCAGGCCAATGCGAGTTCGAAAGCACCGCCGATTGCCGGGCCATTGATCATGGCGATTACAGGCGTTTGTAGCGCCTCGATCATGTCGAGGCAGCGCAAGAACGCATCGCGTGCCTTTTGCGTCTGCCCTACTGAAAGTGTGGCGCGCTCCTTGAGATCTGCCCCAGCCCCGAAAGCTGTGCCTTCACCCGTAATGATAAGAGCACGCAAGTTCTGTTGGTCCTTCAAGCTGAACAGGCAGGCTTCCAACTCCTCAGCCATCTGCACGTTGATCGCATTGCGTTGCTCGGGCCGATTCATCGACAAGACAATGACATGCGGATCTATCTCTGTGAGTCTGATCGTCGTAAAGCTTCCACTGGTCATTACAAGTCCTTCTTCGAAGTGCAGAGCCTGCGGCAAGTTGGCGGTGATGGGGAATCTGCCCGCCCACTACTTGGCAGGACTGTCAATTCGTTGAGTGCATGGTGGAATACCCTCGGCAATCGCATTAACAGTAGGTGGTGTCCGGTTCTTCAGGAGCGATTCCAAGGGGATACAGTCGATCATCAAACTGACTCAAACGCGGGTACTCAATAGGGTGATCCTCGCCGATGTTTTCCAGTCGTTGGCGGTAGCCCTTCAAGAAATCCTGTCGAGCTTCATCGCTGATGTACGGCACATGCCAACCCACAAATGGTTGCAGCACGTCCAATCCGACATAGGCCAAAGTTCCGCGCAGAAGTGGGCGCAGCATGTCCTCCAATGGACCATGGATGGCGCCTTCGCCAAACATGTGTTCGCGCCCGCCCAGTGTCACGGTTACCAGGGCTTTCTTGCCGCGCAGGCCGCCCTGATCGTAGAAGCGCTTGCCGCCATAGCAGATGCCGGATACCAGAACCCGATCAATCCAGCCTTTGAGGATGGCCGGGGTCGAGAACCAGTAAACCGGGAAGTTGAGGATCAGCAGGTCTGCCCACAACAGTTTGTCCAACTCATGTTGGATATCGGCAGCGAGTGTCTGTTCTTTGCTGCTGCGTCGTTGCTCAAGTGCGTAGACCAGATACTCGGGGTTTTCGCGGGCGGAGAAATCCTCGGCACTGGCCACCGGGTTCCAGTTCATTTCGTACAGGTCGGATACCTGGATCTGATGCCCTTGAGAATGCAGGGTCTCAACCGCTTGGTCGCGCAAAGCGGCGGTAAAGGATTTTGGCTCGGGATGGGCATGCACGATTAAAACATTCATGGCGATTCCTTGAGTTCAGGGGGCGGGTCCGCGTGATGTGCACTCGCGCTGGTCAAAAGTAGGTGGGCCATGTCCGCATTTCATGGCGCCCGATGCCGTTATTGATTGCGCGCCGCTGTGCCGCCAGCGCCTCGACGAGAAAGTGACGGGTTTCTCCCGGGGCAATCACCTCATGGGTGCCCATTGCACCGGCCAGTGCAAAGGCCGAGGTATCTTTTGAGAATTCAGCGTGCAGGCGGTCATAACGCTCGGGGTCGGACTCGCGTGTCACGTCATGCACGACGCTGACCGCCACACCCGGGTCGACGAAGCTGACATCGGCCGAGCACCAGGCGGCCGACTGGTCACTGTTGCGGCCACCGCCGAAATTCAGATAGGCCTGGCCGAAACTCTTGCGCACGATCACCGAGAGCTTCGGTACCGAGCACAGTTGTACGGCGTGGATCATGTTCATGATGTGCGCCGGCGCGCTGCGTTTTTCGCCTTCGATGCCCACGAGGAAGCCAGGCGTATCGACAAGAAACACCAACGGAATGTTGAACGAGTCACACATTGCGATGAAGCCGGTGGCTTTGCGGCAGGCATCGGCGTCCAACGCTCCGCCCTTGAATTGCGGGTTGGAGGCGACGATCCCGATGCTGGCACCTTCAAGGCGGGCAAGGGCGGTAACCACTGAGCGGCCGAAGCGGTCCTTGAGTGCAAACAAACTGTCGCGATCGACCAGCGTCGCCAAAAGCTTGCGCATGTCATAGGTTTTGCTGCGCTCCACCGGGACGATGGATTCAGGGCCCAATGGGTCAGGTCGATCCTCGGGGGCGCAGGGCAGGAGGGCGGGTGTCTCATTCGAGTGAGAGGGCAGGTAGCTGAGAAAGCGTCGGATAGCGGTCAAAGCTTCCTGATCATTGTTGACCACCCTATCGGCCAGCCCGGTGATTTCAGCATGCATGCGCCAACCACCGAGTTCTTCGGTGTCCGAGGATTCACCGATCGCCACAGCGGTAACTTTGGGGCTGGAGACGGCGAGCAATGCGCCCTTGCGCATCACGGTGAAGTCCGCCAGGCATGAATACCAGCTTGCCGAACCGAAACAGGGGCCCAGTACCGCGCTGACCCACGGGGTTTCGCGGCGCCGGCAGTATTGCTGGGCGTCCTGGCCGCCACTGGCCATACTTGCCGCGCCCATCGCGTCCTGCATGCGCTGGCCAGACGATTCGCCAAGAAAGATCAGCGGCATGCCGTTGCGAGTTGCGCATTCCTTCATGTAAGCGATCTTGCGTGCATTGATCCATGAGGACGACGCGCCTTTCACTGTCATGTCGTTGGACACCACGGCCACCCGACGTGAATCGATGCGACCGAAACCGGTGATCTTGCCGTCCGCAGGCGTACTGTCCCGGTCCTCGGGGCGGGATGAGTGGGCGAGCATGCCGATTTCGCTGAACGACTGCGGGTCGAGCAGGCCATCCAGTCGTTCGCGTGCATTGAGCACGCCAGCCTCGCGGCGTGCCTGAAGCTTGGCCTCGCCACCCATTTTCAGGGTGCTTTCGCGGCGGGCTTGTAGTAGCTGTTCCGGTGATGGCTGTTCGCAGGTCATCGTGAAGTCTCATTGGGAACTATGACGGCACGTCCGACGATTTCGCCGTGACGTAATTTGCGCAGGACTTGCGGCACTTCATCCAGTCGATGGCGGTTCAGGTGGATCGGTAGACGGCCGGTGGAGGCCAGTGCGATGAGTTCGATCAGCTCGGATTTGCTGCCGCCGAAGGTGGTGCTGATCATTGCGCCATACGGTAACGAGCCATCGCGTAACTCGAAGGAACCACGTCCGCGCCCGACCACCACGATGTGCCCGAGCGGGCGAATCACACCGGCCGCCAGACGCAGGGTGTCGTCGCTGCCGACAAAATCCAGGACCGCATCGACCCGGCCGATACGCTTGAGAAACAACTCGGGGGTCAAGTCGGTGGCATCCAGTACCCGATCCACTCCCTGGCTGACAGCCAGCCCCAAGGCCTCGACCCGGGTATCGATGGCGACGACTTCGGCTGCTGTGATCGCACGAAGTGCTGCGATTGCGATATGTCCCAGTCCGCCAACACCCATCACCAAGACACAACTGCCGGGGCGTAGCAGCGGCGCGACACGCTTGACCGCGTGATAGGAGCTGAGACCGGCATCGGTCAGCGGCGCAGCCTTCCAGGGTTCGAGGGTGCCGATGTCCACCAGGCAATCCTGGTGGACCACGACGTATTCGGCCAGCCCGCCGTCATAGCCGCCGCCATAGATGCGCCGCGAGGCGGAGCAATAGTTGTTCCAGCCGTCAATGCACGCACGGCAATGACCGCAGCCGGGAATACCCACGGCGCACGCCTGACCGGTTTTCCAGCCCGTGACGTTCGGACCTGGCGCGTCGATCCAGCCGGCGATCTCATGGCCGAGAGTCATCGGCAGTTGCACATCCAGGTGCGGGGGCGAGCAGCACAGATCGTCCAGCGCATGCAGGTCCGACTGACAGATGCCATTACCGCCGACCCGCAGACGCACTTCACCGGGGCCGGGAACCGGAACAGGCACTTCGCACAGACGGCCGCCATCGCGCCAGTTGAACATACGAAAGGCCTGCATGGTTCGGATCGGGATTGCCGTATTCATGGTCAATCACCTTTTGCCAGAACCATGGTCATGAATGCCGACATCAACAGCCCGCTGGCCTGGACCAAGCAACTGCTGGCGTTGGCGACCTGGCGCTCGGCGCATTCGCCACGCAGCTGACGTACGGATTCGATCATCAATTGCATGCCGAACTGGCCGGAGTGGTTGAAGGCCAGCCCGCCACCGGAGGTATTCACCGGCAATGCACCGCCGGGCGCGGCAATGCCGCTGCGCAAAAACGTGCCGGCCTGGCCGGGTGCGCAGAAACCCATGGCTTCGAGCGCGACGAGCACGTTGATGGTGAACGCATCGTAGATCTGCACCATGCTCAATTCGTCGCGCGCAATGCCGGACATGTGAAGCGCACGCTCGGCGCAGTTGGCGATAACGCGAGGGTCGAGCCAGTCGGTCGAGCCGAATGGCGTGACGTGATGCCGATAGGTATCAGCGAAGCCGCGGATGTACACCGGCGTTTTCGCCAGCGTGCGTGCGCGGTCGGCTTTGGTGAGAATCAACGCACCGGCACCGTCGCTGACCAGGCAGATATCGGCCTTGCGTAGCGGGTCTGAGATCAGTGGTGACGCCAGGTACTCCTCCATCGTCAGCGGCTTGCGCAGCGTCGCCTGTGGATTCAACTGTGCCCAGCGTCGTGCGTTGATCGCCACTTCGCCGAGGTCCTCCGCGCTCGCCTGATAGCGATGCAAATATTGCTGCGCGAGCATCGCGTACCAACTGATCGGGCTGAGCACCCCGTAAGGCGCCACGAACTGGCCCGACGGCGAGCGTGGGTCGCTGATAACGCCGCCGCGATTACGGCTTTGATCCAGTCGCTGGGTGCTGCCGTAGGTGACCAGAGCGACCGAGCACAAACCGGTATCGATCGCGGCCATGGCGTGGATCAGATGGGTGAGGGGCGAACCACCACCTACCACCGTACTGTCGACATAGCGTGGCGTGATGCCCAGGTACTCACTGACCAGCAACGCATTGGCGCGGTCGTCCCAGTGAGCGAAAACTCCATCGACATCGGCCAGCGTCAGCCCGGCATCCAGCAAGGCGTCGCGGGCCGACCGGCATTGCAGCGACAACGCGGTGTCACCGGGCTGCGCCTTGCCAAGACCAGCCTCGCCAACGCCGACAATGGCGTAACGACCCGCCAGACGGGAAGGATCGTTCGTCATGCTTGCGGCTCCTGCGCGATCAATTGCGCCCGCACGTCCTTTTTTAGCACCTTGCCGACGGGGCTGCGTGGCAGGCTCTCCCAGAACAGCACCTGTTTCGGCGTTTTCAGGCTGCCGAGTTTTTCGCGGCAGACCGCAATGAACTCCTCAGCAGTCGCGCTGGTGCCAGCCTTGAGTTCGATGACAGCGATGACTTTCTCGCCCCAGTCAGGATCAGGAATGCCGACCACCGCGCAATCCATGACCGCCGGATGCGCCCAGATCACCTGCTCGATCTCACTCGGATAGATGTTGAAACCGCCGGAGATGATCATGTCTTTGGTGCGATCGACGATGTACAGGTAACCGCCTTCGTCGAACACACCAATGTCACCGGTGTGGTGCCAGCCGAAACGTCGTGCTTCGGCGTTGGCTTGCGGGTTGTCGTAGTAACCCGGCGCGACCAGTTCACCGCGGGCGACGATTTCCCCGCGTTCTCCCGGTTCGACGATCCGCCCATCTTCATCCATCAGCGCCACTTCACAGGCGCCGGTAGGGCGTCCGGCGGAACCGAGGTGCTTGCCGTCACGCATGTGGTCTTCACGGGTCAGCACCGTGATCACCCCCGGTACTTCGGATTGGCCGTAGGCCTGGACAAACACCGGTCCCCACAACGCGATGCCTTCACGCAGTTTGTCCACGGACATCGGTGCAGCGCCGTAGATCACGTATTCCAGGGAAGAGCAGTCGCGGGTTTTAGCGTCCGGGTGAGACAGCAGTCGATAGATCAGTGTCGGTGGCAGGAACAGATGCGTTATGCGTTCCCGTTCGATGGTTTCGAGCACGGCGCCCGGGTCGGCGGACGGCGCGATGACGTTGCGCGTACCGAAACTCGACAACGCCATGGCAGTCGCGCCGGCAGCATGGGTCAACGGTGCCACGACTAGATGGGCGGGGCTCTTGGCCGGTGGCATGAACTGGTTGCTGGTGCGGTAGCAAGCCAGCAGCGCCCGATGGCTTTGCATGATCGCTTTCGGCCGCCCGGTCGTACCACCCGAGGATTTGATCAGGGCGGTGTCATCCGGGGACTGACGCACGGTGCACTGCTGGCCGGCGTGCTCGCGGCACCATTGGGCGATGCTCAGGCCGGCGATGGGCTCGTCCAGACCAATTACGGTTTTCAGTGTCGGCACGCCGGCGCGGATGCGGTCGGCATATTCGGCGTATTGCGAGTGCAGTACCAGCACGGACAGTTGGGTAAAGCTCATGAACCAGATCAGGCTGTCGATCGAGTCACGGGCATTCAGGGGGACGAAAGTCGCTCCCGCGCGCAAGGCGCCGAGCATGGCGACGAAGCTCAGTGGATGATTGGGCGCCAGTACGCCGACATGCGGGGACCTGAGTCTGAGCAGCGACAGGGCATGACCAATGGCATGAGAGTCGGCCTGAACCTCGGCGTAGGTGAGGCTGAAGCCGGTGCCTTGCAGGCATGCATTATCCGGATGGCGATTGGCGCCGGCATCGAAGTGGTCGGTAATCATTTCCATGGTGGCGGCTAATCCAAAAGAGTGAACTGGGGCAGCGTGCAGGTATCGCTGACGGATTCGAAACAGACGCGAACGCGAGCGCCGATAGCGACGCGCTCCAGCTCGGCATCGAGGATGTTGGCCAGCAGACGCACGCCTTCATCGAGGTCGATCAGTGCCACGACATAAGGCAGTCGAGACTCGAAGGCCGGCGAGGGCGCGATCCGACAGACCGTGTAGGTGTAGAGGCGTCCATGACCGCTGGCGTTGATCCATTCGAGGCTGTCAGAGAGGCATTTGACGCAGAATGCTCTCGGATAAAACTGGCAATGGCCGCAACCGCTGCAACGCTGGATCACCAGTCGCTGCTCTTGTGCGGCTGCCCAGTAGGCGGCCGTTTCGGTGGTGGGCTGCGGCAATGGCCGTACAGGGAGAGGAGTCGACATGGCAGCCTCAGTGCGTACGCAATTCGAAACCGGCCATGGCGATGTGCACATGACGTTGTTCCGGGTGCCTGGCCAAACCGGCGATCAGTTCGTGCAGCGGACGACGCACGCTGAAGGTGTCGTCGACCACCACAGGAACCAGCCCCGTGATTTTTTCGTCGCCGTACATGGCACGCAGTAGCAACTCGTCATCCGACAGGCCAGGGTAGCGGCGGCGCAGCTCAGGAACTTTCGGTGTAAGCACCGGCGGTGTGGTCGAAATTTCGCGGGAACCGTTGGCGAGCACGCGATCCTTTACATCGGGATCGACTGGCAGCGGCAGCGCGCCGAAATAACCGCACACGTACTTTTTAATCTCGTCGGGCACCACTTTATAGCGTTCGCCGCTCAGCACGTTCATCACCGCCTGCGCGGCGATCATGGCGGGGAAGGGCGTCGCCATCACCGGCGAGCCCAGTTCCACGCGGATGCGACCGATCTCCTCAAGCACAACCGGCAGCTTGTCAGCGATGCCCGCCAGCTGAAGCTGCGATTGCAGATTGGACATGGCGCCGCCGGCATACTGGGTGACGAAGTGAGCCGGGTCGTATTCCGCCGGAATGCCCACGGGGAGGCCATTCTCTTCGGCTATCCCAGCCAGGTAGTCACCGATTTCGTCTGCCGCGCGGTCATCGAAACTCACCTCAAAGCCGATCTCGCGCAGGTTGCGCGCCAGCATCTGCGCCGAGGGTCCGGCATTGCCGTTAGCCAGCGGATCGATCGAGCAAAGCAGACGATCGGCTCCGTGCACCGCGGCTTCGATGGCAACCAGCGAACCGGTTGCGTTCAGGCAATGAGTGATTATTTCCAGCGGTCGATCACCGATCACGGCTTTGATCGCCGGCACAATGCTGCGCACCTGCTCAACTGTCATGCTTCCGCCGGCGTCGCCGAAGGTAAAGGCGTCGATATTGAAGCGCTCTATGGCCTCGTGCGCCTTGGCGGCGTAGAACTCGGCGTCGTAACCCGGCGCCAGGTTGTAAATCATGGCGAGTGTGGTGGTGGCGCCCAGTCGCTTGGCGGTGGTGATCGCCGGTACCAGGTTATCCCAGCAATGCAGGGAGTCGAGAAAGCCGATATCCCGCGCACCGTTGGCGACCAGGCGTTCGACGTACAACTCGCTCAAATCGTCCGGTTCAGGGTAGAAGCTGCGCAGCATGTTGCTGCGCACGATGCCACGCAGCGGTGTGTGGCGGATGCGTTGGGATAACAGGCGTAGTCGCTCCAGCGGACTCTGGTTAAGGAACAGCACGCTGGCGTCGAATTGCACCAGGGCAACGCCTTCAATCGCATCAAAACCCAAGGCATCCAGGCGCTCGGCCATCGGCAGCATGTGCTCGGTGCGCATGCGCGTGGCCCACAGGCACTGGTGCGCGTCACGCAGAGTGGCATCGACCAGCTGGATACGGCGACGTTTGCCGGTGCGGATGAACTCCGCATTCACTTTTTCGCGTAGTTGATTCAGCACATGTCACCCCTTGCTGTGTTCGAGATGGATGGACAGGCCGGGGCCTGTGACACTCAATGCGGTGTAGCCGGCCCAGCGTTGCAGCAGCCCTTGGGACAGGGCTTGCTCGGGGGTGCGGATTTCGTAGTAGAGCTTCTGAAACGGCGGCAGTACGGGGCAACCGCAGATCAGAGCGGCCAACGCATCATCGGTGGACAGATTGATCGGACGGCACGGCGTCGCGACCGCGCCGATGCGTTGTTGCAGGCTGGTCAGTGACGTGTCTATCGGGCCGTAGCAGCCTTGCAGCCAGTGGCGCAAGGCGGGTTGCAGCGTGGCATAGCGTGGTTCGGAATCCAGATGTTCGAGTGCCTGTCGTGTAATCGCTTGCGCGAAGGGTGGCAGCATCGGCGGGTTGCCCAGCTCCTGGCGTATGCGCGTGCACTCGCGGGAAAACTCGAACAGATCCGCCAGGCGCCCGCGCAAGCGCAAGGCCTGCATCGCGTCGGCGGCGATTTCGCCTGGCAGTTGATGTTCGTAGGGGGCCAGGTCGAATGCCCAAGGCTGGCTTTCGGGGAAACCTTGCTGATCCGCCACGGCGGCGAACTGGGCCTCGGCTTCTTTTATACGATCCGGATCCGGGGCTTGCAGCGGCAGTTCGAGCAATGCCGCCGAGCGCACCAGTAGGGGCAGCGCTGGCGTCGATGCACCATTGGCGACACAGGGCAGCGCAGCATCGAGACGCTCGATGCCAAGTCGAATCGCCTCCAGTGCTACCTGCGGGCCGAGCCCGGTATGGCAGCGCGTGTGCAGATCCAGCGGCGTGCCATCGAGGCCATCGCGCAGTGCTGAAAGTAACCCGGGCAGGCGATCGACATGCAGCAGGCCGGCTTCATCGCGCAACATGATGCGCTGTGCGCCGGTCTGGGCGAGTCGTGCAGCAAAGGCCGAATAGTGGGCATTGCTGTGCTCATGATCGTCGACATAGGGCAGGGCGACGATGACGGTCAGGCCGTTGGCCAATGCCATTTGCACAGCGCTGTCCAGGCGCTGGAAATCCAGCTGCGGATCGATCAACACGACCTCGCAGATGCCATGACGGGCGAGCATTCGCAGCCACGTGTCCAGTGCCTCGCCTGACAGCACATCGATATAGCCATGGGTCGCAAGCAAATTCACTGTTGCGCGCAGCGGCGTGCCATTGGCGCGCTCGCGTAGCGCAGCAACGCGTTGCAGCGGGTTTTCCTCACGGCTGATGCACTGGGCGATCACGGCGGGGTTCAACACTTCGATGGCGGCAAGTCGCGCGTGCCCCAGTGAGTTCATCGTCCCCAGCAACATCGCGGTGCTGGCGGCGGCGCCCCAGACGGCGGTCTGGCCGTCACTGAGACTGACATCGACCAAAGTAGTCATGCTCATGCGCGCTCCCTGGCTTGTTTCAACGCCTGCTTGCGGGCCGGTACGAACACGTCTTCAACCCAGCGCGTGGTGACGAGGCCGGCGACGAAATCCGGATGATCTAGCACTGCATGGTGAAAGCTGGCGGTGGTTGACAGGCCGACGACTTTCATGTCCTCCAGCGCCTTGCGCATCAGCACGATCGCCTCACTGCGCGTCGGCGCATGCACGATCAGTTTGGCCAGCAGCGAATCATAGAATGGCGGCACCGTTGCACCGCTGTAGCAGTGGGTATCGACGCGCACGCCTTTACCCTTGGGGGGCAGCCACTCGCTCACCAAGCCTGGGCTGGGCAGGAAATTGCGGTCCGGGTCTTCGGCGTTGATCCGGCATTCGATGGCATGACCGCTCAGTTTGACGTCGGCCTGACTGAACGACAGCGGCAGGCCGGCGGCGATGCGAATCTGCTCGGCAACCAGATCGAAGCCGGTGATCATCTCCGTCACCGGGTGCTCGACCTGGATGCGGGTATTCATTTCCAGGAAATAGAACTTGCCATCGCGGTCATCGACCACGAACTCGATGGTACCCGCGCCGAAGTAACCGACGTTTTTCGCCAGACGCACGGCGCATTCACCCATTTGCTCACGGGTTTGCGCGGCGAGGCTCGGGGAGGGTGCTTCCTCAATCAACTTCTGGTGGCGACGCTGGGTCGAGCACTCGCGTTCGCCCAGGTGCACCACGTTGCCGTGGCGATCGCCCATGATCTGGATTTCGATATGGCGCGCCAGTTCGATGAACTTCTCGACATACAGGGTCGGATCGCCAAAGGCTGCTTGTGCTTCCGAAGATGCTGAGCGGAACGCCGCCTCGGCCTCTTCATCGCTGCGCACGATGCGCATGCCACGTCCGCCACCACCGGCGGTGGCCTTGAACAGCACCGGATAGCCGATTTCGCTGGCGATGCTGCGTGCGGTGTCGGCATCGGCCACGGCATCCGAACCGGGGACGCGCGGCACTTCGGCTTTTTCCGCCAGACCGACGGCGGTGATCTTGTCGCCCATCGAATCGATGATCTGCGCCGATGGACCTATGAACACCAGCCCGGCGTCTTCGCAGGCCTGGGCGAAATGCGAGCGTTCGGAAAGAAAGCCGTAGCCGGGGTGGATGGCGTCGCAGCGATGCTCCAGCGCCGTCCGGACCAGCAACTCGGCGCACAAATAGCTTTGCGCGGCGGGCGGTGGGCCAATGATCACGCACTGGTCGGCCAGGCGGGCGGCCAGGCTGTCGCTGTCGGCTTCGGACACTGCCGCCACCGATTCGATACCCAGGGTTTTGCAGGCTCGCACGATGCGTACGGCGATTTCGCCACGGTTGGCGATCAGGACCCGACGAATGTCACGGGTTGCCACGGGAATGCTGCTCATCAACGAGTCTCCGGTTCAATAATCATCAAGATCTGGTCACGCTGAACCATCTGCAGGTCCTGGGCGACGATGCGCACCACACGGCCCTTCACCGGGGAGGCGAGGGTGTTGAAGAGCTTCATGGCTTCCACCAGGCATAGCGGAGCGCCAATTTCCACCAGGGCGTTTTCTTCAACGAACGACGCTTGGTCGGGGCTGGGTTTGCGATAGAAGGTGCCCATCATGGTTGCCCGCACGGCCACCTGGCCCTCGGCGATTTCGGGCTCGCTCGCGATTGTCGGAGGGGTAGTGGCTGATGCGGTTTTTTCCGGCGCGGCACCTTGAGCAGGCGCCAGTGACCGCTGGATCGTGCCTGATTTGCTGGCGGTCACCGTTGTGTCACCGACGCGGACTTCAAGGAAGTCCAGATGCGTCGTGTGATCCAGGATCTCCAGGATTCTTCGTGCTTCTTTATGTGTGAGCGACATGCCTCGGCCTCTTGTTGTTCGAATTGCCTGGTCGGATAAAAACATCGAAACGTAGGATTGTCAACAATCCTACAATCATGTAATTTGCAGTTCGTGAGCCAAGGCGTTCGCGCAGCGTTTGATACAAAAAGCGTAGCCCGCGACGGCCAAAGGCCCGGCGATTTCAGAAAACAGTGGTGTTTTGGAGGGGGCGAGAATGAGTACAATCGCGGTTAAGTCGGATGTCGCGGGTACGGTGTGGCAGATCCATGTCCGCGAAGGCGACATCGTTGAAGAAGATCAGACCCTGGTCATCATGGAGTCCATGAAAATGGAAATCCCGTTGATGGCGCTCGAGTCGGGTCGAGTAGTGAGTGTCCTCGTTGCCGAAGGCGACGTAGTGAAAGATGGCCAGGATGTTTTGCTGATGGAGTGCGATTGAAGTCTATGTCAATGAATGCAGGTTCGGCGTCGGCCGCCAAGGGCGGTAGTGCAATAGGTATCATGCGGGCTGGACGCCAGCGCGTATTGACGATGCCGGAGCAGATTGCCGAGAGCATTACGCTTGCGATTCTGCGCGGTGAATACGGGCCGGGAGATTCGGTGCGTGAGCAGGAGCTGGCCGATCACTTCCAGGTCAGCCGTGGTCCGATCCGCGAAGCCCTGCGCATTCTCGAGAAGGTCGGCGTCGTGACCATCGTGCCGCAGCGAGGCGCGCATGTAACTTCATTGAGCAAACAGGAAATCGACAACCTGTTCGAAATCCGCGCCGTGCTGGCCGGGTTGCTGGCCAAGTACCTGGCCGATCTCGATGTATCGGTTGTGAATCAGATGGATGCCATCGTCACCCGGCTTGAACTGATTGCCGGGGAATCGGATGCACTGGACGAGTATGCCCAGGGCAGTTATCGCCTGAGCACGCTGTTGTTCCAGTCCTGTGGCAACAAGCAGTTGGCAGAACTGATGGGCGCGCTGGGTATCCAGACCGCACGCTATACCCGATTGGGCTTGCGTTCCCCGGAGCGTCGCCAGGCTTCCGCCGTTTACTGGCGCGAGCTGGTCGAAGCACTACGGCAGAACAGCAGTACCGTCGCCGGAAACCTGATGGTCGAGCTGATCAACGCTTCCCATCAAGCGGCATTGAATCACTTGGAATAATCGTTCACAGGGGGCACAACACTCCCTAGTGCTGTGTCTAATTGTCAACAATAAGACAAAATATCATGACAAAAAAACGCACCGCAGGACTCATGCTCAGTTGGGCAGCCCGGCAACACCGCGGCCGCACCGCGCTGATCTTCGGCAACACGGCATTGACTTACGAGCAGGTGGAGGCGGGCAGTAACCGTCTTGCCCACGCCCTGATTTCCCTTGGCTTGCAGGTTGGGGAGCGCGTCGCCGTGTTGCTCAACAATTCGCCTGAAGCGATAGAAAGCGTTTTCGCTGCCGAGAAGGCTGGTCTGGTCTATGTGGCACTCAACGCCAGGCATACCTTGGCCGAGCAGATCGCGATCCTCGACGACGCCGGCGCGAGCCTGCTGGTGGCGGGGCCGGAATTTCGCGAGATCGGCCTGGGGGTTGTGGGGCGCGTCGAGAGTCTGCGTCACGTCATGGCGCTCGATTGGCAGGCGCCGCAGGTGCTGGATTACCGCCAGCAACTCGCCCCAATGCCGAGCTATGCGCCCAACGTCCAGGTGTCGCCCGAAGCATTGCTGCGTATCGCCTATACCTCGGGCACGACCGGCAAACCCAAGGGCGTCACTTATACGGTCAAGCGTTGGAATGAGCGTCTGACCAACCATTTCTACGCCATGGAATACAGCCTGGGCGTGACCGATGCGATGTTGCACGTCGGTCCTTTGACCCATGCCGCCGGCGTGCACCTGTTGCCGTGCTATTTGCGGGGGGCGCGCAATGTGATCCTGGAGAAGTTCGAGCCGCTGGAAACGCTGCAACAAATCGAACGCCATCGGATCACGCAAATGATGTGCGTGCCGACCATGCTCACGCGTTTGCTGGACACCCTCGATGGCGGCGTCGCGGCCGATCTGTCGTCGTTGCGTTGCATCCATTACGGGACCGCGCCGACTTCTGTCGAACTGATCCGCCGCGCCATGGCGCGGTTCGGCCCGGTGATGCGCCAGCAGTATGGAATGACCGAGGCGGTGCAGCCGCTGGCGGTGCTGTATCCGTACGAACACGCAGAGGATGGCGTGCTGCGCTCCTGCGGAAAACCGACTGCCAACGTGCAGATCACGGTGCGCGACACCCAGGGCGAAGAGATGGCTGTGGGGGAAATCGGCGAGATCGCCATCGCCACCGACGGCATCGGCGAAGTGGCGTTCTGGCGCCGTCCCGATCTGGAAGCCGAGGCGATTCGCGATGGCTGGTACTACTCGGGCGATTTGGGCTACCTCGACGAGCAGGGCTTCCTTTATATCGTCGGGCGTAACAAGGACATGATCATTTCCGGTGGCTTCAACGTCTATGCGCGGGAAGTCGAGGATGCCCTGGAAAGCCATCCGCATGTACTTGAAGTCGCGGTGCTCGGCTTGCCCGATGCGGAGTGGGGCGAGCGTATTGCAGCGTTCGTCGTCCGCCGCGAAGGAACCAACGTCGACAGCGAAGCACTCGGCATTCACTGCGCCGAACTGATTGCCGGCTACAAGAAGCCGCGCCTGATCGAGTTCGTCGACGGCCTGCCGCGCAACAATGCCGGCAAGGTAGTTAAAAACATTCTGCGCGACGACTATCTCGCGCGCCTGCAGAGGAAATCGTCATGAGCACGCCTGTTGCCCCTGAATGGTCCCTGGAACTCGCCGACATCCGCGCTCGCCGCGAGGTTGCCTATGCACTGGGTGGCCCGGAAGCGGTGGAAAAGCATCATGCGCAAGGCAAACTCACGGCGCGTGAGCGCATCGGTCACCTGCTCGATGGCGAAAGCTTCGAGGAGTTCGGCATCCTTGCCGGTGCCGTGAAATACACGGCCGAGGGCAAGATCGCTTCCGCCACGCCGAGCACGGCGGTGGTTGGCGTGGGCAAGATCGAGCAGCGTCGCACCGTGGTCGCGGCGGATGATTTCACCATTCGCGGCGGTTCGTCGGAGGCGGCGGTTGCGGAAAAGTGGATCTATGCCGACCGTTATGCCTGGGAATACAAGCTGCCGATCATTCGCATGATCGATAGCGCCGGCGGCAGCGTGAAGCTGCTCGACAAGCTCGGTCACACCAAGATCCCGGGTTATGCCTTGTTGCCGATCACCAACCTGCTGGGAGCCGTACCCGTCGTCGGTATCGCCCACGGCGCTTGTGCCGGCCTCGGTGCGCTGCGGGTCGCCGCCTCGCATCTATCGATCATGGTGCGCGGCCAGAGCCAGGTGTTCGCTGCGGGTCCACCGGTGGTAAAGCAGGCGTTCGGCATCGATATTGACAAGAACGACCTCGGTGGTTACGACCAGGTGCATCGCCACAGCGGCATGATCAACCTCGCGGCCAACAGCGATGCCGAGGCACTGGATCTGGCCAAGCGCTTCCTGTCATTCCTGCCGGGCAATGTCTGGGAGCAACCTCCGCGCGCGGCATCGACGGATTCTCCCGGTCGCCGCGACGCTTGGCTCAACGATGCGATTCCCCATGACCGGCGCAAGATTTTCAACCCGCACAAGATCCTCAAGTCGCTGGTCGACAAGGACAGCCTGTTCGAAATGTCCCCGGATTTCGGCGCGTCGACCATCACCGCGTTCGCCCGTCTCGACGGCTACCCGGTCGGGATCATCTGCAACAACCCGCGCGTCGGTGGCGGTGCGCTGACCCGTGCGGCGGCGCTGAAGCAGACCCGTTTCATTGACCTGTGCGACACCTTTCATCTGCCGATCATTTACCTCGTCGACCAGCCTGGGGTGATGACCGGCCAGGAAGCCGAGATGCAAGGTACGTTGATTGCGGCGATGCAGGCAGTACATGCCATTGAACAGGCGAGCGTGCCGGTCATCACTATCGTGCTGCGCCGCTGTGTCGGACTTGCCGGCGCCATGGTCAGCCCGTGGCACGGCCCGACGGGCACCGCATTGCCGCACCGGTTTGCCTGGCCTTCGGCGCAGTGGGGCTCGATCCCGATCGAGGGTGGCGTGGCAGCCGCCTATAAGCAGGAAATCACTGCCGCGGACGATCCGCTGGCCCGGCGCAAGGAACTGGAGGCGCATTACCAGGCCCTGGCTTCACCGCTGCGAACCGCCGAGCGTTTTGGCGTGATCGACATCATCGAACCGGACAGCACGCGTCCACTGCTGTGCAACTGGGTGGGTGACGCTTATCGCATTACCGCACTTTCCCTTGGACCGAAGCGACGGACCATGCGCTAGTCCTGGCAGGACGAGCGGCATCCAGCCTTACCTTCATAACAACAACTCAAAGGTACAGATGATGTTCTGGAAAAAGAGTCCTTGCGCCGTATTGGCAACGCTGATGGTGATTCACCTGCTGGCCCAAGTGGACCGCAATATCCTGCTGGGCTTCGCCCCGCAGATCACCAGCGAACTGGCGATCAATAACGCCCAGTACGGCTTTCTGGTCGGCGCGGTCTGGGTGCTGAGCTACGGGGTGATGGCGGTGTTTCTCGGCGCGCTGGCCGACCGACACAGCCGGCCACGGGTGATCGGTGCCGGCATGCTGGTCTGGAGCGCCTGCACGATTGCCTCCGGCTACGTGCAAAACTTCGAGCAAATGGTGGCGGCGCGTTTTCTGGTGGCCACCGGTGAAGCGGCGCTGGTGCCTGCTGCGACGGCACTGTTGATGGAGCTGTTCTCGGAGAAGCGCCGGGGCACGGCGATGGGTCTGTTCTACCTCGGCATTCCGCTGGGCATCGGTTGCAGCTTTTTGTTGGCGGGTACGCTCGGCGCTGCCCATGGCTGGCGCACCACGTTCCATTTCCTGGGGCTTGCCGGGATTGTCATCGGCCTGCCGTTGATGTTGATGAGCGACAAGCGCAGCAGCAACGCCGTGCAAGAACGCGGCGCGTCCCTGACGACGCAGATGGCCGCAGTGTTCGCGGAGCTTCGCAGTAACCGCGTGGTGCGCTACACGGTGGCCGGTTTCGTGCTGGCGCATCTGGTCTATCCGGGCATTTCGTTCGCGCAGCTGTGGATTGCCCGCGAGCGCGGCATGGACCCGGCGACCATCGCCACGACCATGGGCGTCATGCAAATTGTCTTCGGTTCGTTGGGCGCCCTGGCCGGTGGCGTCTTGAGCGATCGCCTGGCCCCGCGTTTCAAGGGTGGCCCCGCCAGTGTGCTGGTACTGCTGGTGCTGGTGAGTGCGCCGTTCATGATCGCTTATCGCCTGGTACCGACGGACTCGCCACTGTTCTACGTCGGCATGGCGGTGGGCATTTTCATGTTGATGTCGCTTTACGGTTGCGCGACCACCGCAATACAGGGCGCGGTACCTGTGCGCATGCGCTCGACGGTCATGGGCTGCTCGATGTTGCTGCTGAACCTATTCTCTGTGGCGCTCGGCACCTTTGTCGTGGGCTGGATCAGCGATGAGCTGGCGACTGCCGGCGTGGCTTCGCCGCTGAGCCATGTGCTGCTGGTCAGCGACATTCTGGCGCTGCTACTCGGTGGCTTGTTCTTTTATGTGGCGGCGCGGATCAAGCGTGAAAGCACACGTGCGATGCCGGCCATGGGAATCAAGGTCTAGCTTATGTCCAGGTCCGCCGTCATTCAGCTTCAGTCGGTTGCCAGCCAGTACCTGCCGGGTGTGTTGGCGAGCATTGTCGTGGCGATAGCCGCGCGCTTTTTGGCTGATCAATACCACGCGCCGGTGATGCTGTTGGCGCTGCTGCTCGGCATGGCCATGAATTTCCTGGCGGCAGGGCCGAGTAAATCGGGTATCGACTTCAGCGCCCGTGAAATCCTGCGGGTGGGTGTGGCCTTGCTGGGGCTGCGCATTTCCCTGGAGCAGATTGCGGCATTGGGCTGGCATCCGGTGCTGATCGTTGTGGTGTCGGTGGTGGTGACCATTGTGGTGTCCATGCTGGCGGCACGCGCCATGGGCTTTAACGTGCTGTTCGGCCTGCTGTCCGGTGGTGCCACGGCCATTTGCGGTGCTTCTGCGGCGCTGGCATTGGCGGCGGCATTGCCGGCCCATCAAGCCAAGGAGCGCGCGACGCTGTTCACGGTCATTGGCGTGTCCAGCCTCTCGACCCTGGCGATGATTGTTTATCCGGTGATTGCCCGGGCACTCGGTCTGGATCCGCTGCAGGCCGGAGTGTTTCTCGGCGCGACTATCCATGACGTCGCCCAAGTGGTGGGCGCCGGGTACAGCATGTCCCATGACATCGGCGATACCGCCACGGTGGTGAAACTGATGCGTATCGCCATGCTGCTGCCGGTGATCGTCTGCGCGGTGTTGATCACCCGGTCCCGGGGAGGAAACGACACGGGTCAGCGGCCGCCGTTGTTGCCCTGGTTTGCCGTGGCTTTCGTGGTGCTGGCGACAGTCACCAGTTTCGGCTGGTTGCCTGCGGCGGTGCAGAGCCTGGGCAATCAGATGTCGAGCTGGTGCCTGGTGGTCGCCATCAGCGCGCTGGGCATGAAAATCCAGCTCAAGGAGCTGGCCACGGTGGGGTTCAAACCCATTGTGCTAATGATCGGTGAAACCGTGTTCCTGCTGGGGCTGGTGTTGCTGTTGATACGACTCGCCGGTTGAGTCGGGGCGTTCCATACCGCGCAGGATGCTGAGCCTGGCGATATTGATCGGGTTACTTGAATGAATCGAACTCTCCCCTGATGGGGATAAGAGTGGTGAGCACTGTCGCGCCCGAATCGGGTGGCCAGATGTTTTTTCATAAACATAAAACAACAACAAAAAAAGATCGGAGCCAACGTATGCGGATCAACAAAAAATTCGGTGTGGGTGTGTGGGAGCCAACACTGCTGGCCTCTGCGCTATTTATCGCGGCATTGCCGGCGGCTCATGCCTTTGAACTCGATACCGGAAATGAAGACTGGACGGTGCGTTTCGACAACACCTTCAAGTTCAACTATGCCCAGCGGGTGGAAAGTCCCAACAGCAAGTTGGCCCGGTCATGGAACAACAACGACGGTAACCGTAACTTCTCTTCGGGCAGTGCGGTGTCCCAGCGCCTGGACGTGCTCTCGGAACTGGATGTGGCCTACCAGAAAAAGATGGGTTTTCGGGTCAGTACCAACAGCTGGTACGACCATGCCTACGACAATGTCGGCAGTGACAACGCAGCGACTAACCAGTTGAACAACGGTCGGCCGGACTCGCGCCATGTCAGCGGCTATGTCGATCGCTATTACAACGGGCCGTCGGCGGAAATCCTCGATGCCTTCGTTTTCGGCAGCACGGAAATCGGTGACGAGTCGATCCTCAGCGCCAAGCTCGGCAAGCACACCCAGTACTGGGGCGAGAGTGTCCTGGCCTTCGCCCACGGCAACAGCTACGGCCAGTCCGGTCTGGACATCACCAAGGCGCTGGCGGTGCCAGGAACCGAAGCCAAGGAATTGTTCATCCCGCGCAACCAGCTGTCGATGAGCTTCACGGTCAACCCGGAACTGACCCTCGGCGCGCAGTATTTCCTCGACTGGGACGCTTCGCGCCTGCCAGAGTCCGGCACTTATCTGGGCTTCAACGACGGTATCCAGAACGGCGGGCACAACCTGTCGCTGATCGGTGGATTGAATCCGCGTTTTGGTACGCCCGGACCGTTGGGGGCGAACCAGTTTCTGCGCCTGAGCAATGGCCATACCTTTACCCCGGACAAGCATGGCGACTTCGGTCTGATGGCCAAGTGGAGCCCGGAATGGCTGGACGGCACGCTCGGCATCTACTACCGCAACACCTCCGACATCCTGCCCAACCTGGTGCTGCAACCGACCGCCGTCGGCCCGGCGCAGCTGATCTCCGGCAACATCGGCAGCTACAACCAGTTCTACGTCGATGACATCGATATCTATGGCCTCAGCCTGTCGAAAAGCGTTGGCGATGTCAGCGTCGGTTTCGACCTGAACTACCGCGAAAACATGCCTTTGGCGAGCGTCGCGGGAACCGTCAGCCCGGCTGCGGCAGCCGCCGGATTGCCGGGTTTCATTGGCGGTTTCAACGGCGAGGACGGCGTGGCCCGCGGCAATACCGTGCACGCAGTGCTCAACGGCCTGACCACCTTTGGCGACACGCCACTGTGGGACAGCTCCTCGTTGCTGGTCGAGCTCGGCTACAGCCGCTGGCTAAAGGTCACCGACAACAAGCAGTTGTTCAAAGGTGAAGACTGGTACCACGGGACCGACAAGGTCACCAAGGACAACTACATCATTGGCGTCAACTTCAACCCGACCTGGTTTCAGGTCTTCCCCGGCATCGATATGTACATGCCGATGACCTACAACGTCGGCCTCAATGGCAACTCCGCCGTGCAACTGGGAGGTAACGAGGACTCCGGCAGTTATTCGATCGGTATCGGCATGGATGTGCGCAACCAGTACCGCTTCGACCTCAAATACGTGGACAACTTCGGTCCATTCGACACCTGCAGTTCGCCGGGCAGCGCAGGCAATCCAGGAGACGGCGCCGCACCTGGCGCCAACGGGCAATACAACTGCGTGCCCGGTCAAACCACCGCCTTCGGCGGTACGCCGGCCCAGCTGAAGGATCGCGGCATGGTCACGGCCACCTTCAAAACAACTTTCTGATTTGCGATTGCTTAAAAACAATCAGGAGAACGACACATGAAATGCATGCACACATTGTTGACCACCTCCCTGGCGCTGACCTTCGCCGGTTTTGTCCAGGCCGCCGTGCCCGCTGCAGACGCCGCCAGATTGGGAAGCAACCTGACTGCCGTGGGCGCCGAAAAGGCTGGGAACGCCGATGGCTCCATTCCAGCCTACACCGGCGGGTTGACCAGCCTGCCAGCGGGCTTCAAGGCCGGTGATACCTTTCGCCCGGATCCCTTTTCCAACGAGAAGCCGCTGCTGGTGATCGATGCCAAGAACGTCGCCCAGTACAAGAATCAGCTGACCGCCGTCACCGTCGAATTGGCTACGCGTTTTCCGAGTTTCCGCGTTGAGGTTTACCCGACTCATCGCAGTGTGGCGCTGCCACAAAGTGTGCTGGACAACACGATGAAGAACGCCACCGGCGCCAAGTCCCTGGAAGGTGGCAATGCCATCGAAAACGTCCTGCCGGGTGTACCGTTCCCGATCCCGCAGTCGGGCGCCGAGGCCATGTGGAACCACTTGCTGCGCTATCAGGGGGTGGCGTATTCCACCAAATATGATTCCTGGAACGTGGATGCGTCAGGTTCGCAGAACCTGGCCACCAGTGGCGAAATCGTCAACTCGTTCCCGATCTTCGAAGACCCGAACAAGGTCATCGATGGCAAGGACACCTATTTCCAGACTCGCTTGTTCTACACCGGCCCGGCACGTCGTGCGGGTGAGGCGATCATGCTCAAGGACGCCGCCAACCCACTGGCGCAGGCGCGTCGTGCCTGGCAGTACCTGCCGGGGCAGCGCCGTGTGAAGCTGGCACCGACTCTGGCCTACGACACACCCAACCCGGGTACCGCCGGTTCCGGCACCTACGACGACGTTTATGTCTTCAACGGTGCACTGGATCGCTACGACTGGAAACTGGTCGGCAAGCAGGAAATGATCGTGCCGTACAACACCTACACGCTGAGCTACATCAAGGATCCGAAAGCCTTGACCACGCCGAATCACCTGGCGCCGCAGTACGTACGTTGGGAGAAGCATCGCGTGTGGGTCGTGGAAGGCACACTCAAGTCGGGTGCCCGTCATGTCTACGCCAAGCGTCGCTTCTATCTGGATGAGGACAGCTGGGTCGCTCTGGCATCCGACCAGTACGATGCCCGTGGTCAGTTGTATCGCGGTTCGTTCAGCTTCCTTTCTCAAAGCTACGACGTGACGACCCCCAACACCACGCCGCACGTGATCTATGACCTGGTGGGCGGCACCTACAACATCAACGGTCTGTCGGGTGCCTACGGCGGCATCAAATACATCGCGCCGCTCTCCAAGGCGCAGTGGTCGCCGGACGCGCTGGCCGGTAATGGCGTTCGCTGAGTACCGCACAACAACAGTCTGGGCCGGTTGCGGTAGAGCGCCGGTCCTGACCAAGAGGACGGACTATGTGTTCATTCAAGATGCGTGCGTTGTCAGGGCTGCTGCTTGTTTTGTGGCAGGCGCTTGCACAAGCCGCCGGGTACGTTGATGTGCTGGACCTGCCTGCCAAGCCCAGTGCCCTGGCGGTGCGCAGTCCTTTGCTGGACGTCGCGAATGCCGGGCAGCGTCTGGTTGCGGTCGGCCAGCGCGGCCATATTCTTTATTCCGACGATGCCGGCCAGCAATGGCAGCAGGCCAACGTGCCGGTCAGCAGCGACCTGAACGCCGTGTATTTTTCTTCCCCCGGGCAAGGCTGGGCGGTCGGCAATGACGGCGTGATCCTGCACAGCAGCGACGCCGGAGCGACCTGGAAAAAGCAACTAGATGGTCGACAGATCGGTGCGTTGCTGATCAAGCATTATGCGGCGCTGGCGAATGCCGAGCCGGCCAACGAACAGTGGCCAGTGCTGGTCGCTGATGGGCAACGGCTGGCCGAGGAGGGTGCTGACAAACCCTTGCTCGACGTCTGGTTCGCCGACGACAAACTCGGCTACGTGGTCGGTGTGTTCAACCTGATCCTACGCACTCAGGACGGCGGCCAGACCTGGGCCCCGTTCCAGGATCGCACCGACAACCCGCAAGGCTTTCACCTCAACGCCATCGCCTCCACGGGTGACGGTTTGTATATCGCCGGCGAGCAGGGCCTGTTGCTCAAGTGGGATGCCTTGCACCAGCGATTCGCCGCGCTGAACACCCTTTATCAAGGCAGCTATTTCGGTGTCGTCGGCAAGCCTGGCGAAGTGGTGGTTTTCGGTCTGCGCGGCAATGTGTTGCGCAGCACCGATGGTGGTTTGAGCTGGACCCCGTTCGATACCGGCCTGCAAGTCAGCGTAACCGCCGCTGTCGTCGACGCCCAGGCACACTATCGGCTGTTCACTCAGGCCGGGCACATGCTGGTCGATCAGGCCAACACCGCCCGGTTGCAATTGATGCCGCAACAGAACTCGTCACCGGTGGCCGGTGCCGCTCTGGCGGGCAATGGTTCGCTGATCGTGGTGGGCAGTCGCGGTGTGCGTGCGCTACTCAAAGAATAAGAGCCAGAACCATAGAGCGAGTACTCAGACATGGCCAATACCAAGCAAGACAACATGCCGGTGATCCGCGATCTGCACGACTTTGATCGGCGCTCCGGCAACCTGCTGGAGCGGTTGGTGTTCAACTACCGTCCGCTGTTCATCGTGTTCATGACGCTGGCTACCCTAGTGTTGGGTTACATGGCGGCGGCGCGCCTGGAGCTGCGCCCCAGCTTCGAGAAGATGATTCCGCAGAGCCAGCCGTACATCCAGAACTTCCTGGAAAACCGCCAGTCGCTGCGCGGCTTGGGCAACTCGGTGCGGGTGGTGGTCGAGAACACCCAAGGCGATATTTTCGACCCCGGTTACCTGGACGTGCTCAAGCAAGTCAACGATCAGTTGTTCCTGACTGAAGGTGTCGACCGCGCCTGGATGAAGTCGCTGTGGACGCCGGCCGTACGCTGGACCGAAGTCACCGAAGAGGGCTTTCAGGGCGGCCCGGTGATGCCCGATAGTTATCAGGGCTCGCCTTCGGACATTGAGCAGCTGCGGCAGAACATCACCCGCGCCGGTATTGTCGGCAGTTTGGTGGCCAGCGATTTCAAATCGAGCATGCTAATCGTACCGCTACTGGACAAAACCTCAGCGACCGGCCAGAGCATTAACTACCACCAGTTTTCGCGGATGCTCGAAGAGCAGTTGCGCGACAAGATCGAGTTTGCCGGTGACAGCGGGGCGCGCAAGGCCGGGGAGGAGGGCAAGGGCCATTACAAGGTGCGGGTGATCGGTTTCGCCAAACTGATGGGCGACCTGATCGACGGCCTGATTCAGGTGATGATGTTCTTCGGCCTAGCTATCGTCACTTCGCTGGTGATCATCTATGCCTACACCCGTTGCGTACGCAGCACCCTGCTGGTGGTCGGCTGTTCGCTGGTCGCGGTGGTCTGGCAACTGGGCATCGTTGCCTGGCTCGGTTACGCCATCGATCCGTACTCGGTGCTGGTGCCGTTCCTGATCTTCGCCATCGGCGTGTCCCACGCCGCGCAGAAGATGAACGGCATCATGCAGGACATTGCCCGTGGCACCCACAAGCTGATCGCCGCGCGCTACACCTTCCGCCGTCTATTCATTGCCGGCGTCACCGCGTTGCTGGCTGATGCCGTGGGCTTTGCGGTGCTGATGCTGATCGATATCCCGGTGATCCAGGATCTGGCGATCACGGCCAGCATCGGCGTCGCGGTGCTGATCTTCACTTCGCTGCTGCTGATGCCGGTGGCGCTGTCCTATGTCGGCGTCGGCGCCAAGGCCGCCGAGCGTGCGCTGAAAATCGACACCCGTGCAGAAAAGCACAAAGGCTTCGGCAAGCTCTGGGATCTGCTCGATCGCTTCACCACCGCCAAGTGGGCCACGGGCGCCGTTCTCGTCGCAGCCTTGCTTGGGATCGGCGGCTTCATGGTCAGCCTGCACCTGAAAATCGGCGACCTCGACAGCGGTGCCCCGGAGTTGCGTGCCGACTCGCGCTACAACCGCGACAACGCCTACATCACCCAGCATTACGCACTGTCCAGCGATCAGTTCGCGGTGATGATCAAGACCGCGGCGGAAGGCTGCCTAGACTACAAGACCCTGGTGCTGGCCGACCGCCTGGCCTGGGAGCTGCAACAGCACCCGGGGGTGCAGACTACCGTGTCACTGGTCAATGCAGTACGGCAGATCACCGCCGGCACCTACGAAGGCAACCCCAAGCTGAATAACATCCAGCGCAACCAGAACGTGTTGAACTACGCCGCGCAACAGGCCTCGGTCAATGCCCCGGAGCTGTTCAACACCGACTGCTCGCTGATGCCGGTGATCGCTTACCTCAAGGATCACAAGGCCGAAACCCTGGATGCCGTGGTGGCGATTGCCGACCAGTTCGCCAAGGAAAACAGCAGCGACGATCGCCAGTTCCTGCTCGCCGCCGGCAACGCCGGGATCGAGGCGGCGACCAACATCGTGGTGCGCGAAGCCAACCGCACCATGTTGCTGTACGTGTATGCGGCAGTGACGCTGTTCTGCCTGATCACCTTCCGCAGCTGGCGCGCCACGCTGGTGGCGCTGTTGCCGCTGGTGCTGACCTCGATCCTCTGCGAAGCCTTGATGGTGGCCATGGGCATCGGCGTGAAGGTCGCGACCCTGCCGGTGATCGCGCTCGGGGTAGGGATCGGTGTGGACTACGCCTTGTATCTGCTCAGTGTGCAACTGCACTTCCAGCGCCAGGGCTTGCCGCTGTCTCAGGCCTACCGCAATGCCGTGTCGTTTACCGGCCGGGTGGTCGGGCTGGTGGGCATCACCCTGGCGGCCGGCGTGGTGTGCTGGGTCTGGTCGCCGATCAAGTTCCAGGCCGACATGGGCATCCTGCTGACCTTCATGTTCCTGTGGAACATGCTCGGGGCGTTGATCCTGATTCCGGCACTGTCGCATTTTCTTTTGCGTACTAATCACGTCCTAGGCATGAAAACGGACGAACCGGCGTCTGAAGTGTCAGGTGCTGAGGCGTCGCAAGGGCTTGAGCACTGCGACGTTGAACAGGCTGGTAAGGGTAGGATGCCTGTCAGTCGAGTGGATTAAAGGGAGTGACCGCTTTTGGCTGTGAATTCAACCGGTCAATGCAACACAGCTAAATTCTGTGTAAGCAGAAGGAGTGTTGCAGACAGCAGGGCTTTGCGGTCACGGCTCAGGTTGACCGGTGTTAGATCCGGAGATTCCGGTAATCCTCTGGAGCCCTTACAGAACAAGGTCTGCAAGGACTTTCAGAAAACAACCATACGAGAGGATTGAAAACAGCTTCCTGTGCGAACGCCAGGGGGCGATCCTGATTCCCAAGTCGATGGGAAGTCGAATCAGAAACTCCCCCGACCGATCAGGCGCCACACCACACAAAGCCTGCACGCCTCGCAACCCTCCAGGAGTCAATCCCTGGAAACGCCCACTGCCGAGCAAGATAGGAGCAAGATGCCCGACAGGGGCGAAAGCACCGGAGCGCACGCCCTGTAAGGCTTGGAGCCGAGGATTGAAATTAATCTTATAAGAGGATTTAAAGCGACGAAGCGAGTGAACCCGAGACAGGCTCGGGCCTCAACGGGGGGCATTTTATCGGCAAACCTAGCCTCTGTTAGGCGCACCCAAAACTACGTTATGACCGACAGTAATCGGCCGATTCTGTTGAAAAAGTCGGTTCTTCCAGACTGCCCGCATACTGACCGCTGAAAACGCCTTTAATCTGCCCCCGGAATCCTCTGCTCAAAGTAAAGATTTCAATCTCAAGCGCGTACTTTTCTGTCGTGGAAACCATGGCCGACTTTTTCAACAGAATCGGCCAAGAGCCGTCGTTCAGGACAGTACAAACGACTGGCTTTTCACTCTGGCGAAGTAGAGTGAATGAGATATCTTGTCGAGCTGTCGATCCGCTCAACACTCCAAGGAAGCCAATGCTCAGTTCACTCATCTCAAATGGACAGCCACAAACGCCTGACCGATTAGAACTGATAGCCCCTTGGTGGAGTTTTACGAAAACAGTACTGGCTGCGACAGCCCTATCGTTGGTACGTGACGGGCTGATCGGATTGGACGACCCAATTCTTGACCAGCCTTTCACGTTACGCCAGCTACTGCGGCATGAGGCAGGTCTGGCCGATTACGGCGAACTTGCGGAGTATCACGCCGCCGTTACGAACAGTGAGTCAGCCTGGTCGACAGATGAACTGATGCAGCGCCTTGAAGGTGCTCGACTTCGATACAGTCCCGGAACCGGTTGGCGTTACTCGAATGTTGGCTACTTGCTCATTGGCAGGCTTATTGAGCGGTTAACGGATCTGACGCTTGATGATGCAGTGGGTCAACGTGCGCTAACCCCTCTGGGTCTGTCGAACGTTCGCTTCGCTAAAAAGCGAGCAGACTTACAAACGACCCATCTTGGAAGCACCTCAAATTATGACCCCGCTTGGGTTTATCACGGCCTGTTGATCGGCCCAATTTCGCAAGCAGC
>LNAP01002906.1_pt1 | contig 28932 bp, 35 predicted proteins | sample 602601 | NCBI WGS metagenome assembly LNAP01 (sample SAMN02440304, study PRJNA202911) | soil metagenome | biome: Subtropical and temperate rainforests or woodlands; isolation source: soil samples (1 kg each in a 20% v/v slurry with milli Q water) were... ... | reverse complement strand
TGGCCTGGTCGTGCATGGCGACGGCGCAGCAGGAATTTGCAACGCCGGAAAAGGCCGCTGAAGCATTCGTCGAAGCATTGGGTACGAAAAACGCCGATCAGAAACGCCTGGCCGAGTTGCTGGGTGAAGACTGGCGCAGTTTCATCCCTCGCGACGGTGCCGAGCGCGAAGACGTGGAGGCGTTTTTGAAGCTATACCACGAGCAACACCAGATTGAAAAAACCGGCGACAACAAGGCGATTCTGTCGGTGGGCAGTGAGCACTGGACACTGCCTATCCCCATCGTAAAAGGCGCGAAGGGTTGGCGTTTCGACATCAAGGCCGGCAGTGCGGAGCTTCGTACCCGGCAAATTGGCCGCAACGAGCTGGCCGCGGTGCAATCGGCGCTGGCCTATCACGATGCCCAGATGGACTACGCCTCGGTGGATCGCGACGGTGACGGCGCCCTCGAATACGCGCAGAAAATCTTCAGTACCGCCGGCAAGCACGACGGACTCTATTGGGCGGACGACGATAGCGGACAGATCAGCCCGTTGGGGCCCGAGTTCGGCAAAACCATAGCCGGCCAACCCTGGCATGGCTACCGCTTCCGCATCCTGCTGGGCCAGGGGCCTTCCGCACCGGGCGGGGCCTATAGCTACCTCATCGGGGACAAGATGAGCCGGGGCTTTGCACTGATCGCCTGGCCGGCGAAATACGGTGAAACCGGGGTGATGAGCTTCATGATCAGCCATGAGGGACAGGTCTTCGAAAAAGACCTGGGGCCTGGTAGCGAAAAGCTGGCGCAGGCGATGAAGCGCTTTGATCCGGATGACAGCTGGACTGAAGTGCCGGCCGATGAAGAGAAGGCGGACTGACTCGAACCCGTGACGCTCTGCGTCACCACTGCGCGAACCCCAGCCTTGCGTTGCTATCGGAACGCGGAGCGTCCCTGGCGGCATTCCCACGCAGAGCGTGGGAACGATCAGGTGTACGCAAACAGATCCAGAATCAGGCTAGCCGGCCGTTTCGCTTAGCGCGGACTCCAGCCCTGCGTTGCTAGCGGAACGCGGAGCGTCCCTGGCGGCATTCCCACGCAGAGCGTGGGAACGATCAGGTGTACGCGCACTTACCATCGCGCAGATCAGCCTCGCTTTCGACGGTTTTTTTCATCCTCATCCAGTGCCTGGCGAACCAGCGCCCGCGCCGCCCAGGCGGTGGTGGCGAGTGATTCTTCGACGCTCGCGCCACCGATATCGCGCACGGCAATCAATGCCTCTGTGCCCATGACGATCGACAGCGCCTGCTTCAGGCGCTTGCGCGCCTTGGGTGACAGTACGTCTTTCATCGAGTCGACAATCGGCTCGATGTAGCTCAGGCGGCGGCCCGGTCGCAGGGGCTCGTGGGACTCGCTTTCGAGCCATACGGTCATGAACGAGCGCTCCATCACGTGCAGGCCGATCTCGTCGTCGATCAGCAGTTTGTTCAACGTGTTCGCCGCCAGGCCCATACCCTTGACCGGATCGTCCCCCAGCTGCCAGATGCGTTCCAGCGGCGGCATGTCACGATCGGCCGCTGTCTCGCTGATCAACGCCTCGACCGTGGGAAAGTAGCGATAGGCCGTGGCGCGCGACACCCTGGCGCGCTCAGCCGCTTGCGCCACCGTGGGCTGATGACCTTCGTCGCGCAAGGCGATGGCGGCCTCGATCAGCGCCTGGCGGGTGCGCAGCTTCTGGTTGACGCGACCTTGTGCATCACCCTCACCGATCAACGGGCTTGACTTGGGATTCGACATGGAATAAATGATACCTTGTCTTGTAATGAGACATGAGTCTCATAATAGACGTAAGGCAGCGGATCTGCCACCGCCCCTGTGCACGGCATCTGCGGGCATCACGATTTCAGGGATTTTCCAGCAACTGAGCGCGCCTCAGGGCGCTTGAGGTGAATGCCATGAATCACACTCCCCGTTCGCGGACCTGGTTTCGACTTGCTGCCCTCTACTTTGCCATTGGCGTGATGCTGGGGGTGACGATGGGTGCCTCTGGCGACCACTCGCTCTTCGCCGTACATGCCCACATCAATCTGTTGGGATGGGTATCGATGGCACTGTTCGGCGTCATCGGCGCATTGCACCCGAGCATGACCGAAGGTCGCGCGGCTGCAGTGCAGTTCTGGACGTACAACCTGGGCGTGCCGGTGATGCTCGGCGCGCTGACCCTGCGGCTGAAGGGCTTCGCGTCGATCGAGCCACTGATTGGCGTCGCATCGATCCTGATTGGCGTGAGTGTGCTGCTGTTTGCCTGGCTGGTATTCTCGCGCATCGGCGTTGTTGCCGGGTACTTGAGCCGTACGACAGGCGAATCACGCCTGTCGTGACCCGGTAGCTGCTGCCGCGGGTGCCGTAAGGACAAGGCACCCGTAGCGAGATATACGACTACTCCTTTACTGCGCCACCTGCAGGCGCAACCGGCTTCGACGTGACAAGCCAGCCTGCAACGCGAACGCCAGGATCACGGTCGAGGGTGCTGAAAAGCTGCCCAGGCCACCACCGCCATACATCAGGGCAAGGCCCGCTGCCGTGGCGCCAAACCACGCCGTCAGGCCCACCGGGTTGAATGCAGCCACGCGTTCCAGCGCCGCCACGTCACTGCGCCCATAAAGAATCTGCGCCAACGCCACGCCGACCCAGGCCACCACAAAAATGCCCTGGTAGGCCAACGCCTTGAGCAAATAGGCAAACACATCGGCGAGCATCAAGCCGTACACGATCACCCCCACCGCCAGGGCCCACGCCCAGTACGCACCACGCACTCCGAAACGGGCAAAGAATGCCTGCATGTTGAGCGTCGCCAGGTAGTAATTGGCGGTATTGATCCGGGTTTGCGTGGCCCAGACAAACAACAACCCCCACAAGCCCATCAACTGTAGGATCGCCATGACCACCGACACTTCGTTCAACGCGCCTTCATGGGGAATGCTGCTGACCAGATAGATGCCCGCTGCGCCGTTGAGCAAAAACGTCACCGCGTAGAACGGCATGCCGAAGTTCCAGCGACCGTGATACCCGGCGTCTTCTTCCTTGCCAAACCGGGCGTAGTCGAAGGTGAACAGCATCAGCACCCAAACCCCCATGTAGGCGACAAAGCAGTCCCACCAGCCGAAGGCGCTGGGGGTTGCCGGGCCGAAATCCAGCCATTGCGGTTGGTAGCCATACCGGCTGATCGACAGCCCCACCGCCACCAGCAATCCTCCGAGGTAGACCGGCAGCAGCACGCCATTGAGCTTGTCCAGCCAATGCTGCACGCTGCCCAATATCATCGGCACGCTGTACAGCACCACCAGCAACGCGGCCAGTGGATAGACCAGTTCCGGGTACAGGTGATTGAGCGCCACGGCGATCACCGAACCTTCGAACACCGCGTAATAGATCGCCGTGGAAAAGAAGATCAGGGTGGCCAGGCATGCTCCGGTGCTGCCGAACAACAGCCGCGAAAACAGTGCCACCGACAAGCCGCTGCGAATCGCGAAGCGACTGAGCACACTGTTGACCAATCCGTAACTGATCACCGACAGGACCATGCCGATCAGCGCATTGCGCGCGCCATAAGACAGCGCCAGGGAAGCGCCCACCACGATGTAGAACATCGCACTGCACACCGCCCACCAGGCCATGGTCAGTGATAAGCGGCCCATGCGCGCTTGCGCTGGAACGGGGTGATTGGCCGGGTCCTGCCCGGTTTGACTCGATTGCGATAAAGCAGCCATATGCGTGAACTCCAGAACCAGTCAAAGGTTGAAGCGCGGGCAGCCGCCACCGCACCGTAGTGCGGCGTTGGCTTGCCGTTTGGCTTTACCCGCGCAGTGCGGCGGGCAGCGTCAGGAAGGGAACAGCTTGCTCAGGCAGCTGAGTTTTTTCTTATAGGAACGTCGCGCTTCCAGCGCTTCTTCGAGGGTCACCGCCACGAAACGGGCTTTCTGATTGGGTTGCATCTGGCCGATCAGGTCGAGGTCGGCGCTGATCACCGTACCGATCATCGCGTAGCCACCACCGGACACCGCATCACGGTGCAACACGATGGGTTCGAGCCCCGCGGGGACCTGGATCGAGCCGATCGGGTAGCAACTGTCGACGATGTTCGACGGATCGGAGCCGGCGCCGAAGGGTTGCTCGCGCGGCTGAAAGCTCAGCGGGCTGCCGCCCTTGAAGCGATAGCCGATACGGTCCGCTTCCGAGCCGACGGTCCAGGCCTCGGCGAAAAAGCTGTCCGCCGCCGCTGGGGTCAACCGGTCGTAGTACAGCCCCGGCACCACGCGCAGGGTGATTTCGCCACCCAGGGATTGACGCAACGCCATGGGCAGACTGGCCCCGGCGCGGCCCTTGCCGCTGGCAACACCCATCGGCAATTCATCTCCGGCAATCAGGCGACGGCCCTGGAAGCCACCGAGGGCGCCCAGCGCGTAGGTGGAACGACTGCCGAGGACCACCGGCACATCGATACCGCCAGCCACTGCCAGATAAGCCCGTGCGCCGGCCTTGGGAAAATCGAAGCGCAGCACTTGCCCGGCCTTGACCGTGAAGGCGGTGTCGAGATGCATGTCCACACCATCGACCTTTGGCGTCATGTGCGCACCGCACACGGCCACCAACGCGTCTTGCGCAAATTCCAGTTCCGGACCGAGCAACGTGCATTCAAGCGCCGCCGCACCCGGCGGATTGCCGACCAACTGGTTGGCTGCGCTCAACGCGTATTGGTCGAGCGCCCCGGAAGGCGGAATGCCGAGGTGGTAGTAGCCTTCGCGGCCCAGGTCCTGTACCGAGGTCGCCAGACCGGGTTTGAGTACCTTGATCATGCCAGCACCTCCTGCAGCGACTTGGGATAGCCGACGGGGTCAGCCAGGAAAGCATCCAGGGAAAACTCCACCGGACGAATCCGCAGATCGAAACGTCCGGCTTCCACTTCGGCCACGGCAACGTCATAGGCCTCCCGGTCCATCGGCTTGAATTGCACGATGTCGCCCGGGCGGAAGAACACCATGTGTTCCTTTAGGTATGCCAGGTTCTGCTGCGGGTCGTAGATCGGTGCCGGCGTGACGCCGAACATCTGATAACCACCGGCGCCGCGCACGGAGTAGATGCAGCCGAAGCATCCGCCATGACCCAGGGTCAATTTGGGTGTATCGGTGCGCGGCCGCAGGTACTTGGGCACCTGCAACTGACGCTCGCGCTCGACCATCTGGAACATGAACGGCAACCCCGCGACGAAACCGACCATCGAGACAAACCATGGCGCGCCACTGTGCGCGGCGATGAACGCCTCGACGTCCGCCAGGCCATTGATCCGCGCAGCGTATTCCAGGTCTGTCGCACTCGGGTCCTGGTGGCGGTCACGAAAACGCATCAAGGTTTCATGGGTCCAGGGATCGTTATAGAGCACCGGAATCTCGATGATCCGGGTCTGCAACGTGCGCTCGGCCACGGCCTCGGCTTCTGCGCCTTTTACCGCTTCGAGCAAGGTGTGAGGCGCGATACGGTCGGGGTCGAAACGGATCTGGAACGAGGCATTGGCCAGGCACACATCGAGCACGCCATCCAGCGCCAGTCGCTCCACGGCGCGGGTCACGGCCATGCCCTTGAAAAACGCTTCAAGGGACATGCTGTCGCTGACTTCGGCGAACAAATGCTCGTCGGCGCCAAAGCTGTAGCGGATTGCGGTACTCATGCTTCACCTCCGCTGCGGCGCTCGGCCAGCCAGGTTTCCAGGGTGCCAGTGTGGAAGTCGGCGCTGTGCAGCCACGGTTGTTCCAGGAGCTCACCGTGCAGCGACAAGGTGCTGGCCATGCCGGTGAGCGTGGTCTGCGCGACGGCGACTCGCGCACGGGCCAACGCTTCGTTGCGGTCGCGGCCATGCACAATCAGCTTGGCCAACAGCGAATCATAGTACGGTGGCACGCGGTAGCCTTGGTAGAGATGGCTGTCGACCCGCACACCCTCCCCTTGCGGCCAGGTCAGTGATTCGACCAGGCCTGGGCTGGGGAAGAAATCCCGCGCCGGGTCTTCGGCATTCAGGCGCATTTGCAAGGCGGCGCCATTGAGCTGGATGTCGCTTTGCTTGAAGCCCAGCGGCTCGCCACCGGCAATGCGCAGCATGGCCTGGACCAGATCGATACCGGTAATGAGTTCGCTGACCGGGTGTTCCACCTGGATCCGCGTGTTCATCTCGATAAAGAAAAACTCGCCGGTGGCGTCGTCGTACAGGTACTCCAGGGTGCCGGCGCCCTTGTAGCCAAGGGCCTCGGTCAGGCGCACGGCACTGGCGCAAAGCGTCTCGCGCTGTTGTGGGTTGAGGACCGGCGACGGTGCCTCTTCGAAGATCTTCTGCCGCCGACGTTGCAGCGAGCACTCGCGCTCGAACAGGTGCACCGCGTGCTGGCCATCGCCCAACACCTGCACTTCGATGTGCCGGGCCTTGCCGATAAACCGTTCCAGATACACCGCACCGTTACCGAATGCGGCCTGGGCTTCGCGCTGGGAACGGGGAAACTCTTCGCTCAGTTGCTGGGCGTTTTCCGCCAGGCGAATACCACGTCCGCCACCACCGGCCGAAGCCTTGATCAGCAACGGGAAGCCTACGGATTCGGCAGCCTTGAGCGCCGACTCGACGTCGAACAGCTCACCGGGGGAACCGGGCACCACCGGCACGCCAGCCGCTTGCGCGGTGCGCCGGGCTTCGGCCTTGTCGCCCATGCGCCGGATCGTCTCGGCGCCGGGCCCGACGAAGATCGCGCCGGCGGCGACAACCGCTTGCGCAAAATCGGCGTTCTCCGAGAGAAAACCGTAACCCGGGTGTACCGCATTCGCACCGGTGGCTTTCAGGGCGCCGAGCAATGCCTCGACGTTCAGGTAACTCTTGTCAGCGCGGGCGGGGCCAAGGATATGGACCTCGTCGGCCATGCGCGCTGCCTGGGAGTCGACGTCCGCTTCGCTGCAGGCGGCAACGGTGGGAATCCCCAGCGCTTTGGCGGCGCGGATAATCCGCACAGCGATTTCGCCACGGTTGGCGATGAGTAATTTACGAATACCTTGAGTCATGATCGCCCCCTACCCTCAATGGCCATCGAGCGTTGCGATGACCTGACCCGGTTCCACCGGATCACCGTCTTCGACCAGGAAGGCACTGAGGCGACCGGCCGTCCCGGCGGTCAGTTCGGAAAACTGCTTCATGACCTCGATCAGGCCAATCACGGTGTCGGCGCTGACCTCTGCGCCCGGCTCGACGTAGTTCGGCGAGTCCGGTGTGGCTTTACGGTAGAAGGTGCCCGGCAACGGGGTAATAACGGTTTGTTCGGCCATGTCTGTTCCTCTTGGAATAGTTGTAGAAAGGCAGGCATAAAAATGGATCGGTGTTTGAACCCTGGCGTCTCTGTGCCTGGTGTTTCGTTGTGCTCCAGGGCTCAGCGCGGTGCGCGAACCTTGATCCCCGCGTCATCCAGCGCCTTGCGTGTGGCCTCGACCAATGCCAGGGCACCCGGTGTATCGCTGTGCAAACAGATGGAATCGAATTCGATGGCCAGGTCTTCGCCTTCGACAGTGCGCACCACACCTTCCTGGCAGGCACGCAGCACCCGCGCCGCCACTTGGGTCGGGTCGTAGGCTCGTACGTTGCGGGTAAAGACGATGGAGCCGCTGAGGTCGTACTCGCGGTCGGCGTAGAACTCGCGGATCACCGGTTGGCCGAGTTCCCGGGCGACGTGCCAGATCACTGAGTTGGGCATGCAATACAGCAGCAACTCCGGCTCCAGGCGCTGGAGATTTTCCACCAGCAAACGCGCAGCTTGCTCGTCGCGGGCCAGGTGCATGTACAGGGCGCCGTGAGGTTTGATGTGTTGCAGCGCCACGCCCTGAACCCGGGCGAGTTCACGCAGCGCACCCAACTGGTAAAGCATGTCGTCGACCAGTTCCTGGGCCGGTGCATTGATGTGCCGGCGGCCGAAGCCGACCAGGTCGCGGAACCCCGGATGCGCGCCGATGGCCACGCCCAGTTGCTTCGCCCGTTCGACGGTGCGGCGCATGGTGCTTGGGTCGCCGGCGTGGAAACCGGTGGCGATGTTGGCGGTGCTGATGAAGCCCATCAGCTCATTGTCAACGCCATCGCCGATGGTCCATGGGCCAAAGCCTTCGCCCATGTCCGAATTGAAATCTACTGCCTGCATGACGCTTGCTCCTGACGCTTGTGACTTCATGCAGGCCACGTTAAATTCCCGCCAACCCCTTGGGAAGATCTATTATCAGAGGGGCCATCTTCTGAAAAACAGATAACCCTGAAAAACAGACAATGGAGCGCCCATGTCACTGACCCTGCGCCAGGTCCGCTATTTCGTCGCCACCGCGGAGATCGGGCAAATTTCCCAAGCGGCCATTCACCTGAACATTTCCCAGTCCGCGGTGACCACCGCGATCAAGGAGCTGGAAGCCATGCTCGGCACGCTGTTGTTCCAGCGCTCGGCCCAGGGCATGAGCCTGACCGATGCCGGGCGGCATTTTCTCAACCGTGCCTATGTGATTTTGCGCAGCGTCGACGACGCGCTGAATAGCCCGCTGCCGGACGTCCGCGCCAGTGGCCTGTTACGTTTGGCCGCGAGCTACACGGTGATCGGCTACTTTCTGCCGCACCACCTGCAACGGCTTGAACACTGGCACCCGGACGTAGCCATCGAGGTCCACGAACAAGAGCGCACGGCCATCGAGCAAGGCCTGCTGGAAGGAAAATTCGACATGGCGGTGGTGCTGACCGCGAACCTCACTCACCCGGACATCGTTTCGGAAACCCTCTTCAACTCCGAACGCCGGTTATGGCTGCCCAGCCATCACCCCCTGCTCGAACGCTCCGCCGTCAGCCTGGCTGACGTTGCGCAAGAGCCCTTTATCCTGTTGACCGTCGACGAAGCCGAACAGAGCGCCAAGCGTTACTGGGAACACGCGCACCAGCAGCCAAACGTACGGATACGCACCAGTTCAGTCGAAGCGGTGCGCAGCATGGTCGCCAATGGCAGCGGCGTGGCGATCCTCTCGGACCTGGTGCACCGCCCCTGGTCGCTGGAGGGCAAACGCATCGAAACCCTGACCGTCACTGACAAGGTAACCCCCATGAGCGTAGGCCTGGCCTGGCATCGCGAGCGCGATTTCAGCCCGGCCATGCAAGCGTTTCGTAACTATTTCCACGATGCATTCCTGGCGCCGCAACAACTGTCGGCACGGCGCTAGTTCACCCGTCGAAGCTGTGTTCCAGGTTCGTCATCCGGCCGCGGAACGTTGCCTTTTTATGCGGTACATATCGTCGTCCGCATGGCTGAGCAGCGTATCGGCATCCTCTCCGTCCGCGGGATAACAGGCGATACCGATACTGCAGGACGGCATTGTGAGTACGGAAGAGTCGGCATCCGGTGGCTCGGCCAAGACCGCGAGAATCTGCGCCACTTTCTCGTACACGTCGCCCTGGGACTGGATATCCGTCAACAACACTGTGAATTCATCACCGCCCATCCGGGCCACCGTGTCCGTCTCGCGCACGCAGCCTTGCAGCCGACGGGCAATCATGCGGAGTACCTGATCGCCCGCTGCATGGCCATGGACATCGTTGATGCCCTTGAAGTCGTTGATATCGAGAAACAGCAAGGCCAGGCTGCTGTCGTGGCGCCGTGCCGCGCGCAGGGCCGCATCCAGCCGATCATTGAACAGCGCCCGGTTGGCCAGCCCCGTCAGCGGGTCATGATGGGCGAGGAAGCGCAATTCCTCCTCCGCCTGCCAGAGGGCGGTGACGTTGCGCGCCACACCGATCCGCGCCCCCACCTCCTCGGACCAGAAGGCGGCCCACAGGATGTGCACGATACCGCCATCCTTGCGGATATAACGGTTGCGGAAATCGAAGTGCGGCTGGCCATTCATGACCCGGACAATGGAGGCTCGCGTTTTCGCCAGGTCGTCAGGGTGCATGTAGTCAGTGATCGGGGTGCCGGTCAGCTCGTCAGCACGGTAACCAAGCAGCGCCTGACAGGCATCACTGACAAATACGATCTGGTTATCCCTGTCGACCACGAAGACCGTGTCCAGCATCAGATGGATCAGTTTGGGGTAGAGCGCTTGCAGGTCAACGGGCATAGGTCAGCGAGTCCCGGTTCATGTAGCCTGATCATGCCTGATCACGAAGGGAGGCGGCTAGGCGTGCGGCAAGGTTTTGCTGGCCCAATGCCGACTTAAGCGGATTGCCTGCGCCAGGTGCCGGGCGATGTACCGAACTGGCGCTTGAAGGCGCGACTGAACGCCGCTTCGGATTCGTAGCCGACTGAAAAGCCGATTTGCGCCACATTCCCCCGCCCTTCTCGCAAGTGTTGAGCCGCCACGTGCATGCGCCAGAGCGTCAGGTATTGCATCGGTGGCTGTCCGACCAATGCGGTGAAGCGCTGGGCGAATACCGAGCGCGACATGCCCACCTCGAGCGCCAGGGTTTCAGCGGTCCAGCCCTCGGTCGGACGCGCATGGAGCAGTGCCAGTGCGCGCCCGATATGCGGATCGCGCAAACCCGCCAACCACCCGCGCCGCTCTGCCGGAAGGCTCGCTACATACTGGCTGACGGCTTCGACGAAAAGCAATTCAGACAGTTTGGCAATGACTGCCGTTGAGCCGACGCGTCCTGCCGCTGTCTCGCTTACGGCGAAACGGAACGAGCTTTCGATCCAGGCCCCTGAAGCCGTCGCACGCATGTCCAGTTTGAGTACCGATGGCAGCGATGAAAGCAACGGACTGAAGGGGGTTTCAGAGCCGAGGAAACCGCACAACAGCTGTGTGGTCTCCCCATCCCCGCCGCACTTGATGCGTGAAATGCCGCCGACTGACGGCGGCGTAATGACGTCGCGCGCCGACATGGGTGTAAAGCCCAGGTCACTGCCAAACGTATGAACATCATTGCGAGGTAGCAGGATCAATTCGCCTGCGCGCACGTCGAGGGGGGCGCCATCGTCGACGCGCAATTGCATGTGCCCCGCCGCGACAAAATGCGAGGCAATGATATGTCGAGGCGCCGCCACGAACGGTTTGCAATCGTCGGCAGAGATTCTGCCGCTCATGCACCAGGGCGCAGTGAACTCTGCCTCGAGGAACACTCCCCCAGACAGCCGGATCACACGCAACACATCGGAAAGCGCATCGAGCATTTGCCACCCCTCCTTTACGGAGTCTGGAGCAAGTAATCAGGCGCAGCGGTCATTCTTCACCCGGACGGCGAGGCCTAGATTAGCACCAACGCGGACCCAGCGATCAGCACTCTCCCCAGAGGCTTTATCCAGGGTCATTGGCTCCGCCCCATTGTGGCTCGACCTGGAAAATTGGAGATCGATATGAACACCTTCGCGACCCTCCCCATCCCTGATTCGCGCAACGCCGCCCGATACGCGCAGCTGGTCAGGTCATCGAAGAAAGCCGAATGGCAGATCGATCGCGATCTGCTGCAGGACCGGCATTTCGACTTCTCGCGCAAATTCCTGCCCGACTCACTGTCGCTGGTCGACCGCCTGACCTTTCTTGACGCACACCAGGCGCGCCTGCTCAGCCAGATTCAAGGGCGAACCTATGCGTACCTCTTTGGCCTGGTCGAGCGCTTTATCAGTGCCAAAATGCTCGATCAGGGTCGCGCCCATGTATTCGACGATCAGCTCGCACTCGAAGCGCTGGTGCGCTTCTCCAATGACGAGATCAAGCATCAGGAGCTGTTCCGGCGCATCGAGACAATGATTGGCTCGCAACTGCCGTCGGGATATCGTCAAGTGGCCGATCCAAACGATGTGGCGCGCGTGGTGCTGGCATCCAGCACCTGGTCGGTGCTGGCGCTGACCTGTCATATCGAGTTGTTCGTGCAATCCCACTACGCACAAAGCATCGCCCCGCACGAAGAGCTATGCCCGCTGTTCAAGGACGTCTTCAAGTTTCACTGGAAGGATGAAAGCCGACACGTCGTGCTCGATGAACTGGAGTGGAAGGCCGAGCACGCAAAACTGTCGCCCGCCGAATGCGACCAGGCAGTGAACGACCTGATAGCACTGGTGGCGGCCGTCGACGCCATCCTGCAGGCACAATCGACAGCCGATGCCGAGTACTTCACGCGCCATGCTTCACGATCATTCAGTGTCGACGAAGCAGCACGCATCAACGCCTGCATGCTGGACGCCTACCGCTGGCAGTACATTATCTCGGGCGTGCAGCATCCACACTTTGCCCGGCTGCTGACGCGCATGACAACGCCAGCCCAGATGTCGCGGATCAACACCGCACTGTCACCCATCATGGGCCATTGATCGAGGCTGGCCGCCATGACAATACCGATGTGGATGCTGCTTGGGTTCGCGACCTGGACGTTACTGCTGTTAATGGCCACCGTCGGGGTCTATCGCTGGGCCAGGATACTGTTCTCGAATGCGCCGATTGCCTCTTTCCGAAGCGATCGGCTCGAGGGCGAGGACTGGTATCGGCGCGGGGTAAGGGCACACGCCAACTGCGTGGAAAACCTGCCTGTGTTTGGCGTCATCGTGTGGTTGATTTCCGCCCTTGGCGTTGAAGGACCTACGGTAAACTACTTGTCGATACTCATTCTGGTTGCCCGGGTGTGTCAGTCGCTGGTGCATGTCTGCCATGAACAAACCAATGCGTTCGTGGCAGTTCGGTTTAGCTTCTTTTTCGTTCAGTTGGCCTGTTTTCTCACGCTCATCGTGATGGCCGCCGGGTACGGCACAATCTTCTGAACCCAGGCCATGGCCTGCGCTACTTGCGCAGGCCACAGTACCGAACGGCTTGCCTGATGCGCCCCTAGCCAGCGCTGATGTTTCCGCAGAAAAGTGGGCGGCTACCGTCTGCCGGACTGCTGCGAACCAGCAAGGCATAGCTACCCTTGGTCAAATCGCTCAGCGCCACCGGTGCCTGGGCCCAATGTTGGGTACGCGGGGCCAGCGATGGGTAGTCGACGCTATTGGCCTGACGGGTCCTGTACGCCGGTTGCGTACCCAATTGCTGGCACGAGCCTGCGTAGATTGCAGTGTCGAGACGGCTGGAAACAGCCATATCGTGGGGGACTCCACCGACGGTGAGCCAGATACTGGTTTGATCGCCCACCGGGCTGAGGGTGGCTCGAGCGATATGCTCTGCGTTTTGCGGGGTAGCATTGAGGGGGACATCGACAATTTCGTTTCTGCTCGCGCAGCCCGAAATCGCCCCTGCCGCCACTACCAACGCCAGCCAAGATGCACTGTTCATCACAGGTCTCCTGAGTTGAGTTGCGTAGACTTCATCCCCCCTGTGAAGTCTAGTGGTCCGCCCCGCAAGCGGGATCTGGCTGATGGGTGGTCATCGGGCCGTAGGGGCCAGGCTTGCCGGCGAAGAATGATGATGCGGTGCAGAAAAGACACCACAGCGCCTGGTTCGCCGTATCGCTGTTTCCTGCAGGCTGCCGCTGGTCGAGAGCCGCTTGTTCTGTAGACTCAATATACTTATGTTTGATTCTAAGGACTCAAAGACAGGTAATGCACATGGCCGTCGCTTCCCAGCCCCAATCTTTCAGCAAAAACCAATGCGTCACCGGCCTGCGCGCTGCGGTGGGCATTCTGGAAAAGTGGCACGCCAGCAGCGAGCAGGCCTGTCGTATCCTGCGCATTTCCCGCAGCACCTACACCCGCGCGCGCCAGCATGATCCTGACTGGGCGGTGGCGCTGGATGCGGACCAGATGCAGCGCATCAGTCTTGTGTTGAACATTCACGCCACGTTGCGCCTGGTGTTCGACAATCCGGACAACGTCTATGGCTTCGTCTCGATGGCCAATGACAACGAGTTTTTCAATGGGCGCTCGCCGCTGGTGATCATGGCCCAGGGCGACATGATTTCCCTGTACGAGACCTTTCGGCGCATCGATATGCTGCGGGGCGCGCAATGGTGACGTTGAGCGAGCTGGCGGTGTTTGCCGGGCAGGCATTGCAGGCTTACCGGTTGGTCAATTCGAAATTTCCGCCGATTGCATTGTTCGACGACGTGGCGAGCGCGGATGAATTCGAGGTGCTGTTCGAGATTCAGGCGCTGACCAATCCCCGACTGAAGAATGAGCTCGGTGAACTTGAGTTGATCCCACGGAGCGAAATCCCGTTCGGGATTGCTGGCTGCTCGTACGCCACCGCGCCTTTCACTCACATCAATCCGGCGGGCTCGCGGTTCAGCGATGGCAGCTATGGGGTGTTGTACCTGGCGGATTCGATGGAAACCGCACTGGCCGAGGTGCGGTATCACCAGGGCCTGTACTGGTCGAAGGTATCGGGCCTGAACTATGAGCGGTTTGTGTTCAGGGGACTGTCGTGTTCATTCATGGATACGGGGATGAAAGACGCCACCGCCCTGCCGATCAACGACCCGGTGTATGCGCCTGACGATTACAGCCATTCCCACGCACTGGGCCGGGCAATCAGGAAAGCTGGCTACCCAGGCCTGCGTTATCGCTCGGTGCGCCTGCCAGGCAGTGATTGCTGGGCGTTGATGACGCCAAGGCCTGTCTCTTCGATCATCCAGACCGCTCACTACGAGATGGTCTGGAACGGTCAGATCACCAGTGTCAGCCAGATCAACGAGGCTTGAGGCAAACCTCGCACCTAGTGGCAGCAACGCTTGCCGTTGCGGCAAAAACACGACGCCGAAATCTCCACATCCGCCCGGGCCATGGCCAGGTTGAGACGAACCTGCGCAGCGGCCGCTTCGCCATCGCGACCCAGGCGCTTCAAGCATTCCACGTAGCCGTGCAGGCTCCACACGTTGTCCAGGTGCCAGGACGCGCGACTGAGGGTGTTGTCCAGGCCCAGGTCGGCACGATAGGCGTGCAGGGCTTCTTCCACCCTGCCCTGTTCCAGCAACAGCGCGCCCAGTGCGTGGCGCACCGGTTGCATCCAGCCCCAGGGCTCGTCGTAAGGCAGGTGATCGTCCAGCGATTGCGCCTCGCGCAGGTGAGCGAAAGCTTCGTCGAAGTTACCTTTGCGGTACTCGATTTCGCCGCGCAGCATGCCCGCGGCCACCGCCAGGATATCGTTGCATTTGTTGTTGAAGAGGTAGCGCGTGTCCGGCACCCGGGCCCAGGCCTCAAGGAACAGGTGATGCTCGGTTTCGGCGTTGGCGACTTGCCCGCAAGCCGCAAAGGCCACGCCTTTGGCGTAGTGCAGCATGGCCGTGGTCACGCAGTACAGCGTCGGGTCCTGGGGCAATGGTGTGGCGAGGATGTCTTGCCATTTGCCGAAGCGGATCTGCACGTGGGCCTTCATCGAGACGAAGCTTTCGAGCCAGTCGGCCATGGGCGGTGTTTCCACCCGCAGGAGGTCTTCCTTGATGGTTTCGGCCAGTTGCTCGGCGGCTTCCAGGGCCGGCTGATACTGGCCGAGGAACATCGCCGAGTAGAGTTTGAAATGGTAATTGTGGCTGCGGTACAGGGTGTAGAAGTTGATTGGCCCTTCCTTGGCCAGATAGAGACTGTCGGCCTCGATTGCCCGCTGATTGGTGATCATGGCCCCGCGATAATCGCCGCAGAGCACGTCGATGTGCGACGGCATATGGCGCAGGTGTCCGGCATCCGGTACCAGGTCGCGCAGGATATCGCCCGCGCGCAGGGCCCGTTCCGGGTACGGCGACATTTCCAGGGTGTGGACGTACATGTGCAGTACGCCGGCGTGCGGCGCTTCGCCGTGTTGCTCCATGCGTTGCAGGGCGCGCTCGAGCACGGCCACGGTTTCCAGGGTGTCGGCGCCAGCCGCCGGCTGGCCGGTTTTCAAGTCCCATAACTGCCAGGGCGTGCGGTCAATCAGCGCTTCGGCGAACAGCGCCACCACATCTGGATCGTCGGGAAATCGCTGGTACACATCGCGCATGGACGCCGCATAGGCATCGTTCCAGGTGAAGAGCTCATCTACGCTGCTCGTCTGCTCGGCCTGGTAGCGTTGCTGCAACGCGTGGATCAGGGCTTGCTCCACTGGCGTCGTACCTTCGAGGTGCACCAAGGCGATTTGTGTCGCCAGTCGCGCCTGGGCCACGGCCTCCTTGAGCTCTTGTTCGATGAAGGCGTCCCAGCGCTTGTTGTAGTTGGGTCCCGAGGCATAGGCGATGCCCCAGTAGGCCATCGCGCAGTTGCGGTCGTGCTCCAGGGCCTTCTGGAAACAACGGATGGCTTCGTCGTGGTTGTAGCCGTAGCACCACATCAGGCCGCGGTCGAACCAGAGTTGGGTTTGGGCTGAGCTCGTCGTCACGGAGCGGCTGTAGGTGCCCAGGTCGTAATAGTCGTGCATCGGTTTATCCTCTCGATCAGAGTGCGGAACCTGCGAAAACCCAGCATACCCCTGTGCACCTGGCCGGGCGTCATAGCCGACGACAGGCTGCGCTCTATCATCATGCCTACACGAGGCAGGCCACTGACTCTATCAATCGCATCGATGTTCACCATCACCTCAATGAAGTTCTCTTAAAAACTCCACGGCGTAACATCAGCTCCATACCAAACAACTACACCCCGGAGCACACGATCATGAAACGCCAAGCTTTCTCGGTTTTCGCAGTTAACGCTTTTGCCGCTACCTCTGTTCAGCCTGTCGTGGCTGAAGGTGGCTCGGATCGTCTGATTGAAAGCCGGGTGGCCGAGGGTGGTTCGGATCGCTTGATCGAGAATCGCGTCGCTGCCGATGGTTCGGATCGCCTGCAAGGCAACACCGTCGCTGCCGATGGTTCCGACCGCCTGCAAGGCAACACCGTCGCCGCCGATGGCTCCGACCGCCTGCAAGGCAACACCGTCGCCGCCGATGGTTCTGACCGCCTGCAAGGCAACACCGTCGCCGCCGATGGCTCCGACCGCCTGCAAGGCAACACTGTCGCCTGATCCCATCGCTTCACCGCACCCACAAAAAGCCCGGCCTGATCAGCCGGGCTTTTTCGTCACAGGGTTCTACCCCTGGATCGCGATCGTCTATCCTGTGTGCCCGATTCTGGCCATGCCGCCATCCCGCCGGAGACACCTGTGCCGCCCCTTACTGCCCGAGAGATTTACCAGCAACTGCGCGACGCCGCCTTGGGCCTGCGCCCGCTCCGGCGACTTGACGGGCAAGCCGGTCCGGTATTCATCGACATCGAAGGTTGGCGCTTGAGCCTCGATGTCGACCACCTTCACTTGCGTCACTGCCTGCATTGCCAGAGCCCGGATGGCCGCGTGTTCGACGGTGGTCAGCGTTTCGGGACTGACCCGGTGAGTTTGCTCAGCACCTGGGAGCTGGCGCAGATCGAGCGGATGCTGGCCGGCGACTGAGGCGCAACCGGGATATTGCGAAAGTGCTCGCTGAACTATCGTTCATCTGGCTCAGCTGTGATACATAAGACCTGATGCGCATCCCGTGCCCGAGAGGTTGCTTATGTTCCGCTGCCCACGCTTGCCGCAAGTCCTGGCTTGTTCGCTGTTCGGCTTACTCGCCAGCGTCGCCCATGCCGCCACGCCCTCCCCGGCACCCGAAACGCTGCAGCCACTGCTGAACACCATCAATGAGCGCCTGGACATTGCCGACCTGGTGGCGCTGGCCAAGTGGGACAGTGGCAAACCGATCCAGGATACCGCACGGGAAACCCTGCTCATCAACAACGCCAGGAAGCAGGCAACCGGTAGCAACGTGAACCCGGACGAAGCCGCCGACTTGATCGCCGCGCAGATCGAAGCCAACAAGCTGGTGCAGTACGGACTGATCGCGCAATGGCAAGCCGCGCACAAGGCACCCGACCTGCCACGGCCAGACCTCACTCAACTGCGCGCAAAGCAGGACGAACTGCAAGCCCGCCTGTTGCAGCAATACGCCGCTTTCGTGCCCTATCGTGTCGATCCGGAATGCCCGCAGTGGCTGGCGGCGCAGCGCTCGGACCTGATCAAGGATGCGCTGCATGGCCAGGCGTTGATCCGCGCTACAGGGGAGCTGTGCATCACGGATCTATGATCGAAACCAATCTCCCCCCTGTAGGAGCGAGCATGCTCGCGATGGAGGTCAACGATAACGCAGCGAGCCTGACACCCCGCGGCGCTCTCAGGTTTTTCGTCGGAACGCCGCCCGGAGCGTGCTCGCTCCTACAGGAAGTGTTCTGCACGTTTTGAACAACAACAAAAAACAGGAGTTGAATATGTCTGAACTGCAACTGCACCCCAAGGCGGCAGAGTCCCTGAGCCTGTGGCACGCGATGATCCGCACCGGCGATCTCAAGGCCTTGCCTGCGTTGCTGGACCCGCAAGCGGTGTTTCGCTCGCCCATGGCCCACACGCCGTATCCCGGGGCACCGGTGGTTTCGATGATTCTCAACACGGTGTCCAAGGTGTTCGAAGATTTCACCTATCATCGCGAACTGGCGAGCGCCGACGGCTTGAACGTGATTCTGGAATTCAGCGCCAGGGTCGGCGACAAACAGCTCAAGGGCATCGACATGATCCGCTTTGACGAGCAGGGAAAAATTGTCGATTTCGAAGTGATGGTCCGGCCATTGAGTGGCTTGCAAGCCCTTGGCGAGGAAATGGGCCGGCGCCTGGGCGCCTACCTGGCCGCCAGCAAGACCTGATCGTTGTACCGCGCCTTGGCTTTTATTTCGGGTTTTTTGTCCTAACGGACTGAGATCGCGTGCTCCTAGGATACCGGACCGATTCTCCGCTCCCAGCCCGACCAGAAAACCGAGGCGCGTATGCTCGACCCCCGGACAAAAAATCCTGCCCACGCCCAACTCGCCCATGTCACCCGCATGACAGCCCTGGGCGAACTGGCAGCGTCCATCGCCCATGAAATCAATCAACCGCTGGCGGCGATCGCCAGCAGCGGCGAAGCCTGCCGCAACTGGCTGAGCCGCCCGCAGCCCGATCTGGTCGAAGCACGCAAGGCACTGCAACAAATCATCGCCAGCGCCCATCGGGCAAGCGAAATCACCCGCCATGTCTGGGCCTTGTCGCGCAAATGCGACCCGCTGCGCCAGAACGAATCGCTCAACGACATTGTCAGCGAGACCTTGAGCCTGGTCCGCTGTGAACTTGCCCATCACCAGATCAGTCCGAAAATCGAGTTGGGTACATTCAACCCCCAGGTCAGTGCCGACCGCGTGCAACTGCAGCAAGTCATCATCAACCTGATCATCAACGCCTGCCAGGCCATGGATGCGGTCGACGCCACACAACGGTCACTGCTGATTCGTACCTGGGTGAAGGACAACGAGGCCGTGCTGGAGGTGGCCGACCAGGGTCCGGGGATTGCCCCCGAGGTCTTGCCGCAGTTGTTCACGCCGTTCTTCACCACCAAGGAAAACGGCCTGGGCATGGGGCTTTGCATCTGCCGCTCGATCATTGATTTCCACGCTGGCCGGATCTGGGCCACCAGCACTGTGGGCCAGGGCAGTTCGTTTCTGGTTGCCCTGCCGATACGGGCCGCCATTGAGCCCTTGGGGAATCAAACATGAACGAACGGCAGCCGCTCAACCAGATCAATCACACCGAGTCCATGGTGTTCATCGTCGACGACGATGCGCCGCTGCGCGAATCCCTCGGCAGCCTGCTGCGCTCCATCGGCCTACGGGTCGAGCTGTTCGGCTCAGTCGCCGACTTCATGCAGTACCAGCGCCCGGACACCGACAGTTGCCTGGTGCTGGATGTACGGTTACAAGGCAGCAGCGGCCTGGACTTTCAAAACGAACTGGCCGTCGCCGGCATCAAGGTACCCATCGTGTTCATCACCGGGTACGGCGACATCGCCATGACAGTGCGAGCGATGAAAGCTGGCGCGGTGGATTTCCTGACCAAGCCGTTTCGTGAACAGGACCTGATCGATGCGGTGTGCGCCGCCCATGGTCGTGATAAACAGCGTCGCGAGTCCGAGCGCCACGCCGAGCAATTGCAAGCGCGCCACCAGACGTTGACCGCGCGGGAACAAACCGTGATGACGCTGGCGACTTCGGGCTTGATGAACAAGCAGATAGCCGGGGAAATCGGCCTGAGCGAAATCACCGTGAAAATCCACCGCGGCCAGGCCATGCGCAAGATGGGCGCACGCTCCTTTGCCGACCTGGTGCGCATGGCCGAGGTGCTCTCGGCCCGGCCCGCCAGCCGATAACTATACCCACGTATACTGTGCACCCTTTCAGGACGGCGTATCTTGCAATAATAGCGCAGTGCCTCTAATTGCTCTGCGTGACTACGCAGGACTTCACTATGCACAACGAGGCAATGATTGCCGTCGTCGATAACGATGATTCGCTTCGAATGGCGCTGGATACTTTATTGCGATCCAGTGGCTATACGGTGCGAACCTACGTGGGGCCGTATGAATATCTCAACTCCGACGGCCCGCTTATTACATCTTGCCTGATCTGCGATATACAAATGCCGGAGATGGACGGAATCACGATGTATGAAGAACTGGCGACCAGGGGCATGCATATCCCGGTCATCTTCATCACCGGAAATCCCTGCGCGCAGCGTCCGCCGGGGTCTCAAGCCATGCAGCCGATTGCCTTTTTCCCCAAGCCCTTCCCCATCGAAAAGTTGCTCGACTGTATCAAAACAGTACTTGAGCGACGCCACTGAACTCTGGTCATTCAAGCCACTAACACTTTGGTATAGCCCGTTAATACTTAGTCATACCCGGGCTTACCCTATGTAGCAGTGTCAGCGTTAAACCCCTCGAATAACATCTGCTCAAGATTAAGCGGCACTCGATTGTTCTTCAGGAGCTAAACAATGAAACAGCAAATCTTGATTATTGGTGCAGGGTTCGGTGGGGTCTGGAGCGCGTTGAGCGCTGCCCGCCTGTTGGACAAGCACGATCGAAACGACGTCGAGATCACCGTGTTGGCTCCTCAGGCCGAGTTGCGCATCCGCCCGCGCTTCTACGAGCCTGACGTGCACACCATGACTGCACCGCTGCACGAACTGTTCGACGCCGTGGGAGTAAAATTCGTCAAGGGTTCGGCCGAGGTCATCGACGAGCACAACAAACAGGTCCGCTACACCAACGCCGCGGGCATCCAGGGCACGCTGACCTATGATCGCCTGGTGCTGGCCGCCGGCAGCAAGCTGATGCGTCCGCCGGTCGAAGGCATGCTGGAGCACGCCTTCGATGTCGACGAGATCGAATCCGCCACTCGCCTGGAAGCTCACATCAAGTCACTGAAGGACAAGCCGGTCAGCGCCGCCCGCAATACCGTGGTGGTGGCTGGCGGTGGTTTCACCGGGATTGAAACCGCGACCGAAATGCCGGCACGCCTGCGTGCCGTCCTCGGTGAAAACGTCGACATCCGGGTCATCGTGGTTGACCGTGCCCCGCAAGTCGCCGCTGCTCTGGGCGATGGGATCCGCCCCTCGATCGTCGAAGCCTCGCAGCACCTGGGCATCGAGTGGGTTCTCAACGCTACCGTTGCCGCGGTCGATGCCAATGGCGTCATCCTTGCCGATGGCCAGCGCATCGAATCCAACACCGTGATCTGGACCGTCGGTTTCCGTGCCAACTCGCTGACCGAACAAGTGCAAGGTACTCGCGATCATCAGGGCCGCCTGCATGTCGATCAGCACCTCAAGGTGCGAGGCCACGCCGATGTGTACGCCAGCGGCGACGTGGCCTACGCTGCCACCGATGACCAGGGTAACTTCGCGGCAATGTCCTGCCAGCATGCCATCGCCCTGGGGCGCTATGCCGGAAACAACGTCGCCGCGGAGCTGCTGGGTGTGGAGCCGATGGCCTACAGCCAACCCAAGTATGTCACCTGCCTGGACCTGGGCGCCTGGGGCGCGGTGTTCACTGAGGGCTGGGAGCGCGAGGTCAAGCTGGTCAAGCACGAAGCCAAGGAACTCAAGACCCAGATCAACACCCTGTGGATCTATCCGCCGGCGGCTGATCGTGCCGTGGCGCTGGCGGCGGCCGATCCGTTGATCCCGGTGGCCTGAAGACGATTAATACGGCCGTGCCCCCTGTCACTGCCAGTCGCAGGTAACCGACATGTATGGTTTTTTCGAGCATCCGTATCGGGTCTTGACGTTGTCCCACGTCATGTTGATCGGCGGGCTGATTGCACTGGTCGCCGGGGCCATCCTGGCCTATGGCCTGGATCAATATCTGTCGCTACCCAGCCTGGTGATGGCCCATGCCATGACGATACTCGGCCCGACCGCCATCAAGCTCGGTTATGTGATGCGCTTGCTGACGCTCAATCGCCTGCGCTGCCAGCCACTGAGCCAACCGCCTGGCCTCGCCGGGTGATGTGAAATTTCGCCTGAATCCCGGCCAGCCCACTCCTTGCTGGACCGGGACCTTTCCCAAGCGCCCGCCACTGGTTTTCTGGCGGGCGTTTTTTCTCCAGCCAGTAAACCCGTAAGAGCTAGCGGTGCGGCGATCCAACTTACCGGCGAACCCGGCGCCATGGTCTATCTGCTACCTCCCGCCACCTCAGGTTCACAACGCAGAACTTAATAGGGGCGTGTGCGCAAACTGTGCGTCGATGGCATCATCACCCGCTTTGAAGGTTTCGATGTCGACGGTGAACGGTTCACCCAGCTGTTCGGCATGCCCTGGCCGAAACCGCCACCGCCCTGATCGACTAAGGAAGCGCCCTGATGCGTATCAAATCACTGCTAGCGTGCGCCGGCATGCTCCCGAGCCAAATGGCCGTGGCTGGCACCCTGCCACAGGTGCAGGCTGCCGAGCGCCAGGCAACAGAGAGCCCCCGATGACGGCCATCGTTCGGCCACGGCCGATGCTGATTACCCTGGGTCTGTTATTGCTGCTGGTGTTCTGGCTGTCCCTGGCCCTGGGGCCGGTCAGCCTGCCGCTGGGCGATACATTGCTGGCCGGGTTGCGGCTGCTCGGATTGCCGGTGGAGGGAGACGACAGCCAACAGGCGCAGCTGATCCTCGGCCAGATTCGCCTGCCGCGCAGTTTGCTCGGCATCGCGGTGGGAGCGGTGCTCGCGTTGTCCGGCGTGGCCATGCAAGGGTTATTTCGCAATCCGCTGGCAGACCCGGGGCTGGTCGGAGTGTCCGGCGGCGCGGCGCTGGGCGCGGCTGTCGCCATCGTCGGTGGCAATCTGCTGGGCGGTTTGCCGCCGGCCATCGAGCCGTACCTGTTGTCGGTATGCGCATTCGCCGGTGGCCTGATCGTCACGGCGGTGGTGTATCGCTTTGGCCGCAGCGACGGCCAGACCAACGTCGCCACCATGTTGTTGGCGGGCGTGGCGATGACCGCCATGGCCGGGGCCGGGGTCGGCCTGTTTACCTACCTGGCCGATGACGCCACGCTGCGCACCCTGACCTTCTGGAACCTGGGCAGCCTCAACGGCGCCAGTTACCCGCGCCTGTGGCCGCTGCTGATCGTGGCAGTCGGCGTGGCGTTGTGGTTGCCGCGGCGCGCGGCAGCGCTCAACGCGCTGCTGTTGGGGGAGTCCGAAGCCCGCCACCTGGGCTTCAATGTCGAGCGGATCAAGCTTGAGCTGGTGCTGTGCACCGCGCTGGGTGTGGGGGCCGCAGTGGCGGCGGCCGGCCTGATCGGCTTTATCGGCCTGGTGGTACCGCACCTGATGCGACTGCTGGTCGGTCCCGATCATCGGGTGTTGCTGCCAGCTTCATTGCTGGCCGGCGCCAGCCTGTTGTTGCTGGCCGATCTGGTCGCGCGTTTGCTGCTGGCGCCGGCCGAGTTGCCGATCGGCATCGTCACCGCGCTTATCGGTGCGCCCTTCTTCCTTTATCTGCTGGTACGGGGGCGTTCCTGATGCTACGGGCCAACAATTTAATGGTGCGACGCGGCAATCGCACGGTACTGGCGGACATCGACATCGAGCTGCATCCGGGTCAAGTCCTCGGCGTGCTGGGCCCCAACGGCGCCGGTAAAAGCACGCTGCTGGCCGCCTTGTGCGATGAGCTGCCGGCCAACGCAGGCACGGTCAGCCTAGACGAACGTGCACTCGCCGACTGGCCGGGCCAGGAGCGAGCCAGACGCCTGGCGGTCTTGCCCCAGAGTTCGAGCCTGAACTTTGCCTTCTCAGTCAATGAAGTGGTGGGCATGGGTCGCCTGCCCCATGCCAGCGGGCGCGTGCGCGATGCGCAAATTGTCGCCCAGGCCCTGAGTGCCGCCGACGCCCTGCACCTGGCGGGACGCAGTTATCTGGCCCTGTCCGGTGGCGAACGCCAGCGTGTGCACCTGGCGCGCGTGCTCGCACAATTGTGGCCGGGTGCCGAGGGTCAGACCCTGCTGCTCGATGAGCCGACCTCAATGCTCGATCCGCTGCACCAGCACACCATCCTGCAAGCGGTGCGCGATTTCGCCGGGCGCGGTGCGGCGGTACTGGTGATCCTGCACGACCTGAACCTGGCTGCCCGTTATTGCGATCAATTGTTGCTGTTGCAGGAGGGTCGCCCGCACGCCTATGGTCCACCGGATGAAGTCCTGAACGCCCAGGCGCTGGAAGCAGTGTACGGGCTGCAAGTGCTGATTCAGCGGCATCCGGAACGCGGTCATCCGTTGATTATCGCGCGCTGATCCCCGCCGTTCTAAAAGGAAAACCGATGCGCATTGTGCTGTTATTCCTGGTCAGCCTGCTGGCTGCCTGCCAAACCCATTACGTCGCAGCGCCGCCACCAGCGATCGCCCCGCAAGGGCGAGATCACGCCGATCTCGGGTTGATCCGCGAACTCGCCAGCGGACGCGCCCTCACCCCGCAGGAGCTGGTCGAGCGCCTGGCGGTTGCGCCACGGGTGCTGGTCGGCGAGCAACACGACAACCCCGATCACCATGCCTTGCAACTGTGGTTGCTGCGCCAACTGGCGGCGCAGCGCCCGCAAGGCAGCCTGTTGATGGAAATGCTCAACCCCGACCAACAGGCAAAAGTCGATGCGGCCCAGGCCGCGACCCGTGCCGGCCAACCACCAGCCGACGCTTACCAGGCGCTGTCCTGGCAGGCCAACTGGGATTGGGGCGTCTACGGCCCACTGGTGACCTACGCCCTGCGCCAACCCTACCCCCTGCTGTCGGCCAACCTTGACCGGGCGCAGATCATGCAGATCTACAAACAGCGCCCGACGCTCAGCGGTGAAGCGTCCACTACCCAAAGGGTACAAGCGACATTGCTGGACGATATCCGCGAGTCCCATTGCGGCTTGCTGCCCGAAGCGCAAATGCCGGCGATGCTCGCTGTGCAGCAACAGCGTGACCGGCGCATGGCCGAACGCCTGCTGGCGGCACCGACGCCTGCGCTATTGCTGGCCGGGGCGTTCCATGTGCGCAAGGATCTGGGGGTGCCGTTGCACCTGCAGGACCTCGGCGCTGGCGAAGGTAACGCAGTGCTGGTGCTGGCTGAAGTGGGCAAGACCGTGAGCGCCGACAGCGCGGATTATGTGTGGTATACGGCAGCGCAGCCGGAGCAGGACCATTGCGCTGAACTGCGTCGCTAAAAATGCACCCCTGTAGGAGCTGCCGCAGGCTGCGATCTTTTGATTTTTCCAGGGCCAAAGCAAGATCAAAAGATCGCAGCCTGCGGCAGCTCCTACAGGTCGAGGTACATCTGCCAGTTTTCAGGGTGCCGGGAAGGTCTGGATGTAAGCCAGCAAATCATCGATCTTCTCTCGATCGCTGATCCCCCAGAAAATCATCCGTGTGCCCGACACCACGGCTTTCGGGTCCTCGATGTACGCCGCCAGTTTTTCCCGCGTCCAGACAATGCCCGACGATTTCATCGCATCGGAGTACTGATAGTCCGTGGTGCTGCCGGCAACCCGTCCGACAACACCGTTGAGTTGCGGACCAAAAAACGCCCGCGCCGACTCGCCGATCTGATGGCAGCCACCACACACCCGCTTGAACAGTTTACCGCCCGCCTCGGCATCGCCCTGCGCGTTCGCTTGCGTGGCGAACAGGCCTGTACCGAGGGTCAGGACGAGGGTCATCACGGCCGCTTTGTTCATTTCCAGCTCCCGCCTGCAGCGAAAAAAAAATGGCCGCCATTTGAGCATGACCAGGGCCCATGGCCGAAGCTTTTCGCATGTACAAGGCCCAAGCGTGCCGTCCATCCCGCCAAGCCTCGCTGCGCTTTTGCCCGCCTAGACTAGCTACTCACAACGTGAGTGGCATGTACAGCCGCCACCCCCACACCAACTTACGGAGACTCAATCATGAAAATTGTTGTCATCGGCGGTACCGGCTTGATTGGAACACAACTGTGCAAACTCCTGCGCGAAGGCGGACATGATGTGGTGCCCGCCACGCCGAGTACCGGCGTCAACGCAGTCACCGGAGAAGGCTTGAAGGCCGCGCTGCAAGGCGCCGACGTGGTGGTCGACGTCGCCAATTCACCTTCGTTCGAAGATGCCGCCGTGCTGGAATTCTTCGAAAAATCCGGGCGCAACCTTGCCGCCGCCGAGGAGGCCGCCGGGGTCAAGCATCACGTCGCGCTTTCGGTAGTGGGCACGGAGCGAATGCTCGAAAGCGGCTACTTTCGCGCCAAGATGGCCCAGGAGGAATTGATCAAGAACGCGGGAGTGCCCTACTCGATTCTGCGCGCTACGCAGTTCTTCGAGTTCATCGGCGCCATTGCACAATCAGGCGCACAAGGCGACACCATTCGCCTGACATCGGCCGCCCTGCAGCCGATCGCCTCGGCCGATGTCGCCGCGGCACTGGCCAAAATTGCCGTGGCGGCGCCCACCGGCAAAATCGAGGAAGTGGCTGGCCCTGACAAACAACCTCTGGTGTCGTTCGCAAAAACCTACCTGCAACACACCAAGGATCAGCGTGAAGTGATTACCGACGACAACGCCGGATATTACGGCGCGATCATCAACGACCAGTCACTGACCCCTGGCGCCAATCCCATCCTCGGCAAGATTCACTTCGATCAATGGCTCAAGAGCACCAGCGCCTGACAAGCCAGTCGGTCAGACACTGGCACCCGCCTACTATTCTCATCAGGAGCATCCCATGCGAACCCCCATGCTTCTCGCCCTGTTTACCCTGTCCTTCACCACTACCGCAACGGCACTGGCCGCCGAAGCGCCGCCTCCGGACGTCAAGGAAGTGTCGGTCACGGCGCTGCCCGATTACCCCGGCAAGGAAGTGCTGATGCTCACCGTCGAATACCCGCCGGGCGGTGCCGACCCGGTTCATCGACACGACGCCCACGGTTTCATCTATGTGCTCGAAGGCTCGATCGTCATGGGGGTCAAGGGTGGCAAGGAAGTCACGTTGATGCCCGGACAGAGCTTCCATGAAGGCCCCAACGATATTCACACGGTGGGCCGCAATGCCAGCAAGGACAAGCCGGCGAAGTTTGTCGTCTTTCTATTGAAGGACCAGGGTAAGCCGCCGGTGTTGCCTGCCGATTGATCATCGCCCGGCATACTCGCGTATGAGTGGCTAATACCTGGATGTTGATCTTGACAACCTATGCATGAGTGACGGGGTTTTTCAGGCAATTAAGATGCAGGCATCGAATGTCAGGGCTGCAATAGCCGGCATTCCTGCCTGCCCACTTGTTGCTTGAACAATCCCGTGACTCATTAGGTGAACATGATGAACACCCCCCGCCTTGCATCAGGACTTGCCCTCCTTTCAGCCCTCGCTTTACTCACCGCCAACGCACAGGCCGTCGAAGCGGGAGCCGGAACGTCCGGCGCCCACACGGCCGTGCATAACGCTGCCGAGGGGGGTGCAGACCGCACCAAGGAACCACAACTGGCTGCCGATGGTGCGCAGCGTCTCAAGCAGAATCAGGTCGCCGAAGGTGGGGCTGATCGTTTGAGAGAACGGCAACTGGCCGAGGGTGGCGCCGATCGCCTGCGCGAGCGGCAACTGGCATCGGACGGTTCCGATCGACTGAAGCAAAACAACGTTGCCGCAGGCGGATACAACTCGATGCGCGGGACAAGGGTGGCAGAAGGTGGCTCCGACCGCCTGCGGCACAATCATTACGCCGATGGCAGCAATGGCTACGATGCCAGCTCCGACGTCATGCCCTATTTCTGCATGGAATGCCGCTGATCTCCTGTAGGAGCGAGCATGTTCCGGGCGGCGTTCCGACGATGGTCGTGAACGATAACGCGTAGAACCAGATGCCCAGCGGCGCCCGTGGGTTTCTCGCGAGCATGCTCGCTCCTACAAGGGTAAATCTCATGCACAAAAAAATCCGGAGTCCTGTGAATGGGTCCGGATTTTTTGTTGCGCGTGTAGTTAGTCCTTGAAATCGGTGGACAGTGCCAGCTCGTTCCATTGCGCCAATTCCTGGGCGACAAAGCGGTTTTTCGCTTCGATGCGCGCGATGGTATCGCTGCCCAGTGCCAGCCGTTGTGGCGGCTTCGGTGCATTGACCAGGGCCAGCATGGCGTCGGCGAACTTCACCGGATCGCCCGGCTGGGCATGGTTGGCGGCTTCGGCATGCTTGCGCATGGCGCCGACGGTTTCATCGTAGTCCGACAGTTCCAGCGCGGTCTTCACCAGCGATTGCTCGTCGAGGAAGTCGGTGCGGAAGAAGCCCGGCTCGACCACCGTGGCATGTATCCCTAGCGGCGCCAGTTCCTGGTGTAGCGCTTCGGTAATACCTTCTACCGCAAACTTGGTGGAACCGTAGACACCCCAGCCCATGTAGGCGTGGTAGCCGCCGATGGAAGAAATGTTGATCACATGTCCGCTGCGCTGGCGACGCATGTGCGGCAGTACCGCCCGGGTCACGTTGAGCACGCCGAAGACGTTGGTGGCGAACAGACGCTCGGTCTCGCTGGCGCTGGTTTCTTCCACCGCGCCCAGCACGCCGAACCCGGCATTGTTGATCAGCACATCGATGCGGCCGAAACGCTTGATGCCTTCTGCGACGGCCTGATGCGCTTGCTCCTCGCGGGTCACGTCCAGGCGCACGGCCA
>LNAP01001121.1_pt1 | contig 28981 bp, 29 predicted proteins | sample 602601 | NCBI WGS metagenome assembly LNAP01 (sample SAMN02440304, study PRJNA202911) | soil metagenome | biome: Subtropical and temperate rainforests or woodlands; isolation source: soil samples (1 kg each in a 20% v/v slurry with milli Q water) were... ... | reverse complement strand
CGTCCGTGACGACTCGCGATCCGCCCCTCTCTTGGGCCGGGATGGATTGGCTTATGAGGTGTTTCTACCAGACAGCGGAAGCGGAATATTTTTCGCGAAGGGGCTGGACAGGAATTCTTGATTTGCCCGTCGGGCAATCGGCGAAGCGGCATGATCGCAACATCGCAAGGCCCGCGCGGAGAAGTCCGCTGCGGGCCAGATCGTGTCAGCTGCCTTTACTGGTAGGTCGGAGCCGCCTTTCGCGCCGCAGGCGTTCCGTTTTTCGAACGGGAGGCCTTCGGCCGATAGGCGTAGGCGTTCTCGTTGTCGGTCTTGTTGCCGTTCTTGGCATCCTTGAGATACGGATCGCGGAAACAATCGCCGCCGATACCGGACGCTGCGGCCTGGCATTGCGCCATGCTGTCAAAGCCGCAGCTCGTCATGTGTCCCGTAACGTCCGTGCGGCAAAATTCGGCGGCGCTTGCAGGCGCGGTCATTGCGCCAAAAGCGATCGCCGCCAGGAATACCGCAGGCACGGTCGCTCCTTTCAAAAGCTCTCTTGTCATGTTCGCTTGTTCTTTCTGGTTCCGGCACTGCCCCGCAGCCGCAGCGGGGATATCAGGGATCGATGCGCCGCAGTCATCAAACAAGCATCAATCAATTTTGAAGTGTGACAGCCGCATGAAGATTTGTGCTGGTTTGATTTCGCCATCAGGCGAGTACCGAAAGCGGAATATTCTCGGCGAGAGAGGTCGACAGGAATTTTGATCATCAGAGGCGCCGTTCGACAGGTCAACTGTTTCACCATGGACCGCGAAGGCCAACCTCATCGGCCGAAGCAAAAGCGCTATTTGTCCAGGCAACGCTCTCTTGCAACCACAGCAGCGGAAGCGAGCAGGCTCGCGGCCGGCCTCAAAAAATGACAATGCAGTGACAAACAGACTCATGATTGGCTGTCGGGCACTTTGAGCCCGATCAATGCGATGATGGCACGATGGGTTCTAATCAAAAAAATCTTTCATCAACCGAACCGGGGCCGATCATGACAATCGTGACCGAAGCTACACTCGGAAAAATCCGCGTCGCCGAAGACACGGGAAAGTCCGCTTCGGCATTCGATCAACTGGCCAGAGCCATCCGTTCAGTGCCGGATCGTGAGCTCGTCACAGAGAAGATAAGCGTTCGACATCTCAATTTTTACTACGAGGATGGCAATCACGCACTCGTAGACGTGTCGGTGCCAATCTATGCCAATCGGGTAACCGCGTTGATCGGCCCCTCCGGTTGCGGCAAGTCGACGCTGTTGCGCGTCTTCAATCGCATCTACAGCCTCTATCCTGGCCAGCATGTCGATGGTGAGGTCCTGCTCGATGGCGAGGACATTCTGTCCGACAAGCAGGACGCGGCCGTTCTGAGAACGCGAATTGGCATGGTCTTTCAGAAGCCAACACCGTTTCCGATGTCGATCTACGACAACATTGCCTTTGGCATCGGTCTCAACCGGCACCTCACCAAGCGGCAAATGGATGCAGAAGTCGAGAACGCATTGCGGCGGGTGGCGCTTTGGGACGAGGTAAAGGATGATCTCCTGAAGAGCGGATTGGAGCTGTCAGGCGGCCAGCAACAGCGCCTCAGTATTGCCCGCACCCTCGCAATTCAGCCGGAAGTGCTTCTCCTCGACGAGCCGTGCGCCTCGATCGATCCGGTCTCCTCGGCCAAGATCGAGCATACGATTGATGAACTCAAAAAGGACCACACCGTCATTATCGTAACCCATAACCTGCAGCAGGCAGCCCGAGTTTCGGACTACGCGGGCTTTATGTACCTGGGCGAGATGGCCGAGTTCGGCACGGTCCGCGAGATATTCGTGACGCCGCGCGATCTGCGAACCCAGCGGTTTGTTACCGGCCGATTTGGCTGAGGCCGAAGGCATAATCCGCCGCTGCCGAAGCGGCGGAGTATGCTGCGCTGTTCCGTCCCGGGAGCCAACGCCTGGGCAGGAAGTCACAGGAGCGCCGCGCGCTTCAGCGACGCTGACGATGCACAGCGCTGTTTCGTTCGAGGTAACCGTGGTGCCGCGCACTCGGCTGCGCGGCACCGCATGTTTCATCGGTAACGTCAGTCGGAACCGAGCGTCAGCGGCGTCATCTTGACGAGCCCGGCCTCGACATCGCTCACGCGCACCAGCGGGTAACCCACTGTGATGGATGTGCTCTGCCGCCAGGCGTCCACGATCTGGTCGCGCAGCTCCGACGCGCCGGCGGCGAGCTGTTTCGTCACGATGGCCAGCTCCGCGGGCTGCGCCGTCTTGTAGTTGTCGTCTCCCGAATCCTTGGCCGCCTGGTAGAGCGGGATGAGCTGGGTGAGACTTTCCGCGAGATACAGCGGGACACGCCGCTCCATGGTCGTGACGCCGCGGTCCGTATAGGGCCGCATCTGAAGCGCGACGAAGTGGAAGTCGACAAAGTCGTGAACGAACGCCCCCTCGAACGGCGCATGGATCGGCGACGTGGTATAGCCGTTCGGATTGGGATGGTTGCCCCAACCGTTATAGTGGATCGACACGTGCATCGGCTGGCTCGCGTCGGCCACGAAGTGGCTCCAGTAACCGAGGTCCCGGATGATGAGCTGTTGCCGCAATTGAAGCTGGAAGCGGAAATAGGCCCGGTCGGCATCGGTGGTCGCGGTCGACAGGCCGACGGTGAGCGCGCGCCAGATGCCGAAATCCTTGCGAAGCTGCTGGAAGCCGTCGAGCATCGCATACGGCAGGTAGCCGCCATACTGCGTTTGTCCGCCAGGATTGGTGGCGGTGCGCTGCGCGGTGTCGAACGCCTGCCGTGTCGCCGGCAGCGCGTTGAGCGGGATGACTCCGCCGATGACCATGCCGGCGTCGTCGACATCGAGGAAATGCCCGGCGTCGCGCTCGGAATCGTGCACGGTCGACGCCGTATTGATGCGGTCGCCGTTCACTCCGGTCACGATACCCGTCGTTTTGGATATGTCGGCCTCGGCGCCGAGTTCACCGATCTGCGCGATCGCCTGCGCGCTGCGCAGGAACGCCGGCAACTCGTCCGGCAATGCCTGCATCGCAAGCTGGCTGATGCCGACGTGCCCGGTATGACCCCAACTCCACGCCTGGTGGGGCAACAGAGTCATGACGGCGCCTGCGACCGTCGCCATCCAAGGCGCGGCCTTACGATTGAGATTTGACATTCGATTTCCTTTTGGGATTCAGGTGTTTTCGAAAAATGCTCTCGGGAAAAAGCCCTCTTGGGGAAGCGTCCTTGGAGAAGCATCCCTGAGGCGTTCTTGGGGATGTTCAGGCCTTGACGGCGCGACGACGCCTGAGCGCGATCGCGACGAGACCGACAGCGAACATCATCACGGTCTCGGGTTCCGGCACCGCTGCCACCGTCGCCTGCAGGTTGTCGATCTGGAAATCGATGGCGTTGGACTGGAACGTGATCGAGGTGAACGCGGGCCCTTCGTAGGACAGCACGCCTTCCGGATATCGGAATCCACTCGTCAGCGCGCCGTTGCCGGTTCCTGTGCCCATTGCATTGGTGAGAAATGTCAGCGTGCTGGCATTGGCCGGATCGTCGAGGGCGAAATCGAGCGAGAAGGCGCTGATCGGCGCGCTGAAGGTGATCGTGAGTGCGCTGCCGGAAGCACCGAAGGCGGAGCCGATCGTCAGGAAATCACCGCTCATCAGGCGATACTGGAAGCCGGTCGGGCTCTGGAAGTTGGACGAGATGCCAAAGGCGCCCGGATCCACGTCGGACGGCCCGGCAAAGGTGGCCGATACACCGGCGGACACCAACGTGAACGGCGTCTCCGTGAAGATCGGCTGGTTCTCGAAATCATACAGCGCGACGGCGGCATGCGTTGGGGACGACACAAGGGCCGAGCCAGCGATCAAGGCAGCAGTCATCGCCCAGACAAATCTGTTTCTGGTGTTCAAGTGAGTTCTCCTGGAAGGGACGCGTGCGTGGATGCAAATTGGCAAAGCGAACTTGGCGCAACCTTACGTGCAGCGGATGAAACGGTGATGACAGCGAGATCTTCGCGCGCAACGTCGACAAGAAAACACAACCGGCGACAATAGCAGTGACGCGACTTGCGAAAATCTCCTGCGATCAGCGCAGCAAGTTGATCGCGTCTGAATTTTTTATTCTGAAATGGACAATTATCGCGCCTGCGATCATTGCGATGTCGCCAGACATAATCGTGTCAGCGGCACAGGGCGCGCGGCAACTCCGCCACGCTGACAGCCATAGAGAATTGGCGGATTTGAACGCTCGCTATTTCAGAATCGAGCCAGCACGTAGCGCGGGATTGGAACCGAAGGCGTAATCCGCCACCGCAAAAAACGGTGGAATACGCCGCCGCGCTATCCGCCTACGAGCTGTGGCCTTCGGCGAGCCACAATTTAGAGGCGAACTGAATGTTCTCTGAACTTCGATTGCATTCCAGCCGACACAAGCGCGAAAAAAATTGGAGCACACAATGCGATTGACGACGGTGCTTTCTCTACTTCTGTCAGGGGCTTGGCTTTTTCTGTTGGGGACCTGGCTTGGTCCTGCAAACGCAGCGACGCTTGCGGGTGACGACATTACTGTGAAGCTGTCGACGAGTTCAGGCGGAACTGCCGGGACACAAACCGTTCTGGTCGGCCCCGGCGAAGACGCGAATTTTTATGGAAACCAGTTTCTGGATTTCAATGCCGGCCCCGACGGCGACATCTTCACCATCCGATCGACGAGCCCCTATGATGGAATAAGCTCTGGCGATCCCAATGACACCGTCACCTGGACATTGACGAGCTTGAACTTTGGCGTTCCCCTGACAGGCTTCACCATTCTCCAGGACATCGGCCCGGTCACCATCGACAGCCTGACGGCGACGTCGGTCACCTTCACCTACCACGAAGCCCATTTCCCTGCGGACATCTACTTCCAGGCGCAATTCGTCACGGGCGTGTCAGCCGTGCCCGAGCCCTCGACCTGGGCCATGATGGTGCTTGGCTTTGCGGGACTTGGCGTCATGGCTTATCGACGCCGGCCACAGGCAGGCTGACCGGCGGCGAGCTTTGAGTACCGGTGATCGCCAACGTCACGCCGTCTTGGTGATCATCGTCAGGACGCCATCGGCGATATTGATCGCAACGACTTGCGATGAGCTCAGGCCCTTCGCCTTGAGCGCCGATGCGGCCTCCGCTGTCGCGTCAATGGACTTCCGAAGCGCCTGCATATCTTCTTCGCTCGTCTGCGCGACGATCTCATCGACCTTGGCGCGCACCTCCGGCTGCAATTGCTTGATGTCGACGACCTGTATGGTCCGTATGACCGCGCTGGACTGCGCGGGCGGTTGCTGCGCCTGCGCTTGCGGAGATGCCCCTTGTGCTTGCACGAACGCCGGCGTCCCCAGGGATAGTGCCGCGATAATGACGGATGCTGTGAAGTTGCGCATGGTCATTCCTTTTCTGTTTGGGAGAGCAAGAAAACCTATCCGCGAACTTTGGTTAGCGTCTGATTCTGTTGTGGCCGTTAGGTGAAACCAATGTGGCTGCAATGCGGGCCGCCATCCCGCCAAAATCTCGAGCGCTAGCTCTCAGGCTCGTCACTGATTTTTTTGTTTAGCCTCAGGTTTAGCCCTCCCGACCGTACGAGCTACGCCCGGATCGTGGGCCTTTTCTGAATGGACGATTTAGAGCGATTGAGCGCACCCGGAGCAGCGATGCACTCTATGCAATGATGGCGTTCGGTTCGGCTTCTGACCCGGTGCGGGTTTGCGTCGTATGACACTATTGAAAGATACTCGCTCATTGAAAGGTGCCCGCCGCATTAGGGGAGAATACGGCGGGCCAGGAGGTGAAGTCTCGGGGAGAAACTCCGCAAGGCAAATGCGCCAAATGTAAAACCGTTCCTGTGTCGGTTATCGTACGTATTCGATGGTACCAAGGGTTATTTGAAACCAGATGCTTTCAGTCGAGTTATCTGATCCCAATATGGGAGGCCTTCATGGACGAAACGCGTTGCCCGAAATGCCATCGGCGATTGATGGCGATGACAGACAAAACAGGCCGGACGGAGCTACGCTGTCTGAAGTGTGACAAGGTCGATCCGATGAAAATCGACGCGGCGAAGTGGGCTGACAGTTTTCTGGCCCAACCCCCAACGGGGTAACCACCTCCCGTACGCGCTGGAATCACCCATCTCATGGGTTTCGCCCTTCGCACGTGGCGGTAGCGTGCTCATCTTCGGACCCAGCGTCTGCCTCGCGCGATGGGTTGTCCTACCCCTCAACCGTTCCGGATTTGATTCAGTTTCGTTCTCAAAGAACGAACAGGGGGCGGGATTTTCACCCAACGTCAAACGTAAATAATTGGAAAACAAACAAGGCCACGCGGGCGTTACGCCGCATGGCCTTGAGCGAGACTGTCCGCTGAAGCCCTCCAGGGATTCTGCCTCGGGCACATAGTGTCCGGCTTTTCTTTTCCCACAAGCCATCCACAGAGTTATCCGCAGCAAATCCACAGTTCCGGTTCCGCGGATTCACAATCAGTCGCTTGGGCTTGCTGCGCAGTAGTCCACAGGCGCGCCATGACGCGGTCGAGCCACACCATTGGCCGCCGAACAGGAGGCGTGACCATAAAGCACGCAAACCAGCCACAAGGCGGGTTCTCTTTTAAGCGCATTACCTGCATAGTGCTGCATGGCAAAAGCAAAAGTGACCTTCAAGATCATCCGAAACGCTGACGACGACTGGAAGATCGTAGCCGAGTATCCAGGCGCAGCTTCCCGTGAAATTACCGGCCTGACGAGCAAGACCGACGCCGACGACTGGATGAACGGAGACCGCCGAATCGCCTGGCTTCGCTCTCAGGGCTACGCCAAGTAGCCGGGTAGCTCCGCCTGCAGTCTCGCAGACCACCACATAGCGCGGATTGGTGCCGAAGCCGCAATCCGCCACCGCAAAAGGGCGGAATACGCTGCGCTGCAGCCCTGCGGACTATGAGCTTTTGCACGACCGGTGCGGGTCCCTCACTGCCCAGGCTTTCAATTCGGTGACGCTGAGGCCCATTTTCGCCAATGCGTCGGCTGAATGCCAACGTGCTTCTGATTTGAAGCATCAACCCATTCGGTGCCATCCCTGTGACAGGGGAACACGAGCGCATGAACGATACCGTCATAGTCCAGAACGCAGACTTCGAGATCTCCGTCCGGCGGCGCGATTGAAGCGGGCAACCATTCTGCGGGCGACGAATGCATGACGTACCCTCCGATGAAACGTGCCTTTCGATCTTGATCGTATCAGGCGTCTGTTTCGGCCGGACTTCACGGGCGAGGAAAAATTGTCGCGCTCGTCGGACCGCTTTCTCGCTGATCAGTCCTGCCGCTTGCGCATCGCGTATTTTTGCAACGCACAACGCCTACGCGCGACGAATATAGCGCGGATGGCGAATGGCAAATGTGAACAGGGTCGCATTGGCTGCTGAAACGCCGCCGATGCGAGAAGCCGCGACGGGGCGCGCAAACAGCCGCAGATAGCGGTCGACAAAAAAGCCCCGGACGATGCCGGGGCTTTTGGGCAACTGATCTAGCAGAGATCAATACTTCGCAACGACCGGGCCGCCCCAGCCAAATCGGTAGTTGATGCCGGCTTTGACAGTGTGAACGTCGGCGCCAAATCCGATGCCGCCGGGAACGAACGCCGTCAGATAGTTTTCGTTGGCGTAGCTGGCGTACATGTACTCGACCTTGCCCGACCAGTTCGGAGTGAAGCCGTACTCAAGACCGCCGCCGACCGTCCAACCGGAGTGCAGGCGGCTTTCCGAGAATAGCGGCACACCCAAAGCGCCAACCGACATTCTGTTGTCGGCCCAGGCGTAACCGCCCTTGACGTAAAACAGGGCCGCGTCGACCGCATACCCCAGTCTACCGGTGACACTTCCGAAGGCTCGGATCCGATCTTCGAACGTCACGCCCAAAAGGGTCTCGGTATAATTGATGTCCGACCAGGCGCCATCAGCTTCGATACCGAAAACCACCGGGCTGCCCGCGCCCTGCCAATTGTAGCCAATCGTGCCGCCGGCGAAGCCGCCCTTGATATCGTTCGTCCCCGTCGCGAAGCCGGCGATATCAACGCTCTGCGACCAACCGTAGCCGCCCATGGCTCCGATATAAAAGCCGGTCCAATTATAAGCCGGCGATACCGCGACAGGCGCCTTGTAGGCGGCCCGCGGCAGGTCGGCCGCGGCGGCTGCCGCCGTCGAGCCGATTAAAGCGATTGCCGCGAATACTTTTTTCATTACTCAATTCCCCATTTCCCAAGTTTCGAGACTTGCGAGCGTCACTGATCACACTTTTTGGTTGCACTCAACATTTCGGCAATGTTTTGCCGCAATCGCGTCAGATTTCAATCTGCTTTGTTGCTGGAAGGCCACAGAGCCGGCAGGGCACGTTTGATGCCGGCCACCGACATCCTCGCGCGAGGCACAGCGGGCGCCCCCCGGCGCCACTGTTTTCGGATGGCCAAATATTCGAGCATCCGCGTTACCGGCCGGTTACCGCGGTTTCTGCCGGATTGAAAATTTTACGGCTAAGTATTGGTCGGAGCGAGAGGATTTGAACCTCCGACCCCTAGTCTCCCAGACTAGTGCGCTAACCGGGCTGCGCCACGCTCCGATGCCGTTCCCTTAGCTTCGATCAGCCTTGCGCGCAAGGCGTGCGATGGCTTCGGACCGACACCCAGCCAGTTCCCCAAGCCAGGCCGGTCAGCCGTCCTTGAGCGCCTGATCCAGCAATTGCCGGCAGGCGATCAGGTCCTGCAACACGCTTTTGAGGGGGGCGAGATCGACCGGGGGACGCGCTAATTCGGCGACGCCCGCAATCGGACCGTCGTCAAATTCGGCATCGTCGTCATCCGAGGAAGCTGCTCGGGCACGGGCCCTGCCCCGCTCCGCGCCCTCATCATCATCGTCGTCGATATCGATGCCGTGCGCGGCATCGTCATCGGCTTCCGCGAGGCTGCGGCCGAGCACCTCTTCGACGGCGCCGAACGATGCCGGCGTCGTGCTGTCCTTCAGGCGCTGGACCGCGCCGATGCCATGTTCTTTCAGGATCCGCTGCACGCCGCGGATGGTGTAGCCCTCGCCGTACAGCAACCGACGGATGCCGCGGAGCAGATCGACATCATCGGGGCGATAATAGCGGCGGCCGCCGCTGCGCTTCATCGGCTTGATCTGGGCGAAGCGTGTCTCCCAAAACCGGAGCACATGCTGCGGGATGTCGAGATCGTCGGCGACCTCGCTGATGGTGCGGAACGCATCCGGCGCCTTGTCCAAATGCTGGCTCCTCTTGCCCCGTCTGGTTGTTGACCAACTACTTAGTTGCTCCGGCCTTGCTTACTCGACCTTGCTGGCGTCGCCATTGCCGGGGTTATGGCCGTTGATCCGTTGCTTCAGGATCGCCGACGGCTTGAACACCATCACGCGGCGCGGCGAGATCGGCACCTCGGTGCCGGTCTTCGGGTTGCGTCCGATACGCTGACCCTTCTTGCGCACCATGAAAGAGCCGAACGACGACAGTTTCACCGTCTCGCCTTTCTCCAGGCAATCGGTGATCTCCTTCAACACCAGTTCGACGAACGCGGATGATTCCGTGCGCGACAGTCCCACCTTCTGGTAGACCGCTTCGCACAGATCGACGCGTGTGACTGTTTTCCCGGTTCCGGTCATCGCCTGCCCCGCACTCTCGGCGAACAATTTACGCCCTGAAATTATGAGCTTAGCACGCGATGGTCAACAGCGCTCATCATGCACACGCATGAAAGACGCCACCGAATCCCGAAGACATTTTTACACTGCGGTTACCAGCGTAACAGTGCCGAGCCCCAGGTGAAGCCGCCGCCCATGGCTTCCAGCAACACCAGATCGCCCTTCTTCAGGCGGCCGTCCTTGACTGCAACCGACAGCGCCAGCGGGATCGACGCCGCCGAGGTGTTGCCGTGCCGGTCAACGGTGAGCACCACCTTCTGCGGCGCAATATGCAGCTTGTGCGCCGATGCATCGATGATTCGCTTGTTGGCCTGGTGCGGAACGAACCAGTCGATATCCTCGGCGGTGGTGCCGGTGGCCTCGAACGCATCGACGATCACGTCGGTGATCATGCCCACCGCATGCTTGAACACTTCGCGGCCCTCCATCCGGAGGTAGCCTACGGTTTGGGTCGAGGATGGACCGCCATCGACGTAGAGTTTCGATTTGTGCCGCCCGTCAGAGCGCAGATGCGTCGTCAAGATGCCACGGTCGGAACTGTTGCCCGGCTGCGGCTGGGCTTCGAGCACGACCGCGCCGGCGCCGTCGCCGAACAGCACGCAGGTGCCGCGGTCGTTCCAGTCGAGAATCCGCGAGAAGGTTTCCGAGCCGATCACGAGCGCCCGCTTGAACGCGCCGGTGCGCAGGAAATTGTCCGCCGTGGCCAGTGCGAAGATGAAGCCGGAGCACACCGCCTGCAGGTCGAAGGCCGCGCCATGGTTGATACCAAGCCCCTGCTGCACGGCGACGGCAGTGGCCGGAAAGGTGTTGTCCGGCGTCGATGTCGCCAGCACGATCAGGTCGATCGACTGCGCGTCAATGCCGCCATTGGCCAGCGCTGCGCGCGCGGCATTGATCGCCAGATGCGAGGTGAACTCGCCCTCGGCGGCGATATGACGCTGGCGGATGCCGGTGCGCTGCACGATCCACTCGTCGGACGTGTCGATTCGATCAGCCAGTTCGGCATTGGTCAGGATCTGCTCCGGCAGATAGGAACCGCAGCCGAGCACGACCGAACGTATTGCAGTCACGAGACAGCCTCCTGCGCGGTCTGCGCCTGGGCGAGCGCGCTGCCGTCGCGGTTGAGCATCTGATTGATCTTGGTGAGGAGATCGTAGCGGACCATCTCATAGCCAACATCCACCGCATAGGCAAAGCCTTCGGCGTCGGTTCCGCCATGGCTCTTGACCACGATGCCGTTGAGGCCGAGGAACACGCCGCCATTGGACTTGCTGGGATCGAGCTTGTCCTTCAGGGCCTTGAAGGCATTTCGGGCGAACAGGTAGCCGATCTTCGAGCGCCAGGTTCGCGACATCGCCGCACGGAGGAACTCGGCCATCTGCCGCGCCGTGCCCTCGGCGACCTTGATGGAGATGTTGCCGCTGAACCCCTCGGTGACGATCACGTCGGCGGCGCCCTTGCCGATGCCGTCGCCTTCGATGAAGCCGACATATTCAAGCTGCGGCAGATTCATCGCGCGCAGCAGCTCCGCCGCCTCGCGAATCTCCTCGTGGCCCTTCATCTCCTCGACGCCGATATTGAGCAGGCCCACCGTCGGCCGCTCGAGATCGAACAACACACTCGCCATGGCGGCGCCCATCACCGCCAGCGCCGTCAGATGACGCGCATCGCCGCCGATGGTGGCACCGACATCGAGTATCACCGAGTCGCCGCGCTGGGTCGGCCAGATCGCAGCAATGGCCGGACGCTCGATCCCCGGCAGCATGCGCAGGCAGAACCGCCCCATCGCCATCAGCGCGCCGGTGTTGCCGGCGGATACCGCGACATCGGCCTCGCCCTTCTTGACGGCGTCGATGGCAAGCCACATCGACGACGTCTTGCGGCCGCGGCGCAGCGCCTGGCTCGGCTTGTCGTGCATGCTGACGGCGACGTCGGTGTGGATGACGCGCGAGGCCTTCTGCATCGCCGGATGTTTTGCGAGTTGCGGCTCGATCAGTGCGCGGTCGCCGAACAGCAGGAATTCAGTCTCGGGATGCCGGGTCAGCGAAATCGCGGCGCCGGGAATGATCACCGATGCGCCGACATCGCCACCCATGGCGTCAAGCGCGATTCGAACCTTTTGAGGCATGAACGTCCCGGAAACCTGATCTCTTGCGGTCTTGATGCGCTCGGCCGCGAACTGGGAAATCGCCGCGGATGGCGGCGATCGGCGAAGCGCTAGCACTGCACCCCAGCCGGGCCGCGACAATAGCGTTTCCCCGTCCCGACACAACCTCTTGACCACTTGCTTTTGAATGCCGCGCGGCGGCACGACAGAATCGGACCACTCCGATAAGTGAAGGTAATTCAATATGTTATAGCATATTTTCAGCTCGGTCCAGCCTTCATATCCGGTTGGAATACGAACTCGGGGCCGTTATCGGGGGCGTTTCAGCGCTGCTTTGGTGTTTCGCGGCTAGGCCTTCCCGGGCTTCTTCGCGCCGGACGGTTTGGCATCGCCCTGCAGCGCCTTGAGCGCGGCGAACGGATGATCCTCGGGATCATCGGCTACAGCCGGCGGTTCGAACACCGCATCCGGTTTGCGCGGATAGGGATCGATCGCCAGGAACAAGGCATCGGTCGCGAGCCGGCCCAGATCGATCGCGCCGTTCTCGATCGGCTCGGGCGGATCGGGAATTTCACCGTCGCTTTCGGCGGCCTCATCGACGAGAGCGGCCAGTTGCGGAATCTGCTCTGGCGGCGCGAAGATCAGATCGATTGGCTCATCGATATCGCTCTCGATCGGATCGAGGGTCACGACACAGGTCTGTCCGATCCGCGCGCGTACACGGCCCACAACCTCAAAGCGGTCCCGGCTCATGGGCGTTACGTCGAACGACGCGCTGGCGGAGAGAATTTCGCGCAGGCCCGCAAGCGCAGCCATCGCCGCGCGCGCGGCCTGGTCGGCCTCGATATCGAGGTGCACGCCGGTGTCCGGTATCTGCGCCACCGTGACGGGAGCGCGCCAGGGATCTGCTCTGTCTTTCATGTCCGTCGCTTTGTTCATGGCTGTACGGTCGCCTCCAGCGGCGAAGGAAATTTCCACGCCCCGCTCTGCAGCGCAGCCTCGTCGATGGCCGCCAGGGCTGCGATGGCCGCCTCGGCATAGCGGGCCAGCCGGCGCGCATTGTCGATCTGCTCGCCGTTCAGGATATTCTTGCACAGCGATTGCGCCAGCGCCTCGGAGCCTGCGGTCAAAGCGAGATCATAGGCCGCGACCCGGCCGTAGAACGCCTCCCCGAACGCCTGCATGCGTTTGGGCACGGTGAGATCGCCAACGCCCATTTCGCGCAGATTGGCATCCATATCGTCGCAGAAGCGATCGAACAGCGCCTGGGCAAGCTCCTGGCCCCCCTCGATCGGCTTCAGCCGCCGCAGTGCCAGCCACAAATGCAGCACCAGCAGGTCAAAACGGCCGTTAACCGTGTCCGGCACCCCCAAGTCCCGGTAAAACAACGGTTCTCGCGCCTGCGTCACGATCATGCCATAGATGGCTTCAATGGTGCCGCGCGACGGTGTCCGGGGTTTTCTGATTTGATTGAACGGCCAAAGCATTGTGGGTTCCGCATGCGAGCCCCAACGGTTTCCGTAGTGGGCGCCCGCGCATGTTGCAATCCTGCGTGCTGCCCGGTACGTCAACGCCTCGCGCGATGCAAGGGGACGGGACCAGTTCCGGAATGACCGAGACGACCGAGATAGGCTCCCGCGTGCCCTGTTCGCGCGGCCTGATGGCGCGCTGGCGCGGCATGCGTGCATTGGCGGCAGCCGCGCTGGTGTGCGCGGCGCTCGGCGGCTGCGCCGGCGAGCAGTTTCAGAAGGGCTATATCCTGCCGCCCGGCGCGCTCGAGCAGATCCCGATCGGCGCGAGCCAGGACCAGGTGCTGATCGTGATGGGAACGCCATCCACGGTCGCCACCCTCGACGGCGAAGTCTTCTACTACATATCGCAGCGCTCGGAACGCAAGGTCGCGTTCATGAACCAGCAGGTGATCGACCAGCGCGTGATCGCGATCTATTTCGACAAGAACCGCCAGGTGCGGCGGCTCGCCAATTACGGGCTGCAGGACGGCAGGATCTTCGACTTCATCAGCCGCACCACGCCCACTTCCGGCCAGGAGCTCAGCTACCTGACGCCGTTGTTCAAGCTGCTCAGCTTCAACTAAACAAACCACGTATCGTGTCCCGGACGCGATGCGGTGTGCAGCACCGCTTCGCAGGGCCGGAATCTGCATCCGCACAATCATGGGCCCGGATGCTGCAGCATCCGAGAACGCATCAGCGATCGAAGCGGTATTATGGCGCAAACGCCACGGTTCAAGCGCAGCACATCATGGAAGGCTCCGAACGGCTACGAGCCGACATTGCTCGCGCCGTGCTGCCAACGAGGTCACGGACGCGGACGCCAAGGCCCTGCAGCTATTGGCGCAGGCCATACTTGCCAGCTTGCGGAATCATGCCGGGGAAGGTGTAGATTAAACCAATGAAGGGATACCCGCCGTCAGCAATTGAAAGAGATCGCCATCTGAGCGGTTTATAGGGAGAAAATCGGTGCGCGCCTTGAAGTGGGTTGCGGCGTGTTTGTCGTCAGCGCTGTACTCGCTTTGACGTGTTTCGCTTCCATCAGCTTCATGGTCGGAGCAAGTAAAGAGCAGGAAGGAATGTTCTTTCTTCTTGTCCTAATTGCCTTCGTAAATTACGTTCAGGCTCCATTGAGGAGTGCCACCGAAGCCTCCAGATCCTGCTTGCTGGTCGAGCGGCCGAAGAGATCGTCTTCCAGAGGGCCGGCAATGGCGCGGCGGGCGACCTGGCCGCGGCGACCCGCATCGCTGCCGCCATGGTCGGCTCCTACGGGTTGGCCGGACCCCACCCGCTCGTCTGTGTGGCTGACCATCTGGAAACCGAAAAGATCATCGCCCAACGCTACATGCGGCAAGCGGTTCAGCAGGAGCTGGCAGCCGCGCTCCAATCGGTAAAGGCCTTACTTCTCGAGCGCCGCGATGCGCTGACGGAGGTCGCAGCACGTCTACGCCAGAAGGGACGTATCGATGGTTACGACGTCCAGCAGATAATGGAGGTATCCGCAATTGCAGGAGTTGCCGAACTGGCTTGAAGCGGCCGATTAGCCTTCCAGATCTTCGCCAAGTCGCCGGCGACAGCTGGTCAAAGACCAAATCGCCCGGTTGGACGCTTTCCTCGATTACGTCCATCGAGACGGTGGTTGAGCCAATCGTCGCGGTCAATATTCTCTTGATAGCCACGTCCGTAGTATACCCCTCATAAGATTCTGATCAAACGGGGGATTCGGTGGCAGATCTGACGAAAAAGCGGGCCGAAGAGCTTGCTGAAATCATGAAATTCCCTCCACTGGAGGTAGATCCGATGCCGGGCACCCCGGGCATCCTACTCAGTGATCAAATCACTTATTTCGCACAAACCCACCATATGATCACTCCTTTCAAGAAGGAGCTCTTAAAGCCCGCTGGATATGAGCTCACGGTAGGCGATGAGTATTTCATGTCTGGCCAATACATGCCGCTGGAAGGCCACGTCACGATCCAACCGTTCGAGGTCGCGGTGATAAAGACCGGGGAACGCGTGCGGCTCCCAAGATTCATGATCGCAAGGTGGAACATCAGGGTGAAGCATGCTTATGCAGGATTGCTGTGGGTCGGCGGACCGCAGGTCGATCCCGGCTACGCAGGCTTCCTTTTCTGCCCAATCTACAACCTCTCGGACAAGCCGGTCACTTTATATAAGGGCCAAGAACTGGCGCTGATGGATTTTTCCCGGACAACCCAATTCGACCCCAACAAGCCGAAGGACGAGCTGGTTCGCTATCCGCTTCCGCCGAAGCGAGTGATCCTTGAAGAATTCGAAATCATCGACTTCCAGAGCGCCTTGTTCACTCAGGCTGGACGCAAGCTCGAAGAGTTCGAGGATGCGCTTAAGACTCTGGAGGGTCGGTTCATTCAATTCACTCAAATATCGTTCGGCGTGTTTGCGATGGCTCTCACGCTTCTGGCGATCTACTCCAAAGCAGGGGCCAACGCGCTTGACGAATATGCAAGCGTTCTGGGCCCTCTGACACTCTTCTTCGCTGTCATGGCGTTTCTCATGGCCTTTTTTGCATTCTTGCAATCCCGGCTGGCTCGAGTTCATCTGGATCGATATCCAAACGTGCTTGGCCAGACGGCCCGGGAAATCCGAAGATTCTTGAGAAACTACTGGTACCGAAATCTGGCGCTCTGCCTTGGGCTAGCTTTCGTTGGAGCAATCGCTGTGCAGTGGGTTGTCCCGCCGGCTTTCAAGGTCTTTGACGAGCGAATTGCCAGGGTTGCCGGAGTCGAGAAAAGCGCGACCGATGCTCTGACGATAGCAAAATCAATGGAGCAGCGCCTTTCCAACCTGGAAGCTGAGAACGCAGCTCTCAAGAAGCAACTAGCGGCGCCTCCCGCGAACAAGCCGTAACCCAATAGAAGGCAGCTTAGTATCTCAGATGCAGAATCGTTATGTCGGCGATGTCGGTGACTTCGCAAAGTTTGCTCTGCTGCGAGCTATCGCGCAGGAGACGAATTACCGAATGGCCGTCATTTGGTATCTGTTTTCGGACGAGGATCACAATTCAGACGGTCGGCACACCAGCTATTTGCGCGACGAGGCATTCGCTCGGCTCGACCCTGACCTGCACGCCGCGCTTTTTCGGATCGTCGCGAAGGACAAGCGAAGCGTCCGCGCGATAGCGGCTTCAGGCATCTTGCCGAAGCAGACTACGTTTTTCAGCAACGCAATTTCGGACAAGAGTGAGATCAGGCTTTCTCGTTCGGAGCGAGCACTGCATCGAGCTGCATGGCTCAAGAAGGCAATTAAATGCGCTGATGGACACGAGCTGGTGTTTGTCGATCCCGATAACGGCGTGGAGACAGCATCGGTGCAGCGGCACTCACCGAAGAGCGGCAAGTATGTTTTCTGGAATGAGCTCGCGGAGTTCTGGGCCAAGGGCCATTCGCTGGTTGTGTACCATCACCTCAACAGGACCGCGACGGTAGCGCGCCAAGCGGAGGTGCTCAGCGTCAAGTTTCGCGATCACTTTCCGGACGCACCCCTCGTGCAACACTTTCTGGCGCGCCGGGGTTCGTGCCGTCACTTCTGGATACTCGGACAGGATAAGCACGCATCAGCTTTATCCAAGGCCATCGAGAATATCTCTCAAACGGCCCTGAGCGAGTGCCTCGAACTCGGATGAGCGCCGCCATTCTGATCAAACTCAGATCGCGGCACTAACGATGCTGGTCCTAGGCCGATCCTGGCTATCTTTGCTTCGATTTGCACTTCGATATCGGAGACAAACGCACATGCCTGAGATGGCCGTTCGCCATTGGCAAGTGACGGATCCAGATAATCGACGTGATTAAGGACAACGGACGTCGGACGGTTTACGGCAATTGCTCGTCGTACGACGTCGACCTCGAAGTGTCCGACGCGTCGCTCTTTGCGCGTCGCTGTGGTCAACTCCTTATAGTTTTCTGGCAGTCCCGCTCCGACGGCAATATCCCGCCAGTTCGTCTCCTTCTCCAGGGGACCGGAATCACCGGCGACCCTGATAGGATGCGCACGCAGGACAAGCACAACTTCGTCAACATCTAGAGGGCTCAGTCCGGCTTCGGCAATGAAGGCCCCTGCGGTCGTATCTCGGCTGGTGGCCTTGGGATAGAACCCACCATGAAGCAACGAAAGTCCAAAGCCCTGCGAACCTTCGATCACGATCCGCTGCTTCCTCGTTAAAGCCTTGCGCATCAGATCAGTCGTGTCGACCAAGTAGGGGCTAAGTCTGTCGTCATCTTTTGCCAAGCGGACAGCCTGCGCACGACTGATGCGGCGCATTAGTGCAGCACCGGTCCCCGATCCAGTTGACCCAATCCGCTCCACTAACCCGTTTGAGTGCTCCGCGTCGCGATCCTCGGCTGTGATGAGACTTGCAAACGGGCTCACTTTGACACGGTCCGGCGTTAAGCCTAGCTCCGCGACCTCCCTTTCGAAAATATCGACATCGATCAGGGCACCCGGCGGAAGGACAGCGATAGAGTCCTTCGCGAAAATTGAAGCCGGAAGCTGCCGGAACGCTCTCGGCTGCCCACGCTCGTCAATGATCGTATGGCCAGAGTTTGTTCCGCCAACCCGGACAACACAAAAAGCACCCCTCTCGCGAGCGATTGCGAGCGCGACTTTCCCCTTGCCCTCTGAACCGTACTGGCCGCCTACGACTACGGAGACAGGCATTTGTCGCTCTTCGAATCCGAGACGATCTGTGTCAGCGACTGTTCCAAATCCGACAAACTTCCTTCATTCGTAACGTGTACTTGAGCCAACTTCGAGAGCGGTTCAATACCGGCTTCAACCGCTTGGCCGTCAGCCTCATCGAATGAAACGGCCGCAGATTCAGCGTATCGAACCCTTCGCACTTCGTCGGATGCAGAGATATGCATGTGAACGAAGCGCGTTCCAAACGTTTCCACGAAATAGGCCCGATCTTCCGGAAAGCGAAGACCGTCGATCACGATGTGGTTTTGAGCGCCCACTCGCTGCAGAACGCGCTCGCAGAGCCAGCGCTGGCCCCTTTCCCGATGAATTTGCGCACCCAGTTTCTGACGCGTGGCCCGATCTGGCGTATCGCCTGCGGCCCGTATCTCATCGTCAATCACGAGGCTGAAGCGGGTGTATGCAAACCCCTTCTCTTCAAGCATGCGAGCGGCGGTGGTTTTCCCTGAGCAGATGCGTCCGCTGATGCCGACCACCAGAGGGGCCTCTGCGCTGTCGGTCAGCTTGGGCACAATCAGAGCTCCCTCGGTCGGGCCGGTGAGCGGTTCATACTTTCCCGCCAGGAAGAAGGAGCCGACCAACGCCGCGGTTATAGCATCCAATTCGTCGTGGGTGACGTCCTCGGAGACGTACTGCCCCTCAATTCCAAAATCGGCCAAGCCACGTTTGAGGTACTCGATTCCAGCTCCCTTGCGCGGGATTGCCATAATGTCTTGTGCGGCGCCGGGGTAGCTTTCGATCACGGCGATGCCTTCTGACCGAATTCGATTGGCCAGTGACATCCCCCGCTGGGTAAGCGCTTGCATGCTTGGGAGGAGCGCCGGATACACATTCACGCCGCGGCGCTTCAGCTCTCTTTCGCACTTGCGCATGATCCCGAATTCCTGACGGCCGGGATCATCGTCTGTGACGACTGTCCGCCCGAACGGGAGGGAGAGCGGAGAATCGATGGAGACCAGATCTGGCTTGAGATCCAGTATCCGGTCGACCATTTCCTGGTCAGTCTGGACGGTAAGCGTCTCTGCGGCGTGGCCATCCAGGACGCACCATCCGGAGCCGCGCTTTTCAGAACCGGTCAAATCGATTCCGACAATGCGAGCGCTCTCGGCAGGCGTCTGCGAGAAGATCGACGAGAACGTGCGGAAGGCGACATTGGGCTGAAGCGGGCGGCTCGAGATCATCGGTGCCGGCTGACCGAAGATGCGTCTGGCGATTTCATTGAACGCCTGGGGCTGCAGCCAAAAGTCGCGCTGAAGATTGAGCCGCGTCATGACGATGTCGAGAATCGCTGCCATCCCAAGAACGTCGCTGCGGTTGTAGAGCACGAGTCGCTCGAGCGCCGCCAGATTTCCGCGTAGGTAGTCGTGCCAAAGAAGCACGGCCACGGCTCCGTCGACGTCCTCGAGATCGCTGCGGAAATCGATCTGGAGTTCCCTTTCGATACTCTTTTGCCCACCTGCCAATCCGACGCGCTTCGACAGATAGCGAAGATCCACGTGGATGCCAGGCAGCGTCAGCTCCCCAAATGTCTTCTGAAGGAACCGGAGATCGAAAAGGGTGCCGTTGAAGGTCACCAGAACAGTGGCAGAGGCGAGATCTTGGAGCAGCGGAGCCGGATCTTCGCCTTTGACCAGAACCTTATACTCGCCATCGATAGCCCAACCGATGATGGTAATCTCATCATAATACCAGCTGAGGCCGGTGGTCTCGACATCCAGGAACAGTACGCGGGCCTCATGTGACAGAATTGGCGACAGGTGCTCGTCTGGCAGAGGCCCCTTGCGGGCAGGTTCTTTCGCCCGCGACCGCGAGATCGGCTGGGTGGTGCCCTCCGCATCGAAAAGTGAAAACAATTGTCGCTCCGCCCTGACGCGCGCCGCAGCGCGACTCCGCCGAAGTTATCTCCAAACAGGACCTGCCGAAAGCCGCTTTCCCGGTCCTAGTCACCGGCGCAGCCTAGACTCCACAAGAAATTGGGTCTCTCGGCGATGTTCGCGCAACCCCTATCCTGTATTTGTGCGCGCCGCGAGCCTGTAGACCCTGCTTTTCGCAGCTTTTTGCCTCGGTCGAGACGCATTGGAACCAAAGGGCGCCGAGGGCGCGATGCCTTACGCGCACAGGACAACAACGGCTAAGCGACGCCGGGACGGCCATAGGCCAAGAAAACCGAGGATATTCAAGAGCATAGATCTTACACCGAGCTATCTGTACGAGATCCCGGGAAGGGGCTCCACAACAGGGCGGACGAACCGAATACGTGCCGTCAAACTACGTAGGCTTGGCAAGCAGCGTCACACTGATTTTGGTAATCAGCCCGCGAGCGCTGTACGAGCGTGTTCGGCGAAACCAGCGACTGCAATAATACCGGCCCGCCGGTAGAAAGGGACTGCCGATTGAGGCGACCTTGCGAGGGGCAATGCGTAGATATTTTCAATGGCTGCGCGGCATATTGTTGGCGATCTATCTCGGCGGCGCCTTCTTTGTGTTCATCGGGGTGCTTGGCGGACTCACGTTTGCGGGGCCTCCCTACATTGGAAGTTGGCGGTCCTTCGCCCACGCTGGCTTGGTGGCAGCCACTTGGCCCATTACCTTTCCGCTCCAGCTAAAGATGCCCTTCGGCCCTAGGCGGTGAGGCTTAACCCATCGCTAGCAAACGCCCTTGTTGAAATCGATGACCTCGCTCCAGTCCGGGCGTGGATCTACCCATCCCACGCTACCGCACCCCCGTGCACCTGAGGTGGGTAGTTGTCAGGCTTCCGCGCCATTCGCCCCCTCCAGGGGACCGTACTCTAGTGACCGATTCTGAATTTCTGGAATCCACCCAAGCCCCGAGGTCACTTTCGGACCCCGGTGGCGTTTGCTCTATAATACCGGATTGAAGCGCGTGCCTGCGCCAGACTAGCAGCTTGCCGGCCATCCTGGCTTTCCCTAGGCTCCCTGCAAAACAATAATCCAAGCAGGGAGTGACACGTGACAAGATTGCTTTCGCGCCGCCGCGTCCTATCCACCGCCGCAGCCTTATCCGCCACCGCCGCTTGGCCGCGGCTCGGCCGGGCCGGTGACTGGCGCCCCACCGAGACCGTCCGCCTCATCGTGCCGGCTGCGGCCGGCGGCAGCACCGATGTGATGGGCCGCATGCTGGCCGCGCATCTGCAGACGGCCTGGGGCCAATCCGCGATCGTGGAGAACCGTTCCGGCGCCGGCGGCACCATCGGCACATCGGAAGTCGTGCGCCAGAAGGGCGACGGGCATACCATCCTGGTCGGCAATCCCGGCCCCAATGCGATTGCGCTCAGCATCTTCCGTAACCTGAGCTACAAGGCCGACCAGTTGCAGCCGGTCAGCAATCTGATCCGAATCCCCAACATCATCTCCGCGCACCCCTCGGTGCCGGTCAAATCGATCGGCGAGATGATCGCCTATATCAAGGCCAATCCGGACAAGCTGACCTATGGCTCGTCCGGCATCGGACAGAGCCCTCACCTCACCATGGCCTGGCTGCTGCAGCTTACGGGCCTGAAGATGGTACATGCGCCGTTCCGCGGCGCCGGCCCGGCGCTGCAGGCGGCGCTCGCGGGCGATATCCAGATCCTATCCGACAACCTGTTTCCGTCGCTGCCGCAGGTGCTCGACGGCAAGCTCACCGGGCTTGCCGTGACCACGCCCGAGCGAAGTCCGTCAGCGCCGAACCTTGCGACCGTGCGCGAGAGCGCGCCGGAACTGGCAAAATTCGACGTCTCGTCCTGGTTCGGCATTTTCCTGCCCAAGAGCGCCCCCGCCCCCGTCGTCGATGCTCTCAACAAGGAAATAAAAGTGTTCCTCGAGCGCGAGGACACCAGGAAGAACATCGCCGCGATGGGCGCGCGGACCGACTGGGGAACGCCGCAGCAATTTTCCGACTTTGTGCAGGCGGAGACCGCGAAGTTCGCCGCCATCATCAAGCAGGAAGGCCTGCAGATGGATGTGAATTGAGCGTTGCCGCTCGCACTGTCACCTTTCCTCCTTCGAGCCGCGAAAGAGCGCGCACCTCGGGATGATCGATTGAGAAGGTAGAAATCCCGCAACGCGCGCTGCGCCGCTTGGACCTACTGCATCATGATGACTTGTTGATCTTCTTGACCTTGGCGTCGGTGGCTTCGATGGCCATTGCCAATTCCAGAATCGCCTTCGACAGCAGTTCGGCGGCCTCCTTCTGATCCTGCGACTTGGAGGCGCGGAGTGCATAGTTCCGGGCGGATGAGAGCGACATCTATTGATCTCCGTGTTGTCTGAGGCTGGTTCTTGTTTCGTTGCGATCAAGCAGGAAGGGCCTGCAGATGGATGTGAATTGAAGGGGCGGCGCATACCACCACCGTCATTGCGAGGAGCGCTTGCGACGAAGCAATCCATTCTTTCTTTCCGTGGTGAGATGGATTGCTTCGCTTCGCTCGCAATGACGTGGAGAGATATGTCGACTTAAAAAAGCAAAAACCCCGCGGTTTTCACCGCGAGGTTTTCGTTTCAATCGTCTCCCAACCGCTCAGTGCGCCAGAATCGCCAGCAGCAGCAGCGCCACGATGTTGGTGATCTTGATCATCGGGTTGACGGCAGGACCCGCGGTGTCCTTGTAGGGATCGCCGACGGTGTCGCCGGTCACCGCGGCCTTGTGGGCATCAGAACCCTTGCCGCCGTAATGACCGTCCTCGATGTACTTCTTGGCGTTGTCCCAGGCACCACCGCCCGAGGTCATCGAGATCGCAACAAACAATCCCGTCACGATGACGCCGAGCAGCATCGCACCGACGGCCGAGAACGCCGCTGATTTACCTGCCGCGCCGCCGCCCGCGATCCCGAAGATCACGAAGTAGACGAAGATCGGCGACAGCACCGGCAGCAGCGACGGGATGATCATCTCCTTGATCGCGGCCTTGGTCAGCAAGTCGACCGCCTTGCCGTAGTCCGGCTTGTCGGTGCCCTGCATGATGCCGGGCTTTTCGCGGAACTGACGCCGCACTTCCTCGACGATCGCACCGGCCGCGCGGCCGACCGCGGTCATGCCCATCGCGCCGAACAGATACGGCAGCAGGCCGCCGAACAGGAGGCCAACCACCACGTAAGGATTGTTCAGCGAGAAGTCCGGCAGCACGCCCTGGAAGTACGGGTACTTCGCGGCGTTGGCGATGAAGAATTTGAGGTCTTCATTGTAGGCCGCGAACAGCACCAGCGCGCCGAGACCGGCCGAGCCGATCGCATAGCCCTTGGTGACGGCCTTGGTGGTGTTGCCGACCGCGTCGAGCGCGTCGGTCGCCTTGCGGACTTCCTTCGGCAGGCCGGCCATTTCGGCAATGCCGCCGGCATTGTCGGTGACCGGGCCGAAGGCGTCGAGCGCCACGATCATGCCGGCGAGCGCCAGCATCGTGGTGGTCGCAATCGCAATGCCGAACAGGCCGGCAAGGCTGTAGGTGACGAGAATGCCGGCGATGATGACCAGCGCCGGGCCGGCGGTGGATTCCATCGAGATCGCCAGACCCTGGATCACGTTGGTGCCGTGGCCCGTCACCGACGAAGCCGCGATCGACTTCACCGGGCGATATTCGGTGCCGGTGTAGTATTCGGTGATCCAGATGATCAGGCCGGTGACGATGAGGCCGACGATGCCGCATTCGAACAGCGCCATGCCGGTATATTTCACACCCGCCAGTTCGCCGAAGCCGATCAGCCAGTAGATGACGCCGGCCACGCCTACCAGCGACAGCACGCCGGTGGCGATCAGGCCCTTGTACAGCGCGCCCATGATGGACTGGCTGGCGCCGAGCTTGACGAAGAAGGTACCGATGATCGAGGTGATGATGCAGACGCCGCCGATCGCCAGCGGCAGCGTCATCATGTTAACCAGCAGCGGCGAGGTCGCGAAGAAGATCGCGGCCAGCACCATGGTGGCGACCGCGGTCACCGCATAAGTCTCGAACAGGTCGGCCGCCATGCCAGCGCAATCGCCGACGTTATCGCCGACGTTATCGGCGATGGTGGCGGGGTTGCGCGGATCGTCCTCGGGAATGCCGGCCTCCACCTTGCCCACGAGATCGCCGCCGACGTCGGCGCCCTTGGTGAAGATGCCGCCGCCGAGACGCGCGAAGATCGAAATCAAGGACGCGCCGAAGCCGAGCGCCACCAGCGCATCGACCACGGTGCGGCTGTTGGCGGCCAGCCCCATGCCCTGGGTGAGAATGGCGAAGTAGATGGTGACGCCGAGCAGCGCGAGACCTGCGACCAGCATGCCGGTGATCGCACCGGCCTTGAAGGCAAGTTCAAGCCCTCCTGCGAGCGACACGGTCGCCGCCTGCGCGGTGCGCACATTGGCGCGGACCGATACGTTCATGCCGATGAAGCCGGCCGCACCCGACAGCACGGCGCCGATCAGGAAGCCCACTGCGACCAGCGCGCCGAGGAAGTAGGCCAGGAGCACGAAAATCACGACGCCGACCATGCCGATCGTCGTGTACTGGCGCCTGAGATAGGCCTGCGCGCCTTCGCGCACCGCCGCTGCGATTTCCTGCATCCGCGGATTGCCCGCATCCGCATTCAAAACCGAAGATGTCGCCCAGATCGCGTAAACGATGGAAAGCGCTCCGCAGAGCACAATCACCCATAATGCTGTCATTGAATTTGCCTCAGATCCCTTGGTCCACCCCACGCCTCGCCGCGAACGCTGCGGGCGCATAAAACGGAGGCCTGCCCTGCCAAGAGGATGGCCTCTCAAATCGGGCCGGACCATGCCAAAATCATATCCCGGGCGCAACGCTACGGAGGGCTAAAGCCGTCGATTTCGGCAGGTATTTAAGTGGAAAGCGGTGCTTTTCGCAGGAATTCTAGAAATGGCTGTAAGACCGGCGCTTCAACGCGATCTCCCTGCCCTGCGCGTCCAGTAACTGTGGGGCTGACGGCCCAGCGACGATCGTTCCGATCGAGGTCACGGCGACGCCGGCCCGCTGCGCGTCCTGCGCGAATCGCTCGAAACTGCCCTCCGGGATCGTGCATAAAATCTCGTAGTCGTCGCCGCCGGAAACAATCGTCTCAATGCCGACGACGCCACGCACGAGCAATGCTGCCGCGGCCGCGGACAATGGAATGCTTTGCCCGTCGATCGCGGCGGATACACCGGACGCCGCGCATAATTTTGCGAGGTCGCCGGCAAGGCCGTCGGACACGTCCATCGCCGCGCTGGCATGATCGAGAACCACCTTTGCCAGAGCATTGCGCGGCTGCGGCACGCGATAACGGCCGACCAGGGCCTCCCTTGCTGCGACGTCATCGGCGAGCGCAGTGGCAACCGGACCGCCCTTCAAGACATCGAGCCCAAGCGTGGCGTCGCCGATCGTCCCCGTCACCACCACGCGGTCGCCAGGCTTGGCGCCGCTGCGACGGACCATCTTGCCGACAGCCACACGCCCGAACGCCGTGATCGAGATCATCTGGGGGCCCGGCGTAGAGACTGTATCGCCGCCGAGCAGCGGACAACCGTAGTGTGCGGCATCTTCGCCCAGTCCGCACGCAAATGGCGTCAGCCATGCATCGTCAGGGGCGCGCAGCGCCAGCGTCAGCACGAAGCCCGCAGGGGTCGCGCCCTTGGCGGCGAGATCGGAGAGATTCACCCGCAGCGCCTTGCGCGCGATCGTGTCCGGCGGATCGTCTGCGAGGAAATGCACGCCTTCGACGATGGCGTCGGTCGTTACCACGATGTCGTCGCCGGGTGCTTTCAGCACCGCCGCGTCGTCGGTGAGCTTGAACGCGCCAGAAGCGGTCGCGAGCGGCTTGAAATAGCGCGCGATCAGCGAGTCTTCATCGGATGGATCGTTGTGCCGATCTGCCATCACGCGCGACCCGTCCTGGCGTCGTCGCCCGGATTGACCGGGCGATCCAGTATTCCGTGGCGCCGGTGCTTGGACACGAACGCCGCGGAATACTGGATCATCCGCTTTCGCGGATGACGACGCAATGGGTGGTGGACATGCTGCTCCAAAGGCAGGCTCCTCCGTCGCCGTCCGGCGCGGGTCATCCGATCTACCCCCGCACGAACTCGTCGGCGCGGAACTGGCGGGCGATCTGGTCGAGCACCGCGTTCACCATGCCGGTCTCTTCCTGTTCGACAAAGGCGTGCGCGACATCGACATATTCCGACACCACGACGCGGCCAGGCACATCCTTTCGATGCTCGAGTTCGTAGGAGCCGGCACGCAGCACTGCGCGCAGGATGGCGTCGATCCGTTTCAGCGGCCAGCCCTTTGACAGCGCATCGTCGATCAGCGGATCGAGTTTTGCCTGGTCGCGCACCACGCCGGCCACCACGTCTTTGAAAAATGCCGCTTCGGCCGGCAGATACTTGTCGCCTTCGACCTCGTTGCCAAGCCAGTGGCTCTCGAACTCGGCGAAGATGTCGTTGATCCCGGCGCCGGCGATGTCCATCTGGTAGAGCGCCTGCACCGCCGCGAGCCGTGCCGCGCCGCGCCGGTTGGCTTTTTTATCGGGGCCCTTCGCGGATTTGTTCTTGTTCTCTGCCATGGTCAGGCCTTTGCCAGCCGGCGTTTGATCCGCAGCATCGCCAGCGCGGCGCGTGCGGCGTCGCCGCCTTTGTTAAGTTCGCCGGCGCGCGCCCGCTCCCAGGCCTGGGCATCGGTGTTGACGGTGATGATGCCATTGCCGAGCGGGAATTTCCTGCTCACCGCGAGGTCCATCAGCGCGCGGGAGGATTCCATCGAGACGATCTCGAAATGAATGGTCTCGCCCCTGACAACGCATCCGAGGGCGATCGCGGCGTCATAGGGTTTTCCGCCGGCTGCGGCAGCGTCGAGCGCAATCGCGATTGCGGCCGGAATCTCCAGCGCACCGGGCACCGTGACGATTTCATGGGTGACGCCGGCAGCCTTCAACTCGGCGACCGCTCCTTCCAGCAGCGCATCCTGGATGTCGTCGTAGAACCGCGCCTCGACGATCAGCGCGCGCGCGCCGGAGATGTCGGTCTGGTCTTTCAATTGTGCGCGCCGCGCGTCTGCCATTGTTCAATCCATTCATTACGTTGACAGTTGCGGATAACGTTGGATGTCAACGTGCGTTTGCGCGTTTGTAAGCGCCACAACGTATTAAGCCAAGCACCAATGAGGAGCTTTGATGTTCCGTCATGGCCGGGCAAGCCCGGGCATGACGACTTGTTACTTCATCTCCGACAGCCGCGCGGCGTAACGGGCCATCAGATCGACCTCGAGATTGACTTCGCCGCCCGCGCGCCAGCCGCCGAGTGTGGTGACATTGAGCGTGTGCGGAATGATCAGCACCGAAAATACGACGTCCTGCACGGTATTCACCGTCAATGACACACCATCCAGCGTCACCGAGCCCTTGGCGGCGATGAAGCGCGCCAGTTCGCGCGTCGTGCGCAATTCAAACCGCGCCATGTCCGGAAGGTCGTCACGCTTGACGATGCTGGCGATCCCGTCGGCGTGGCCGGCGACGATATGGCCGCCGAGTTCGTCGCCGATCTTCAGCGCGCGCTCGAGGTTGAGTTTTGTTCCAACCATCCAGTGCCTTGCGGTGGTCATGCCGAGCGTCTCGGCGGCGGTATCGACGTCAAACCAGGTCTTGCCGCCGTCGATGCCCGACGCCACCACGGTCAGGCAGACGCCGTTGCAGGCGATCGAAGCGCCGTCCGCGATGCTGGCGCGGTCGTAGCGGCAGGCAATGCGCAGGCGATGCAACTGGCCCTGCGCGGTTGGCGTCAGGCTGACGATCTCGCCGATGTCGGTGACAATGCCGGTGAACATTACGCGCGCTCATAAATGGTGAGAGTATCCTTTTGCAGCGTTTCGCTAGCACGGACTTTGAACGCGGGCGACTCGGTCAGGACCGATAGCGGCAATGCATCCAGCGCGGCGACGCCGCCGGCGCCGATGGCATCTGCCCCGCGCAGCAACCAGACTTCGTCGACGAGATCCGCGGCGACAAAGGAGGACGCGACGCGGGCGCCGCCCTCTACCAGCAGCCGCGTGATGCCTTTTTCCGAAAGCGTATGCAGCACGGCCGGGAGATCGAGCCCCGGCGGTGGCGCGGTCGTGGTGGCAACACGGATCACCTGCGCGCCGGCGGCGCCGAGCTTCATGGCGGCGGGCGCTTCGGCGAGGCCGGATGTCATTACCCATAGCGGCGTCTCGCGCGCGGAGTGCACGAGGCGGCTGGTGCCGGGAATGCGCAAGGCGCGATCCAGCACCACCCGCACCGGGGAGCGGGGCTCCATGCCCGGCAGGCGGCAGGTCAGCAGCGGATCGTCCGCCAGAACGGTGCCGATTCCGACCAGGACCGCGTCGCATTGCGCGCGCAACAGATGGACGCGGGCCTTTGCGGCATCGCCCGTGATGGTGACGGGCCTGCGGCCGGCGGCGCCGATCTTGCCGTCCGAGGAAACCGCGAGCTTGAGGATCACATGCGGACGCTTGTCGCGGACGCGCCGGAAGTGCCCGGCGTGATCATGCGCCGCCTCGGCCGCGCCGAGCCCGATATCGACCTTGATGCCGGCCGCGCGCAGCCTGGCATGGCCCTGCCCGGCCACCTCGCGATTGGGGTCTTCGATCGCCGATACCACGCGCGCGATGCCGGCGGCGATGATCGCGTCGGCGCAGGGCGGCGACTTTCCGAAATGCGAGCACGGCTCCAGCGTCACGTAGAGCGTACTGCCCGGCAGGCGGTAGTTGCTGGCGGCCTGGGCGGCGGCGCGGATCGCGACCATCTCGGCGTGGGCGCTGGGGTCGTTGCCGCTGATTGGGCAATTGAAACCGCGCCCGATGATTTCACCGTCCTGCACCAGCACCGCGCCCACCGGCACTTCACCCAGCGCCGCGCCTT
>LNAP01001425.1_pt1 | contig 28982 bp, 27 predicted proteins | sample 602601 | NCBI WGS metagenome assembly LNAP01 (sample SAMN02440304, study PRJNA202911) | soil metagenome | biome: Subtropical and temperate rainforests or woodlands; isolation source: soil samples (1 kg each in a 20% v/v slurry with milli Q water) were... ... | reverse complement strand
CGAGCAGACCGCCGCGACCGGCGTGCTGGCCCAGGCCGCCGCTGCCGAGCAGCGCGCCAAGGATCTGAAGGCCAAGGGCTGGACCACCGATGCCCAGCTGGATTCGAGTCGCGCCGCGGCCGACGAGGCCCGGGCGCGTCTGAACCGGGCCGAGCGCTCGGTCGAGCTGACCAAGAATTCCCTTTCCTACGCGACGCTCAACGCCGACGCCCATGGCGTCGTCACCGCAACGCTGATCGAGCCCGGCCAGGTGGTTGCCGCAGGCCAGACCTCGATTCGCGTCGCCCGCTTTGCCGAGAAGGAAGCGGTCGTCGCGATCCCTGAGACGCTGGTCGGACGTGCCAAGTCGGGCGCCGCCAGCGTCACTCTTTGGTCGGAGCCGGGCAAGAAGTACGCGGCCAAGCTGCGCGAGATCGCGCCCACGGCGGATTCCGCCACGCGCACCTATCTCGCGAAATTTTCGCTGCCCGAGGCCGACGACAAGGTGTCGCTCGGCATGACCGCGACGCTGACGCTGTCGGATGCTGCGACCGAACGCGTTGCGCGGTTGCCGCTGTCGGCGTTGTTCAACGAAGGCGGCAAGCCTTCCTTCTACGTCGTCGACGACAACGGCGCCGTCACGCTGAAGCCGGTCGTGGTGAAGTCCTACGAGAGCAACGACGTCATCATCACCAGTGGTGTGGACGAGGGCGCCAAGATCGTGGCCCTCGGCGTACAGAAGCTCGATCCGGGCCAGAAGGTGCGGATCGTGTCGTCGTTGTCTTTCTAGCGAGCATGATCCGGAAAAGTGTGTAGCGGTTTTCCGATCAAGATCATGCTCAAAAAAGTTACGAGTTTCGTCGTGTGAGGTGAGTTTCGGCCCGAGCGCAAATGCGAAGGCTGAAGCGGCGAAGCGATCCAGAACCTGCCCAGCCCCCTGGATTGCTTCGCTGCCTCGCGACGACGGCTGAACAGACTGGCTGTCGTTTTTTGCAACTGGATCGTCTTTCGGAGAGAGCGATGAAGCGCTTCAACCTTTCGGCCTGGGCCGTCAGCCATCAAACGCTGGTTCTCTTCCTGATGCTGGTGCTCGGCGTCGCCGGCTTCTTCTCCTATCAGAAGCTCGGACGTGCCGAGGATCCGTTCTTCACCGTGAAGGTGGTCAACGTCTCCGTGATCTGGCCGGGCGCGACCGCGCAGGAGATGCAAACGCAGGTCGCCGATCCCATCGAGAAGAAGATCCAGGAGCTGCCCTATTTCGAGAAGGTGCAGACCTATTCCAAGCCCGCTTTCACCGCGCTCCAGGTCACCTTCCGCGATTCCACGCCGCCGAAGGACGTGCCGTATCTGTTTTATCTGCTGCGCAAGAAGCTCGCCGACGTGCAGGGCCAGCTGCCCTCGGGCATCCTCGGTCCGGTCGTCAACGACGAGTTCTCCGACGTCGATTCCATTCTCTACATGATGACCGGTGACGGCGCGGATTACGCCCAGCTCAAGAAGGTCTCGGAAGGATTCCGCCAGCGCCTGCTGAAGGTGCCGGGCGTGACCAAGGTCGACGTCTACGGCAATCAGGACGAGCGCATCTTCGTCGAGTTCAGCCACGCCAAGCTCGCCACCCTCGGCATCACGCCGCAGGCGCTGTTCGATTCGCTCGCCAAGCAGAACAACGTGACGCCTGCCGGCACGGTCGAGACCTCGTCGCAGCGCGTGCCGCTGCGCGTCACCGGCGCGCTCGACGGCGCCAAGGCTGTCGCCGAAACGCCGGTCGAAAGCAACGGCCGCGTGTTCCGCTTAGGCGATATCGCCACTGTCACCCACGGCTATGTCGACCCGCCGAGCTTCATCGTGCGCCAGGAAGGCAAGGCCGCGATCGGCATCGGCGTCGTCACCGCCAAGGGCGCCAACATCCTCGAGCTCGGCAAGGAGGTCGAGAAGGCCACCGCCGAGTTCATGAAGGCCGTGCCGCAGGGCGTCGACGTCAAGCTGATCGCCGACCAGCCCAAGGTGGTCGAGCACGCCGTCGGCGAGTTCGTGCACTCCTTCATGGAAGCGCTCGTCATCGTGCTGTTCGTCTCGTTCCTGGCACTGGGCTGGCGTACCGGCATCGTGGTTGCGCTGTCGGTGCCGCTGGTGCTCGGCATCGTCTTCATCGTCATGAACACGATGTCGCTCGACCTGCACCGCATCACGCTCGGCGCGCTGATCATCGCGCTTGGCCTTCTGGTGGATGATGCCATCATCGCGGTCGAGATGATGGTGGTGAAGATGGAGCAGGGCTGGGACCGCTTCCGGGCTGCGTCATTTGCCTGGGAATCGACCGCGTTTCCGATGCTGACGGGAACGCTGGTCACGGCCGCCGGCTTCCTCCCCATCGGCTTTGCTAATTCCGCGGTCGGCGAATATGCCGGCAGCATCTTCTGGATCGTGGCGATCGCGCTGGTCGCCTCCTGGTTCGTTGCGGTGATCTTCACGCCCTATATCGGCGTCATGCTGCTGCCCAACATCAAGGTGCACCACAATCACGATCCGCACGCGGTCTACGAGACCCGGATGTATCGCGGCCTGCGCGCCATCGTGCAGTGGTGCGTCAACCACCGCATCACCGTGGTGGCCGCGACCGTCGGCGTGTTCATCGCCTCGATCGTCGGCTTCGGCCATGTCCAGCAGCAGTTCTTCCCGCTGTCGGAGCGGCCCGAGCTGTTCCTCCAGCTGCGCCTGCCGGAGGGCACCGCCTTCAACGTCACCGAGAAGTCGGTGAGGCAGGCCGAGACGCTGCTGAAGGACGACAAGGACATCGAGACCTATACGTCCTATGTCGGCCAGGGCTCGCCGCGCTTCTGGCTCGGCCTCAACCCGCAACTTCCGAACGAGGCTTTTGCCGAGATCGTCGTCGTCGCCAAGGGCGTCGAAGCGCGCGAGCGGGTCAAGGCCAAGATCGAGAACGCGGTCGCCGACGGCATGCTGACGGAGGCGCGCGTGCGCGTCGACCGCTTCAATTTCGGTCCGCCGGTCGGCTTCCCCGTCCAGTTCCGCGTGATCGGACCTGATGCCAACAAGGTGCGCGAGATCGCCTATCAGGTTCGCGACGTCATGCGGCAGAACAAGAACGTCAAGGACGTCCAGCTCGACTGGAACGAGCAGTCGCCCTACCTCAAGCTGGTCGTCGACCAGGACCGCGCCCGCGCCATGGGCCTGACCCCGCAGGACGTGTCGCAGGCACTCGCGATGCTGATCTCGGGTGCGCAGGTCACGACCATCCGCGACGGTATCGAGAAGGTCGCCGTGGTCGCCCGCGCGATCCCGTCCGAGCGCCTCGACCTCGGCGGCGTCGGTGATCTCACCATCACCTCGCGCAACGGCGTTGCCGTGCCGCTGCAGCAGATCGCCAAGATCGAGTATGCCCACGAGGAGCCGATCATGTGGCGGCGCAACCGCGACATGGCGATCACCGTGCGCTCCGACGTCGTCGACGGCGTGCAGGCGCCCGACGTCACCAACCAGATCACGCCGAAGCTGAAGGCGATCAAGGATCACCTCGAGCCGGCCTACCGGATCGAGCCGGGTGGCGCGTCAAGGGCAACGCCTCGATCTTCGTCCTCTTCCCGCTGATGGTCATGGTGATGCTGACGCTGCTGATGATCCAGCTGCAGAGCTTCTCGCGCCTGATCCTAGTGTTCCTGACCGCGCCGCTCGGCATCGTCGGCGCCTCGTTCGGCCTCAACCTCGCCAACGCCCCGTTCGGCTTCGTGGCGCTGCTTGGCCTGATCGCGCTCGCCGGCATGATCATGCGCAACACGGTCATCCTGGTCGACCAGATCGAGACCGACGTCTCGCACGGCCTGACCCGCCGCGAGGCGATCGTGGAGGCAACCGTCCGCCGTGCCCGTCCAGTGGTGCTGACGGCGCTCGCCGCGATCCTCGCCATGATCCCGCTGTCGCGCTCGGCCTTCTGGGGTCCGATGGCGATCACCATCATGGGCGGTCTGTTCGTCGCGACCTTCCTGACCCTCCTGTACCTGCCGGGCCTCTATGCACTTTGGTTCAGGAAGAGCCTGGATGAGGCGGGGACTCCCGAACAGTCCGCTGCGTCGCAGCATGGCAGCGATGAGCATCCCGCAATTCCGCTTGCTGAAGCGGCTGAATAAATGAGAAGACTGCTGACGAACGAGTCCTGACTGATGGCCCTTATTTCGGAACATATCGAAGGCGACACCCGGGATCGTATTCTCGAGGTGGCCGAGCGGCTGTTCCGCCAGATCGGCTACCAGAAGACCACGGTCGGGGACATCGCCAAGGAGCTCAGGATGAGCCCCGCCAATGTCTATCGCTTCTTCGAATCGAAGAAGGCGATCCATCAGGCGGTGGCCCGTTCGCTGATGGGCGAGGTCGAGCTGGAGGCGCAGCGGATCGTGGCGCGGCCCGGTCCCGTGCTCCCGCGCTTCCGCGAACTGCTCACCACCATCCATCGTATGAACACCGAGCGCTATGTCGGCGACAACAAGCTGCATGAGATGGTCGAGATCGCGATGCAGGAGGACTGGGAGGTCTGCGTCGCCCATATGGAGCTGATCACCACGACGATCGCCCAGATGATCGCGCAAGGCGCGGCCTCCGGCGAGTTCGTCGCGCCGGACCTGCAACTGGCCTCGATGTGCGCCTGCACCGCGATGATGCGCTTCTTCCACCCCCAGATGATCGCCCAGTGCACCACCAAGCCCGGCCCGACCATCGACCAGATGATCGATTTCGTCATCGCGGGTCTGTCGCCGCGCCCCTGACGGGCGGGGAATTTCTCCTGTAAGCAGGTTCAATGCACCAGACCGACCGGCTGGTGGCAGACGAGGACGGGCAGGGGAAAGCCAGCGTGACCGACAAAGATCTGTACTTCTACGAGCCCTCCAAAGGCCACGGCCTCAAGCACGATCCCTTCAACGCCATCATCGCGCCGCGGCCGATCGGCTGGATCTCCTCACGCGACACCAAGGGCCACGTCAATCTAGCGCCCTACAGCTTCTTCAACGCCTTCTGCTACGTGCCTCCGATCATCGGCTTCTCCTCCACAAACTGGAAGGACACGGTCTCGAACATGGAGCAGACTAGGGAGTTCGTCTGGAATCTGACCACCATGGATCTCGCCAAGCAGATGAACGCGACCGCCGCGCATGTCGGACCCGAGGTCGACGAGTTCGAACTCGCGGGCCTCACCGCCGTACCCGGCAAGCTCGTCAACGTGCCGCGTGTCGGCGAGAGCCCGGTCGCCTTCGAGTGCAAGGTGTCCGATATCGTCCGCCTCAAGGGTGCGGACGGCAAGGAGGCCGATGCCTGGCTGACGCTCGGCGAGGTCGTCGCCGTCCACATCGACAAGGCCATGATCAAGGACGGCGTCTACCAGACCGCCGCCGCTCGCCCGATCGTGCGCGCGGGACGCCGCGGCGACTATTTCGAGATCAAGCCGGAAAACATGTTCGAGATGGTCCGGCCGGATTAAGGCCGGGCTACAGTCATTCCGGGGCGACGCGTCAGCGTCGAGCCCGGAATCCATTCATCGACCAACGCTGCCGCACGATGGATTCCGGGCTCGCGCCTGACGGCGCGCCCCGCAATGACGATGTAGAGGCATCCCACCCCTTTCCCTCCCCGGAACTGCCCCCACGCCCCGGCCGTTAGGTCCCCGGGGGCGGCCGCCCGGCCGCGTCAATTCGCTTCTTTTTGCCGGCGAAGTGTTCACTTACCCCCGTCACTTTCCGCTAAAATGCCCGACAACCGCGCCGTTGCATGAGGTCCGCCATGAGCTTCCGCCGCGACACCATCACAAAGCCGATCTTCTCCTGGGCCCGCGGCGTGCTGCCGGCGATGTCCGACACCGAGCGCGAGGCGCTGGAGGCCGGTGACGTCTGGTGGGACGCCGATCTGTTCACCGGCAATCCCGATTGGTCGAAACTGCTCAAAATCGCTCCGGCCAGATTGACCGACGAGGAGCAGGCCTTCCTCAACGGTCCCGTCAACGAACTCTGCGCCATGCTCGACGAGTGGAAGATCTTCTGGGAATGGCGCGACCTGCCCCAGGACGTCTGGGCTTTCATCAAGCGCGAGAAGTTCTTCGGCATGATCATCCCGAAGGAGTTCGGCGGCCTCGGCTTCTCGCCCTATGCTCATTCGGAAGTCGTGCGCAAGATCTCCACTCGCTCGATCGCGGCGGCCGTCACCGTGATGGTGCCGAACTCGCTTGGACCGGGCGAGCTTCTGATGCGCTTCGGCACCAAGGAGCAGCAGGAGCGCTGGTTGCCACGCCTCGCCGATGGCCGTGACATTCCCTGCTTCGGCCTCACCAGCCCCGAAGCCGGCTCCGATGCCGCCTCGATGGTCGACACCGGCATCATCTGCAAGGGCACTTTCGAAGGTCGCGAGGTCGTCGGCCTCCGGCTGAACTGGCACAAGCGCTATATCACCCTGGGCCCTGTCGCGACGCTGCTTGGGCTGGCGTTCAAGGCCTACGATCCCGATCATATCGTGGGAAGCCAGCAAGAGCTCGGGATCACCGTGGCGTTGATCCCGACTCATCTGCCCGGCGTCGAGATCGGCCAGCGCCATCTGCCGTCGATGCAGGTATTCCAGAACGGCCCAAACCGGGGCCGCGATGTCTTCATTCCGCTCGACTATGTCATCGGCGGCCAGGAGCGGCTGGGGCAGGGCTGGAAGATGCTGATGACGGCGCTCGCCGCCGGCCGCGGCATCTCGCTGCCGTCGCTGTCGGCGGCCGGTGCCGCCTACGCGGCGCGCACCACCGGCGCCTATGCCCGCATCCGCGAGCAGTTCGGCATCTCCATCTCCAAATTCGAAGGCGTCGAGGAGCCGCTGGCGCGCATCGTCGCCACCGCCTATCAGCTCGACGCGGCGCGGCGGCTCACCTGCGCGGCGCTGAACGCCGGCGTTCATCCCGCTGTCATCTCCGGCATCATGAAGCTGCATGCGACCGAGCGAATGCGCACCGCTGTCGACGACGCCATGGACATCCATGGTGGCAAGGCCGTGATCGACGGACCGCAAAACTATCTCGGCAATCTCCACCGCGCCGTTCCGGTCGGCATTACGGTGGAGGGCGCCAACATCCTGACCCGCAACCTCATCGTGTTCGGGCAGGGCGCGATCCGCGCGCATCCCTATCTGCTCGCCGAGATGACCGCGCTTGCCGACACCGACCGCGACCGCGGGCTCACCGCGTTCGACAAGGCGTTCTGGAAACATGTCGGCCATAGCTTCGAGACGCTCTTGCGCGCCTTCGGCCGGAGTTGGACCTTTGGCGCCTTCGCGCCGGCACCGAACGCAGGCGACGCCACGCCATTCTATCGCCAGCTCTCGCGCTATTCGGCGGCGTTCGCGCTCTGCGCCGACATGGCGCTGCTCACGCTCGGCGGTGCACTCAAGCGCAAAGAGATGCTGTCGGCGCGCTTTGGCGACATCCTGTCCGAGCTGTACCTGTTATCGGCGGCGCTGAAACGCTGGCAGGACGAGGGCCGGCAGAAGGAAGACTTCGCCGCGCTGGAATGGTGCATGGCGACCGGCTTCAAGACGATCGAAAACAGGCTTGCGGAAATCCTCGCCAATCTGCCCAACCGTTTCGTCGCCGGCTTCCTCAAGCTCGTGATCCAGCCGTTCGGTGCCCGCGTGCTTGGCCCGTCCGACCGTGTCGTGCACCAATGCGCTGGCATCGTGCTGGAGCCCTCGGCCGCGCGTAAGCGCCTCACGCCGGACCTCGCCCATGTCGATGACGACGGCGGCTTCGCCCGGCTGGAGCGCGCGTTCACGCTGGTCACGGGCACCGACGCCATCGCCAAGCGCATGCGCGCGGCGCACATCCGTGACTGGAAGGACGCCGTGGCCAAGGGCGTGATCACGCAGGCCGAAGGCGAGCAGCTTGCCGAGGCTCACGAAGCCGTCACAAAAGTGCTCGAGGTCGACGATTTCGCGCCGGAGGCGCTGTCGCCGATTTACAAGAAAACCGGAGATGTGCATCAGTTCTTCCAGGAACTCGGTGAACAGAGGGCGGCGAGCTGATGGCACGACCGGTTTTCATCGTCGACGGCAGCCGGACGCCGTTCTTGAAGGCGCGTTCGGGGCCCGGACCGTTCACGCCGGTGGATCTTGCCGTGCAGTGCGGACGGCCGCTGCTCGCGCGCCAGCCGTTTTCGCCGGATGATTTCGACCAGGTCATCCTCGGCTGCGTCAACGTGATCGCAGACGAGATGAATCCGGCCCGCGTCGCCGCGCTCCGGCTCGGTATGGGCGAGGACATGGTCGCCTTCACCGTGCAGATCAACTGTGGCTCCGGCATGCAATCGATCGATACCGCCTACCGCTACATTCGCGAGGGCCACGCCGACATGATCCTCGCCGGCGGTACCGAGGCGCTCAGTCACGCGCCATTGGTCTGGCCGAATTCCGGCGTGCGCTGGTTTGCCGGCCTTGCCACGGCCAAGGGCATCGCCGCGAAGGCCGCCGCCGCCTTCAGGCTGCGGCCGCGCGATCTCAAGCCCATCATTGGCCTGGAGCGCGGGCTGACCGACCCCATCACCGATCTGAACATGGGTCAGACCGCCGAAGTCGTCGGCCATCTCTTCGGCATTACGCGCGCACAGTCCGACGCTTACGCCGCCGAGAGCCATCGCCGGCTCGCACATGCGCAGACGGAAGGCTATCTCAAGGGGGAGGTCGAGACCGCGTTCTCCCGTAATGGAAAATTCTTCGACCACGACGACGGCGTACGTCCGGACTCGACGGCCGAGACGCTGGCAAAGCTGAAGCCGGTGTTCGAGCGGCCCTGGGGGCAGGTCACCGCCGGCAATTCCTCGCAGATCACCGACGGCGCCTCCTGGGTGATCCTCGCCTCCGACGCGGCGGTGGCAAAGCACAGGCTGACGCCGAAGGCCGCCATCGTCGACAGCAACTGGGCCGCGCTCGATCCCAGCATCATGGGACTCGGCCCGGTGATGTCGGCGACGCCGCTGCTTGCGCGCAACGGCCTCACGGTTCAGGATGTCGAGACTTGGGAGCTGAACGAGGCTTTTGCAACGCAGGTGCTCGGCTGTCTCGCCGCCTGGAACGACGATAAATTCTGCCGTGAGATCCTGGGCCTCGACGGCGCGGCCGGCGAGATCAATCGTGACAAGCTCAATGTCGACGGCGGCGCCATCTCGCTCGGCCATCCCGTCGGCACCTCCGGCAACCGTATCGTGCTGCACCTCGTCAACGCGATGAAGCGGCTCGGCACGCGGCGCGGTGTCGCCACCGAATGTATCGGCGGCGGGCTAGGCGGCGCCATGCTGATCGAGGCGGTGTGACCATGGATTCGAAGATCATGACCGCGCTCGGCGATCGCGTGCTGGAGCTGGGACCCAAGCTTGCGGCCGACGGCCCCTACAAGCATTTCAAGTTGACACGCGATGACGACGGCGTCGCCTGGCTGCTGTTCGACCGTGCCGACGCCAGCGCCAATACACTCTCCTCCGACGTGATGGAGGAATTCGACGCCGTGCTCGCGGCGATCGAGACCGAGCGCCCCGCCGGCCTCGTGATCCGTTCCGCAAAGCCGTCCGGCTTCATCGCCGGCGCGGACGTCAACGAATTCCGTGGCGCCAGCGATCCTGCGATGGTGGAGACACGCATCCGCGCCGCGCATGCCGTGGTCGATCATCTGGAAGCATTGAAGCTGCCGACGGTCGCCGTCATCCACGGATTCTGTCTCGGCGGCGGCCTCGAGGTCGCGCTCGCCTGCCAGTCGCGCATCGCCATCGACGGCGCGCGCTTCGGCTTCCCCGAGGTGATGCTCGGCCTGCATCCCGGTCTCGGCGGCACCGCGCGCTTCACCGCGCTGGTCAATCCGACCCAGTCGATGGCGCTGATGCTGACCGGCCGCACCATTGATGCGCGCCGCGCGAAATCGCTCGGCCTCGTCGACACCGTGACGCAGGAGCGCCATGTCCGGGGCGCGGTGAAAGACGCCCTGTTCGGCCGGCTGAAGCGGGCCAAGCCTGGCCTCCTCACGCGCGCAGCCAATCTCGGACCGGTCCGCGGGCTGCTGGCCAAGCGGATGCGCGCGGAGGCCGCAAAGGCTGCACCCCGCGAGCACTATCCCGCGCCTTACGCGCTGATCGATCTCTGGAAGAGCCATGGCGGCAGCAAGGCCGCGATGCTGAAGGCCGAGCAGGCTTCCTTCGCCAAATTGATGGTGACGCCGACCGCGCAGAATTTGATCCGCGTGTTCTTCCTGCGCGAGCAGATGAAGAAGACGACGGGCGGCGGGAATACGATCAAGCACGTCCACGTCATCGGCGCCGGCGCCATGGGCGGCGACATCGCCGCTTGGGTAGCCGGGCAGGGGATACGCGTCTCGCTCGCCGACATGAAGGCGGAGCCGATCGCCGGCGCGGTGAAGCGCGCTGCCGAGCTCTACGGCAAGATCATCCGCAAACCGACCGAGGTGCGTGACGCGCTCGATCGGCTGATCCCTGATATGGACGGAGAGGGCGTCCGCAACGCGGATCTCATCATCGAGGCGGTGCCGGAAAAGCTGGAGCTCAAGCAAAAAGTCTATGCCGGCCTCGAGCCAAAGATGAAGCCGAGCGCGATTCTCGCGACCAACACGTCAAGCATTCCGCTTCAGGATTTGCGCACGACGTTGGCGCGGCCCGAGCGGCTCGTCGGCCTTCACTTCTTCAATCCGGTGTCGCGGCTGCAATTGGTCGAAGTCGTCAGCCACGACGGCAACGATACGCAGGTACTGAAAGAGGCGCTCGCCTTCGTCGGCGCGATCGACCGTTTGCCGCTACCCGTGAAGAGCTCGCCCGGCTTCCTCGTCAACCGCGCGCTGACGCCGTACATGCTGGAAGCGATGGTGATGCTGGACGAGAAGACCGACCAGCGCCTGATCGACGCCGCCGCCGAGCAGTTCGGCATGCCGATGGGGCCGATCGAGCTGGCCGACCAGGTCGGGCTCGACATCTGCCTCGACGTCGGCGACATGCTGCGCACCAGGTTCGGCGATCTCTTGCCGCCGACGCCGGCCTGGCTGCGCGACAAGGTCGCCAAGGGCGAGCTCGGCCGCAAGACCGGCAAGGGCTTCTACACCTGGAAGGACGGCAGGGCGGAGAAGGCGCCGCTGCCCGAGACCGGCCCGCGCGTCACCGACCAGATGATCGACCGGCTGGTGCTGCCGATGTCCAATGTCTGCGTCGCGGCCCTTCGCGAAGGCATCGTCGACGATCCCGACGCCGTCGACGGCGCGATGATCTTCGGCACCGGGTATGCGCCTTTCCGCGGCGGGCCGTTGAATTATGCGCGCACGCGCGGGGTGGAGAATGTCGTATCCACCATGCGCGCGCTGGCCGAGCGATTCGGCGCGCGCTTTGCGCCCGATCCGGGCTGGGACAATTTCAATTGAGAACCATATGACCGACGAGTCCGACACCGAACCGAGCGGCGATCTCTGCATCCGCACGCTGGCGATGCCCGCCGACACCAACGCCAATGGCGATATCTTTGGCGGCTGGCTGCTCAGCCAGATGGACGTCGGCGGCGGTGTGTTCGCATCGAAGGTGGCGAGATCTCGCACCGTGACGGTGGCGATCGAGGCGATGAATTTTCGTAAAGCGGTCTATGTCGGCGATCTCGTTTCCGTCTACGCCAATCTCGTGCGCCTCGGTCGCACCTCGATGACCGTGCATCTCGAAGCCTGGGCGCTGCGGCGCAGGGAGCTTCAGCCGATCCTGGTGACCGACGGCAATTTCACCTATGTCTCGATCGACGACGAGGGACGTCCGCAGGCGATCAGTCGGGATGATCCGCCGATCGCGACGTAATCGCGCGCGTCGCTCTGTCCCATCTCACGAAGATGTGCAGGGCGGCCAAACGCGGCGCGACTGAGTCATTGCGTCGCGGCTTCGCCAACAAGCAGTCATAAAACGGATGAGGTCCCCAAGTACCTAATTGCTCGTCGATTCGGGGTGGAAACCGTCTGATTTGCCTGAGGAACTTTTGGGCAGAGATCCGGTTATTTGCCCGCATTGAGGAATCTACGGGCCATGCCGGACAGCTACATCATCGAAGTCAATTCACAGACCGCGGGTATCGTCGTTCGCGGCCAGGGCGGCTACTGCTTCTTCGCCTCGTCCCACCAGTTCAATCGTCTCGAAGGCCAGCTCTTCCGCAACGCCCGCGAAGCCGAGCGCGCCGCGCGCAAGCTGGTTAACGGTGATGTGAGGGAAGCGGCGTAATAGCCGATGTCATTCCGGGCCCGCGCCTTTCGGCGCGTCCCGGAGTGACGCCGCCCATCACAACTTCGTCGCAGCCCGCGACAACAGCTTCCAGTCGTCGCCCTGCTTCTGCCAGTTCATCAGGATGTGAAGGTTGGTCGGCACTTTTTTCCCATCGGCCGCCATCTCCTGTTCCGCGACCCAGTGGAAGCGCACGATCGCGGCGGGACCGATGACCTTGATGGTCGGCTCCTTGTATTCAATCGACAGGAACTTCGATTTGCCGTCGGTGGCATTGGTGATGAAAGTTGCCTTGTCCTCGACCTTGCCACTGGAATGGCTGTAGCTGAGATCGTCCCAGCACAGCGCGCCGAGCGCCTTGGGGTCTGCCGCGATCTGGGCGAGGCGGAAGGCCTCGACCTTCTTTGCAACGGCGTCCTCGTCGGCCGAGGCCGCCAGCACTGGTGTCGTGACAGCGAGCGCTGAGACGGCAAGCGCTGAGACGGCAAGAGTCGAGAGAGCCAGAGCGCGTCGATTGATCGTCATCGTTTCCTCCTTTTTTGATCTTGCATGGAGTGTTGCAGCCGTGCGCGGCTTTGTCGAGTGTCCGTGACGGTCATGTCGATGTGTCATTGCGCGATGGAGGCTGTATTGATACGTCTTTCGCATTGATGCGCCGCGCATTGGGGGAAGTACGGAAATGATCGGAGCTCTCGGCAAGCACATGAGCAAGGCATTGCTGTTCGACATCGACGGTACGCTCGCCAATACCGACCCGCTGCACCTGAAGGCCTTCAACCAGGTGCTTGGGCCGCGTGGCCATGTGTTCGATCACGCGCGCTTCTCCAGGGAGCTGCAAGGTTTTTCCAATGTATCGATCGGCGAGCGCTTCCTGTCCGATGAAGCGCTGGACAAGCGCGCCGAGATTCTCGGCGAGAAGGAGCATGTCTTCCGCACGCTCGTCGCCGGGCAGATCGAGCCGCTGCCTGGTCTGATGGCGCTGCTCGACAAGGCAGATGGCGCTGGCATTCCCATGGCCGCGGTGACCAACGCGCCGCGTCTCAATGCCGAGCTGCTGCTGTCCGGTCTCGGCATCACGCATCGCTTCAAGGCGATCGTGATCGGTGACGAACTGCCCCACGGCAAGCCGCATCCGCTGCCCTATCAGGAAGGATTGCGCTTCGTCGGCGCCAGCGCGGCGGCCTCGGTCGCGTTCGAGGATTCCCGCTCCGGCGTGCAATCTGCGTCGGCCGCCGGCATTCCGACCATCGGCATCCGCACCAGCCTCAGCCATGCTGACCTTGTTGGATCAGGCGCCGTCGCGTCCGCCAGCGCCTTCGACGACCCGGATCTGCTCGCGCGTCTCGCCGCCGCGATGGCGTGGTGAGAGGCTTCGGCCGTTAACCGTGATCGGCGTCCGCATTGACCGCAGCCGCGAACCGCCGCACCATGCGGCCTTCTGATTTGAGGCCATCGCCGTGACCGGATTGACCCATCGCCAAGCCGAAATCCTCAACATCGCGCGTGCTTCGGGCCGCGTCATGGTCGAGGAGCTGGCGCGCAAGTTCGAGGTCTCGGCGCAGACCATCCGCAAGGATCTCAACGATCTCTGCGAGCGCCGCTCGCTGACCCGCATCCATGGCGGCGCGATCATCGCGTCCGGTGTCGAGAACCTCGCTTACGAAGCTCGCCGCTTCGTCGCCGCCGACGAGAAGAAGGCGATCGGGATTGCGGCCGCCTCGCTGATCCCGAACGGCTGCTCGCTCTTCATCAACATCGGCACCACGACCGAGGAGGTCGCGAGCGCGCTGACCTCGCACGAGGACCTCCTCGTCATCACCAACAACCTCAACGTCGCGATGCTGCTCTACCGACATCCCCGCATCGAGGTGGTGGTCGCCGGCGGCACGGTGCGGCGTGCCGACGGCGCCGTGGTCGGCTCGACCGCGACGCAGCTGATCGGACAGTTCAAGGTCGATTACGCCATCATCGGTGCGTCCGCGATCGACGAGGAGGGCGCGCTGCTCGACTTCGACTATCGCGAGGTGCAGGTCGCCCAGGCCATCATCGCCAACGCCCGCAGCGTCATGCTGGTTGCCGATTCCACAAAACTCCGTCGCAGTGCGCCGGTGCGCATCGCCCATATCAGCCAGATCCAGACCTTCGTGACCGATCAGGAACTGCCCGAGCGCCTCGCCACGATTTGCCACAGCAAAGGCATCGAGGTGATGGCGGCAATGCCGAAAGGGGCGGGGGAATCGGATGAGGCAGCAGCGGAGCCACCTCAAGACCCGGGTTCGGTCGTCCGCCTGCGATAGCGGGAGGCGTCCTACCCTGCTGCTGGTTTCCACGGGTTGATCAGCGTCACACCCGTAGGTTCGAAATCCCCAACATTGCGCGTAACAACCGTCAAGCCGTGAACAAGCGCGGTTGCCGCGATGAGAGCGTCGCGTTCAGCCTTCGGATCGGGAACGTGAAGTTGCCCACAACGCTGTGCCACCACCGTATCAATGGCCAGGATTCGCCCTTCGAAACGAGCTAGAACCTGATCGTCGATCCACGTGCGCAAGACAGCCCCCTGCGTCGCGTCCTTGCGCGCGATCAGGCGCGCACCAAGTTCGATTTCGAGAATCGAGATCGCCGACATGAAAAAATTCGCAGCGGGAATCGCATTGGCCCAGGCGACGACATTGCGATCCGCTTTGTCGGGTCGCCTCAGTTCGGAGATGACATTGGTGTCCAGCAGAAACATCAGTCGAGATCGGCGGGCTTGAAGACTCCGCCGGACATGCGGGGCGGATCGAACTCGAAGTCCGTGTTCGCCTGCGCCAGAGCTTCGGCGAGGCTCATGTGCCCGCCGCTCAGGCGCAAATAATCCTCGATCGTCAGCAGGACATGAGCCGGGCGGCCACGATCCGTAATGAAGACGGGTCCCTGCGAGGCGGCTTTCTTGGCGCCGCTTGTATCCTGGTTGAACTCTCGGCTGGTCAGGGTGGTCACCATCTTCAGCTCCTCCACGCCGTGGTTAGGCTTACGAGCGCGAAATATATGTAGATATGTTACTACATTCAATATCCTCATCGGACCGCTTGGCTGGTCACGCCCCCATGCCGATCAATCGGGACCATTTGCGGTCGAATTTGGCCGTTTCTCTGCCGATCTCTCCGCCGGCGGCCCATAAAAAATGTTTCGCTTTCACTTCCTGTCTCTTGTCTTTCATCTTGCTTTCGATTTTCGGTGTGATCTAATCAAAAACGAAAGTAGCTGCTCGAAGGAACGAGCGGTCGCCGGGGGATGCGTCTGTTGGAGCGGATATTCGACCTCGCCATCATCGGAGGCGGTGTTAACGGCTGCGGCATCGCGCGCGACGCGGTGGGCCGCGGGAACAGTGTCTTCCTGTGTGAAATGAACGATCTGGCGAGCGGGACGTCGTCCTGGTCGACCAAGCTGGTGCATGGCGGACTGCGCTATCTCGAATATTACGAGTTTCGCCTGGTCCGCGAGGCGCTGATCGAGCGCGAGATTCTCTGGGGCATCGCGCCCCACATCATCCGTCCGCTGCGTTTTGTTCTACCGCATCACGCCGGCCTGCGCCCGGCCTGGCTGCTGCGCCTCGGCCTCTTCCTGTATGACCACATCGGTGGCCGTCATCTGCTGCCCGCAACCCGCTCGGTCGATCTGCGGCGCGACGAGGTCGGCCGTCCCCTGATCCCTAATCGCTACAGCCGCGCATTCGAATATTCCGACTGCTTCGTCGATGACGCTCGCCTCGTGGTGCTCAACGCACGCGACGCCGCCGACAAGGGCGCGGAGATCCGCACCCGCACCCGCGCCACCGAAATCCGCCAGTCCGACGGCGTCTGGACGGTCAGCATGGTCGATACGCTGACCGGCGCACGCTCGCAGGTCCAGGCCCGCGCGCTGGTCAATGCCGGCGGTCCCTGGGTCGAGGACGTGCTCGGCCGTGGCGCCGGTGTGAATGCGAAGGCCAAGGTGCGCCTGGTGCAGGGCTCGCACATCGTCGTGAAGAAACTTTACGATCACGACCGCGCCTACATGTTCCAGAACGCCGACGGCCGCATCATCTTCGTGATCCCGTACCAGGACGATTTCACGCTGATCGGCACCACCGACCGCGACTATGACGGCGATCCCTCCAAGGTGAAGGCGACGGTCGAGGAGATCGAGTATCTCTGCAAGGCCGCCAGCGAATATCTGGCCAAGCCGGTGACGCCCGAGGACGTGGTCTGGACCTATTCCGGCGTGCGTCCGCTTTACGACGACGGCGCCAGCGAAGCCAAGGCTGCCACCCGCGACTACGTGTTCGAACTCGACATACCCGGAGGCGTGCCGCTGCTGTCGATCTATGGCGGCAAGATCACGACCTATCGCCGCCTCGCCGAAGAGGCGCTGGAACGGCTGGCGCCCTATCTTCGCAGTGCGAAAGCGCGTGAGGGATGGACCGGCAAGGCGCCGCTGCCCGGCGGCGACATGGGTGTGTCCGACGTCGACGGCCTGATCGCCGAGCTCCAGCGCGGCTATCCCTTCCTCAGCCATGAGCATGCGCGGCGCCTCGCGCGCGCCTATGGCACAAGGGCGGAAAAGCTGCTCGGCGATGCGAAATCGGCCGCCGATCTCGGCCAGGCCTTTGGCGCGACGCTGACCGAGCGCGAGGTTCGCTACCTCATGGCCAACGAATGGGCCGTCACCGCCGAGGACATCGTCTGGCGCCGCTCCAAGCTCGGCCTGCGACTATCTGCCGACGAGATCGCGACTTTGAGCGACTGGATTGCATCCCATGGTGTGCGGCAAAGTCCCCTGCTGGAAGCAGGAGGTCGCTCATGACCGTGACACTCGATCACGTGACCCGGACCGTCGACGGTATCCAACATATCCGCGACGTCTCGCTGACACTCGAGAGCGGCACGCTCAACGTGCTGCTCGGGCCGACGCTGTCGGGCAAGACCTCGATCATGCGGCTGCTCGCCGGTCTCGACAAGCCGACCACGGGCAAGGTGCTGGTCAACGGCAAGGACGTCACCGGCGTCGATGTGCGCAAGCGTTCGGTCGCGATGGTCTATCAGCAGTTCATCAATTATCCCTCGTTGACGGTCTACGAGAACATCGCCTCGCCGCTGCGCGTGCAGGGCAAGCCTCGTGACGAGATCGAGACGCGCGTGGCAGAAGCCGCAAGACTGCTGCGGCTCCAGCCGTTCCTGAAGCGCACACCGCTTCAGCTCTCCGGCGGTCAGCAGCAGCGCACCGCGATGGCGCGCGCGCTGGTCAAGGGCGCCGATCTCGTGCTGCTCGACGAGCCGCTCGCCAATCTCGACTACAAGCTCCGCGAAGAGCTGCGCGCCGAACTGCCGCGCATCTTCGAGGCCTCGGGCGCGATCTTCGTCTATGCCACCACCGAGCCGACCGAAGCGTTGCTGCTCGGTGGCAACACGGTCTGCATGTGGGAAGGCCAGGCGCTCCAGATCGGCGAGACGCCGAGCGTCTACCGCCGGCCGCAGACGCTGCGCGTCGCGCAGGTGTTCTCCGATCCGCCGCTCAACCTCGTTGGCATCGAGAAAAAGAACGGCTCCGTGCAATATGCCGGCGGCGCCGCGTCGCCAGCCTCCGGGCTCTATTCGTCGCTCGCCGACGGCTCCTATCGCGTAGGCTTTCGCGCCCATCAATTGGCGCTCGCCAACGGCGAGGCCGACCGTCACGCCTTCCACGCCACGGTGACGGTGACCGAAATCACCGGTTCGGAGAGCTTCGTGCATTTGACCCGCGACGGATCGAACTGGGTTGCGGTGTTGCATGGCGTGCACGAATTCGAGCCCGGCCAGACGCTGGATGCCGTGCTCGATCCCAATGATGTCTTTGTGTTTGATGCCGCTGACCGATTGGTCGCGGCACCAAGCTCTTGAGGGAGATGCGACATGGCCCGCATTGACCTCGTCGATCTCGCCCACTCCTACGCCGGCAATGACGCGCCGCAGGACAGCTTTGCGCTCAAGCCGGTGACCATGACCTGGCGGCAGGGCGGCGCCTATGCGCTGCTCGGCCCAAGCGGCTGCGGCAAGACCACGCTGCTCAACGTCATCTCCGGCATCATCACGCCGTCGCGGGGAAAAATCCTGTTCGACGGGCAGGACATCACACCGCTGTCAACCCAGAAGCGCAACATCGCCCAGGTGTTCCAGTTCCCGGTGATCTACGACACCATGACGGTGGGGCAGAACCTGGCTTTCCCTCTGAAGAACCGCGGCGTGCCGAAGGCCGAGATCGACAAGCGCGTCGCCGAGATCGCCCGCCTGCTCGATCTCGAACCCTATCTGAACCGCAAGGCGACTCGGCTCACCGCCGATGCCAAGCAGAAGATCTCGCTCGGTCGCGGCCTGGTCCGGTCCGACGTGGCCGCCGTGCTGTTCGACGAGCCGCTGACGGTGATCGACCCCGAGCTGAAATGGCAGCTGCGTTCCAAGCTGAAGGCGCTGCATCGCGAGCTCGACCTCACGATGATCTACGTCACCCACGACCAGACCGAGGCGCTGACCTTCGCCGACACCGTCGTCGTCATGCATGACGGCCGCGTCGTGCAGAGCGGCACGCCCGCCGAGCTGTTCGACAAGCCGGCGCACACATTTGTGGGCTATTTCATCGGCTCGCCCGGCATGAACATCATTCCAGCCGAGGTGAGGGGCCGCGAAGCCAAGGTCGGCGGCCACGTCATTGCGCTGGGCCGCAGCTATGACAAGCTTCCGGCCGGCGCGAAGATCGAAATCGGCGTTCGTCCCGAATTCGTCGACGCGGTCGCGCCGGCTCCCGGCCTGCTTACGGCAAAGATCGAGCGCATCGACGATCTCGGCCGCATCCGTTTCGCCCGCACGCGCCTCGGCGACGCAAAGCTCGCGGCGCGCGCGCCTGCGGGATTCGCCAGTTCGGACGGCACCGCCGGGCTGAAATTCGACCCGTCGCATATCCACGTCTATGCCGACAGCCTTCTGGTGGAGGGAGCCGCCTGATGGACAAGATCGTCAACCAAAAAGCCTGGTTCCTGGTGCTGCCGGTGTTCCTGGTCGTCGCCTTCTCCGCGGTGCTGCCGCTGATGACGGTGGTGAACTATTCGATGCAGGACACGTTCGGCAACAATCAGTTCTTCTGGAACGGTGTCGGCTGGTTCAAGGAATTGCTCGATCCCTCGACCGACCTCGGCGGCCGCTTCCTCGCCTCGCTCGGGCGCAATCTTTTCTTCTCGCTGGTGATCCTCGCCATCGAGGTGCCGCTTGGCATCGTCGTCGCGCTGTCGATGCCGCGCCAGGGCTGGACCGTCGCGGCCTGTCTCGTCATCCTCGCGCTGCCGCTGCTGATCCCGTGGAACGTGGTCGGCACGATCTGGCAGATCTTTGGCCGGCCCGACATCGGCCTGCTCGGCTACGTCCTCAACGCCATCGGAATCGACTATAATTACGTCTCGAACGAATTCGACGCCTGGGTCACGGTCATCGTGATGGACGTCTGGCACTGGACCAGCCTCGTCGCGCTGCTCTGCTATGCCGGCCTGAAGTCGATCCCGGAAGCCTACTACCAGGCCGCCCAGATCGACGGCGCTTCGCGCTGGGCCGTATTCAAGGCGATCCAGCTGCCGAAGATGAACCGCGTGCTGCTGATCGCGGTGCTGCTGCGCTTCATGGACAGCTTCATGATCTACACCGAGCCGTTCGTCGTCACCGGCGGCGGACCCGGCAATTCCACCACCTTCGTGTCGATCGAGCTGGTCAAGATCGCGCTCGGCCAGTTCGACCTCGGCAAGGCGGCGGCGCTGTCGCTGGTCTACAATCTGATCATCCTGATCGTCTGCTGGATCTTCTACACCGTCATGACCAATGCCGGCGCCGAACGTAAGCCGCAGGAAGGAGCCGCGTGATGCATTCGATCCCCGGCCGGCGCGTCATCATGGCGCTGTTCCTGATCTTCCTGCTGCTGCCGATCTACTGGCTCGTCAACATGAGCTTCAAGACCAATGCCGAAATCGTCTCGACGATGACGCTGTGGCCGCATGCCCCGACGCTGCAGCACTACAAGCGCATCTTCACCGACGAGAGCTGGTATTCCGGCTACATCAATTCGCTGGAATACGTCGTCCTCAACACCATCATTTCGATCTCGGTGGCGCTGCCGGCGGCCTACGCCTTCTCGCGCTACCGCTTCCTCGGCGACAAGCATCTGTTCTTCTGGCTGCTGTCGAACCGCATGGCACCGGCCGCGGTCTATGCGCTGCCGTTCTTCAACCTCTATTCGGCGATCGGCCTGTTCGATACGCCCTGGGCGGTCGCGCTCGCGCATTGCATCTTCAACGTACCCTTGGCGGTCTGGATCCTCGAAGGCTTCGTCTCCGGCGTGCCGCGAGAGATCGACGAGACCGCCTTCCTCGACGGCTATTCATTCCCGCGCTTCTTCATCAAGATCCTGGTGCCGCTGATCGCGAGCGGCATTGGCGTCGCCGCCTTCTTCTGCTTCATGTTCTCCTGGGTCGAGCTCCTGCTCGCGCGCACGCTGACCTCGGTACAGGCCAAGCCCATCGCCGCGATCATGACGCGCACGGTATCGGCGGCCGGCATGGATTGGGGTCTGCTGGCCGCGGCCGGCGTGCTCACCATCATTCCGGGTGCGCTCGTGATCTGGTTCGTCCGCAATTACATCGCGCGCGGTTTCGCGCTCGGTCGGGTCTGAGGAGGCTCTCATGGAATCCATCGCATGGATGGCCTGGACGCTGCCGACGGCGATCTTCTTCGTCGCGCTCGCCTGCACGCTGGCCGTGATGACGTACCTGGCCGCGGTCTATCCCGAAGCCGAGCGCGTCGGCGTGCTCAGCATCCCGACCACGCGCGGCGACCGCCTGTTCATCTCGCTGATCACGGCTGCCGTGATTCACCTCTTGTGGATCGCTTTCATGGGCACCGATGCGCTTGCCACGCTGCCGATCGGCGAGGAAGGTTTTGAAATCTCGAGCCTGTGGCTCGCATCAGGAATTTCGCTGGTCACGGCCGCGCTCATCTTCCGCACGGTCTGAAACTCGCGAAGGGACGGCCAGATCCGGGACCAACCCGGGCCTGTACAAAAGTTTGTCGCTGCAACGGAGGAAACAACATGCGACGGTCTAGAAGCAAAGGTCCGCTGACCAAAGTCAGCTTGCTGAGCGTATCAAGTGCGGCAGCCATCATTGCGGTGGCGTTCGCCGTCTCGGCGCCGGTCCGCGCCGCCGACGATGCCGTGATCCAGAAGTGGATCGCGGAATTCCAGCCCTCGACGCTGTCGAAGGACGACCAGAAGAAGGAGCTGGAGTGGTTCGCCAAGGCGGCCGAACCATTCAAGGGCATGGAGATCAACGTCGTCTCCGAGACCATCACGACCCACGAATACGAATCGCAGACGCTGGCCAAGGCGTTCTCCGAGCTCACCGGCATCAAGCTCAAGCACGACATCATCCAGGAGGGTGACGTGGTCGAGAAGCTGCAGACCCAGATGCAGTCCGGCAAGAACGTCTATGACGGCTGGATCAACGATAGCGACCTGATCGGCACGCACTTCCGTTACGGCCAGACCATCGCGCTGTCGGATTACATGACCGGCGAGGGCAAGGACGTCACCGATCCCATGCTGGACGTCAACGACTTCATCGGCAAGTCGTTCGGCACCGCGCCCGACGGCAAGCTCTATCAGCTGCCCGACCAGCAGTTCGCGAACCTCTATTGGTTCCGCTACGACTGGTTCACCAACCCGGACTACAAGGCCAAGTTCAAGGCCAAATACGGCTATGAGCTCGGCGTGCCCGTGAACTGGTCGGCCTACGAGGACATCGCCGAGTTCTTCACCAACGACATCAAGGAGATCAACGGCGTCAAGGTCTACGGCCATATGGACTATGGCAAGAAGGACCCGTCGCTCGGCTGGCGTTTCACCGATGCCTGGCTGTCGATGGCCGGCAACGGCGACAAGGGCATCCCGAACGGTCTGCCGGTCGACGAATGGGGCATCCGCATGGAAGGCTGCCGTCCGGTCGGCTCGTCGATCGAGCGCGGTGGTGACACCAATGGTCCGGCCGCGGTCTACTCGATCACCAAGTACCTCGAGTGGATGAAGAAGTACGCTCCGCCGCAGGCCCAGGGCATGACCTTCTCGGAGTCCGGTCCCGTGCCGGCGCAGGGCAACATCGCCCAGCAGATGTTCTGGTACACCGCCTTCACCGCCGACATGGTGAAGCCGGGCATCGCGGTGATGAACGCGGACGGTACGCCGAAATGGCGTATGGCTCCGTCGCCGCACGGCGCGTACTGGAAGGAGGGCATGAAGCTCGGCTATCAGGACGCCGGCTCTGTGACGTTGCTGAAGTCGACCCCGGCGGATCGCCGCAAGGCAGCCTGGCTCTATCTCCAGTTCATCGTCTCCAAGACGGTGTCGCTGAAGAAGAGCCATGTCGGTCTCACCTTCATTCGTGAATCCGACATCTGGGACAAGTCGTTCACCGAGCGTGCGCCGAAGCTCGGCGGCCTGATCGAGTTCTACCGTTCGCCCGCGCGCGTGCAGTGGACCCCGACCGGCAACAACGTGCCCGACTATCCCAAGCTGGCGCAGCTGTGGTGGCAGAACATCGGCGATGCGTCGTCCGGTGCGAAGACGCCGCAGGCCGCGATGGACTCGCTTGCCGCCGCACAGGACTCCGTCATGGAGCGCCTGGAGAAGTCGGGCGTGCAAGGCGCCTGCGGTCCGAAGCTGCACAAGAAGGAGACCGCCGAGTACTGGTACGCCAAGGCCCAGAAGGACGGCACCATCGCGCCGCAGCGCAAGCTCGCCAACGAGAAGCCGAAGGGCGAGACGGTCGACTACGACACGCTGATCAAGTCGTGGCCGGCAACCCCGCCCAAGCGCGCCTCGCTGCAGTAAGGCTGGTCACATGACGACGAAAGGCCGGGAGCAATCCCGGCCTTTTTTCTTTGTGGCGCATGCGTTCCACATTCCCGGTGTCATCGTCCGCCTTGTGCGCAATTGCGCACTAGGGCGGACGATCCAGTATTCCAGAGACGGGAGTGATTGAACCGAGAAGCCGCGCCGTACCGGATGCCCCGCCTTCGCGGGGCATGACAGCGTCATGTGTGGAGAGAAAATTACTCCGCCGGTTCGGCCGCCAGCGTCGGGTAATCCGTATAGCCCTTCGCGCCGCCGCCGTAGAACGTGTTCTTGTCCCAGTCGTTCAGCGCCGCGCCCGTCTTCAGCCGCTCGACCAGGTCGGGGTTGGAGATGAACGGTTTGCCGAAGGCGATGAGGTCGGCAGCGTTGGCGTCCAGCGCCTTGGTTGCGAGATCGAAATCGTAGCCGTTGTTGGCGATGTAGGCGCCGGCGAAGCGCTTGCGCAGGCTCGCATAGTCGAACGGCGCGAAGTCGCGCGGACCGCCCGTGGCGCCTTCGACGACGTGGAGATAGACCAGCTTGAGCGCACTCAGGCCGTCGACGATATGGTCGTACAAGGCTTGCGGGTTCGAGTCCGAGATGTCGTTGGCCGGCGTCACTGGCGAGATGCGGATGCCGGTGCGGTCGGCGCCGGCCTCGGCCACCACGGCCTTGGACACTTCCAGCATCAGCCGCGCGCGGTTCTCGATCGAGCCGCCATAGGCATCGGTGCGCTTGTTGGCGCCGTCCTTGGCGAACTGCTCGAGCAGATAGCCGTTGGCGCCGTGGATCTCGACGCCGTCGAAGCCCGCTTCCAGCGCGTTCTTCGTGGCGCGCTTGAAGTGGTCGATAATGCCGGGAATTTCGGAGAGCTCGAGCGCGCGGGGCTCGGAGACGTCTGCGAAGCCGCCATTCACGAAAGTCTTGCCCTTGGCGCGGATCGCGCTCGGCGCCACGGGAGCTGCGCCATTGGCCTGGAGATCGACATGCGAGATGCGGCCGACATGCCAGAGCTGGATGTAGATCTTGCCGCCGCGCTGATGGACGCCGTCGGTGACCTTGCGCCAGCCTGCGACCTGGTCCTTGGTGTAGATGCCGGGCGTATCCTGGTAGCCCTGGCCCTGCTGCGAGACCTGGCTCGCCTCGGTGATGAGCAGCCCTGCGGAAGCGCGCTGGGCGTAATAGTCTGCGGCGAGTGCACCCGGTACGAAAGTGCCGGGAACGGCGCGGTTGCGCGTCAGTGGCGCCATCACGAGGCGGTTGGCCAGCGTGATCGGGCCGAGCTTGTAAGTCTCAAACAATTTGGTCGGACGGCTCATGGCAATGCTTTCGGGCGGTGAGAGGTCCGGAACACTTGTGCATCGCGGCAATCAGCGCAAGGGATGAGCCATACGGAAAGTGCAGGCGAGCTACGCGGCGGGGACCGCGTAGCATAATTCATGTGCAGTTTTGGCTGCGGCAGCGGATTTCGCCTGCTGCAGCCGTACGAACTCGCAAATCAGTTGGCGCCGAGGAAATCGCGCTTGCCGATCTCGATACCGTTGTGGCGCAGGATGCCGTGTGCGGTCGCAGCGTGGAAATAGAAGTTCGGCAGCGAGAACGCGCTGAGGAATTGCTGGCCCTTCATGGTGATGGATTTGTCGGGACCGGCCGGGAAGGTGACGTCCTTGGTCTCGGCGCCCTCGAACTGCTCGGGCTTGAACGACTTCACATAATCGATGGTCTTCGCCAGCCGCTGCTTCAGCTCCGCGAAGCTGGTCTCGGTGTCGGGTGTGGAGGGCACTTCGCTGTGGGTCAGCCGGGCGCAGCCCTTGGCGGCGAAGTCGCTGACGAGTTGGATCTGCTTCGACAGCGGCAGCATGTCCGGGAAGAGGCGGGAGCCAAGCAGGACGCTCGGGTCGACCTTCTTCGCCGCGCAATGCGCCTCAGCCTTGGTGAGGAGGCCGGTGAGGCTGTTCAGCATTTGCAGATACGCGGGGACGACGGCGTCGTGGAAGGACATGTGATGCTCGCTTGAATGGATGGGGAATCTCAGGAGAAAACCTGAGCCACTCACATGGGAGCGTCATGGAAAAATACAATCGCGGAGGCGGCTTGTGCGATGCGAAAATTCTATCGCGCCACACCCTCGCTGTCATCGCCCGGCCAGTGCGCAATTGCGCACCAGGACCGGGCGATCTAGTACTCTGAGGCAGCAGTGATTGAGCCGATAGGCTGCGGCGTACTGGATTCCCTGCCTTCGCGGGGAATGACGGAGGAGGGCTTACCGGACTGCGCTCGCCGGCTGCGCCTGTGCGGTGCCGCCGCGCATGCGGGCCAGAAGCTCGGCGGTCGGCCAGGAATCCGCCGGCAGGCCATGCTTGATCTGCATCGCCTTCACCGCGGCGCGGCTCTGCTGGCCCAGTACGCCGTCGACCTTGCCGACATTGAAGCCGGCGCGCACCAGCAATTGCTGCAATTCCTTGAGCTCGTTGAACGGCAATTGTGCGACCGGTTGGCTCGGCTTGCGCATCGGTGCGGCGCCCGCGATGCGCGAGGCGAGATAGCCCGCGGTGGTCGAATAGATCAGCGAGTTGTTCCATTCGGTGTAGGCCGCGAAATTCGGGTAGGCCATGAAGGCCGGCCCAAAGCGTCCCATCGGCAGCAGTACCGAGCCTGCGAGATTGTCGCTCGGCAGCGGCCGTCCGTCGGGATAGGTGACGCCAAGCTGCGCCCATTTCGAGCGCGGCTGCTGCACGGTGAGATCGGTCTGATCCCACGGCAGGTTCTGCGGCACCTTGATCTCTTCCAGCCACGGCTCGCCGCGCCGCCACTTCAGTCCGTTGGCGATGTAGTTCGCGGTCGAGCCGATCACGTCGTCCTCGCTGCGGAGCAGATCGCGCCGCCCGTCGCCGTCATAGTCGACGGCATAGTTGACGTAATGGACCGGCAAAAACTGCGTCTGGCCGAGCTCACCGGCCCAGGAGCCGATCATCTCGTCCGGATGCAAGTCGCCGCGGTCGATGATCTTCAGCGCGGCGATGGTCTCGCCCACGAACATCTCCGAGCGCCGGCAATCATAGGCCAGCGACACCAGCGATTTCAGTGTCGGCAGATTGCCCATGTTGACGCCGAAATCGCTTTCGAGGCCCCAGAACGCCGCGATCACTGCCGGCGGCACGCCATATTCCTTTTCCGCGCGCGCGAACGCGGCCGCGTGGGTCTTGATGTGCTGCTGGCCGTTCTGCATGCGATAGGGCGCGGCCATGCGGCCGGCAAATTCGGTGAAGAGCTGGCCGAACACGCGCTGGCCGCGGTCGCGGTTGACGATGCCTTGGTCGTAGACGAGGTATGGCGAGGCCTCCGCGATCGTCCGCTGCGACACGCCGGCGGCAACGGCCTGCTGTTTCACGTCGGCCAGGAAGCGATCGAAGCTCGCGCCATTGTGGCACGACGCCGCGCGCGGCGAGGGCGCGGCCGCCTTGGAGGCAGCGGGCTTGGCGGGGGGCGGCATGAGCTGGGCAGAGGCGGGAGCGCACAGCGCAGCGAAAGCAACGGCCGCGATCGCAAGTCGGGTCTGGAGCATGAAGTTTCCGGCGGGGAGGGGACGCTTGGATTCTGGCCGAAGTTTAATGGAAGTATGGTGCGCAAACCAGTGCCGCGGCTCCGCGACGCACCTTGAAACCTTGCAGGCGGGGCAGGGGCATTCCTACGTGATGCTTGCCGGCCTGCGGACCTCCAGCGGCCGCCGCCGGCCCAGGAGACGGCCATGAACTACCTTCGTACCGCAATGCTGCTCGCAGGCCTCACCGCCCTGTTCATGGGCGTCGGCTATCTGATCGGTGGCGCCTCCGGTGCCATGATCGCACTCGTCATTGCCGCGGCAACCAATCTCTTCACGTATTGGAACTCCGACCGCATGGTGCTCTCGATGTACGGCGCCCATGAGGTCGATCGTTCGACCGCGCCGGAGCTGGTCGGGCTGGTCGCAGAACTTGCGGGCCGGGCAGGCCTGCCGATGCCGCGGGTGTTCCTGATGGACGAGGCACAGCCGAACGCGTTCGCGACCGGACGAAACCCGCAAAATGCCGCGGTGGCCGTCACCACCGGCCTGATGCGCCAGCTCAGCCGTGAGGAACTCGCCGGCGTGATCGCGCACGAGCTCGCCCATATCAAGAATCACGACACGCTGCTGATGACGATCACTGCGACCATCGCTGGCGCGATCTCGATGGTAGCGCAATTCGGCATGTTCTTCGGCGGCAATCGCGAGAACAACAATGGTCTCGGCATCGTCGGCTCGATCCTGATGATGATCCTTGCCCCGCTCGGCGCCATGCTGGTGCAGATGGCGATCAGCCGTACCCGTGAATATGCCGCCGACGATCTCGGTGCGCGCATAGCGGGACAACCGATGTGGCTGGCTTCCGCGCTGGTGAAGATCGAGGGCGCCGCGCATCAGGTGCCGAACTATGAGGCCGAGCGAAACCCTGCGACTGCGCACATGTTCATCATCAATCCGCTATCGGGCCATGGCGTCGACAATCTGTTCGCCACCCATCCCTCGACGCAGAACCGCATCGCGGCGCTTCAGCAACTCGCGGCCGAGCTCGGCGCGCGGGCCGCGCCGTCACTCGGCGCCAACGAAAATTATCCGCCGCGCAGCCCCTGGGGACGCTCGTCCTCGCGCGGGCCCTGGGGCTGATACGGAATCTGCGGCACTTTTGCGGCCAGCTTTGTGACCTGGCGCACACAGGATCGTCGGAGCCGGTGTTAACACCCGGGCGAGATACTTCCTTCGAAAGGGGATGCGTGACCGGTCCGCTGCCGGCCACCGTCGAAGATGACCAGAGCTGCCGTACCATTCCTCATCGTCCTGTGCGTGCTTGTCGGCCTGTCCACGCACACGGTCGTCAATTGCGGCGACGAGGACGATCCCGACATCTGCTCGGCCGTGATCGGCTTCTCGCCGCTGCGCGGCGCGCTGATTGCGTTTGCCTATGAGGGACGCGGGCGGATCGCGCTGCGCCATGGCGACTTCAGGCGGGCGATTGCCGATTTCGACGAGGCGATCCACCTCAATCCGAACCGCGCCTCGCTCTATCGCGACCGTGCGCTGGCGCGCCGTCAGAACGGCGATCTGGAGCTCGCCATCGCCGACTATGACGAGGCGATCGCACATGATCCCAAGCTTGCAGCGCCCTATCACCAGCGCGGTCTCGCGCTTGCCGCCACCGGGGATCTCGATCGCGCCATCCTGAGCTACAACACGGCGGTCCGCCTCGACCCCTCGGATGCGCAGGCCCGCCTCGACCGTGGCCTTGCGTTCCTCGCTCGTGGCCAGGCCGACGACGCGCGCGCCGATTTCGAAGCGGCGCTGGCGCTGCCGGCGGGCAAGGACGGCCGCTCGCACGAGGTCGCACGTGCCAGGCTCGCCGAGCTTTCGAATGTCGAGCCGACCCAAATCGCCGCGCCGAGACAATGAGAAGGGGCCTCTCCTCTCGCCGTTCTTAACGGGAGAGGTAGCCGGTGGCGACTATTTCGCCTTCTTCGCTTTGGCCTTCTTCGCCGGCTTGTCCTTAGCCTTCTTCTCCGCCTTCACTGCAATCGGCGTACTGGCGGCAAGCCGCATCGATCGCGCGTAGCTGTCGGCGACGTTGTCGGCGGACATCTGCAGGCGCTTGGCGGCGGCGGTGGCCTGCTCCATGGTGGCCTTGGCCATCATCTTGAAGCGCTCGGCGGTCTCCTTGCCCTTGGCCTTGGCCGCGAGGCCGTTGAAGCGATCCCGCCGCTCCTTGGCGCGGGTCATCAGGCCCGTATGCAGCTGTCTGGCCAGTT
>LNAP01007936.1_pt1 | contig 28991 bp, 26 predicted proteins | sample 602601 | NCBI WGS metagenome assembly LNAP01 (sample SAMN02440304, study PRJNA202911) | soil metagenome | biome: Subtropical and temperate rainforests or woodlands; isolation source: soil samples (1 kg each in a 20% v/v slurry with milli Q water) were... ... | reverse complement strand
GGGCTTCGGATTTGCGGCTTTCCACAGCGAGTACTCCTCAAGAGTTTTATTGTTATTTCCAGGGCCGGACCCATGAGGGTGGCAGCGACCCTTTGAGGTGCTTGCGAATTTGTTGACTGCTTGGTCAGGAACTCGCACGAAGTGGATTATGCTTTTGTATACAAATAAAGCAAATAATGTTTTTGATTTTGTAGACGAAAAGTTTGTTGATCGGGATATATCGGCTATAGACGATCGTTCCCACGCTCTGCGTGGGAATGCCGCCATGGACGCTCTGCGTCCGCCGTTGATGTGACGCAGAGCGTCACGGGATGCATTCCCACGCAGAGCGTGGGAACGATCAGCCAGGAAAGACCTGGGCTTTACCCAGCGCCAGATTCACCGCCAACCACCCATTCACCGCCGTCTCCCCAGCCTCGGCAAACACCCGCTCCAGCAATTTCACCTGTTCACGGCGCAACGACTGCTCAAACCGCGCGCCATCGTCGGTGAGTTCCAACAACCGCTTACGCTTGTCGGTTTCGGACGCGACACTGTTTACCAGATGCATTTCCACCAACTGACGCAGTGGAATATTCAGCGCCTGCTTCGTCACCCCAAGCAACGCCAGTAACTCCTTGACGCTCAAGTTCGGGTAGCGCGCGATGAAAAACACAATGCGTTGATGCACCCGGCTCAAGCCACGACGCTCGAGCATTTCGTCGGCCTTCGCGGTGAACGCCTGGTAACCGAAGAAAAACGCTTCCATCGCTTGTTGCTGAGTCGCGGGGTTTTTAAGGTCAAGCATATTGACGTATCCGTTCGGTCTGTCGTAATTTTGGTCAACCAGTTTGACTCATTTTCCTCAGGCCTCGCTACCGGTGACCCCATGGCATTTTCCGAACGTGTCTCGCGCCTTAAAAGTTCTTTGATCCGTGAAATCCTCGCCGCTGCCCAGCGCCCGGAAGTGATGTCGTTCGCCGGTGGCTTGCCGGCCGAAGCCATGCTGCCGAAAGTCGAGTGGGCCGACATGCCGCTGTCCATGGGCCAATACGGCATGAGCGAAGGTGAGCCGGCGCTGCGTGAAGCGTTGGCAGCAGAGGCTCGGGCGCTGGGCTTACCTTGCGACGCGAGTCAGGTGTTGGTGGTCAGCGGCTCCCAGCAAACCCTCGATCTGGCGGCCAAGCTGTACATCGACAACGGCACCGAGATTTTGCTCGAGGCGCCGACTTACCTGGCGGCGTTGCAGATTTTTCAGCTGTTCGGCGCCGACTGCATCACTGTCCCGCTGGAGGCTGATGGTCCGAACCTGGCTCAACTGCGTACTCGTCTGGAAAAACACCGTCCGGCGTTCATCTACCTGATTCCGACTTTTCAGAATCCATCGGCCGTGCGCTACAGCGAAGCCAAGCGCGATGCCGTGGCCGCCTTGCTGGATGAGTTCGGCGTGACCTTGATCGAAGACGAGCCTTACCGCGAGCTGACGTTTGATGGCGGCAGCGCCACGCCGATTGTCAGTCGCTTGAAAAAGGCCAGCTGGATCTACACCGGCACCGTGTCGAAAACCCTGTTGCCCGGACTGCGAGTCGGTTATCTGATCGCCAGTCCGGATCTCTTCCCGCACTTGCTGAAACTCAAGCAATCGGCCGACCTGCACACCAATCGCGTGGGTCAGTGGCAAGCGCTGCAATGGATCGGCACCGACAAATTCCAGCATCACTTGAGCGAGCTGCGGGACTTCTACCGGGTTCGTCGAGACGCGTTCCAGTCAGCCCTGGAAACGCATTTTGCAGATTTTGCGGACTGGAACGTGCCGCAGGGTGGGCTGTTTTTCTGGCTGACACTCAAGCAGCCGCTGGACACGCGTACGTTGCTCAAGGCTGCACTGGCAGCAGATGTGGCGTTCATGCCGGGCGAGCCGTTCTTCCCTGAACCGGACAGCAATCCGGGGCATTTGCGCCTGAACTTCAGCCACATTGACCCGGCACGGCTGGACGAAGGGCTCAAGCGATTGGCTGCGGTGGTGCGTCAGGCTCAGGCGGCAAAAGCAGCCTGAAGGTAGAAACAAACAAACCGGCTCTAGAGCCGGTTTATTTTGGTCTGGATTTTGTGGCGCCTGGGCCGGCCTCATCGCAAGCAAGCTCGCTCCCACAGGGGATCAGTGTTGATCACAGATCTCCATCACCCCACAAACCACTGTGGGAGCGAGCTTGCTCGCGATGAGGCCATCAGCCCCAGCACAAAACCATCAGGCCGCGGCAAACCGCTTGTCCAGATAATCGATGATGACCTTGGACTCATACATCCAGGTGGTCTGGCCATTCTCTTCGATGCGCAGGCACGGCACCTTGATCTTGCCGCCTTGCTCCAGCAGGGTCTGGCGATCCTGTTCGTTGTTCTTCGCGTCGCGCAACGCCACCGGCACGTTCAAGCGGCGCAGACGCAGAACGGGCAGGCGTGGAACTGATACAGGGTCAGGTCCTTGGCCGCCGTGTTGACCTGAGCCTGAACCTCGGCAGGGCGCTGTTTTTTGCCCGGACGGGTGATGAAGTCGATGAAGATGATCAGTTGGCCAAGGCCGACACGAAGCGCTTTAACGAACACGGTATAAGCCTCACAGGGGCAAGCAGAAGGCGCGCAGCTTACCTGATTTTTCACAGGCGAAAAAAAACCGGCGATGAATGCCGCTAAAAGAATGTTTTATCCGCTTTTACGGAGTTTCATAAACCTTTATGTACTAATGACTTAGGGTCCTTCAGCGCTTTATAGGGTTACATTGAAATACACCGGGTTACACCTATTGCATAAACCCGGCGTAACCCCGGAGGTAAACCCCATGAGCAGCAAGCGGGCACCCACTTAGAAAATCACCTTCACTATCGCGGCGCTGGATGCACTGCCATTGCCTGAGCCTGGAACGCGGGTCACCTATCACGACACCAAGGTCAATGGTCTCCAGCTACGCGTCACCGCCAACGGCACGAAGACCTTCTATACTTTCCAACGGGTGAATGGAAAGCCTGAGCGTGTCAAAGTCGGCGAGTACCCTTACCCGATCATGGGCCTTTGTTCGCTGATAATAATTCAGGTACAGCGTATTTGAGTTGCTTGGCAGCTTCGATAGCTGCTAATTCCAGATTGTTTACGTCGATTATTTTTATCGACTTCGCATAGCTAGTGCCGTCTGGCATTCCTGAACCTTCGAACCCTACCCATACTGACTGATAAACGTGCTTGTTACACCATTTGATTATATTTTGCTGTGCTCTATAGTCTGCACTACCAAAGTCACCAACGAAGACAGTTCCACTTGTAGTAATTGAGCTGATTTTATTCTCGTCTAGTGCTGAGGCGGAACAATTCGTACACAAGATTCGCAGCTTTCTAAACTCAGCTTCAAACGCGCCAACTAGGCCAATACTGCTATTGCCTGCATAGCAAAGATTAATACGTTTTTCTTGCCAAACTTCAAACCCCAAAGCCTCCGCTGTGAGTTGGTCCTTTTCGTATATTGCTTGAACGAATTTTTGACCAATCGAGCTAAGCCCAGCAGTTTCGATTAATTTCCCTTTGGTGAAGGCATCTAGGCATATCGAGCCAATCGGACCCAAATAATCTGTTGTCAGCACTTCATCTGCCGAAAGCCTAATATTTTGTGCTTTCGACATGATTCTTTGCTTGCTGCAAACATATGCCAGTCGTAACACTTCTAGGTCTTCAAATGCTGTATCGCTAAGAGTTAATATGAAATGTCTTTTGTACTCTTTTTTTACCATTCCAACTGCAATGGATTTTGTCAGTCTTGCGTAAAGCTTAGCCTTTTCTAGCTCCAATTCTGATGAGCAGGCGCTTAGCAATGCGACGAAATCAAGTTCAGATAAATTCACTGAGTCAGGCGATTGAATGAATTCATAATCCTCCGCATTAAGCAACTCTTGATAATATTTTTCCATTTGCCGGTCCCGAATTTCCCGGCGATGATTTACCGCGTGTTCAGTCACATCAAATAGAAATGAACTGATCCCAGTAGGATCGAAGGCGGTTAAGGTTTTTCCGTATCCTAATACCCTCGCTACACGCTGGATGGTAAGCCCGCTGATTTTGCTGTCATCAATTTTTTGATTCAACACTTTTATCAACTCTTTTTGCTCAAGTGATGGGTGTGAGTATTTGCCTGAGACTGTATACTCGCTTTTACCCCGACCAGAAACGACAAGGGACTGCATCGCTCCCTTGGCGACCGGGCGCACACGACCCTTTGCAGGCATTTATAACGTTTGTGCTAATCGGCGCGAGCGCGGTCTCAGTGAGCGAAGCGAGCGGCTCCGAACCGTTTGTTATGAGTTTTTTACACTCTTGATTAAATTACCTATTTGCTCAAGTCCATCAAAAGTGCTGGGCAGCTTTTCAGGATCAGAAAGAATCCCACTAAATATTAGGTTCTCAAATTTTTCCAATGCCCCGGCGTCTTGTTTTTTGATTTCCGAAGAGTATGCAGCGTAACTCTGAATAAATTGGCAAAGCGTCTGCCTTAATTCAAGCTGCATGACTTGTGCTTTTACGGATCTGTGATTAATCAGAATGATCCTAAAAAAATAAACCAAAATTAACTCGATGGAAATCAATGGTATTAGAATGATTAGATGATTGGCAGTGAAGGACCTTCCTCCATATATCTCGCTTGCGGCGAATACAATTTCAGCAATCAGGGGTGAGAGGATGAGAAACCCCATACCTATTAATGACCAGAATAACCCGAATGATTCTTTGATTTTTTTCTCGGCCAGATCAGAGAAACCTTTATATAGCCCAACAAAATTAAAGCCAATTTTATATTCGTCTAGCTTGTCTTTCAGCGCATCTGTTATGGTCTTTTTTTGTTCGATTTCTTCGTTCCATTGATTTTTAAGTTTTTCGGCTTCAGCTTTTCTCAGTTCAAAATCTTTGAAGACGCCAATATTTGCATCATTAATAAACTCTTTAGCTATATTGGCGGGCATTATGTATGAGGCGTAAATAATTTGAGACCTGACGTTGTCTTCCATCTCAGCATTATCATGCTCAATCTTATTTCTAATAGATCGCAACTCCATGCTTAGTTCTTTTCCGGCACCTACCAGAAAGTCGAATTCGCAAAGAAATCTATAGGCCATTGAATAGATATTATCAATGTCTGCTGGTTTTCGTGGATCAAAATCCCCTAGCCATTGAATAAATTGATCGCCTATATGCTTAATATTAAAGCTGCACCGATCGTCCCATCGTTCAGGTTGTTTGTAGATGTATCCAATTATCTCTCTCGATAGAGATAGCCGTACGGCTCTTGCTTCGTCGTCAACATGAGCGGCTCCGGCTTTAAATAGGAATCCAGCCAAAACCTTAGCGTTTTCTTCTTTTCCGAAAAACATTACTACTCCATTTTTATGAATGGCTCATAACTACTATTAGGCGCTATGGCGGGTCCTATAACACTCCTTGTCGTCCTGAAAGTCCTTGTCTAGTTTAGATGTGGTTGCGACAGACGCTACCCATTTGCCACTAGTCTGTCCACCGGCAACTCGGGATGTTCAGCACGGCGGAATCTGCGCCCGACAGATTCCGGCCAGCGGCAGTGTAGTCCCAAGGTAACCCCGACCAGAAACAACAAGGGCCTGCATCGCTGCAAGCCCTTGTTTTTTATGTGGTTCTGGTGAAAACCGGCGATGAATGCCGGTTTTCTTCTGCTGCGAATTACTTGATCAGGCTGAGAAACTCGCTACGGGTGGCCGCGTTTTCGCGGAACTCACCCAGCATCACCGACGTGATCATCGTCGAATTCTGTTTCTCCACACCGCGCATCATCATGCACATGTGCTTGGCCTCGATCACCACTGCAACGCCCAGGGCGCCGGTGACTTGCTGGACCGCATCGGCGATCTGGCGGCTGAGATTTTCCTGGATCTGCAGGCGGCGTGCGTACATGTCGACGATCCGCGCGACTTTCGACAGGCCCAATACCTTGCCGCTCGGGATGTAGGCGACGTGAGCCTTGCCGATAAACGGCAGCAGGTGATGTTCGCACAACGAATAGAGCTCGATGTCCTTCACCAGCACCATTTCGCTGTTGTCGGAGCTGAACAAGGCACCGTTGGTGACCTCTTCCAGTGTCTGTGCATAACCGCGGCAGAGGTACTGCATGGCTTTGGCGGCACGTTTTGGCGTGTCGAGCAGGCCCTCGCGGGAGGCGTCCTCGCCCAATTGGCCGAGAATCGCGGTGTAGTTCTGTTCCAGTGTCACAGAGGCTGATTCCATAAGGGTTTCAGAGGGGTACTGTTTCTGTCTGTACCAATTGTGTACCAATCAAGCTCTTTTCAAGCGTCCCGAGTTCACACCAGTCGATGCTGGAGTTGATCCATCGGGCGGAGGTCGATAGCAACATCTGAACGCCATGACCGAGCTGAGTGGCAATAAACGCAGGGTTCATCCCCGACATGAGGCACATGGTAGCGTATGTGTGCCGGCAGTTGTATGCCGACGGGCGCGAAGCGACATTTCGGCCAGTGCGGCGCGGAAGTGTTTGTCGGTTCCACTGGCCAGGCGGATTTTATCCGCATCCCGCTACACCCTGTCGCCAAGGTGCAGCAGTGATGCTTTCCTGAAGCCTGTCATGACTCATCAGGCCGAAGCAGGTCGTTATCAGACGTGAGTGATCGACAGGTCGCTGATGATGCAGATAGAACCGTCTAGCGGGTCGGTGGTGTCGGAGTAATCGATCTGGTTGTACACGCCACCGTGGAAGGCGAGTGTTTTCGTGTCCCAGGTGTTGTCGAGGCGCATGATCGCGGAAGTGGATTTAACGCCGTTACAGCTAGCCGATACAGAGACGGCGCCGCTCGAGTTGGCGTGAATGTTGATTTTGAAAAGTGCACCGAGCGGCACGTTCTCCAAAACCGTCGAGTTGACCGGATCGTCCTGGAGGTAGCTTGACCGGAACCCCATGGTGATTTTTCCTTTGTTCCAGAACACCTTTACCGGAGGTCGTTCTGAACCCTTCACATGAATCTGGCCGATCACGACTTTCTGCAGCGAGTTGACTTTGGTCAGTCGCATTTCCTGGCGGTTCCAGTGGTCCGCTGCGCTGGAGAACAGCCAGTAACCTGGCTCTTTCCACTCGCAGCGGGTTCGTAGCGTGCTTTTGCTCGAGGCTCCAAGTGTCGGCGCCGTCATCTGCACCGAACCATCGTCAAGCATTGATATGACGTCGGGGCATTCGAGCAGTGCGCGCCAGCCGATGAGCTCAAGCGCAATCGGGTTGGTGTCGGAGATAGGAAGCGGGGTAGCGATGGTGAAGTTGCTGATGTCTACAGTCATGGTTTTTGCCTCAGTCCATTGATGTCGTTTTTGCTCTGGTGAGCCTTGCGTTTGATGCAGGCCTGCATCCTTCTGCCCACTCAGTAAATGGGCAGAAGTGATGCCTGGCAGCTTCCGATCGATTTCCGTTGGCCTGGATATAAATATGGGTTTTCCCATATTTCGTGTCAATGGGTATTCCTATATTTTATTCGGCGCCTATATCCAAGATGCAAAAAAAGCCCGCGCTTGGCGGGCTACTCTTGGAGGGCGTCGAACGTCATGGCACGTTCCCGAGCCACTGCAACTTGGTTCACCGTGAATACATCGCCCACCAGAAGACATGACCCAGAATCGCAATCTGCTGCTCCTGGATCTCGGCGAAGGTGTAGTCCTCGTCCGGATGCTCGTCACGGTTGAAGCTGCGCAGGCGGATCCCGCTGGGTAGTCGGTAGACTTGTTTCACGCGCAACTGACCGTTGTGATTGATCGCGTACATCTCGCCATCGACGATATCGCCGAGCGAGTTCTTTGCGACGTTCAAGCCCACGGTAGCGCCGTCGCGCAGTACCGGGATCATGCTGTTTCCGCTCACCATTACGCACTTGGCATGATTGAACTGCACGTTGTTATGACGCAGGTCTTTCTTGAAGAAACGCAGCCTGGCGCTGTCGTTTTCCGCGATCACGAAACGGCCTGAACCGGCCGCCAGCTCAACTTCACGCAGGAAGGGGACATAAACCTCGTCGTCATCCAGGGGCGTGCTGTCGTCCCAAGGCTGAATGTCTGACATTGCAACGTTTGGAGCAGGGCGATTCAGCGGAACCGCATCGGACAGCCCTTTGAGCATGTCCCCGACACCTTCAGCCAGCCACATCGGTGAAACGCCACACGCTGAAGCGATCTGGGCAGCGAAGGCTGTTGCCTTCGATTTCCCGCGCTCAAGATCGGAGATTGAGGTTTGCGTCAGGCCTGCGCGCGCGGCAAGCTCGGTCTGATTGAGCTTGGCGTATTGGCGGGCTGCTTTGAGTCGTTCTTTGAATTCCATCTGCGGAGTATTACGGGGGCTCCTATATCATTGCAAATCGTTATCTCTACAACGTGCTATGGATGTTCCCGTCCTGGGTGATATGAGTACATTTACAAGGCGACCGCTTTACTCGTCTCGACCTTCCATCATGGTCCGTTTGAGCATCACATAAACTGCTCCGGCGCCGCCGTGTTTAGCTTGGCACGAGGTGAAACCGAGCACTTGTGAATGCTGGCGCAACCAGGTGTTGACGTGGCTTTTGATCATCGGTCGCTTGCCGTCCAGACGCACAGCCTTGCCGTGGGTGACGCGCACGCAGCGGATTTCGAATTTGGTCGCTTCGGCCAGAAACGCCCAGAGGGTTTCCCGGGCCTTTTCCACGCTCATGCCATGGAGGTCGAGGCTGCCTTCGAAAGGGATCTGGCCGATCTTGAGCTTGCGCATCTGGCTTTCCTGAACGCCGTCACGCGCCCACATCAGCTCGTCTTCCGGGCCAACATCGATAACGAACTGATCGGACAGCCCGTCAACGGTGGTGGCGTCGGTGCGCACAGTGGCGGCCTGACGCAACTTGGCGATTTGCGCGCGGTCAGCTTTGGGTTTGCCGGTTTCGGCGCGATCGTGTTTGATCGGCTTGACGCCTTGGATCGCGCTTTTGAACAGGGAAAAATCGTCGTCTTGCATGTCAGCCTCCGCGAAGGGCGGCCAGTTTACCCAACTCGAGACGAATGGGGCGCGAGAAAACGCACAGCACTCGGCTCAGTCGTGCTTTTTCATCAAATGCGGGGAGATGTTCAACGCTTGCGACTGCCGCGCGCGGCGACGGCAGCGGCGCCACAGCCACACGCCGAGGTACAGCACGAACAGGCCAATCGCCAGAATCACTGCCGACCCGACCCGGTTGGTGTTCAACTCGCCGAGGGCGGGGGCATGGCCGAGCAGGCTGGCGGCGCCTGCCATCGCCATCAATACGCCGCTCATCGACAGCACGGCAGCAAATGCCGCGCCGATTCGAAAACGCCAGTTGCGTTGGCCTTTGGGCGTCAAAACCATCGGATAACTTCATTCCGACCTTCCTCAATGGGTATCGGCCCTTCGACCGGGAGTTGACCGGGATGTTCCTGAGGCTAAGACAATTACAGCAAATGATAGGCTTTTGCGGATGAGCGGCGACATGCACCGCTCATCGAGCGTCGATCAGATCAGTTCGTGAGTCTGTGCGAGGGTGGCGAAGTTGTCCGCCATGATCGCCATTTCCGTCTGCTGAACGTGGGCTGCGCTCAGGACGCCGCCCTTGTAAGGCAGGTCGCGGGTCGCGCAGGCGTCTTCTACCAGCGTGCAACGAAAGCCCAGGTTCTTCGCGGCGCGCACCGTGGTGCTGACACTGGAGTGGCTCATGAAACCGCATACGATCAGGTCCAGCGAGCCGAGGTTCTGCAGGCGCTCCAGCAGTTCGGTGCCGTGGAACGCACTCGGCAGCAATTTACCGATGACGGTTTCGTCGCCCTGTGGTTCCAGGCCCGGGATGAATTCACCGCGCTCACCTTGTGGATCGAACAGCCCCCCGACGGTGCCGAGGTGATGGACATGCACGATCGGCCGGCCAGCTGCACGGGCAGCGGCCACCAGTTGCTTGATGTTCGCGACGGCAGCATCCATACCGCTCAAGGCCAATGGGCCGCTGAGGTATTCTTTCTGGGCATCGATGATGACAAGGGTCGCATGACTCAGAACGGCTGCCGCGTAACCGCGGCCGCTGAGTTGAAACATCGTTTTTGGAACGGACATTCTGGGGCTCCTTCGAGTGGGGCTTTTGCGACATTGTCCTCTGGCTGAGCGCTTCTGTGAATCGCTACCATCGTAGGCGCCGTCTTTGCTGGCTCGCAGCCTTGTCAATAGGCTCGTTTTGTTCAATAGCCAGCTGAAAAAACAGAATAGTCCTACATTCGCCTCGGTAGTTTTCCCGCGTCGTCGAGATGCGTTTTGGCTGTTAGAATCTGGAGTTTGCCCCGTGATCACTTCCCGACTTCGTACCCTGCGTGACCATATCCGTTGGGCCGTCAGCCGCTTCCATGGGGAGGATCTGTTTTTCGGCCATGGGACCGACAACGCCTGGGACGAAGCGCGTCAGTTGGTGTTGGGTGCCTTGCACTTGCCGTGGGAAATCGCCGACAGCTACCTCGACTGCAGTCTCGAAGAAGACGAGCTGGTCAAGCTGCAACGCTTGCTCAAGCGCCGTATCGAAGAACGCATTCCTACCGCCTACCTGTTGGGTGAAGCGTGGTTTTGCGGCATGTCGTTCATTGTCGATGAGCGCGTATTGATCCCGCGTTCGCCGATTGGCGAGCTGATCGAAAAACGTTTTGAACCATGGCTGGGCGCCGAACCTGCGCGGATTCTCGACCTGTGCACCGGTTCCGGCTGCATCGGTATCGCCTGTGCCTACGAGTTCCAGAACGCCGAAGTGGTGCTGGCCGACCTGTCGTTCGAAGCACTGGAAGTGGCCAACCAGAACATCGAGCGTCATGGCGTCGATGAGCGGGTGTACACGGTTCAGGGTGATGGTTTCGATGGTTTGCCGGGTCAGCGTTTCGACCTGATCGTGTCGAACCCGCCTTACGTCGATGCGGAAGATTTCGCCGACATGCCGGACGAATACCAGCACGAACCGGAGCTCGGCCTGGCCTGCGGTGATGACGGTTTGAACCTGGTGCGTCGCATGCTCGCCGAAGCGGCGGATCACCTGACCGAGAAAGGCTTGTTGATTGTCGAAGTGGGCAACAGCCAGGTTCACGTCTCGGCGCTGTACCCGGAAGTCGATTTCGCCTGGCTTGGGTGGGCATGGCGTGTTCATGCTGACGGCGGAACAGTGCCGCAACCATCAGGCGCTGTTTGCTTCCCGCGTTTAACCCGTAATGATCGTTCCCACGCGGAGCGTGGGAACGATCAGTCAAAAGCTGCTACCGGTGCGTGGCAATCCAGATCAACAACCCCGCCTGAAACACCGCAAACGCCACCAGGCAGGTAATGGTAAAGCGCAGTCCGGCGTCTTCGCGCTTGTACTTGCTGACCTTTTCTTCGTGTTTCTTCAGTTTGACTTCTTGCTCGGCCAGATTTTGCTCGGCCTGCTGGAGCATCTGCGCCGCCTCGAGAATTTCCACGATCTGCAGTTTTTCCGTACTCCAGTCACTCAACAGGTCGCCGACCTGCACTACTTTGATGCTGCCTTTCAAATGCTGGGCGTCGGCGTAGATCACGTCGAAACCGTGCATCCGCAAAAAGTGATCGCGGCGCAGGCGAGTGTCTTCGTTCAGCGCATCCTTATTGTTCAGGTCGGTGCCGTCGACCGTGTAGCCGGGCCATCTCTTTTTCGCCCAGGTAATGCCCTGAGCGGCCATGAAGCGACCGATGCCACGGTTCATCGGTTCGATCTGCAAACCGCTGTCAGGCCCAAAATGCACACGCTTGGTGGCGTGATCGACCCACACGTCCAGATGATTCTGTTCCTTGCGCACACGCTGGCCGGGCAGCGCAATGCTCATGCGCATCAGGCTGTGTTCCTTGTTGTTGCGCTCGGCGTAACCGAATTCAACAAAGCGCAGCGGCCGTCCACCGGTGTTGCGGTCGGTTTTCAATGGCGCCAGACGGAGCATCTTGTGGTGCTCGGCGTGGACGTCCGCCCACGGCAGCTCGACCACTGGTGGAGCGTCTTTTTCAGCAGTGGTGTCGGGTGAAGTCTGGGTATCAGTCATAACGGCGAGATCCTGTCCAAGCTCTGCTTGTCGCCAGTCTTAGCGCTGGCGACAAAGGCTTATCGGCCGTTTTTTTCAGGACTGGAGGGCTAGGGGGCGTTCTCAACTAGTTTTCACGCCGCGCCGGGTCTGCTGTTGTGCAGGGCAAGGCGCGAGAAGCGTGGTTTGGTCATTCCAAACAAGCTTCGAGCAACGCAGCCCTGCACAACAGCAGGCCCGGCCCTTCGGGTTGTGCCTTAAAGCGGGCCAGGCTGCGTTGCAGGCCTTGGAAAGGGAACAACCATTACCAGCGGCCTGCGCCTTGCCTGGCCCGCTTTAAGGCGACAACGCGGCGTGAAAACTAGTTGAGAACGCCCCCTGACCCCGCTTAACTGGCGCGAAGTCCGTCAATAAAGCCGAGGATTCGCGTGCCGAGTTCCGCTGCCAGCGGCAATTGCGGATCCTTGTAAGAGGCCAATTGCCGTTTTACATCGTTGGGCACGATGCGCATCACGTGGTTCATGCCTTCGATCAGCGCCAGTTCGGCGTCCGGTTTGGCCGCCTTCAACAGCCTGGCGTCACCGACACCGACCTGGATGTCATTGCTGCCCTGGATGATCAGCGCCGGCATCTTCAACTTGGCGAATGCTGCCGCCGGGTCCTGGCGGAACAATGAAATCAGATACGGTTGCACGCTCGGGCGGAAAATCACCTGCAACTGCGGCGGCACGTTGTCGTCGGTGCGGCCGGCCTTGAGGCTGTCGAGCAGTTCATTGCTGCGCAGCATCAGCGGTGGCGGCAGGCGATTGCTCAATTGCTGGCGCAGTACCTGATCGATCGGCCGGGCGCTGCCGGACATGGAAATGACCGCGGCGGCATCCAGGCTCGGCGCCGCGAGGCTGGCGATCAAGGCGCCTTCGCTGTGGCCCAGCAGGATCAACTGGCCAAATCGCGGGTCGGATTTGAGCTTCCGGCCCCAGGCTTCGGCGTCAGCCACGTAGGCTTCAACCGACAGGTTTCGTTCATCCGGGGTTGCCGCAAGGCTCGCCGCCACGCCGCGTTTGTCATAACGCACGCTGGCGATGTTGTGTTTGGCCAGCACCCAAGCGAGACGCTTGAGGCTGTCGTTGCGTCCGCCGTCGGGGTTGTTTCCGTCACGATCTGTAGGACCGGAGCCAGAAATGATCAGGACAACCGGTACCGGCGTGTCGGACTTGGGCAGCAATAACGAGCCGAAAAGCTCGCCGGTGCCGGTGTCCAACGTGATCGGGCGTTGCAGGACAGTGGCCTGTACAAAGCCGGTAAAGAGGGTAAGGCTCAAGGCTATAACTCGCAGCATCATCACGCCATCATGAACAAGATGCCGGTTGGACTCGCAGGCACCCATAAGGTTCGAGGATGAACTACTTGGGTAGCCTGCGTATACTGGCGCGCATTACGTATTTGGTTCGAATTCCATGTCCGGCAATACCTACGGCAAGCTGTTCACTGTCACCACCGCGGGCGAAAGCCATGGTCCGGCGTTGGTCGCCATTGTCGACGGCTGCCCGCCGGGCCTGGAGATCTCCCTGGAGGATCTGCAGCGTGACCTGGATCGCCGCAAACCCGGCACCAGCCGCCACACCACCCAGCGTCAAGAAGCCGACGAAGTCGAAATCCTCTCCGGCGTGTTCGAAGGTCGCACCACCGGTTGCGCCATCGGCCTGCTGATCCGCAACACCGACCAGAAGTCCAAGGATTACTCGGCGATCAAGGACCTGTTCCGCCCGGCCCACGCCGACTACACCTATCACCACAAATATGGCGAGCGCGATTACCGTGGCGGCGGTCGCAGCTCGGCCCGTGAAACGGCCATGCGTGTGGCGGCCGGTGCGATTGCGAAAAAATACCTGGCCACTCAGGGCATCGTCATTCGTGGCTATATGAGCCAGCTCGGCCCGATCGAAATTCCGTTCAAGACCTGGGATTCGGTGGAAGAGAACGCCTTCTTCAGCCCTGATCCGGACAAGGTCCCGGAGCTGGAGGCCTACATGGACCAGTTGCGTCGCGACCAGGATTCGGTTGGCGCGAAGATCACCGTAGTCGCCGAAGGGGTAATGCCGGGCCTTGGCGAGCCAATCTTCGACCGTCTCGATGCCGAACTCGCTCACGCGCTGATGAGCATCAACGCGGTCAAAGGCGTGGAAATCGGCGCCGGTTTCGCCAGCGTTGCCCAACGCGGCACCGAGCACCGCGATGAAATGACCCCGCAAGGTTTCCTCAGCAACAACGCGGGCGGCATTTTAGGTGGCATTTCGTCGGGTCAGCCGATCGTCGCGCACCTGGCGCTCAAGCCAACCTCGAGCATCACCACGCCGGGTCGTTCCATCGACATCCATGGCAACCCGGTGGACGTCATCACCAAGGGGCGCCACGACCCGTGCGTCGGCATCCGCGCCACACCGATCGCCGAAGCGATGATGGCCATCGTGCTGATGGATCACCTGTTGCGTCACCGTGGGCAGAACCTGGACGTGCGCGTGAGCACGCCGGTGCTGGGTCAACTTTAATGGCTGACCTCACAGCCGCTGCGGTGCGGCGCTCCCGTACTGGCGGCTCTCCAGTTTCTATCTGTTCTATTTCGCCTTGCTCGGTTCGACAGCGCCGTTTCTGGCGCTGTACTTCGATCACCTGGGCTTTTCCAGTGCGCGCATCGGCGAGCTGGTGGCGATCCCGATGCTGATGCGCTGCGTGGCGCCGAATATCTGGGGCTGGCTCGGTGATTACACCGGCCGACGCCTGGCCATCGTGCGCTTCGGTGCGGTCTGCACGCTGCTGACGTTCTCGCTGATCTTCATCAGCAAGACCTACGCCTGGCTGGCGATGGTCATGGCCTTGCACGCGTTTTTCTGGCACGCGGTGTTGCCGCAATTCGAAGTCATCACTCTGGCGCACTTGCAGGGCCAGACTAACCGTTACAGTCAGATCCGCCTGTGGGGTTCCATCGGTTTCATCATTGCCGTGGTCGCGCTCGGACGGCTGTTCGAGGGGTTGAGCCTGGATATCTATCCGCTGACGCTGGTGCTGATCATGGCCGGGATCGTGGTGAGCAGCCTGTGGGTGCCCAACGCTCAACCGGTTCAGGGTGAACGACCGGCGGGGGACGGTTTTCTCAGGCAGTTGCGCAGTCCCGGGGTGTTGGCGTTTTACGGTTGCGTAGCGCTGATGCAAATGAGCCACGGTCCTTATTACACCTTCCTGACCTTGCACCTGGAGCGACTCGGGTACAGCCGTGGGCTGATCGGCATGCTCTGGGCGGTCGGTGTGGTCGCCGAAGTCTTGATGTTTCTGGCCATGAGCAAGATCCTCGCGCGCTTTTCCGTGCGACGGGTGCTGCTGGCAAGTTTTCTGCTGGCGGCGTTGCGTTGGTTGTTGCTCGGTTCGTTCGCGGAGTTCCTTTGGGTGCTGTTGTTTGCCCAAGTGCTGCACGCGGCGACCTTCGGCAGCTTTCACGCGGCAGCCATCCAGTTCGTGCAACGTAGCTTCGGCGCGCGCCAACAAGGGCAGGGCCAGGCGTTGTACGCCGCACTGGCCGGCACCGGCGGCGCACTGGGTGCGTTGTATTCCGGCTATAGCTGGAATGCCCTCGGCCCCGCATTGACCTTTAGTATTGCCAGCCTCGCAGCCTTCGCGGCAGCCGTTATCATTGCCACACGCATGCAAGAGGACAGACCGTGAGCCTTGCGCGTGCGCTGCGGCAGATCGAGGCCTTTGAATTTTTGTTCGAGTGCGAGTTGAAGCTGCGCTCACTCTTGAACCATAAAAAGCTGAACCGTTAAGGAGTTGCCAAATGAGCAGCCTGTCCGTTTACCACGTCTCAAGCCCTGACTTGCCCAACAAGGTGCTGACGCATGTCGAAGACATCGCTTCGACCCTGGCCGAGCAGGGCGTGCGTTTCGACCGCTGGCAAGCCGCGGCGAAAATCCAGCCAGGCGCCAGTCAGGAAGAAGTGATCGCCGCGTATCAGGAACAAATCGACAAGCTGATGACCGAACGTGGTTACATCACCGTCGATGTCATCAGCCTGAGCAGCGATCACCCGCAAAAAGCCGAATTGCGCGGCAAATTTCTCGACGAACATTGCCATGGCGAAGACGAAGTACGATTTTTCGTCGCCGGCCGTGGCTTGTTTTCCCTGCACATCGGCGATTACGTCTACGCGGTGCTTTGTGAGAAAAACGACCTGATCTCGGTACCGGCTGGCACCCGGCATTGGTTCGACATGGGCGAGCATCCGCATTTCATCGCGATCCGCCTGTTCAACAACCCTGACGGCTGGGTGGCCGATTTCACCGGCGAAGACATCGCCAGTCGTTTCCCGCGTCTTGAAGACTGAGGCGATGCCCTGTAGGAGCTGAGATCAGGGATCGAAGATCAGAAGCAGGGATTGCGCAACGTCAGAAACAAAACAGGCCGTGGAGCGAAAGCTCTCACGGCCTGTTTGGTTACAGCCCCGGAACGGTTTAAGCCGAGTGATACGTCGGCAGGGCGAACCGCTGCTGGCTTTGCAGCATGGAAATCTGTGGCAGTTCGCTGGCCTGTTCGGCGATGTCACGGCGAATGGCGCTGATCACCCAGGACAGCTGATCACCTGCATGCAGTTGCTGGTAGGAAATCGAGCGCTTGAAGACTTTGCCGTCGCTGCTGCTCAAGGTCAGCAAAATGCCACCATCCGGACGTGGCTGGGTGGTCACTTCGAAGTTGGAGAACAGGGACGAAAATTTTTCTTGGATCAGGTTCATGTCTATCAGCTCCGTTAGCTCTTGAATGGCAAGCATGCAGAGGTAGTTGCAGTGATTGTGCCAGCACCTGATTTTTTAAAAATCCTTATATATCAATAGGTTAGTTTTTAGGTGTTTTTGCGGTTTCGTGCAATCTGCATGAAAGGCCATCGTGCATCCTGCATTTTGCGTGGTCGACATCGATTCGATGGAACCAATTGCCCGGCACAAGCTCGCGATTACGAATGCCGCAGACGTGGATACAAATCATTTCAAAAACCGCGTGTACAGCTCAGGAACCGCTGACGTATTTTCGGCCTCAATCAACGCCGCCCGAACAATAAAAAGATCGCCCGGGAGCAACCATGAGCCGCACGCCAAACGACACGATTACCTGGAGCATGATGCTCCGCAAGCTGCCTTCCATTGCCAAAGCCATTCCGCGCGTGGTGAAGGGCATGAAAGCCGCCAACGTCAAGGACCCGACCCAACCGTGTGGCCTGGGCTGGAGCTTCGAGCAAGCGACGTTGCGCAATCCCGATGGCCCGGCATTGCTGCAGGGCGAAGTGGCGCTTACGTATGCTCAGGTCAACCAATGGGCCAATCGCATCGCCCATCATCTGATTGCCCAAGGCATCCGCAAGGGCGATGTGGTGGCGGTCTTTATCGAGAATCGCCCGGAACTGCTGGTGACGATCCTGGCGGTGGCCAAGGTCGGCGCGATCAGTGCCTTGCTCAATACTTCGCAGACCCGCGATACCCTGGCTCACAGCCTGAACCTGGTGGCACCCGCGGCGATCATTGTCGGAGAAGAGCTGGTGCCGGCATTTTCGGCGGTTCGCGAACGGGTGTCGATCGAGGCGGCGCACACCTGGTTTATCGCTGATCGAGACACCTTCAGTCATCCGGGCATTGCGCCCGACGGGTTCATCAACCTGATGACCGCCAGTGCCGACAGCTCCAGCGCCAACCCCGCCAGCAGTCAGCAGGTTTTTTTCGACGATCCTTGTTTCTATATCTACACCTCGGGCACAACCGGCTTGCCCAAGGCCGGGGTATTCAAGCACGGCCGCTGGATGCGCAGCTCCGCGAGTTTCGGCCTGATCGCCCTGAATATGCGCCCGGAGGATGTCGTCTATTGCACCTTGCCGCTCTATCACGCCACCGGGCTGTGCGTGTGCTGGGGCTCGGCGATCAGTGGCGCCTCGGGCTTTGCGATCCGCCGCAAGTTCAGCGCCAGTCAATTCTGGAACGATGTGCGCAAGTACCGTGCGACCACCCTCGGTTACGTCGGTGAATTGTGCCGCTACCTGGTGGATCAACCGCCCAGCGCCGACGACAGCCAGCACGGCGTGACGAAGATGATCGGCAATGGCCTGCGCCCCGGCGCATGGGGCGAGTTCAAGACGCGATTCGGGGTCAACCATATCTGTGAACTGTACGCCGCCAGCGACGGCAACATCGGTTTCACCAATATCCTCAACTTTGACAACACCGTCGGTTTTTCCCTGATGTCATGGGAGTTGACGGCCTACGACCACGACAGCGGCGCGCCCATTCGCGATGCCAGCGGCTACATGCGCAAAGTCGCCAAAGGCGAGCAGGGACTGTTGCTGGCGAAGATCGATGACAAGGCACCGCTGGACGGCTACACCGATCCGCAGAAGACCGAAAAGGTTGTGTTGCACGACGTGTTCAAGAAGGGCGACCGTTACTTCAATACCGGTGACCTGCTGCGCAACATCGGTTTCGGTCACGCGCAATTTGTTGACCGGCTGGGAGATACCTTCCGCTGGAAGGGCGAAAACGTCTCGACCACCGAAGTCGAGAACCTTCTTTTGCAACACCCGCATATTTCCGAAGCCGTGGCTTACGGCGTGGAAATCCGCAACACCAACGGGCGTGCCGGGATGGCGGCGATAACGCCAGCCGAGTCCCTGGCGACCCTGGATTTCAGTGAACTGCTGGCGTTCGCCCGTGAGCAAATGCCCGCCTATGCGGTGCCGTTGTTCCTGCGGGTGAAAGTGAAAATGGAGACTACCGGCACCTTCAAATATCAGAAGACCCGGCTTAAGGATGAAGCCTTCGACCCCGGCAAGACCGGTGATGATCCGATCTATGCCTGGTTGCCGGGAACCCAGACTTACGTGCAGGTCACTCCGCAGTTGCTGGCGGATATTCACGGCGGCGCTTTTCGTTATTGAATGCAGCGCTATTGAATGTGGCTATGGCCGTCCATGAGAAAAAAGAAGTGACAGCCTCGGGGCTGCTCGGGAAACTGTCGGCTTTGCGAATAACAGAACGTGGAGTGCCCAATGTCCGACCAAAGCCGCCAGATGTCCCCCGAAGAAGCCGCTGAATTTGCCGAACAGGTATTCAACAAGGCGCGTGAGGGCGATGCGGCCATGATGGCTGCGCTGTTGACCAAGGGCCTGCCGCCGAACCTGCGTAACCACAAGGGCGATACGCTGCTGATGCTGGCCGCTTACCACGGCCATGTGGAGACGGTAAAAGTCCTGCTCGAACACAAGGCCGACCCGGAAATCCGTAACGACAACGGCCAGAGCCCGATTGCCGGCGCGGCGTTCAAGGGTGATCTGGCGGTGGTCAAGGCACTGGTTGAAGGCGGCGCGCAAGTGGAAGGTTCGTCCTTCGACGGTCGCACTGCGCTGATGATGGCCGCGATGTTCAATCGGGTGGAAATCGTCGATTACCTGATCAGCAAAGGCGCCGATCCGAAAGCCAAGGACGCCAATGGCGTTTCTGCGCTGGATGCCGCCAAGACCATGGGCGCGGTGGATACCACGGCGCAGTTGCAGAAACTCCTAGGCTAACGGCTCAAGGAATTCTTGAAGCAAACGAAAACCTGTGGCGAGGGGGCTTGCCCCCGTTGGGTGGCGAAGCCGCCCCAAACCGGTTACCCGCGTTTTTCAGGAAGACTGCATTCATCGGTTTTACGACTGCTTCGCAGCCGAACGGGACGGTGCGGCGTTCCGACAAGCCCCCTCGCCACAGGACGCCCACCTACCGCAAAGAGTGTTTCTGAATCAGCCGAGGCATCAATACACCCAAACCTCAACCCGCCGATTCTTGATTCGCCCTTCATCCGCGCTATTGGCCGCCACCGGCATCTCGGCGCCAAAACCGCGAATTTCGCGAAATACCACACCGCTTTTCACCAGTTCCCGCCGCACCGCCATGGCGCGTAGTTTCGACAGCAGATCGGCCCGCGCCGGATCACTTTTGGCGTCGCCAAACCCCACCAGCGTCACCTGCCGATTGGTCTTCTCGTGCTGCTGTAGATAGTCGAGCACCCGCGACAGGTCCTGCCGGGCCTTGTTGTCCAGCGTCGCACTGCCTTCTTCGAAACGGAAATTCACGGTCAGGCGCTGGGCGTGACGGCTGAGTGCCTGATAACCCTCGGGCATCAATGCATTCGGCGTGACCGTCATGGCCTGGACGGTCTGGGCGATAAAACCATTGGCCGCGACAATCGCCTGACCTTTGCTGCTTTGAGCGAACGCCACCAATGCGTCGGCCCAAGGACTTTTCCCGTTGGGCGGCAGGTAAAAGAACAGCCGGCGCGACAATGGATAGTCTTCCGTGGCGATCAAGCTGTTGAGCGGCAGCATGGCTTGGGATTGGCCATCGGCAATCGCTACCGCTTTGGCTTGACGCACGTAAGGCAGACCGATGAAGCCGATCCCTTGCGGGTCCAGGCTAACCGCGTCGGACAATTGCTCGCTGGATTCGAACCGTTTCGCAGCGCTACTCAGCGTTTTCCCACGACGGCTGAGGACCAATTCCTTGAACGTGTCGTAGGTGCCCGATTGGTCATCCCGCGCATAGAGATGAATCGTCCCACCGCGTCCCCCGAGTTCTTCCCAGGTTTTTGTCTCGCCGCTGAAGATTCGTGCCAGTTGTTCGGTGTTCAGTTCACTCAACGGATTTTGCGGATGAAGGATGATCGCCAGGCCATCGATGGCGATGACCTGCTCGGCGCCGGCGCTTTTAAAATCACCCAAGCGTGCAAGGTCTGCCCGTTCGCTGTCCTTGATCGGGCGCGAGGAGGCGGCGAGGTCGGCGGTGGCGGTTTTCAGGGCGGTGAAACCGGTGCTGGAACCGTGGGCCGCGATGTCCACCGCGACCCGGCGGCCCTGAACGGTTTCGCCGATGACGCGCAGTTCGTTGGCTTTGTCCGGGGCCTCGCTGTGAACCTTGAGCAGGCCTTGTTCGCGCATCAGCCCCTCAACCAGCGCCGGGCCCAATGCCGCGCCAATGGTGTTGGAACCCTGGATGCGCAGCACCGGGCCAGTCTCGGGCGTCGGCAATGCGCCAGCCGAAGCCGTCAGCGGCAGCCAGGCGCACAGTATCGACAGGAACAACACGCGCAGCGTCATGCCGGCACCTTATAAGCCAAAGGAAGTGCCGGGAGAATAAGTCAGTAAGGTTTCTGAAAGATGACAGGGTGTGACGGATCGTTCCCTCGCTCTGCGTGGGAATGCATCCCGTGACGCTCTGCGTCACTTCCAGAGGCGGAACGCGGAGCGTCCCTGGCGGCATTCCCACGCAGAGCGTGGGAACGATCAGCGAAACCGGATCAGCTCAATTCAAGCCAGATCGGCGCATGATCCGACGGTTTTTCCATCCCGCGCAATTCGTAATCCACACCTGCGTCCTTCACCCGTGGCAACAACCCGTGGGACGCCATGATCAAGTCAATCCGCAGGCCACGCTTGGGCTCATCCTCAAAACCGCGGCTGCGGTAGTCGAACCAGCTGAAACGATCGGACACCTCTGGGTTCAAGTGACGGAAGCTGTCCACCAGGCCCCAGTTCTTCAGCCGGGCCATCCACTCGCGTTCTTCCGGCAGGAAGCTGCATTTGCCGGTTTTCAGCCAGCGTTTCATGTTGTCCGGGCCGATACCGATGTCGCAGTCTTCAGGGGAAATGTTCACGTCGCCCATCACCACCACTGGCTGGTCGTTGCTGAACTGGCTTTCCAGCAACTGCTGCAGATCGCTGTAAAAACGTTCCTTGGCGGGGAACTTGGTCGGGTGATCGCGGCTTTCGCCCTGTGGGAAATAGCCGTTCATGATGGTCACCGGCACGCCATTGGTGTCGGCGAACGTGCCCCAGATGAAGCGGCGCTGAGCGTCTTCTTCATCGGTGACGAAACCTTTGTGCAGCGCGATAGGTTCCTGGCGCGAGAGCAGGGCGACGCCGTAATGACCTTTTTGACCATGGAAATACACGTGATAGCCCAGCGCCTGAACCTCGGCCAGCGGGAATTGGTCGTCGTGGACCTTGGTTTCCTGCAGTCCGATCACATCTGGCTGATGCTTTTCGATCAGCGCCGCCAGCTGATGAGGGCGAGCGCGCAGCCCGTTGATGTTGAAGGAGACGATCTTCATGGTCGGCAGTCCTGGCAAAAGGGCGATGCTAGCTGACATGTAGGAATGGGGCCAGTGTTGGGGTGAGGGGTTTCGTGTTTGTCCGACAGCTTTGTATTGGTAGCAATGGCCTCATCGCGAGCAGGCTCGCTCCCACAGGGGACGAGTCTGGTCTATACCTTGTGGGAGCGAGCCCGCTTGCGATGGCGGCATCACAACCAACACTGATTCGGATCAGCAAGGAACTGTGCCAGCGCTATAGGCTCGTAACCAGAAGAGCGCAGTCATCTGACCTGTGCCAGGGGAGATCAACCGTTATGCCCGAAACTTCTACTGTCATCGCCGATATTCACATGCTCGACAGCGGCTATTCCCGCGAAGCACGTTCGTTGCTGTACCAGGCTTACCGGCATGAGCCGACGTTCGGCTACCTGTTCGAAGCCGAGCGTCCCGGTTATGAGCAGCGGGTCCGGGCTACCGTGCGCGAACTGGTCAAGCAACACTTTCTTCAGGACTTGCCGGCCATCGGCCTGCTGGTCAACGACCGGTTGATCGGCATCGCACTGATCGCGCCGCCGCAACGCCGCCTGGGCATCACAGAGAGTTGGGCCTGGCGTCTGCGCATGGTGCTGAGCACCGGTTTTCGCTGTACCCGACGTTATCTCGAGTATCACGATGCCGTGATGGCTTGTGTGCCGTCCGACTCGGTACACCTGCTGCCATTGCTGGGGGTTCATCCGCAATTCCAGGGCAAACACTTTGGCGAACAATTGCTGCAAGCGGTGCACAACTGGTGCGCGGTGGATGAACACTCCGAGGGCGTGATCCTCGATACCGGGAATCCTCGTTATCTGGAGTTCTATAAGCGTCAGGGCTACGAGGAAATCGGTGAGGTCGCCGTAGGACCGATTCGCGAGCACGTGTTTTTCCACGCCAATCCGCAGGTGTTACAAACAGCAACGGCATAAAGGTAGAACTTTCACCGCACGCCAGGCTCTATCACGCTCCCAAGCTCGTGATAGCATCCGCGCCTATGAAGTTTCCAGGAAGAATTACCAGTGGCGTGCTGATGCGCGGCACTGGCGCAAAGTGAATTGGATGTGCGGATCAAACCGTCCAACGATGAACTGAAAGCCAATATAGAGGGCTATATCGGCAGCCTCGGCGATCGAGACGAAGAAGCCTTGCTGCGCTTCAGTCGTGGCGCCGAAGAACAGGCGCGCAAGGCCGCCCAGGCCTTGGGTTATTACCAGCCGCAGATCGACTCGGATGTGAAGGGCGGCAAGACGCCGCGCCTGGTGCTGAACATCGAGCCCGGCGAGCCGGTGCATTTGCGCAACGTCACCATTCGCGTCGACGGCCCTGCTGCCTCCCTCAAATCATTCCGTGTGCCCAAAAGCAATACGCTGAAAACCGGCGCAGTGCTTAACCATGGCCATTACGAAGACGCCAAGCGCCTGATTCAGAATCAGGCCTCGCGTTTTGGCTTTTTCAGTGGTTATTTCAGCAGCCAGAAATTGTTGGTCGACCCGCGAGCCGGCGTCGCCGATATCGAACTGGTCTACAACAGCGGCCCGCGTTATTCATTGGGCAAGGTCAGTTTCGAAGGGGACACGCCGTTCGACGAGGACCTGCTACAACGCATGGTGCCCTTCAAGGAGGGCGCGCCCTACGACTCCGAACTGATCGCTGAGCTCAGCCAGGCCATGCAATCGAGTGGCTATTTCGAAAGCGTACGGGTGGATGCGGCGCCGACGGCGTCCAGGAACGACGTGATCCCGGTGGACGTCAAACTCGAAACCCGCAAACCACGGACCATGGGTCTGGGGCTCGGCTATTCCACTGACGTCGGCCCACGGGTCAAGGCCAACTGGACGCGGCACTGGGTCAACCCTCAGGGGCACAGCTATGGCTGGGAAACCGAAGTCTCGGCGCCTCGGCAGAACGTCGGCGTGTTCTACGACATTCCCCTGGACCCGCCGCTGACCGACAAGCTGCGGTTCGCCGGTGGCTATCAGAACGAAGAAATCGCCGACAAGGACTCCCTGAGCAAACTGCTGACCATCGGTCCCGAGTGGCACAGCAAGCTGCCCAGCGGTTGGCAGCGAGTGGTGTCGCTCAAATGGCAGCGCGAGGAATACAGGCTCGGTGATGATTCGGGGCTCAGCACCTTGCTGATGCCTGGCGTCAGCTATTCCTACCTTAAAAGTGATAACCGCATCGACCCGCACAACGGTTATCGCCTGGAATTCGAGACCAAAGTGGCCAAGGAAGGTTTGGGCTCCGACACCAACCTGCTTTACGGCACCGCGTTGGTGAAGGGCTTGACCACAGTCTTCGACAAACACCGCTTCCTCGGTCGGGTGCAGGTCGGCGGCAGCGCCACCAACGGCTACAAATCGGTACCGCCGTCGTTGCGCTTTTTTGCCGGTGGCGATCAGAGCGTGCGCGGCTACGACTATCAGAGCCTGTCCCCGGAAAACTCCGAGGGCGACCGCATCGGGGGCCGTTACATGGTTGCCGGCAGCGTCGAGTATCAGTACTCCGTTGCCGAAAAATGGCGGGTCGCGACGTTCATTGATCAGGGCAACTCCTTCAATACACTCGAACTGCCGAACCTCAAGACCGGCGTCGGTATCGGCGTGCGCTGGGTTTCTCCGGTAGGGCCGATTCGCCTCGACCTGGCCCATGCGATGGACGACGACGGCGGCATTCGACTGCACTTTTCCATGGGGCCAGAGCTGTGAAGCGTGGTTTGAAAATAACGCTGTTGGCGATTCTGGCGCTGCTGATGCTGGTCGTTTTGACCGTGACCACCGTGCTGGGTACGGCGACGGGCAGCCGCTGGGCGTTGGGGTTGGTGCCGGGTCTGACCGTGGAAAATTATCAGGGCCGATTGGGCGGACAGTGGAGCGCCGACCGTGTGTTGTGGCAGCAAGACACCAGCCGGGTTGAGCTGAGCAAGGTGATTTTCGCCTGGTCGCCGCTGTGCCTGACGCGCATGGCACTGTGCATCGAGCAACTGAAGGCCGATCAAGTCAGCCTGCAATTTCCACCGGGCACGGATGAAGACAGCAGCGGTTCGATCGAACTTCCGGACCTGGATTTGCCGCTGGCCATCGAACTGGGCGACGTCCAGGTCGGCAGCCTGCTGTTCAACGGCAGCGAAGAACTCAAGGGCCTGCAACTGGCGGCGCACTGGACGGCCAACGGTCTGCAGATCGATTCCGTTCATTTGCAAAGGGATGACCTGAGCCTGAATCTTTCAGGCCTGCTGCAACCCAGCGGCAACTGGCCGCTCAAGGCGCAAGGCCAACTGACCCTGCCAGCCCCCGGCACCGCGCCTTGGACGCTGGCCCTGAAGGTCGACGGCGATCTGCTGAAAACCCTGAACCTGAAAGCCGACAGCAGCGGTTACCTGAACGGGCAATTGACCGGAGAGCTGCAGCCACTGGTGGAGAACCTGCCGGCCAAGGCACGGATCACCGCTGACGGCTTCAAGCCCGGTGCCGATCTGCCGGACACCTTGCAACTCAACCAACTGGAACTCACCGGCGACGGCGACCTGAAAAACGGTTACCAGTTGCTCGGCAAAGCCACGTTACCGGGCGAAAAAGGCCCCGTCGCGTTATTGCTGCAAGGCAAGGTCGATGCCAATGGCGCGCAGATCGCCGGGTTGGACCTTACGGCCAACGACAAGCAACGCCTGAAACTCACCGGCAACCTCGACTGGAGCAAAGGCCTGAGCGCCGATGCCAAAATCGACTGGCTGGATTTCCCGTGGCACAGCCTCTATCCACTGATCGACGAGCCCGAAGTGGCGTTGCGCAGTTTCAACGGTGAAGTCTCCTACACCGACGGTAAATACCTCGGCAGCTTCAAAGCCGCACTTGACGGCCCGGCCGGGGCGTTCAGCCTGATCAGCCCGTTCAGCGGCGACCTGACGAAAATCTACCTGCAACAAATTCAACTCGAAGCCGGGCAGGGCAAGGCCGAAGGGCACCTGAACCTGCAATTCGCCGATGGAATTGCCTGGGACACGGCGCTGGACCTGTCGGCGATCAACCCGGCGTACTGGGTCGCGGAGTTGCCGGGTATCCTGGCCGGACCGTTGCGCAGCAAGGGCGAGATGAAGAATGAAACACTCAGCCTGACGGCTGATCTCGACTTGAAAGGCAAACTGCGCGGTCAACCGGCAGTGATCCAGGCCAACGCCGATGGCGGTGGCGAGCAATGGAACCTCAGCGCGCTGCAAGTTCGCCTCGGCGACAACAGCATCAACGGCAAGGGCAGCCTGCAACAGAAGCTCACCGGTCAGATCGATATCAAGCTGCCGCGCCTGGCTCAGTTGTGGCCGCAACTGCGCGGTCAGCTCAATGGTCGCGTCGATGTCGCCGGAACACTCAAGGCCCCGCAAGGCAAGCTCGGGCTGCAAGGCACGCAACTGGCCTTCGAAGACAATCGCCTGCAAAGCCTGAACCTGGACGCCACCCTCGATAGCGCGCAACGGGCGAAAATCGACCTCAAGGGCAGCGGCATTCGGACCGGTGAAACGTCGCTGGGGACGCTGACCGCCAGCGGCCAGGGCGACATCAAAAACCAGAAACTCGCCCTCGACCTGCAAGGGCCGAAGCTGAAACTCGCGCTCGGCCTCGACGGCAATCTGGACCAAGGCAATTGGCGTGGGCGCCTGGCCAGCGGCGATATCCAGGCCGGAGGTCAGGACTGGAAACTGCAAGGCCCGGCGAAGCTCGAGCGGCTGGCGGACGGCAAGATCAACTTCGGCGCCCATTGCTGGACATCCGGCCCGGCCAGCCTGTGCGGTGAGGACCAGCGCCTGATGCCTGAGCCGAAGCTGCGTTATCACCTCAAACAGTTCCCGATCGACAGCCTGGCGCAGTGGTTGCCCAAGGATTTCGCCTGGAAGGGCCGGCTCAACGCGGACCTGCAACTGGACCTGCCGGCCAGCGGCCCGAACGGCCTGATCAGCGTCGATGCCAGCGGCGGCACGTTGCGCATCAAGGAAAAGGACCAGTGGCTGGACTTCCCGTACCAGACCCTGAAACTCAACAGCAAACTCACGCCCAAGCGCATCGACACTGACCTCAATTTCGTCGGCGGCAAGCTCGGTGAGCTGATGCTCCAGGCGCAGATCAATCCGTTGCCGAAGGACAAGCCACTGACCGGCTCGTTCCGCCTGAATGGTCTGGACCTGTCGGTGGCGCGGCCATTCGTGCCAATGGTCGAGAAACTGACCGGACGCTTGAATGGCAGCGGCACGCTCGCCGGTACGCTGCTGGCGCCGCAGGTCAACGGCAATCTGCTGCTCAGCGACGGCGAGATTTCCGGGCCTGAACTGCCGATGGACCTCGAAGCGCTGCAACTTCAAGCCGTGATTGCGGGTGAAACCGTGCAATTGAACGGCGGCTGGAAAAGCGGCAAGACCGGGCAGGGCACTTTGAGCGGCAACATTGCCTGGGGTCAGGCATTGGTGGTGGATCTGGCGCTCAAAGGTACGCAATTGCCGGTCACCGTCGAGCCCTACGCCAAGCTGGAAATGGCGCCGGACCTGAAGATTTCGGTGAAGGACGACAAACTGGCGATTGTCGGCAAGGTATTGGTGCCCAAAGGCGAGATCACCGTGCGCGAGTTGCCGCCATCGACGGTCAAGGTGTCCGATGACACGGTGATCGTCGGCCAGCAGACCGAAGAGGGCAAACCCCCGATGGCCATGGCGATGGATATCGATGTGGTGGTCGGTCAGGACAAACTCAGCTTCGCCGGGTTTGGCCTGACCGCCAACCTGCAAGGTCATGTGCACATCGGCGACAACATGGACACCCGCGGCGAGCTCTGGCTCAACGATGGGCGTTATCGCGCCTACGGTCAGCGGTTGACCGTACGCCGGGCGCGTTTGCTTTTTGCCGGCCCGATCGATCAGCCGTACCTGGACATCGAAGCGATTCGCCAGACCGACGACGTGATCGCCGGCATTCGCCTGAGCGGCAGCGCCGAGCAGCCGACCACACAGATCTTCTCCGAGCCGGCGATGAGCCAGGAACAGGCGTTGTCCTATCTGGTGCTGGGGCGCCCGCTGAGCACCAACGGTGAGGACAACAACATGTTGGCTCAAGCGGCGCTCGGGCTGGGCTTGATGGGCAGTTCGGGGGTGACCAGCGGCTTGGCGAAAAACCTGGGGATTCAGGATTTCCAGCTCGATACCGAGGGTAGCGGCAACGCCACCAGCGTGGTCGCCAGCGGCAATATCTCCGAGAAGCTCAGCCTGCGTTATGGCGTTGGCGTGTTCGAACCGGCCAACACCATCGCCTTGCGTTACAAGCTGAGCAAGAAGGTCTACCTCGAAGCAGCGGGCGGCGTGGCCAGTTCGCTGGACATCTTCTACAAGCGGGATTTCTAAACCCCCGCGCGGTCCCTGTGGCGAGGGGGTTTGTTGGAACGCCGCATCGCCCCGTTGGGCCGCGTAGCGGCCCCAAAACATGCAACTTCATTCCTTGATCGTTCCCACGCTCCGCGTGGGAATGCAGCCCGGGACGCTCCGCGTCCCTTCCCAAGCCGAACGCAGAGCGTCCGTTGAGGCATTCCCACGCAGAGCGTGGGAACGATCACTCACCAGCCATTGATCAACAAAATAGCAAGCAACCTAACTATTGCGTTGACATTCGCTGCCTAGGCAGTAACATCTCGACATACATTCTCTGCCTAGGCAGCTAATTGGTGGTCAGATGAAGCATTTCACCCCAGACGAATTC
>LNAP01002748.1_pt1 | contig 29010 bp, 29 predicted proteins | sample 602601 | NCBI WGS metagenome assembly LNAP01 (sample SAMN02440304, study PRJNA202911) | soil metagenome | biome: Subtropical and temperate rainforests or woodlands; isolation source: soil samples (1 kg each in a 20% v/v slurry with milli Q water) were... ... | reverse complement strand
GACCATCGTCAACACCATCGCCACCCGACTGGGCGGACGCATCACCCTGGCCAATCGCCCGGAAGGCGGCTTGCGCGCCACGCTGTCGATTCCCGACAGCCAACCCCGCGACCCACTACAGCGCACCACCCGCGAGTTGCCGCCGAATGTTTGAGTGATCCCGGCAGAATGTGGTGAGCCAGCTGGCGCAATCGCGAGCAGGCTCACTCCCACAGGAGGCTATGCTGACCACAACACTCGCGAACGACGCAGAACCCATGTAGGAGTGAGCCTGCTCGCGATGGCGGTGGCACATCCAGCCCCCCTCTCACCGCCATTCCACATTGCAGCCGTTTACAGCGGCCTCACTTTTTAACACCCGCCAAATAATGCGCCACCAACGCATTCGCATGGCCATGCCCCATACCGTGCTCATCCTTCAGCAAAGCCACCATTTCCATATGCTTCTTGCCGCTCACTGTCCCGAGCAGATCCAGCCAATGTCTGATGGGCTGGCCGTACTTTTTCTCGATGGACGGGAAGTACGACGCCGGGCCTTTCACTTTTGTCTCTTCGGTCATGCTGCACGCTCCCTTGTTCGCGACGGAGTGTCGGAGGACGCTCCTTGTCTTCATCCCGAATTGAAGACCAGGACAGCTGCGCAGTCCAGCGGGAGCAAGCTCCCTCGCCACAGGGGTTGTGTTGGTTGCTTCATTGCTTGGTTGATCAGAGATCTATGATGGAGGATTGGCAGGCTATCCCATCAACAACCCCTGCTCCGCCTCGCACAACTCCACCACGTAATCCCACATCACCCGCAATCTCACCGACTTGTGCAGCTCCCGCCGCGTGCTGATCCAGTAGCTGCGCTCAATGCTCTCGTCTGGAAACAGCGGCACCAGCTCCGGATCGGCGCTGGCCATGTAGCACGGCAGCACCGCAATCCCCAATCCCGAACGTGCCGCCTGTTGCTGGGCGATGACGCTGGTGCTGTGGAACACCACCTGCGGGTTGCGGCAAAAACTGTTGAGGAACATCAGTTCCTGGCTGAACAGCAAGTCGTCGACGTAGCCGATCCACGCGTGGCGGCCGAGGTCTTCGCGGCTGTGAAGCGGCGGTGCCTTGTCGAGGTAGGCCTGGCTGGCGTAGAGCGCCAGGCGATAGTCGGTGAGTTTGCGCGTGACCAGCATGTCGGCGGCCGGGCGTTCAAGGTGGATGCTGATTTCGGCTTCGCGGTTGAGGATGCTGACGAAGCGCGGCACCGCCACCAGCTCCACTTCCAGTCCGGGGTAGCGTTCGAACAGGCCGTTCATGCGGCTGGCGAGGAACATGATGCCCAGCCCTTCGGTCACGCCGACGCGAATCTTGCCCAGTGGTGCCGTGGACTGGGTGATTTCCTCTTGCGCCAGCAACGCGACGTTTTCCATGGCTTCGGCGTGCTTGAGCAGCGCTTCGCCGGCCGGGGTCATTTCGTAGCCCTGGGCATGCTGGACAAACAGCGCGGTGCCAAGGCTCTTTTCGATGGCCTCGATGTGCCGGGCGACGGTGGCGTGGGTGGTGTTCAAACGGCGGGCGGCGGTGAGCAAACGCCCGCTGCGTTGCAATTCGAGAAAAAACCGCAGGTCATTCCAGTCGAACATGAGTCGTCCTTGGGGCTACGCTGTTTGAGGCGCTGTCTGAAAACGCACAGCGGCTGCGCAAAAACTAACATTCTTTTGACGAAAGCTAACAACTAGGATGACCGACAACAAGAACAACAATACGAGGTCAGGGATGCAGACTTCCCTTGATGAATTCGACTACATCGTGGTCGGCGCCGGGCCGGCCGGTTGTTTGCTGGCCAATCGGCTGTCGGCCGACCCGCAACACCGCGTCTTGCTGCTCGAAGCCGGCGGCCGCGATAACTATGCTTCCCCGTGGGTTACCTGTTCTGCATCGGCAACCCGCGCACCGACTGGTGCTTCAAGACCGAAGCGCAACCCGGCCTGCAAGGTCGCGCCCTGAGTTACCCGCGCGGCAAAGTGCTGGGCGGCTGTTCCTCGATCAACGGCATGATCTACATGCGCGGCCAGGCGGGCGACTATGACGGCTGGGCCGCTGACGGCAATCCGGGCTGGCGCTGGAACGACGTGCTGCCGCTGTTCAAGAAAAGCGAAAACCATTTTGCCGGCGACTCGCAATTTCACGGCGCCAGCGGCGACTGGCGGGTCGAGCGTCAGCGGCTGTCGTGGCCGATTCTGGATGCGTTCCGCAGCGCCGCCGAGCAAAGCGGCATTGCCAGCATCGATGACTTCAACCAGGGCGACAACGAAGGCTGCGGCTATTTTCAGGTCAACCAGAAGGCCGGGATTCGCTGGAACGCGGCCAAGGCGTTTCTCAAACCGATCCGCAATCGCGCCAATCTCACCGTGCTGACCGACGTCGAAGTGGACGGCGTGCTGCTGGAAAACGGCCGGGCTTCGGCGGTCAGCACCCGTTATCAAGGCCAGGCAAAAACCTTCAAGGCGCGCAAGGAAATCGTGTTGTGCGCAGGCTCCGTCGGTTCACCGAGCATTCTGCAACGCTCCGGCATCGGCCCTCGCCCGCTCCTGGAAAAACTGGGGATCGGTGTGGCTCATGAACTGCCGGGCGTGGGCGGCAATCTGCAGGATCACCTGCAACTGCGGCTGATCTACAAACTGGAAAACGCCCGCACCCTGAACCAGATCGCTGGCAGCGTGTGGGGCAAGATGGGCATGGGCCTGCGTTATCTGTACGACCGCAGCGGCCCGCTGTCGATGGCGCCGAGTCAGCTGGGGGCGTTTGCCCGGTCAGGGCCGGAACAGACCTCGGCCAATCTCGAATACCACGTGCAACCGCTGTCGCTGGAACGCTTCGGCGAACCGTTGCACGCCTTCCCTGCTTTCACGGCGTCGGTTTGCGACCTGAGGCCACAGAGTCGCGGACGGGTGGAGATTCGTTCCACCGATCCGCAGGACGCGCCGCTGATTCAGCCCAACTATTTAAGCCATCCAGAGGATTTGCGGGTCGCGGCTGATGCCATTCGCCTGACCCGGCGCATCGTCGCCGCCCCGGCCCTGCGAGCGTTCAAACCGGTCGAGTACTTGCCCGGCGATAGCTTGCAGACCGAAGAGGAACTGCACGAAGCCGCCGCACGAATTGGCACGACGATTTTCCATCCGGTGGGCACCTGCCGCATGGGCAACGATGTGCAGGCCGTGGTCGATGCCGAGTTGCGCGTTCACGGGATTCCCGGACTGCGCATCGCTGATGCCTCGATCATGCCGCGCATTACCTCGGGCAATACGTGCTCGCCTACGCTGATGATTGCCGAAAAGGCTGCGCTGATGATCCTCAACCCCAGCACAAGGAGCCTCAACCCGCAGAAGGAACTGCTGAGCAACCCACTGTAGGAGCGAGGCTTGCCCGCGAAGAACGATGACGCGATGTGGCAGGTCTGACGCCTTCGCGAGCAAGCTTCGCTCCTACAAAGATCGACGTACACCCGGCTTTATGAGCAACCCACTGTAGGAGCGAGGCTTGCCCGCGAAGAACGATGACGCGGTGTGTCAGGTTTGACGCCTTCGCGAGCAAGCTTCGCTCCTGCAAAGATCGACGTACACCCGGCTTTATGGAGCAACCCACTGTAGGAGCGAGGCTTGCCCGCGAAGAACGATGACGCGGTGTGTCAGGCCTGACGCCTTCGCGAGCAAGCTTCGCTCCTGCAAAGATCGACGTACACCCGGCTTTATGGATAAACGCGGCGCCCGCCCACAAGGCTGGCGCCGACAGTGGAACAACAAAAACAATCACTGTGAGGGATACCGATATGTCAGAACATGTTCAGCCCCTGGATGCCACGCTCAGCGTCGACACCAGCCCCGACACCCGCAAAGTCATCTTCGCGTCGTCACTCGGGACGGTGTTCGAGTGGTACGACTTTTTCCTCTACGGCGCCCTCGCGGCGGTGATCAGCAAGCAGTTTTTCGCCGGGGTCAACGACACCACGGCGTTTATCTTTGCGCTGATGGCCTTCGCCGCCGGTTTCATCGTGCGGCCCTTCGGCGCGTTGGTGTTCGGACGGCTGGGGGACATGATCGGGCGTAAATACACGTTCCTCGCGACCATCGTCCTCATGGGCCTGGCGACCTTCTGTGTCGGGCTGTTGCCGACTTATGCGAGCATCGGCATCGCCGCGCCGATCATCCTCGTGGTGTTGCGCATGCTTCAGGGCCTGGCCCTGGGCGGTGAGTACGGCGGCGCTGCCACTTACGTCGCCGAACACGCGCCGATGGGCAAGCGCGGTTTCCACACCAGCTGGATTCAGTCCACCGCCACCCTCGGCCTGTTGCTGTCGCTGCTGGTGGTGCTTGGCTGCCGTTATTTCACCGGCGACCAGTTTGAAGTCTGGGGCTGGCGCATTCCGTTTCTGTTTTCCATCGTGCTGTTGGGCATCTCGACCTGGATTCGCTTGAGCCTGCACGAGTCGCCGGCCTTCGTGAAAATGAAAGAGGAAGGCAAACTCTGCAAGTCGCCGCTACGCGATTCCTTCGGTAAATGGGAAAACCTCAAAGTCGTACTGATCGCCCTGTTCAGCATCAACGCCGGGCAAGCGGTGACCTTCTACGCCGCACAGTTCTATGTGCTGTTTTTCCTCACGCAGTTCCTGAAGATGGACCCGGCGTTGGCCAACAGTCTGCTGATTGTCAGCGTGATCATCGGCGCGCCGTTCTTCATCTTTTTTGGCTGGCTGTCGGACAAGGTCGGGCGCAAACCGGTGCTGATGATCGGTCTGTTGCTGGCGACTGCGTTGTACTTCCCGATCTTCAAGTCCATCGCCCACTACGCCAACCCGGCCATCGACCAGGCCAGCCGTCAGGCACCGATTACCGTACTGGCCGACCCGGCCACCTGCACCTTCCAGTTCGACCCGGTGGGCAAGGCGAAATTTGACAGCCCGTGCGACAAGGTCAAAACCTTCCTGGTGAAGCAGGGCCTGCCCTACACGAGCGAAGCCGCACCGGCCGGCAGCGACGTGCAGGTCAGCGTCGGTGACGTGAAACTGGATGGCTTCGACGAAGCGGCCCTGCGCGGTGCGGTGACCTTGGCGGGGTATCCGTCACAAGCCGATACGCAACAGGTCAACAAGCCCATGATCGTGGGACTGATGGTGGTGCTGATCATCATTTCCGCCATGTGTTACGGCCCGTTGGCAGCGCTGATGGTCGAACTGTTCCCGACCCGTATCCGCTACACCTCGATGTCCCTGCCGTACCACATTGGTAATGGCTGGTTTGGCGGCTTCCTGCCGACCGTGTCGTTTGCCTTGGTGGTGTATACCGGGGACATCTTCTACGGGCTGTGGTACCCGGTGGTGATTACCGCGGTGAGCCTGGTGGTGGGGATGATCTGTCTGCGTGAGACCAAAAACGTGGATCTGGATACCAACTAAGGGCCATACACAACCAACAACGCCCCGCCATGCGGGGCGTTTTCATGTGTGGCGGCGATCACATCGCAAGGGTTCGTTTTGCCTGCTGCCTTGGTTCAACGTGCAGCGCCTTGATGTAATCCACCAGATACCGCGCATCCTGTGCGACCCCGGAAAAACGTCCTGACCCCCAGGTGTATAACCACGGCAGTCCAAGGAAGTACAAACCCGGCTGCGCGGTGATTCCGCGCCGATGCCCAGGATGACCGCGACCGTTGAACACCGGGGCTTCGACCCAGGTGAAGTCCGGACTGAAGCCGATGCACCAGATGATGCTGGTGATGCCCTCGTCCACCAGATCCAGTTCACCGCGTTCCTGCCCTGGCACCCAGACCGGTGCGTAAGGCGCACCTGGCGGAGCGTCAATCGCGTGCTGTTCTATGTACTTGTCGATCGACGTATTGATGCGGTTATAGACCGCATCGGCGCTGTCCAGGCTCTCGCCCAGGTTATTGGCGAATTGCAGGCGAGTGCCCTGCAAGCCCTCCAGTCGACCGAACAATTCCATGCCTTCGCGGGCGAAGCTGCGCAGGTCAATGTCGCGCCCGCCGTCGCGTCCGGTGACGTAATGGTTGGTGTTGTCGCGCACGCCTTCACGCAGCGGATGAGTGTCGACGCCAATCTCGTAGTAACCCATCTCCGCCAGCCAATCGACCACGTCCTTGCCACGGTAAAAACGCGCACAACGCGGCGCATCCCCCACCGCCAGATAGACCTTGCGACCCGCCAGGTGCAAGTCTTCGGCAATTTGCGCGCCCGACTGGCCAGAACCGACCACCAGCACATTGCCTGCTGGCAAGGCTTGCGGGTTGCGGTATTGCTCGGAGTGAAGCTGATGAATCCCGGCCGGCAGACGTTCGGCCAGGCGCGGGATGATCGGCGTGTGGTAACCGCCCGACGCGACAATCACCTGGTCGGCCGTGAACTCGCCTTGTGAGGTGTGAACCTCATACCCCCCAAGGCTGCGGGGAACCACGCGCTGCACCGTGACACCTTCGCGGGCCGGGGCGTTCACCGACTGGACGAAACCGGCCAGGTATTGATTGATCTCATCCTTCTTCATGAAGCCGTGAGGATCGCTGCCGTTGAAATCATCGATGTAGGTGTAACCCGGCAATGCGCATTGCCAGTTAGGCGTGACCAGACTGAACGCATCCCAGCGCTGGTTGTGCCAGGTGTGGGTCAGGCTGTGTTTTTCCAGCACCAGATGATCGATACCTGCCTGTTGCAGGAAGTAGCTGGCGGACAATCCGGCCTGACCGCCGCCGACGATGATCACGCTGTGGTGGGGAGGTTTGATTGAGGTGAGGTGGCTGGTCATGGCGCGCTCCGGTGCTCGGTAACGAAAATGGTTATGAGAGAAAATCGCTGAATCAGAATGAGCCCCAGCCCGCACCGATCACCTGCCCGGCGCCTTCGGTACGCATGCTGAGAACGTCCACCTGCCCCGCGAGATGAACGGGGTCGACGAGATAGCTGGCCTGGCCCTTGAGTGAACTCAGGGTGTCCATGGCCGAACTGCAATAGAAACCCTTGACCTGCTTGACGCGTTCCGAGGCATTGTCCAAGGCACTTTCGAGGCGTTGCAGGAAGTCCGTCAGCGGGTAACTCGCGCCCTCCTCCAGATAGTGGAAAATCACGGTGGAAGGCGAGTAACCGGTCGCTTCCTTGCCATTGGGCCAGCGGATTTTGAAGTTGACGGCGGGCATGTCAGTGCTCCTGTTGCTTGAGGTTCAAAGGGCTCAGGTCGAGATGGGAATAGCTGAAGCCGGTAAAGGCCTGTTCGCGCAGGTTCCAGAATTCGCCGTGCCGGTCGCCGAGCTGGACGTTCAACACACCACTGGTGTTGACCCGACCGATGCGCTCGCAGCGCACACCTTCGAAGGCAAATGCGGTCTGTACCTGCGGCCAGTCGCGCTCATCCAGCGTCATCAAGAAGCCGTAACTGGGGAACACTTGTAGCCAGCGCATGAGGTCGGCATCCGGCGGACGTGGCAACGCGGTCAAATCGACTGTCGCGCCGCAGCCGGTGGTTTCCAGCAACATCAACAGGCTGCCCAGTATCCCGGCGTTGCTGATGTCTTTCGCCGCGTGCAGCAGTTGTGCGTCGGCCAGGCGCGGCAACACGTCGAGCTTGCTGCGCAGGCGCTCGGCAGGTACGCCTTCGAAGGCTTTCCAATACGTGCTGTCGGCATGCCAGGCGCCTTCCAGGTCTACCGCCATGGCGATGACCTGGCCGGGGGCGATATGCAGGGTCGACAGCAGTTTTTGCGCAACACCGGTGATCGCCACCGCCAATGCGGTCGGGTTGCCTGCCGTGAGGCTGGTGTGCCCACCCGCCAGCAGCAAGCCATAGGCCTCGCAAGCGGCACAAATCCCCGCGAGCATTTGCTGCGCAGCCGCGTTGTCGTGATGCCAATACGCGTTGACCACCGCCGTCGCGCGGCCGCCCATGGCGGTGATGTCGCTGACGTTGGCCATGACCGCCGACCACCCGGCAAACCACGGCGCCGACTCGACGAAGGCCGGCAACATGCCTTCGATGGCCAGCAACTGAAAATGATCGCCGCAGGCAATCGCTGCCGTGTCATCGCCGGGCAAGGCGTAAAGCTGTGCGCGGGTCAGCGATTGTCCGGCGTCACCGATCACCGCCGCAGGATGCTGGATCGCCTGTTTCGAGCGCATCGCCGGAGTGTTGCGCAAGGTATCGAGCAGCGCTGGCAGATCAGTCATGGCGAGCCACCTTCAGCGCACGCAACGAAACCTGGCGCGGCATCAGCGGGTAGCTCGGCAAATCCGCCTGCATCAAGCAATGGGGCTGGCCGAGCAGTTCCAGCTGTTGGAGGGTCTGCCAGCGCAGGCCATGGAAATAGATTTCGTTCTGCGCCTGCACGGTGGCCCGAAAGATTTCGCAGCCCAGCTCCTTGGCCCGCGACACCGCTTCGTTGACCAGCGCCTTGCCGATCATGCTGTGCCGCCGATACGCCGGGGCCACACACAAGCGTCCGCCAAACCACAAGCCGGGTTCCGGCTGATAGATACGCACCGCGCCCACCACCTGATCGGCGATCCCGCAATTGCCGGCCAGGGCGACGATGGCAATCGCCTGGAAGTCATGGCGATCCTTGTCCTGCGCCAGCAGTTGTTGCTCATCGGAGAACACCGAGCGTCGCAAGGCAAAATAGGCGTGTTTCTCCCAGGGTTCGCTGGCGGGTTTGACCAGCAACTCACCCGCACGGAACGGCTCGAAGGTGCTGTCGACCAAGGCATAGGCGAGATTGGGCATGGGTGTTCTCCGGTTTATTCGTAGCTTTTCAGGGCCGAGCACGCGCCGCATTTGGCGCAACCGGCGTTGATCTGATCGGAGTGCAAACCGTGACGGCGCAGGCTCGCGCCGATCTGCGGATACAGGCGGGCCATCATTGCGCTGTCGGGTTTGGGGTGATGGGCCAACGGCGTGCCGTCGATGGGCACGAACGGCACCACGAACGGGTAAACACCCATCGCGCACAAACGCTCGCTCATCTCACTGATGGCCGCTTCGCTGTCGCCCAGGCCGGCGAGGATGTAGGTGCTGACCTGGCCGCGACCGAACACTTCGACCGCCGCACTGAAGGCTTCGAAATAACGACTCAGGGGCACTTCGGCCTTGCCCGGCATGATCCGCTGGCGCACTGCATCGGTGACCGCTTCCAGGTGCATGCCGAGGGAAACCACGCCACTGTCGGCCAGGCGCTGGAACCAGCGGTCATCATCCGGCGGCTCGCATTGCGCCTGAATCGGCAGATCGACCGCGGCGGTGACCGCAGCGGCGGATTCACACAGAATCGCCGCGCCACGGTCCGGAGTTTGCGGGGTGCCGGTGGTCATCACCATGTGCTTGACGCCATCGAGTTCCACTGCCGCTTTTGCGACTTGCGCCAGTTGCTGCGGACGTTTTCGAGCGATGGTCTTGCCTGCCGCCAGCGACTGGCCGATGGCGCAGAACTGGCATGAACTGCCGCGATCATTGAAGCGAATGCAGTGCTGCAAAACGGTGGTCGCCAGTACGTCGCTGCTATGGAGCGTGGCGATTTTCCAATAGGGAATGCCGTCAGCGGTGCTCAAGCCATAGAACTTCGGCACCCCCGGCATCTGCACCTGACCGACCTGCAGGCCTTCGCGAAAGATCAGCGCCTGGCTGCCATCGGCGCTGGGTTGCGCTTGATAGGGGGAATCCTGCGAGGCCTGGTTGAGGATCGGCACCATCATGGTCCGGCTGCCGAAACTCAGGGCCTTGTGGTCCGAAGGCCCCGCACCTCCTTGTCGCGACAAGCCGTTTTGCGCCGCTGGCCAGCGCACGCCATGGCATTGCAGTTCAGCCAGCAATTCATTGGTTTGCATGATCGAACTCCTCGGTGGCCAGCGCCGCAAAATGCGCACCGCGTTCATGCACATGGGCCGTCGGTGTGCGGTCGATCAACAGGCTGAGCAGTTCCGGGCGGCTGTAATGCCCAACCGAATCCATCATCCGTTTGCGTTTGTCGATCAGCGCCAGGTCGAGGTCGGCGATCACCACGCCTTCGCCGGCGCGCAGCGGCTCGCCCAGTAATTTGCCTTCAGGCGACACGATGGCGGTGAAGCAGCCACCCGAGATCGGCCCGAGGCCGCAGCCGGTGTCCTGCATGATCTGGCCCTGCTGATCGGCATCCAGCCACGCGGTGGCGTTGACCACGAAACAGCCGGACTCCAACGCGTGATGGCGGATGGTGACTTCGATCTGCTCGGCAAAAATGTCGCCCACCAGGGAGCCGGGGAACATCGCGACGTGGATCTGTTCGCCGTCCGCCATCAAGGCGTAACGGGCCAGCGGGTTGTAATGCTCCCAGCACGCCAGCGAACCGATGCGCCCGACCGCGCTGTCGATGGCCCGCAGGCCGGAACCATCGCCTTGCCCCCAGACCATGCGCTCGTGGTAGGTCGGCGTGATTTTGCGCCGATGCTGAATCAGGCTGCCGTCGGCATCGAAGAGCAATTGCGCGTTGTAGATCGTGCCGCCCTCGCGCTCATTGACACCGATGGAGACGACCATCCCTGCTTGCTTGCAGGCTTCGCCAATCGCCAGGGTGGCGGCGGACGGCACCGTCACGGACTGATCGAGCAATTTGAGGTGTTGTGCACCCATGGCAAACGCGGGCTGCACAAATGAAAAATAGGGGTAGTAAGGCACCACCGTTTCCGGGAACACGGCGAACTGCACGCCTTGTCGACCGAGGGCGATAATCTGTTGGCAGACCTTGTCCACGGTGCCTTCGCGGCTGTAAAGCACCGGGCTGATCTGTACGGCGGCTGCGCGAATGATGGGCATGATAGGTCCTGAAGTAAGTTGTGCTCGGAAGATCGACGCGGTCCTGTGGGAGTTGGCTTGCCTGCGATTCAGGCGGCGCGGTGTATCAGACACGCCGCCATCGCGAGCAGGCTCACTCCCACAAAGGGTTTTGTGCGGTCAGGCCGTCCAGGTATCGATGATCATCGCGCCCTCACGGCGCATCAGCAGGCGCAGGTCCATCACGTCCAACGGGTTGATCGGGCGGATGCCTTCGATCAGCGCCTTTTCGGTCTGGCCATACAACGCTTGCAGGGCGAAGCGGCAGGCATAGACCTCACCGCCCTCCTCCATGAACTGGATCAGTTGCTTGTTCACCGCCAGGTGACCGGGAAACGCTTCGGCCCCCAGGGTCGGGAAACCGCGCTGCACACCCAGTTGCACGCCCGGTCCGTACAGCAGGATTTTGGTTTCGAACCCTTTGCGCAGCAGGCGTTTGGCCTGAAGCATATTGACCAGGCCGATGGAGCCCTCGAAGGCGATGGTGTGGAAGGTGATCAGGACTTTTTCGCCGGGTTCGGCCTTGATGTCCTCGAAGACTTTTTCTTCGTAATTGACCAGGAAGTCGCCGTCTTTGTAATGGGGGATGTCCACGGTTGGCATAGTGTCGCTCTCCAGTTTCTTGGTGCTTGAACGTCAGCCGGTGTTGGCTGCCGGGTTGCAGGAGATAGAGCGAACGCCGTGCCAGGAAATAAAATCAGTTTCCGCCAAGTTGTAAGTATTTGATTAACTTGAATTTCACCATCTGATCCGGTTTTTTACGGCACATCTGAGGCTATCGGCGAATCACGCATTCCCGTAGAAATACGAATATTCGTAGCGACAAATCACGAGATTTCGTACTCATGAACGAAGCAGACTCTCTCAGCGGATGGGCCGACCTGGCGTATTCATCGCGACACATGGTGTTCGAGCATTGCGCCGAAGCCATTGCGCTGCTCAATCCGTTTGCCGATCGCCTGGGCGACCTGAACATCGCCGCCTGCAAATTGCTCGGCTACCCGCGCCAGGAATTGCTGGAGCTGCCCGTGAGCAAGCTATTCGGCCATCAACTGGCGGACCTGATCGTGTTCACCCAGGCCGTGATGGACAAGGGCCGCGGCTGGACCGAAGAGCTGAGCTGCAACTGCAAGAGCGGTGAACGCATCGAACTGGAAATCTCTGCCACCACCCTGCAGATCAAGGGCGAGCAACACCTGATCCTGGTGCTGCGCGAGCTGAGTCATGAGAAGTACCAGCGTGACCAGGCCCACACCGAGCGCACCATGCGCGGCGGGCTGATCGAGTGGCGCAACATCCTCAACCTGTTCCAGGAAAGCGAACGCGATAACCAACTGCTGCTGAGTTCGGTGGGTGACGGTATCTACAGCATCAACAGCGAAGGCCTCGCCACCTTCGTCAACCCGGCCGGCGCGCGGATGCTGGGTTGGGAACCGCAGGACATGATCGGCAAAAACATCCATCGCATTCACCACCACACCCATGCCGACGGCAGCCATTACCCGGTCGAAGAGTGCCCGATCTACAAAGCCGTGCGCGACGGCGTGGTTCATGAGGGGCGCCAGGAGGTGTTCTGGCGCCGGGACGGCAGTTCGTTTCCGGTGGAGTTCACCAGCACGCCGGTGATTTCCGACGGCCGCATCGTCGGCGCCGTGGTGGTGTTTCGCGACATCACCGAACGGCGCAGCACCGAAAACCAGCTGCAAAGCGCCCTTGAAGAACTCAAAGTGCTCAAGGAGCGGCTTGAGGAACAAAACGCGTACTTGCAGGAAGAGATTCACATCGAACACAACTTCCGCGAGATCGTCGGCCAGAGCGAGCCGATCAAGAAAATCATCAAGCAGATCGACGTGGTCGCCCCCACCGATGCCAGCGTGCTCATCAACGGCGAGTCAGGCACCGGCAAAGAGCTGATTGCCCGCGCGATCCACCAGGCCAGCCGCCGCAACGCTCACCCGCTGATCCGGGTCAATTGTGCGGCGATCCCGGCGGAGTTGTTCGAAAGCGAGTTCTTCGGGCATATCCGTGGGGCCTTTACCGGCGCCGTGCGCGATCGCGTCGGGCGTTTTGAGCTGGCCGATGGCGGCACGCTGTTTCTCGACGAGATCGGCGAAATCCCGTTGGAGCTGCAAAGCAAACTGTTGCGGGTGTTGCAGGAAGGCCAGTTCGAACGGGTCGGCGAAGAACGCACCCGCAAGGTCGATGTGCGGATCATTGCCGCGACCAACCGCGATCTGCGCCAGGAAGTGACGGCGAAAAACTTCCGTGAAGACTTGTATTTCCGCCTCAACGTTTTCCCGATCCAGTCGCCGGCGCTGCGTGAACGCCCGATGGATATCGCGCCGCTGGCAGCGCACTTTCTCAAGCAGACCGGCAAGCGCCTGAACATGCCCGGGCGGCGCCTGCGTAACGGCGACATCGAGCGCCTGCAACGTTACTCGTGGCCGGGGAATATTCGCGAGTTGCAAAACGTTATCGAGCGCGCGCTGATCACCTCGATCGGTGCGGACCTCAATCTGGATCTGCCGGACGAATCGGCAATCGATCAAGGCAGCACGCCCCTGAACATCACTCATCAGAGCATTTTGACCGACGCGCAGATTCGCGAACTGGAGCGCAGCAACATGCAGGCCGCGCTGACCGCGACCAAGGGCAAGCTCTTCGGCAAAGGCGGGGCGGCCGATCTGCTGGGCATCAAGCCCACCACACTGGCTTCGCGACTCAAGCGACTGGATATTTAGGCCAGGGAAGTCAGTATGTCCATGCCGTTGCATACGCTACCCTGATCCCAAGGCTCGACGAAGCCACAGCCCCGCCCCCTTTCAGACCGAGGCCCCATGATCATTTCATCCGCATCCGACTACCGCGAGGCAGCACGTCGCAAACTCCCGCGTTTTCTGTTCGATTACATCGATGGCGGGGCGTATGCCGAGCATACGCTACGGGCCAACAGCGCCGACCTGGCGGGCATCAGCCTGCGTCAGCGGATTCTGAAAAACGTCGAAACCCTGAGCCTGGAAACCACCCTCTTCGATCAGCCCCTATCAATGCCCGTCATATTGGCGCCGGTCGGCCTGACGGGCATGTTCGCCCGCCGGGGTGAGGTGCAGGCGGTCAGAGCGGCGGAGAAAAAAGGTATCCCGCTGTGCCTTTCAACCGTATCGGTGTGTTCGATCGAGGAAGTCGTGGCGCAGAGCCAGCAAGCCATCTGGTTTCAGCTGTACGTGCTCAAAGACCGGGGCTTCATGAAAAACGCCCTGGAGCGAGCGAAGGCCGCCGGGGTGAAAAACCTGGTGTTTACTGTCGACATGCCGACCCCGGGCGCCCGCTACCGGGATGCGCATTCGGGCATGTCCGGGCCTTTTGCGTCATCGCGACGCATGCTTCAGGCCATGACACGCCCCGACTGGGCGTTCAACGTTGGGGTCATGGGCCGCCCGCACGACCTGGGCAACATCTCGAAGTACCTGGGCAAAGCCGTCACGCTTGAAGACTACATGGGCTGGCTGGCCAATAACTTCGACCCGTCGATCAGCTGGAGTGATCTGGAGTGGATTCGTGATTTCTGGAAAGGCCCGATGATCATCAAAGGCATCCTCGACCCGCAGGACGCCAGGGACGCGGTGAGCTTTGGCGCGGATGGCATCGTGGTGTCGAACCATGGGGGACGGCAGCTCGACGGCGTCCTTTCTACCGCCCAGGCATTGCCGCCGATCATGCAAGCGGTGGGCAATGACCTGACGGTGCTGGTCGACTCGGGTATTCGCTCGGGGCTGGATGTGGTGCGGATGCTGGCCATGGGCGCCAAAGGTGTATTGCTGGGGCGATCCATGGCTTATGCGCTGGCGGCCGATGGTCAACGCGGGGTGGAGAACATGCTGGATATTTTCGCCAAGGAAATGCGCGTGGCCATGACCCTGACCGGGGTCACTTCGATTGGGCAGATTGATGAATCGACGTTGGTGGGGGCTGTTCGCTGAAATGAAAACGCTCGGTTAATGTGGGCATTTGCTCACCTGATCACCTCTTCAGCCAATTAAAAACCTGTGGCGAGGGAGCTTGCTCCCGCTTGAGTGCGCAGCACTCACAAAAATCGGTAGCGTTGCCCTGTTTTTGGGGCCGCTACGCAGCCCAGCGGGAGCAAGCTCCCTAGCCACTAAAGCAGGTAGGCCTGAAAAATCGCGCGTGAGTGAGCAGCATTGCCGTCAATGCCGAACCTCACTCAACGTCTTTGAGCACCTCAAACGTAACCTGATCGGGATAGAACGCCACATACCCGCGAATCTGATCGACCGACACTTTGGGGTCTTCATAGCGCCACACCGCGTTGGCGCCCTCATGCCCCGGGATTTGCAGGCTGTAATACGTGGCGTCGCCCTTGTACGGGCAATAGGTCGTGTGGTCGGTGCGGGCGAAATACTGTTCGTCGATGTCCTCCCAGGGCACGTAGTACACCGGAGGATAATTGGCCTCCAGCAGCACCCGTGCGCGCGAGGAAGCGGCCACTTGAATACCGTGAAATTTCACCAACAGACAGCCCGGCTGCATGGCGATGGTGATGACAGGACTGGGACCGGTGCTTTTCATGGAATACGTGCCTCATGAAGGTGATGGACCTGTGGGAGCGTGCGGTACGGTGATCCGGCTTGCCCGCGATGGGTCGCGCAGCGGCCCCGAAACCTGAGACTGCGAATGTCAGGTATAACCCAAATTTCGTCAGCACGACGGCCCCGCAGCCGAACGGGCCGTTTTGACTGGCGCAAACAAACGCAACAGCTTTGCTGTACATCCATACAGATAATGATTGATCCCTTGCTCATCACCCGCCATTCTGTGCGCCTCTTGCACACTTGATGAACGATGGTGGTTATGCAGCTGTACCTCTGTGAAAAACCTTCCCAGGCCAAAGACATCGCGGCAGTGCTCGGCGCCAAGCGTCGGGGCGACGGTTGCTGGCTGGGAACGGACGTCACGGTGACCTGGTGCATCGGCCATCTGCTGGAAACCGCGCCGCCGGACGCCTACGACGCGCGCTACAAGCGTTGGGTGCTGGCGGATCTGCCGATCATTCCGGAAAAATGGAAGATGACGGTCAAACCGCGCACGGCCAGCCAGTACAAGGCCGTCAAACGCTTGCTGGGCGAGGCGGATGAACTGGTGATTGCCACTGACGCCGACCGTGAGGGCGAGATGATTGCCCGGGAACTGGTCGAGCATTGCCGCTATCGCGGGCCGATCCGGCGCCTGTGGCTGTCGGCGCTGGACGATGCGTCGATACGCAAGGCGCTGGCGGCGCTCAAACCGGGAGCCGAAACTTTCAGCCTTTATCATTCGGCGCTGGGACGTTCCCGGGCCGACTGGTTGATCGGGATGAACATGAGCCGCTTGTTCACGTTGCTGGGCCGTCAGTCCGGTTATCAGGGCGTGTTGCCGGTGGGCCGGGTGCAGACACCGACCTTGCGGCTGGTGGTGGATCGTGACCGCAGCATTGCCGATTTCGTACCGGTGGCCTATTGGGCCATCGACGTGCAGCTGTTGCATGACGGCACGGCGTTCACCGCCCAGTGGCGCGCGGCATCCGACGTCTGTGACGATCAGGATCGTTGCCTGAATCAGGCGCTGGCCCAGCAAGCGGCTGCGGCCATCAGCAGCGCGGCGAGTGCCCGGGTGATCAAGTTGCGCACCGAGCGAATGCGTGAAGTCGCGCCGTTGCCGTTCGACCTGGGCACGTTGCAGGAAGTCTGTTCGAAGAAGCTCGGGCTCGGCGCCCAGGAAACCCTCGACATCGCCCAGGCGCTCTACGAAACCCACAAAGTCATCACCTACCCGCGCAGCGATTGCGGTTTCCTGCCGCTGAGCCAGCACAGTGAAGCCCCGGGCATTCTCGCCGCGCTCCGGCAGGCCGATCCGTCCCTGAACGCCTTGAACGATCACCTGGAGCCACAGCGCCGTTCACGGGCCTGGAACGACGCCAAGGTCACGGCTCACCACGGCATCATCCCGACGGCGGCGGCCAAGCATCTCGATCGACTGGTGGGCAAGCAACGGGCGGTCTACACCCTGATCCGCGCGCGCTATCTGGCGCAGTTCCTGCCCAACCATGAATACGACCGCACCCAGGCCGACTTCGACTGCGCCGGTGAAGCCTTGCGCGCCGTCGGCAAGCAGATCGTCGAGCCCGGCTGGAAACGCGCCCTGCCCGAGGCGCTCGCCCCGGCCAAGGGTCGCGAGGCACCCGCACCGCAAACACTCCCGGCATTGGCCGAAGGGCGTGACTGCGCGGTGGCCGACGTGAAGCTCAAGGACCTCTGGACGCAACCGCCCAAGCCATTCACCGAAGGCGACCTGATCAAAGCGATGAAGAACGTCGCCAAACTGGTGGAAGACCCGCTGCTCAAACAGAAGCTCAAGGACACCACCGGCATTGGCACCGAGGCGACACGCGCCTCGATCATCCAGGGCCTGCTCGACCGCGGTTACCTGATCAAGAACGGCAAGGCCCTGGCCGCGACCCCGGCGGCCTTCAGCCTGATCGATGCGGTGCCGCGCGCCATCGCCGACCCCGGCACCACGGCCATCTGGGAACAGGCGCTGGACATGGTGCAAAGCGGCGAGATGAGCCTGGAAGAATTCGTCACCAAACAGGCCGCGTGGATGAGCAAACAGGTCGCCCGTTGCGCCGGCCTGAGCCTGACCATCAGCGGACCGGCGAGCCCGGCCGGTCGTGGCGCCACTCCGTGGAAAAACAAACGAAAGCCCGCCAAGCGCAAGCCGTCGACAGGCGCCAAACGCGCGGCGAAACCGGCCAGTAAAGCTTGAGGGCACTTCGAACGGACCGTAATGGTCTAGTGTTCTTCAAGCCCGGCGATGGCCCCATTTTCTGAAACGGCATCGCAGCCTCGTTTCAATCGACAGCTGCTACAGGAATCTTGTTTATGATTATCGTGCACCACCTCAACAACTCCCGCTCCCAGCGGATTCTCTGGTTGCTGGAAGAACTGGCCATTCCTTATGAGCTGAAACGCTATCAGCGCGACCCGAAAACCAATCTGGCACCGCCGGAACTGAAAGCGATCAACGCCCTGGGCAAATCGCCGGTCATCGAAGATGGCGCGCAGAAATTGATCGAGTCCTCTGCGATCATCGATTACCTGATCCGTCGTCATGGCCAGGGGCGCCTGCAACCCGATCCGTCTACCCCCGCCTATGACGAATACGTCCAGTGGCTGCACTTCGCCGAAGGCTCGGCCATGCTGCCGCTGATGTTGAACCTGTACGTCGGGCGTCTGGGTGAAGCCGGTGCGCCACTGCATCCGCGTATCAACTCCGAAGTGGCCAACTACCTTGGCTACCTCGACACGGCCTTGAGCCAGTCCGATTATTTGCTGGGTGACGAATTCAGCGCCGCCGATATCCAGATGAGCTTTATCGGCGAGATTGCCCGCGCCCAAGGCAAGCTGGGCAACTACCCTCATGTAGCGGCCTGGGTTGATCGCTTCCAGGCACGTCCTGCTTACGCCGCGGCGTTGAAGACGGGTGGGACATACGACTTCGCTCCGCACTGAGTGATCCCGAAAGAGCCACGGACGGCCCTTCGATCTGGAGAAAACCCAGCATGCCCTCGATAGAACTGCATGCCGCACACCGCGACGAACTGGAAACGATTGAAAACCTGATGCAGTTCTACATGCATGACTTCAGCGAGTTTCTACCGCTGAAACTCGGCGAGCACGGTTTCTTCGACATCCGATCCAACCAAGATTACTGGCGCAAGCCTGGGACCCAGCCATTTCTGATCAAGGTGGACGGTGAACTCGCCGGTTTCGTGACCGTGGACGACGACACGCATATCGACGGCGCCGAGCACAACATCGGCTACTTGTTTGTCAGTCGGCGCTTTCGTGGCCAAGGTGTCGCGAAGTTTGTCGTGTCTACCCTCTTGAGCCGGATCCCCGGTCAATGGCAGATTTTCCACATCGACGCGAACGTGCCTGCACGGCGCTTCTGGGCCAAGGTGATGCCCGAGTTCGCAGGCGATGAATTCACCCTGCATCAACGGTCGGTAGACGGTTATCCCTGCACCTTCTATCGCTTCCAACATCTGCTGCCATCGTCCTGACCCGGGCGTTGCGTCGCTGCTTTTTAATTCCAAAGCGCTTTGTCCGACAATATGTAGTGACTAAAAATAATCACTACATAACGGTTGACGCCTCCGATTTGCCCTTGCATGATGCAGACATCTCCCCGATCGGGAGTACAGCAACATGTTTGAGCAAGCTCGTCTGACCGCCGAGCTGTTTTTCGCCCACAAGGCAGATTGAAGAAGCTGACCTGGCCCGAACGTCCAGTACAAGGACGAGAAGCGCTGGCGATCAATCCTCATGAAGCTTGTGGCCGACCCTAAAAAGTCGGCGGTGGCCTCCAGGTTTTCGCTGCTTCTCTTCGTTGTGACGCTATTGCGTAGCAGTTATTCAACACGACTACATGCAACAGACGCGAGACCCCGTCGAATTGACGGCTGACCGCTGACGTCCTGGTTTCGGTGCCAGGGATCAACTAACCGATGGGCTACCTGTATTAGCGAATCAACTTTGAAAGATCACCAAATGGTCAAGGGGCATATTATGAATCTGAACAATCAACCTACTATCGATGAACTGGCTCGTATCTTCGCTGCGCAAAAAGACAGCCACGACAGCCACATTCTGTGGATCAGCAAATCGGGCCAGGTTCATATCGATTGCCTGTCGCCACACGCCCATGAAGCGGAGTTCGACCAGAACAACCAGAACCTGCTGGCCCGACTGAAGATGTACCGTCGCGGCCAAGGCTATGTCGGCAAGAAAGCCGCGGCCGACAAGGACTTCATCGGTAATGTTCTGCAAACGCTGAAACAGGCGTGGGCCTCGATGCAGAACCAGAACGAAGTTCGGGTGATTGACCGGTTCTACTGATATCCCCCCCGCTGCTCCTCAATAAATAAGGCCCCGCTCGTATGATCGAGCGGGGCCTTTTTTTGTTTGTCTCGTGCGCAGTAAATACAGCTATCGTTAAGCGTATTCGCTGCTGTGCCCATGGAGACTTGCGATGAAAAATGCCCTGACAACCCTGCTGTTACTGACAATGGCAAATGTTGCCCACGCAGACAGCATCCCCAACCTTCCTTCATTTGATGTGATTTGCCCCGGCAATATTGCCGTCCATGCAGATCAGGAAGGTCCGGTAACAATCAATGACAAAGATGCCGTTACCAAAGCCATCAACGAGCGCAGTTTTGAAGCCAAGGGTTCGGGCGTCACGATCTTGATCATTCTCGCCGATGACGACTCGGTGACCGTGAGCTCCACGGGCAAAGCCCCCAATGGCATCTGCCAATCACTGGACGACTGACTCCGTCGCCACCGCGCCCAACACCAGATTCATGAACGCCACCGACGCCGCGCTGTGATAGTTGTTCTTGCGTCGAAGCAGCGCCGCCCCGCGTGTAGGCGCGTCCCCCAGCAACGGAATTTTGCGCAGTGCCCGGTCCTGGGTGGCAATCGGTTCGGGAAGAATGGTGGCGATAGCCGTGTGCCGAATCACCTCCAGCAAGGTGCTCACCGAATTCACCTCAATCACCACCTTCGGCGTGATCTGCTCCTGCGCAAAATAGTCATCGATGCGGGTGCGGGTGACGAAGTCCGGGGCCAGCAGCGCAAAATCCAACTGCGCCACCTCTTCAGCGGACAACGCGGCTCGCCGTTCATATAGCGGGTGATCCCGTCCCACCATCACCCCCAGGGTTTCGGTAAACGCCGGGATCGATTCGATGTCGGCGTTTCTCACCTGAGTAAACGCGATGGCGATGTCCAGCGAGTCATCCACCAGCCCCGCCTCGATGTCGTCCATCGACAACTCGAAAATCTGCAGATGGATGTTCGGATACCGCGCCACGTAATCGCGCACCAACGGCCCCACCAGATACGCCATGAACGTCGGCGTCATCGCCAGGCGCAAGGTGCCGCGCGATAAATCCTTCACGTCATGCAGCGCCCGTTTGCCGGCTTCCAGTTCCACCAATACCCGACGTGCACACTCGATGTAGGCCTGGCCCGCATCGGTCGGCTTGACCGTGCGCGACGTTCGGTCGAACAGGCTCACGCCCAGGGTTTCTTCAAGCTGGCGGATTTGCTGGGACAGGGTCGGTTGTGAAACGTGCAGCGCCTCGGCGGCGCGGGTGAAGCCGCCGTGGTCGGCAACCGCCAGCAGGTAACGCAGATGTCGCAGCAGCATGGGGCTCACCATCTATAGGCAGTACTTATGCAACGCATTGTATATCGGTCTTGGACGCTATGGATCAATCGGCAGAAGATTGCTTCACACCCAAGCAACACAACCCCGATAGGAGAAACACCATGCAACAGTCCCACGCTTACAACGACACCAGTCTCGAGCTGACCGCCAAAATCCTCGACGCCAAAGCGCGCAAAAACCTGTCCTTCGCAGACATGGCCGAGGGCACCGGCCTGAGCCTGGCCTACGTCACCGCCGCCCTGCTCGGCCAACACCCGCTGCCAGAAAAAGCGGCCAAAGTGGTTGGCGAAAAACTGAACCTGGACGCCGACGCCGTGGCCCGCCTGCAAATCATCCCGCTGCGCGGCAGCCTCTCAGGCGTTCCAACCGACCCGACCATCTACCGTTTCCACGAGATGATCCAGATCTACGGCACCACGTTGAAAGCCCTGGTTCACGAACAATTCGGCGACGGCATCATCAGCGCGATCAACTTCAAGCTGGACATGAAGAAAGTCGAAGACCCGGAAGGCGGCCACCGCGCAGTCATCACCCTCGACGGCAAGTTCCTGCCCCTGCGTCCTTTCTAAGTTGAACCGGCCCGCACTCCGGTGCGGGCCAGACCCAACCCCCCCAAACACTTTGTCAGCCACCACACTCGTCTGGAGGATGCCCCATGAAAAAAATGTTGCTGGCTTTTTCGTTGATCGCGGGCGTATCGGCCCAGGTTCAAGCCCAGGACGCAGTCGTTGCCTATCAATACGGCATGAGCCTGGACATCGCCCACGTCGTGGCAATCACCCCGACCGCCGATGTCTGCGGCGTGGTCCCGGTAGAAATGACGTACCAGGATTCCAAAGGCACCACTCACATTCTGCAATTCAGCGAATTCGGAACCGGTTGCTCGAGCTGAGTAGCCCCTGTTCATCACTTATGAGGACGTCACCATGAAAGCGCTCATCGAAGGTTTTTTGAAGTTCCAGAACGAAGCGTTCCCGCAACGCACCGACCTGTTCAAACACCTGGCCACCACCCAGCATCCCGGCACGTTATTCATCACCTGTTCCGACAGCCGCGTGGTCCCCGAACTGCTGACCCAGCAAGAACCCGGAGAACTGTTTGTGATCCGCAACGCCGGCAATATCGTGCCCTCCTACAGCCCGCACCCGGGTGGTGTCTCGGCCACGGTCGAATATGCAGTCGCAGTGCTCGGCGTGACCGACATTGTCATCTGCGGCCACTCGGATTGCGGCGCCATGACCGCCATCGCCAAGTGCACATGCATGGATCACCTGCCCGCCGTCAGTGGCTGGTTGCAACACGCTGAATCCGCCAAGGTCATCAACGAATCCCGCCCTCACGCCGATGACGCGGCGAAGGTGAGTTCGATGGTCCGGGAGAACGTCATCGCGCAACTGGCCAACATCCAGACGCATCCGAGCGTGCGCCTGGCCCAGGAAAAAGGTCAGTTGAACCTGCATGGCTGGGTCTACGACATCGAGACCGGTTCGATCGATGCCCTGGAGGCCGGCAGTCGCCGCTTTGTGTCACTGGCCGAACACCCGACCACGTGCGCCGTGTATGGCAAAGCCGTCGAAGCTGCTTGATGGGATGGGTGGCAGAACCTGGAAGGTCGAGCGCGACGAATGCGCTCGACTGAAGCGGTCCCTGGATGTACGAGGCAAATGAAGGGCGTGCCGGATCAAGGCACTTGCGGCGTTTCATACCACTGGCGAGACGGTGTTGGAAAACGCATTTTCTGCCGGATATCCGCCGCATTTGCAGCGCTGGTCAGTTGTTCCAGCAGCACGAAGGCGACTTCCGTTGCCGTGCCGGGGCCGCTTGACGTGATGATGCGGCCATCCACCACCACAGGCCAGTCGACGAAACGGGCGCCGGTTTCAACCAGCTGGTTTTTGCGCTTGCCACCGACCTGGTGATAGGTCGTGGCATCTTTGTCTTTCAGCACCCCGGCAACGCCCAGGCACACCGACGACACGCAGACACTGGCGACGGTTTTACCGGCCGCGACAAAGTGCCGGATGACCGCCAGAAACGGCTCACTCAAGGCCTCTTCGTAGAAGCCCGAGGGTTCGAAACCACCGGGCAATGCCAAAGCGTCAAAGCTGTCGAGATCCACCTCGCTCAATAAATGAGCCGGATTGAACGATAACCCGAAGGTCGTCACGATATTCCGTCGGAGGCCGGCGTTGATCAATTCCACGGGTTGGTCGCCAAGCAGATTGGCCCAACCGAGCACATCGGTGAACGCCGCCATTTCCAGTGGCTCGACACCGTTGGCCAACAACATGAGGACACGTTTCATCGGGTACACCTCTCTGGGGAACGGCCAATCATCCGCCTTTGCTTCCCGCGAGAGAACACCCAAAAAACGCAATCCATTGTTGTTCGAGCTGAAATGCCCACACCAAGGCGCTCCCGGTTCACGGGAGCGCTGCACTCACAAGGTCGCCCTGATCAGTGATCGTCTTTTGCTGACGATGATGGCCGACGCTCGGCGGTTTCTTCGGCGTTGGGGGGAACTGGATTACTGCCTGGCGTGAACACGTGGGTCCGCAAATCCCTGGCATCGATTTCGACGACGCCCGGCACCGAACGGGCCAGAGCAACAGCCTGCTCACACTGTTTATGGGTGTTGACCCGACCGCTCAACGCCACCGTACCCGCAAGGGTTTTGACATGGATCTGCAGGCCGAGGCTGGGTTCGGCCAAAGCCAAGGCGGACTTCACCCGGCCGGTGATCCATGTGTCGTGCACGACCGTTTCCAGATCGTGGGAGTAATGCCGAAAAGAATGAAGTTTCATGACGCAGCCCTCACTCAAGACACAGACGCAAACACACCTTAATTATAGTGCGATCGTTGCCTGTGCCAGGAATGTCAGCGTTTGACCGACAGATCGGTCTGGGTCATGCGACTGCGAATGGTGAACACCCCGTCTCCCGAAAGAATCGCACTGCGGGCAAACAGCCGACCGCTCTCCCAGTTCGAAAGCCCCAGTTCCGGCTTGTTCAGCGCATATTGGCCGTCGACCCAGCGGGTAATTCCGTTGCCCACAAACGGCGCGTTGACCGCGTTGTAAAAACGCTCATGCGCGGCCCCGTCTTCGCTGATCAGCGACACGGTGAACTGCGGGCTGTAGCGATTGAACAAGGCGATGGCGCTGTCCAGGTCATCGACGATCTTCAGGCTGACTTCCGGCGTCTCTTCCCATTCCCACTCGCGGCCCAACTGCTCCTCGGGCAACGGTTCGGCCAGTGCCTCGGTCTGGTAGCCTTCGGCGCGATACACCTCAACGCTGCCGGTTTGCCATTCAGTCGGCAACCACGACTCGCTGCCTTCAACGATATGCAGCTTGCAACCCTGGCCCCGGGCGGTGCCCGCCTGCTGTAGGGCGTCGAGAAACAACGGCACCAGCTCAGCGGCGCGGTCGCGCTGGATCAGGCAGACGTTCAAGGTGTTGCAGACTTTGCGGTCCAGTGAATTGCGTACCACGGCGGCAAAGCGCTGGGCATCGGCGTCTTTGTCAGCGATCAGCCAGGCGCCACCAGTGCCGTGCAGACTGACAGCGGTGCCGGCCTGTTGGGCGATGCTGCCCAGTTGGCTGACCGCCCGCCCCGAACCCCGGGCCACGGCCAGCGACAAACGACGGTCGGCGAACATCGCCCAACCGGCGGCGTGATTGACGCTTTCCACCAACGACACCGCGCCGTTCGGCAAACCGGCGTCGCTGAGTGCCGGGTTCAATGCGTGAGTGACGATGGCCTGAGCGGTGCCCAACGCATCGCTGCCAATGCGCAGCACGGCGGTGTTGCCGGTGCGCAACACACCGGCGGCGTCGGCGAACACATTCGGCCGGCCTTCGAACACAAACGCGACGATGCCCAGCGGCGACACCACTTGCTCGACCTTCCAGCCGTCGTGCTCGACGCAACTGATGACCTTGCCGCGAGTCGCCGACGCATCGCGCCAGGCCCGCAGGCCGGCGATCATGTCGCGGCGCATGCGTTCATCGGCGAGCAGTCGCGTGGTGGAACGCCCGCGGGCCTTGGCGCGTTCGATGTCGGCCAGGTTGGCGGCCTCGATCAAGGCCCAGCACTCGGGGGTTTCCAGGCGTTGGGCAAACAGATCGAAGAACGCACTGATCGCCTGATCCGGGACGCTGGACAGCGCACCGAACGCCGCTTCGGCGCGCTCGATGGCGACGGCGGCCGCTTGCTGGTCAACCACCGGGATCAGCAACAACTCGCCACTGACCTGCTCGACCAGCAAATGGTCCCCGGGCTGAAAGCGCGCGGCCAGTTCGGGGCTGACGACAGTGACACGATTACCGGCAAAAGGGATCGGCGTGCCAGCGACTAGACGTTCGAGCGCAAGAGACATGAAGCGGTTTCACCATGCTGTGGGCGGCTGGAAAATGTATAGGAAAATCCAGGGAGCGTCATTAACCGCTCAGGCCCGAATGCCTCAGAACACCGACCAGCCAATTCGCTGGCTCAACAATTCCAGCGCCGCCATGCCGGCCAGCGAGTTGCCGGCGGCATTCAGTTCCGGTGACCAGACGCACACCGTGAACTGCCCCGGCACCACCGCGACGATTCCCCCGCCCACACCGCTTTTGCCCGGCAAGCCGACGCGGTAGGCGAAGTTGCCGGCTTCGTCGTACAGCCCGCTGGTGGCCATGATCGAGTTGACCTGCTGGGTCTGGCGCGCGGTAAGGATCTGTTCGCCGCTGTGTTTGCAGAACCCGTCGTTGGCCAGGAAGCAGAACGCCCGGGCCAGGTCCACGCAATTCATGCGCACCGCGCAATGGCTGAAGTAGCTGCGCAACACGGCCTCGACGTCGTTGTGAAAATTGCCGAACGACTGCATCAGGTAGGCCATGGCCGCGTTGCGCGCGCGGTGCTGGTATTCGGATTCGGCGACCTTGCCGTCCACCATCACCTGCGGATTGCCGGACAAGCGACGGACGAAGTCGCGCATCGACAACGCTGGCGCGGCAAAGCGTGACTGGTTGATGTCGCAGATCACCAGTGCACCGGCATTGATAAAGGGATTGCGCGGGCGGCCGCGCTCGAATTCCAGCTGCACCAGCGAGTTGAACGGCTGCCCGGAAGGCTCGTGACCGAGGCGTTCCCAGATCGCCTCGCCGGAGTGATCGATGGCCTGCACCAGGCTGAACACCTTGGAAATACTCTGCACCGAAAACGGTGTATCGGCATCGCCCGCGCAATACAGCTCGCCATCGTTGCCATACACGGCAATGCCCAACTGATTGGCCGGCACCGTGCCGAGGGCGGGAATGTAGTCAGCCACCTTGCCCTGACCGATCAGCGGCCGGACGGCGTCAAGGATCTCGTTCAACAGCGCTTGCATGCCGGGTTCCGAAGTCTCGCCCCGTGGGATTGCGGGGACACGGAGGCTAGACGCTGTTGGTGAGCGCCGGATCACAGATGACCCGACCACAATCTCAACTTCACCCATCCCCCCTGTAGGAGCGCGCTTGCTCGCGATAGCTGCCTGTCAGTCGACATTGATGGTGTCTGACACACCGCTATCGTGAGCAGGCTCGCTCCCACAGGGGGTTTGCACAGGCTCAAGGTGTCGGGGCCGTGTATCGGAGTGTGTACAAACGCCCTTGTGACACACCCCATCCATAAAACCCCGCACCAAAGACACATCGCAGATACACCCGCTTGATGAACTGTGCGTGTCGATTGGCCAAGCCGATCAAAGCGCTCAACTCACTCAACGCTACGGAGTATCACCATGTTCAAGCTCTCGACTTCTTCCCTGACCCTCGGCCTGATCATCGCCGGTGGCCTGGCCCTGTCCAACGCGGCTTCGGCCTCCGAATCCGAAGCGTTCAGCATGAAACAACTGGCCCACGGCTACAGCCAAGCCCAGGCCGATACCGCGGAAAAACCGGCTGAAGGCAAATGTGGCGAAGGCAAGTGCGGCGCTGGCGAATAACCCTGTTTCGCGGGGCAACCGCTGCCCCGCCTTCCTGACTGAACGGAGATCACGCTCATGAACACCTCACTTTCATCGGCCGTGAAAGGCCTGCACCTAAACCTTGATCGTGCCGGCAGCTGGCTCGCGCCTTTGACGCTGCGGCTGTTCATTGCCTGGGAATTCTTCGAGTCGGGCCTGGAAAAATGGAACGGCGAGAACTGGTTCGCCGACATCCAGGACGCCTTCCCGTTTCCGTTCAACCACGTGCCGGCCACGCTGAACTGGGAACTGTCGATGTGGGCGGAGCTGATTTGCGCCCTGGCCATCCTGGTCGGCTTCGGAACGCGGGTGTCGGCCATCATTCTGATCGTCGTCACGATTGTCGCGACCGCTGCCGTTCACTGGCCGGCCGATTGGTCTACATTGAGTGAGCTTGCCCAGGGTTACGCCATCAGCAACAAGGGTCACGGCAACTTCAAGCTGCCGCTGATCTACCTCGCCGCCATGATGCCGTTGTTGCTCTCGGGTGCCGGCAAGCTCAGCCTGGATGCACTGTTGGCTCGATTCTTCTGGCGTCGCCATAACCGTTGACCGACCAGAGTCTCGGGCGCGTCCTCCACTCCCTTGAAAACGGAGCAATCGCCATGAGCCTCACTCTCTACGGTTTTGACGGCAGTACCTATGTGCGCACAGTGAAAATGCTGCTTGCGGAAAAAGACGCGGACTTCGACCAGGTGCAGGTCAATGTGATCAAAGGCGAGCCGCATCTGCCGGAACATTTGGTGCGGCACCCTTTTGGCAAGGTGCCCGTCATCGACCATGACGGCTTCCGGGTCATCGAAACCGGCGCGATCATCGCCTACCTGGACGAAGTCCTGCCCGGGCCGTCCATCACACCGGATAACGCCCACGACCGCGCTCGCACTCACATGGCCCAAGGCATCTACGATGCCTATGGCTATGGCAACCTGGTGCAAGTGTTCGGCTACCATCTTTTTCCTGACTTCATTGGCGGTCAGAATGAAGAGGCGCGCCGCAAAGGGATCGAACATTCGAAACGGGTGTTGCGCGAGCTGATGAAAATAAAAGGCACCGATCCGTATATCGCCGGTCTTGAACCCAGTATCGGTGACTTTTACCTGGCACCGGGCTGCGCCTACATCGCGATGACGCCGGATGCGCCACAGGTGTTTTCGGTGGACGGTTTCGACGGATGGTGGAAACGTATGCAGTCTCTGCCAAGCTACAAGGCCACGCAGCCGAAATAAGCCTCAACCTCACTCACTTGCGTAGACAGGAGCCACCATGAGCGTAACCACCCAATGGATCGAGATCGACAGCGACGAAGGCACCTTCGGCGCTTACCTGGCGATTCCGCATACTCGCAAAGGTCCGGGGATCGTGCTGATCCAGGAGATCTTCGGCGTGAATGAACACATCCGCTCGGTCGCGGAGCAATACGCCGCCGATGGTTACCTGGTGATTGCGCCGGACCTGTTCTGGCGCAACGGCCACCGTATCGAACTGGGTTACGACGAAGCGGGCTGGAAACGCGCCGTCGAGCTGATGAACGCCACCGACATCGACAAGGCGCAGGACGACATCAAACTGGCCATCGAAGCGCTCGATGCGCAACCGGGCCTGGACGGCGGCATCGCTTCCATCGGTTATTGCTTCGGCGGCTTGCTGTCCTACCTCACCGCCACTAACGGCCTGGTGGATGTGGCCATCGCCTACTACGGTGGCGGCATCCAGAACCACCTGGACCGCGCCGATGAAATCGAGGTGCCGTTGCTGATGCACTTCGGTGAACAGGACAGCCACATTCCCCTGGAAGCGGTGGAGAAAATCGCCGAGCGTTTCGACAACAACGACAACGTGGAAATCGTCGTGTACCCGGAGGCCGAGCATGGCTTCAACTGCTCGCA
>LNAP01002738.1_pt1 | contig 29031 bp, 30 predicted proteins | sample 602601 | NCBI WGS metagenome assembly LNAP01 (sample SAMN02440304, study PRJNA202911) | soil metagenome | biome: Subtropical and temperate rainforests or woodlands; isolation source: soil samples (1 kg each in a 20% v/v slurry with milli Q water) were... ... | reverse complement strand
GGGGAGTTCATACCGCTTTGCCATCTTGGCCTCCTGGCTTTAATGGCGGTGTATTTTACAGAAAATCGTATTTCTTGGGTTTACGTACAGAGCCTAGGGGTCGAGTGTTCGAATCACTCCGTCCCGACCATATTTTTCAGTGACTTAGCCCGGTTCGGAAACGACCGGGCTTTGTTGTTTCTGGGATTTGATCGATCTGGTCACCGTTGGGTCACCGTTAGCCAAAAGCTGGTAAAGTGCCAGCTGCCACGCTTGCTGCGCACTTAGTCCTCTTTTTTAAAAAAACTTTTATAATAATGAGTTGTATTCATCTTCCCCACCTTGTTTTGGATCTGGATTGCTCGTTTGGGTATGGTCTTGATTTTTATTGGGAAAAGTCGTTTGTAGCCCAATTGGAAGCGACGTTTTTAACTTGTACGACGTCATCTGAACTAGCGGCTTGTCACTTCGGTAGGGGGAACAGTCAGCCCGTGTGGGTTCATCCCCTCAGCCTATTTTCAGTTTGGTGTTTTCGGTGGAGTGGTCGGCACAATAATGGCTTTGCTTTCGTGAAGATTTGGCGAATCGCAACCAGAAAGCGCAAATAGATAGTCATCACTGAACGAAGCCCGGCCACTGCGTCGGGTTTTTGTATGGGGGGGCCATTCTCTGACTATTCTCATTTGACCTGAAATGGCAGAGTGAATTTACATATGAAGCGGAATTGGAATTACATCAAGGCACTTCTTGAGCAAGTCGAACAGGCAAATAGAAAAGGAATTCTTCAAGAACATGCTCTGAACGTAGCGCTTGGTCACGATATTCACGACCAAGCGAAAAAGGAGCAGGCGACCCATGCACTCCAGCTCATCGTCAAGGAAGCTTTCGTGGAGAGCACCGTGGACGCCTCAGGCGTCGAGACGTTGATCTCGCTCACATGGCGAGGCCATGACCTGCTTGATGATATGAGAGCGAACGTCGCCAAGTACGAGTTCAAGCACTTTCATTAAGTCTTCTCTTGCCAAGCCCCGCCATCAAGCGGGGTTTTTTGTGCCTGCGATTTCCCAAATGCCTCTAAGCCTCTGGTTGACCCACTCATCAATGGCGCGCGCGCATTGCGGGTGTAAGGCCCTCAATTGGAGGCGGTTATCCAGCCACGCATTCAATTCGTAAAGTGCCACACGCACCGCGCGAGGGTAGTCCTCCAGAGCGGCAAGCAAGCGCTGCCGAGCACCTTCAGTTGGCTCAATATCTCTGGTCTGAATGTATTGAGTGATGAAGCGCTCGATGCAGCAGAACTCTGATGATGACAGATGGATCATGCTGAGATTTGTTGAGCGTGTGCCTTTAGCTGGAGCGAACATCCATGATTCCTTGCTTGTGCATGCGGAGACTTAAAGCTCGTTATTCGGGGCGTTTGTAGTGGGTGGTAGAAAATGCGGGGCGGATAGTACTTATTTCCATGCGTCGTGTACGTATATCATCGCGCCACCATCGACGAACGGCGTAAGACCTTCGTCTAGTCATGCAAGGTGATAGGCCGCAGTTAACGAATTTCAGGGCTGGCCGCTCAGCCATTCAGCGTCTTGGACTACGCAGGCTTTTCTTTTCGGATCGACATTCATCGCCCGCTCGTAACGGGCACTTCCCGAACATCCGGCCCCCATGCCTGCCTCGATAAGCGCTGGCTGCGGGTTTACATCGGCTTGTGCCCAACCGAGAAGGTGCCGGTTCTCCGTACTCAAAGTCGGACAGGTAGCGTTTTCTGGCCCAGCCGAACATCTGGGTGAGGTCCGCAAAAGCGGATGGCTTGACGGCGAACACCACGATTGACCACGGTGCGGATCGGTGCCCGAACATTATGCTCGGGCACACCACTGACTGACATCTTGTCGAGTGCCGGGTAGGCGGTGCCGGCGTCCAATCGCCTGTTCAATAAGGTGCTGCTCCCTTAGGTCAGGTCGCTGCCGGCAATGTGCTTACTTCAAACTTTTGAGATAAGCGATGAGGTGCTGACGGCTCTGCGCATCGGGCTGCCCCGGGAACATCATCATGTTGCCCGGCAGCAAGCTGGCAGGGTTTGTCAGCCATTTGTCCAGGTTGGCGTCATTCCACTGCAGCTTGGCGCCTTGCAGGGCGGCGGAATAGGTAAAAGCCGGTGCCTGGGCGCTGGCGCGATTGAACACGCCGTGCAGACTCGGCCCCATCAGGTTCTTACCCGCTTCGGGGCTGTGACAGAAACCGCATTGAGCGGTGAAAAGGGCTTGGCCCTGAGCGACGTCGCCCTGGGCTTGCGTGAAAGGGGCTGCCAACAGCAGGGCGCTGGCAACGAGCAGTTGTGCGTGAGTCATTTACGTTTCCTACAAATAGAAAAGCCCCGCCAAGACAAGTCTGGCGGGGCCTCAAGAGCAATCAGAATGAATTGGCGAGGTCGATGCCCGACTTGCCTGGTGCCAGAATGTTGTTCGGGTCCAGCGCACGCTTGATGGCATGTTCAAGTTTGCGTTTCACAGGGCCGTAGCTCTGCGCAACTCGTTCCTGGAATGCGGTGTTGACGCGGTATACGGCGTAGCCTTCCTTCTCGAAGACATCGAGCAGTTCGGCAAAGCAGGCGTTCTTCCGGGTTGGTGCGGTCATACAACACGTCGATGACGTGGTGCATGTCGCGCCAGCCGACGATGAACTCGCCGACATAGTCCAGACCGTGCTTGTTGAGGGTCTTTTTGGCCAGCGCCTGCTGTTTGTCGCACTCGCTGCCCCGGGCCTGGCTCACCGGTGCGAACCACATCGAGCCGCCGCCGCCACGCCAGTTGTACAGGCCAAATTCCTGCAGGTTAGGCACCCCGGACATCAATTGGGCTCGGTACTTGAACGGCTGGGTGTCGCCGGCCTCTTCCTGGGTGACGATTCGCCCCTTGCCCAGTTGCTTCAGGGCTCCAGTGACGATTTTCCAGTTGACGTCGACCTGCTCCTGAGTGCCGTACAGCGCCGCGTAGACGTTCCAGGCGCCGAGATTCTTGTCCTTCTGTATTTGCTTGAGAATCGCGTCAGAGGTCGCGCCCGGCTCGGTGGTGTAGTCGGAGCGGCGGGTGTTGCAGGTGGATGCCTCCCAGAGTACGCCTGCAATGACGACCGAGTTCGGAATGACCTGGGCGATGCGCAGTGGGCGGATGAATTCGACGATTTCGGCGATATCCGATTCGTTCTCGAACTTGATCTCGAATGGTTTGAATACGGGCGGTTTTGGCATCAGCCAGAACCCCATTTTCGTGCAGATACCGTAGTTGGCTTGAGTGAACATACCGTCCAGAGTCGGGCCATAGCCCCACTTGAATACCTGCCAGGCATTGTCGCCTTTCACTCCGCCCATGCCGGTTCGGTAAACATCGCCGTTAGCCAGCACCACTTCCATGCCGCACTGCATCAGAAAGTGTTCGCCATAGGGGGTATAACCCACACCACGGTCCATGGTGTTGCCCAGCGGCCCGGCGATAGCCGACGGAGCAGAGAACGACAGCATCAATGGCAGTTGGTGTTCCTGGATGTAGTCGTAAAGCTGCTGATAGGTCACGCCAGGCTCTACCAGGGCGGTACACAGTTCCGGGTCGACGTGGAGGATTTTGTTCATTTTCTTCAGGTCAAGTATTACCTGACCTCGCTGGCTTGGCGCAGCCGAGCCGTAACCGAAGTTACGACCCGTGGAGATGGTCCACACCGGGATTTTGTGTTCGTTGCAGATCTTCACCACCCCTTGCACCTGCTCGACGGTGGTGGCGGTGATGGCGGCAGACGGCGTGTGCTCGGCATTGTCCACGGCGATCATGATCTTGCTGTATGGGATCAGTTGATCGTCTTGGGTCAGGACGTTTTCATCGCCCAGCAATTTGCGAAACTTGGCGATTGCTTGCTCGAAGTTTGCGCTATTGACGCCGCGCGGGAGCAGGGGCTTGTTGTTTTTCTCAGTCATTTGGTTAGCTCCTTCAAGCCTCGATCGAAAACGAAACGAAATTACCGGTCAGCGGCGATGGACGGCTGGCGACCAGTGGCGCTTGCCCTGTATTGGAGGTGCCCAGGGCGGCGAGGGTGTAGCCCAGCGTGGCTGCCCATTGCTCGGAACCGGCGTTGCTGCGTGCGGCTGCGGACACTTGCAGCGGCGCCTGTTGGCCATGCGGGCGGTATTCGCTGAGGCTGAAGCCTGTGCCGCAGGCGTTCAAATTCAGGCCAAGCTGCGGGGCGCAGCCACTGGCGGCCTCGGCGCTGAGCAGGTGGTGCTGTGAGGCATTGGCCGTGGCGCGGTGTTGGCCGATCCACTGCACGCGAGCGCCAGCGCTGCGCGCCAGGTCAATGATCAGTGCGGCACTGGCATCGTCGACCAGGCCGATGATGCGTTGTGGTTGACCACTGCGCAGGCGTTTATCCAGGCCGAGCATGAAGCTCAGACCGAGGTCGGTACGCTGTACCTTGACTTGCCCGCCTGCCGGACTGGCGCTAATCCCCTGAAGGAAGGCCGACTCGGCGACTTCGCCGCTGACCAGGGCCAGGGTCGGCAGAACCGGATGGGCCTGACTGCCCAATACACTGTTGGCCATGGTCAGACCCGAGCTGCTCATGGCCACGCCGGCCAGGCCGCTCAAGGCCATGCCCTTGAGCAGTACACGACGTTCTACGTTCATGGCTGACTCCTCAAGGTTTGGCCGCGGGGGCGGAGGTTTTGGAAATGTATTCGGCCACTTGTTGCAGCGAGTTGTCGTCGATGAACGAGGCAGGGAAGGCCGGCATGGCACGGAAGCCGTGGCGTACGATCGCAGTGATGTACTGCGGTGGCAGTTGGCGGCCCGTGATTTGTGGGCCGACCTTGTTTTCGTGGCAGTGGCCACACACCTTGGCATAGACGTTTTCGCCGCCTTTCCAGACGCCGTCGCCATCGGCAGTGGCATTACCAGCCAGCACGATAAACGGCAGGGCAAAGCAGGCAGCAAGGGTCCGTTTCACCGCAGGGCTGTTGAGGAGTGAGGGCATTTCGTACTCCATATTCTTATTGGTAGGTGGGTTCATGGAAGGCCGGATTCGGGTCAGAACGGATACGGCCTTGGGGCGTGTTGCAGGGTGATCCAATGGTCGGTGGTGAACTCGTCAATGGCCCAGTCGCCGTTGAAACGGCCAAGACCGGAGTTCTTCTCACCGCCGAAGGGTGCGTTGGGTTCGTCGTTGACCGGGATGTCATTGACGTGGGTCATGCCGGCGTGAATGCGTTGGGCGAATTGCACGCCGCGCTCCAGGCTGGACGTGAAGACAGCGCTCGACAGTCCATATTCGCTGCGATTGGCCAGTTCCAGGGCATGCTCGGAATCGCGGGCGGATTGAATCCCGACCAGAGGGCCAAAGATTTCTTCACGGGCGATCTCCATGTCGGCAGTGACCTGGCCGAACACGTGAGGCGGCAAGACGTTGCCCTGGGCTTCCCCGCCAACCAGCAACGTGGCGCCTTCGGCCTTGGCGGTGGCGATCTTCTCTTGGAGGCCAGCCAGTTGCTTGCTGTTGATCACGGGGCCGATCACGGTCTCCGCTTTGCTCGGGTCGCCATAAGGCAGGGCTTTGACGCGTTCGACAAAGCGCTGGGTGAAGGTTTCCAGCAGCGGCTGCTCAACGATGATGCGGTTGATCGCCATGCAAATCTGGCCCTGGTGAAGGAACTTGCCGACCACCGCAGCGTTAACGGCTTGCTCGATGTCGGCATCAGCCAGGACCACGAACGGGCTGTTGCCACCCAATTCGAGGGCTACATGCTTGAGGTGCTCGCCGCCGCTGGCGATTCGGCCGATGTTGCGTCCAACCTGGGTCGAGCCGGTGAAGGAGATGAACGCCGGTATCGGGTGTTCGACGAAGGCGTCGCCGATTTCCGCGCCGGAACCGACCACCACGCTGAGTACGCCTGCTGGCAGGCCGGCTTCCTCGAAGATGCGCGCGAGCAACAGGCCGCCGGTGACGGGGGTGTCACTGGCCGGCTTGACCACCACGGCATTGCCCAGCGCCAGGGCGGGTGCCAGGGAGCGGGCGGTCAGGTGCAGGGGGAAGTTCCATGGGCTGATCACACCGATCACGCCCAGCGGCGCACGGTAGACGCGGCTTTCCTTGCCCGGGATGTTGGAAGCGATAATGCGGCCATGCACGCGGCTTGGCAGGCTGGCCGACTCCAGGGTGATGGCGCGAGCGGCGCCCCATTCGATTTGCGCCTTGATGCGCGTGCTGCCGGACTCGCGGATGATCCAGTCGATGATTTCTTCGCGGCGCTCGTCGAAGATTTTCACCGCGTTGAGCAGCACCTGGCCACGCTCGGCCGGTCCCTTGGCAGCCCAATGGGCCTGGGTCTCGCGTGCCTTGCGGTAGGCTTCGTCGAGGTCATCGCGATTGGCCAGCGTGATCTGCAGCAAGCTTTTCTGGGTGAAGGGGTCGAATACTTCCAGTGGACGACCGGCGCTGCCGGCGCGCCATTGTCCGGCGAGGGGCTGCAGTTCAAGGTTTTGATAGGCAAGACGAGTAACGGTCATGGAGTTTTCTCTCTTATTGGTGCGAAAGGGCATCGATCAGGGGCGCCGCCGATGATCGAAGACTTTTGCGGTTTATCGTGGCAGGAACCCGGGGATGCTCCGGCTCAGCCATGGGGCTGACGCGAGCAGGCGGCCTGGCTCATCACCTGCGGATAACAACTATCGTGCCAAGCATCGGTTCTGTGATTAATGTTCAATAAAATCAAATGCTTAGTAATATTCGTGATGGCCGTGGCAAGTTCATGGGCCGACGTTACAGTCGCCAGCGCGGAATTTTATGAAGAGGATGCTGCAGGCTGCTGAAAGCTCAACGGCCGGCTTTTTCGGTTTTATCTGTGCGGTTATCGAACAAATGAGGGGCGTATGGCCGGTGGTCCGTCGTTGACGGATTGACCGTGCAGGTTGTCCGGGCATACTTAAAACTTTACTTCCCTGCCACCTGTTGACCCTATGACTCGTAACACACCTAATAACAATAGCCGTCCTGCCGATGAAGAATTTCTCAAGCAGATGCTCGGTAGACAAAAGCGTTATATCGTTGACCGGGCCAGCCAGTTTGGCGCCAGCGGTCTGCCTTCGGCCGAGCAATTGGCTGAAACGGTGGCTTTCGCACCCCAGGACGGAAGCATCTGGTTATGTGGCCAGCGGGTGATGCTGCTGCAGGGTTCTGCCTTCGGCGCCATTCGCCGCGAACTGATCGACGCGCTGGGGTTCGACAAGGCACGCGGCCAGTTGACCCGCATTGGTTGGCAGGCTGGAGCGCGCGACGCCGCCCAGGTCGGCGAGCAATGGCCGGAAGGCGATCACGCCAGCCTGTACAGCGCCGGCCCTCGACTGCACATGCTCGAAGGCATGGTCAATGTCGAGGTGGTGCGCTTCGAGATCGACTCGGGTATCGGTCACTTCTATTCCGAATTTCTCTGGCACAACTCGCTCGAAGACGACGAACACATTGCCGCCTACGGCCTGGGGGGCGAACCGGCCTGCTGGATGGAGATCGGTTATGCGAGTGGTTATGCCTCGTCACTGATCGGTCGCCTGGTGGTATTTCGCGAGCTGGAATGCCGTTCGATGGGGCATAAAGCCTGTCGCATCGTCGGCAAGCCGGCCGAAGAGTGGGACGATATCGACGTTGATCTGGCGTATCTGGATCCGAGTGACTTTCTCAGTCGCAGCACTTACATCTCGGGCGTTGAGACCACCGTTGCCAAGCTGGAAGAGCCGGCAGACGGCAAACCGTTGGTGGGTATTTCGGCTGCGTTTGTCGCGGCAAGCCAATTGCTGCAACGTGTCGCACCGACGCAGGCGACGGTGTTGTTGATCGGGGAGTCGGGCGTCGGAAAAGAGCTGTTCGCCCGAACGCTGTACCAATCGAGTTCCCGGCAGCATATGCCGCTTGTGGCGCTCAACTGCGCGGCCCTGCCTGAGAATCTGGTGGAGGCCGAATTGTTCGGCGTCGAGCGGGGGGGCTTCACTGGTGCCGAGCGTTCGCGGCTCGGGCGTTTCGAGCGAGCCCATGGCGGGACGTTGTTCCTCGACGAAATTGCGACCTTGAGCCTCAGTGCGCAGAGCAAGATTCTGCGAGCCCTGCAGGAAGGCGAGATCGAGCGGGTCGGTGGCACTGCGCCGATCCGCGTGGATGTGCGGGTTATCGCGGCGACTAACCTGGATCTGCGTCGCGAGGTTGAGGCCGGGCGTTTTCGTGAAGATCTGTTCTACCGATTGAATGTTTTTCCCATTCATCTGCCACCGTTGCGGGAACGTCGCGAAGATATCCCATTGCTGATGAGTTATTTCCTGCGCCATTTCAGCCTGCGCCACGGGCGTCATCTGGCGGGTTTCAGCACGCGGCTGGTCAACGCGCTGCTCACTTATCGGTTTCCCGGCAATATTCGTGAGCTGCAGAACCTGATCGAACGCGGTGTGATTGCCGCCGGTGACGGTGAAGTGATCGATATGGTGCACCTGGCCGAGGCTGGAGCGCCGTTGATGGCGGCGGCCATCGGCTTGACCCCTCAAGGGCGCTTGTCTGCCGTTCAGCAACGTGACGAGGCGGCAGATGAAGTGCCGACACCCGCGCATTCAACGGAAGAAGAGGGTGGGGCAGGCACGCTTCGCGAGCCCGTTCTGGAGAGTTTGCAGGCCTTCGTCTCCGGACGCCAACGGGTGTTGAATATGTCCCTGGAAGAAATCGAGCTGCGCCTGGTGCGCCTGGCGCTCGAGCGCTCGGGGGGCAACATCACGGCGGCGGCGCAAATGCTCGGCATGAGTCGCGCCCAGGTCAGTTATCGCCTCAAGGGAAGCTAGGGCCTAAGCCGGCAAGGGGACAATCCAACGCCCCATGATCTGATGGTCATGGGGCGTTGTCATGGTGGGGGGCGTCGGGGTTGGCTCAGAGCGGGATCGTGAACTTCAGCCAATAGGTCTGGCCATCGGTACGGTTGCGCACGCCGGATTCATCTTGCCATTTGGCGCTGAGAGACCAGCCATCCTTGCTGGCGTATTGAATGGCCGGGCCGATGGAGAAGGAGCTGCCGCGGTTGCCGTCAGCGGCATCGACGGCGGCTGCGGCGGCGCAATGAGCGGCGCTGCACTGGTCATCGCTCACTTGTTTGTAGGCGTGGCCACCGATGCCCAGTACCCAGCCATTGCCCAGGCCCCAGCCAAGTGTGTAGTCGGCATGGAGCTCGCGGCCGGACTGGTAGTGGGTGTCCTGGTTTTCGAAGTTGTAATCGTACATCAGGCGCGCATCGGCATTGAAACCCGCGGGGTCCATGTAGGTCATGGCATATACCGCTTGTACGGTGTAGTAGTTAGTGCCGAGGTTGACCAAGTCGTTCTTGTCATACTCGCCGCCGGTCGGCACTACGAAGTCGACACCCATGGCGGTGTGGAACTTGTCGCTGTGGTGGAACCCGATCACCGGACCCAGGTGAGCGTCGCCCAGGCCGCGCTTGTGGTCGTGCGGGCCGTTCTTGATGTTCAGCCGTATGTCATTGAGTGGTAGCAGTGCGTGGAAGCCGAGGTCGCCACCGAGTATTTTCTGGTCGGTGACCCAGACAAACCGTGGCACGAGCGTCGTGACGCGCAGGTCGATGTCGGCCGCTTTGTTGCCCGCGTTATCGCGCAAGGTGTCGGCCATATAGTTGCCGACGAACAACTGCCCGTAGGTACCCGGTGGCGGCAGAATCCCCATGCCGTAGATTTCGATACCCATTGGCCAGGAGGAAACACCGCCTTCGGTCGCCTGAGCCAGTGATGTACTGCCGGCCAGGAGCAGGCCAGCGCTGAGGGCAAGGGAAGTGGAGCGAGTGAGTGTTTGACGCATGAGAAGTCCAGCCTTCTTATTGTTGTGAACGATGCGGGAAATGAATGCCCGCAAGGCCGCTTTTCAACTATCGCGCCAACTTCAATTGTTAATTTTTATGTTTAAAATCAATGCTTTGAGAATTGATGAGGGGCGTTTGAAATACCTTCTTCCGACGCCGTTGGCGGTTTTTGTTAAGAGAATTCGGCTGGCCGCGGAAAGTTCGAATGTTCAGGTGTCGCTGTCGACCTGCCTGGCAGCACGGCGGAAGGCATTCGGAGTCTGGCCACTGAGGCGGCGAAAAAAGCGCGAGAAGTAGGTGGGGTCGCTGAAGCCGAGATGATCGGACAGATGGCTGATACTCATGTTTGTATAAATCAGGCTTCGTTTGGCTTCCAGCATCACACGCTGGTGAATCATTTGCAGCGCCGTTTGCCCTGTCAGTTCCCGGCACAAGGTATTGAGATGCACGTTGGAGAGCCCGATGCGATGAGCAAAGGTATCGACGCAAAGGTGCTCGCGGTAGTGCTGCTCTATCAACTTGATGAAGTGGCCAAGCATGTGCTGATTGCGTTCGCCAAGGTTGCCGGGTGGCGTCTTCATTTGTCGTTGTCGACTGATCCAGACCATCAGTACGCTGACCAGCGATTGCAGTTGCAGGTCACGGGACGGCGCGCTGTTCAGGTATTCGTGGTGGAGTGCGGTGAACAGGGGCGTCAGATAGCGGCGCTCACGTCCGACCGGGTAACAACCCGTTGAGGCCAAAACAGTCAGGGGGGCGCCCATTTGCGTCTCCAGCCGGGCGACCAGCGGAGCGCTCAGGGTGAGCACGTAGCCTTCGATGTTTTCAGAGAAATGAAAGCCATGCACCGTCATGGGCGGGACGACCTGAATGGCCGCTTCCAGCACCTCACTGCGCTTGCCCTCGATCTCGACCACGGCCTGACCGCGCTGGACATATAACAGCTGAAACAGGTCGGCATGGCGGTGTGGCTTGATCTCCCAATGATGCAGGCTGCTGCGTTTGGGAATGGACTCACAGTGCAGCAAGTCAGACGTTGGCCACGTCTGGCTTTCGCCGTACAGCTTAAAGACGGGGATGTTGGGGAGACCTGTTTTCATTGTTCAACCGACCTGCCGGGAGTTAATACGAGGAGGTAGTTCGTTAATCGATAATCGAACAGAATTACTAAAAGTGCAATTTCTCGTGGGATTTATCCCCTGTTTTTCGAAAATTTGTCAGTAAAAATGCAAGGGAAGAACAAATCTAAAACATCCGGCCGCTGTTCCTCATCGGCTGGAGCGCTTACGAGAAGTCAAAATAATGAAAACTCAGATCGCTATCATCGGTGCTGGTCCTTCCGGTCTTCTGTTGGGCCAATTGCTGCTCAAGGCCGGCATCGACAATGTCATTCTTGAACGTCAAACGCCTGATTACGTCCTCAGCCGCATCCGTGCCGGGGTGCTGGAGCAAGGCACTGTCGACATGCTGCGCGAAGCCGGTGTCCATGAACGCATGGATGCCGAAGGCCTGGTCCACGAAGGCGTTGAGTTGCTGGTTTCCGGCAAGCGCGTGCGCGTTGACCTGAAGGCGCTGACCGGCGGCAAGACGGTCATGGTCTATGGCCAGACCGAGGTGACCCGAGATTTGATGGACGCTCGCGCCGCCAGTGGCGCTCCAATCATCTACTCGGCCGAGAATGTGCAACCGCACGAAATGAAGGGCGAAAGTCCTTATGTCACCTATGAAAAGGATGGCCAGACTCATCGGATCGATTGCGACTACATTGCCGGTTGCGACGGATTCCACGGGGTTGCCCGACAGAGCATTCCCGCAGAAGTGCTCACCCACTACGAGCGCGTGTATCCAGCTGTCCGACACGCCACCGGTCAACCACGAGTTGATCTATGCCCACCACGACCGTGGCTTCGTGTTGTGCAGTCAGCGCTCGCTGACCCGCAGCCGTTATTACCTGCAAGTACCGCTGACCGACAAGGTCCAGGAATGGTCCGATGAACGCTTCTGGGATGAACTCAAGGCACGTCTGCCACAGGACGTGTCGGAAAAGCTGGTGACCGGTCCTTCGCTGGAAAAGAGCATCGCGCCGCTACGCAGCTACGTCGTCGAACCGATGCAGTACGGCAAATTGTTCCTGCTCGGCGACGCCGCCCATATCGTGCCGCCAACCGGTGCCAAGGGCTTGAACCTGGCCGCCTCGGACGTGTGCTACCTGTATCGCATCCTGGTCAAGGTCTACAAGGAAGGGCGTACAGACTTGTTGGAAAAATACTCCGAATTGGCACTGCGCCGTGTCTGGAAAGGGGAGCGTTTCAGCTGGTTCATGACCAACCTGCTGCACGACTTCGGCGAGCACAAGGACGCGTGGGACCAGAAGATGCAGCAAGCCGACCGTGAATATTATCTCAACTCACACGCCGGCCTGGTCAACATCGCAGAGAACTACGTGGGCCTGCCCTACGAAGACATCGAGTAATCCACTTCTACCGTGCCCACCGTCAAGTGGTGGGCTTTGAATGATAAATACGGAGGGGTTCATGGGCCTGTTCGACTGGAAACACTGGCTGGTGCTCTTGCTCGTAGTGGCGGTGCTGTTCGGTGGTAAACGCCTGAAGAGCCTGGGATCCGACTTGGGCGAGACGATCAAGGGTTTTCGCCGCTCGGTGAGCAGCGACGACGAGGCGCAGCCTCAGGTTGCAACGTCGGCGCGGGTGCAGAGCGATACCGCACAAACTCCGCTGACACAAAGCGGACAGGCACCCTTGGGCCATTAATCGCTTCTCGATTTACACCCTTCGTTTACCGAGGACCGAGTTCATGTTGTTTAAGAGTTCGATACGCACACAGGTGCTGACGTCGATAGGGGCCAGCCTGTTGTTGGTCATGCTATCGGTGCCGCTCTGTGTCTACTTTTTCACTGACGCCCTGTCTGAATCGACATGGTTCACGGGAGCCCTGGTACTTCTCGCCGTTGGTGTGCTGGCGTGGTTACTGGCTCTGAGTCTGTTCAACCGTGTGTTATTCGCGCCGCTGGGTCATTTGCTCGAATGCATTGAGCCGTTGGATAGAAGCCATAACGCTGAACAGGCAAACAAGGTCCGGATAGACCAGGCGGGTTGCCTGCAATGGGCCGCGGATACTTTGCGTGATGTTCGCTTGGAAACTTCCATGCGCCTGGAACAAAGTACCCGCCAGCTGGATGCGGCCAGTGGCGAGCTGAATTCGATCGCAATCGAGTTGGGTCAAGGCATACAGGACCAGAGTCTGCGCCTGGATCAGGTCGCTACGGCTATGGAAGAAATGGCCAGCACCGCGCAAGAAGTTGCAAGCCATGCCTCGCGAGCTGCACGCGCCGCCGATGATGCCGAAAACGCGACCCAGCAAGGCGAAAAAGCAATGGTAGGCATGGTCAATGGCATCAACGACATCCGCGATGAAATCACCAACACGGCTAAAGTCATCCATCGCCTGGCAGATGACAGTGGACGAATCGGTGAGGTGCTTGCGGTCATTCACAGCATTGCCGAACAGACCAATCTGCTTGCGCTGAACGCCGCCATTGAAGCTGCCAGGGCCGGTGAGCAGGGCCGAGGCTTTGCCGTCGTGGCCGATGAAGTACGCAACCTGGCACAACGTACCGCCCAGTCCACGGCTGAAATCAACACCATCATCGCCACCGTGCAAAAGGGCGCAGAAAGTGCGGTACAAGCCATCGAGAGTGGGAAGCGCAGCATCGAGAGCGGCATTGATCAGGTCCAGCTTGCCGGCAAGATTCTGGGCGGCGTAACCGGCGCGGTGCAGACCATCTGTGACATGAACCAGCAGATCGCCGTTGCCGCCGAAGAACAGACGCTGGTCACCGAAGATATTTCACGCAACCTCAGCGAATTGGTGGTGATTTCTGCGAGCAATCAGGAAAACGTGCGACGCACTGAAGGTGCGGGTAAAAGCCTGCACCAGGTGGTCGGCGTACTCACTGAACTGGAAAAATGAATACCTGGGCTGCGCAGGCTGACCCCAGCCGCCCGAAGGCGACGACCCAACGTGCGTTTCAGGTCATGTACCCTGATTGATGCGTACCTTGGGTGAGCGCTTGCGCACCATGCGTCCCCAGTTTTCGCCAGTGGCCGTCGAGGTCCGTGACGCTCGACGGCAGTCGCGTTTTTTCCAGGGGCAGAGGCAACTTTTTTCGCATGGCGGGGTTACTGGCGACGTCTTTGCCTCTGCGTTACCCCCAGGTTTAGCGGCTAAACGGCAGCCTTACTCGAAAGAATCCTGGCGAGCGTCCCTTCTCAGTGACTGGGGAGAAATCCCAAGCTTTCGGATGAACACCTCCCTCAGATGCCGCCTGTCGCGGAAGCCCGTTTCCCTGGCGATGACCTCAAGTGCATGGCTACCTCGCTCGATCATGTTCCTGGCCGTCTCAACTCGCAGGTTCTCTACGGCTTTGGCAGGGGACAAGCCGGTTTCAGAGTAGAAAATACGGCTGAACTGTCTCTCGCTCAGGTGCGCTGCTTTTGCCAGGGTATCGACAGTCAGAGGGCTTGAAAGATTGGCACGAGCGTGTTCGAGCGCAATCTGAACGCGATCCGATTTGGGTTTCAATTTGAGCATTTCGGAGTGTTGCGATTGGCCGCCTGATCTGCGGTGATACATCACGAGCACGCGGGCGACTTTATTGGCGACCTCATTCCCCAGATCCCTTTCGACCATTCCAAGCACCAGATCCATGGCTGCGGAGAGTCCCGCAGACGACCAGATAGAACCATCGGTAATGAAAATATGGTCCGGCTCTACGCGAGTTGCCGGGAATCTTTCCTGTAGCGCGCTCGCATAAGCCCAGTGGGTGGTTACGCGCCGTCCTTCCAGCAGTCCGGCTTCCGCCAGTACAAATGCGCCGCTACACATGCTGGCGATGCGTTTGCCCAGGCCCGCAGCAGTCCTGATGAATTTGAGCTCCTCGGCAGTGGTATCACCGGCGAGCGGATTGACAATCCCGGATATCATCCACGTATCCGCGAGTTCCCCGGAACTTGCCCGCTGCGTATTGATTGAAGCGCCTACCGATGATTTGACCTCGCCCCCCAGGAGAGAGTAATTGGTGACCTGATAGATTTCTTCCCTGGCTACCACGTTGGCGAACTCGAAAACAGACTGTGTCCCCAGTGCCATGACTTGAAAACCGTCTGTCAGAAAGTAACCTATTCGATGCATGTTTACCCCGTTCGGTGGCATGTCCGAAAACATGACCTTAAATGTCGTTTAAATTCCAGTCAAAGCAATGCATCATGGTGCTGGATGAAAAGGAAGTGTTGGTAAATACCACGCTTTATGTGTTGCCTGGGGGGTAATTGATCATGGGGTGTGATCAAGTTTATCTCTGAAAAAATATTTATGGAATAGCGTTAAACTTGGTTCTTGTATTCGCAAGCGCTATCGAATAGTTGTTTATATTGGATTGCGGTTTTTTAACGATGACTTATTGTCTGGTGCAAGTTTTTGGGCGGAACTTGTTCATTGGGCAGGCTTGCGCCTGCCTTATGCAAATATATTAATAATTGTGGGAGGACGACATGATTGAGCATTCGGTAAGTAACAGCGCGAAGACTTTGTTCGTAAACGTAGGCGCAAGAGTTTTCTCGCAGCCCCGCCAAACCTATTGCTGTCTTCGTTGATGCGCCGAATGGCTGATTCACCATAAATTGAAGGATGCCTGAACGAGCAACTGAGTCTGCTCTGGGCTTTGATGGCTCGCGCCCTACACATATATCGATGATCACAAACAGGAAACTTTCCGATGGCACGTTTCGAATCAGTTTCAGACGCTCAGGCAGCCATCCGGAATCAATCTTGGGGTAACCAGTTTTTTCGACGGGTTTGCCGGGCCACCCGGCTGGACTCATCTTGTATACCTGCGACAAAGTCGAGCGACGTCGATTCGTAATAATCAGGGTAAGGATGTGGCTGTCTTTGACGATCCCAGCATCCAGGCCACGGTCCTGCTGAATCAGATCAGTTACATCTCGCCATCCACGGTCGGTATGGGCGCTCACCTTGGCTGGAATGCGATTATTCCGCTGACGACGGTAGATGCCTCCTTCGGTGCAGCGGGGCCTGCGCTGGCTGACAACGCGACGGGCCTGGGTGATCTCACTACCGGCCCGCAGATTCAGTTCGATCCTGTGTTCAATGCGCAGGGGAGACCTGTCTTCTCCCAGCGCTTTGCATTTGACGTAATCGTTCCCGTGGGCAAGTACGACTCTCACAAAGACATCAACCAAGGTGCAAACCATTTCTCACTGAACCCATACTGGGCCGCGACCTGGCTCCCCTCTCCGGGGTTCGAGGTGAGCTGGCGTCTTCAGTATCTATACAACTTCAAGAACGACGACCCTGCGAGTAGCACACCTCAGTTCTTCAACGGTGAGTCCTTGCGAGACGTCCAGGCCGGCCAGGCTGCTTGGGCCAACTTCACCACCTCGTACGAAGTCGCTCCAGGGGTGCATTTGGGACTTAATGGCTATTACTTCAAGCAGGTGACCGATGATCGAGCGAACGGCCACCGTCTGGAGGACTCCCGTGAGAAGGTGCTGGGGATCGGTCCGGGTCTATTCTGGGCCATCAACAAGTCGGACGGGTTCTGGCTCAACACCTACCGGGAATCTCAAGTGGAGAATCGAGCGCGCAACGATTACGTCGTGCAGGTCCGGTTGGCCCACGCCTTCTGACATTATTCGAACCAGTCGATCAGTGGTGTAGGCTGGCTCGCGCGCTTCGGACATACTCGAGTCCGGTGCGCCGTGCCACCTCTACCATTGAACGATGAGCAGAAGAGGGCCCTCCAATGAGTCAACTATCGATCCTGTCAACTGAGCAGTTCCCAGCGGGAGAGCGCATGGCTCAGTGGGCCCAATGTATAAGTCTGTACGCAGGCCAGACATCCGCAGTAGTCAGGCAGAACGAGGAGACCTCTGTTGAGCCCTACAATCCAAGGGGGTTCAGAGGGCGATTGGAGTTCGGTGACTTGGGCGATCTCCACATTTGTCGAATGATGGCGAGTCCGCATCGGTATCGGAGGAAGTTCCGAGCCGCGGATGCTCATGTAGGGAGCAGTTGGACGCTCGTGCTTCAGGAGGGGGGCGTCAGTCATTTTGAGCAAGGCGGAAATACCCTGATGCTGGTGCCCAGTCAATTTGCTCTCATCGACGTGAATCAATCGCTGGAGGTGACCAGTTCAAAGGGGTGTGAGCAAATCGTTATTCCTTTGGAAGGTCAGCGGTTCAGCCTTGGCGACGTCGGGCGTCTGTACCACCTGCAGACCGAAGAAGGACTGCCCAGGATGCTGCGTAGCATGCTGCACGATGCACTGGCGCAGTATTCAAGCCTTTCCTACAGGGCCTCCAGATCTGTCGGGGACGCACTTCTTGGTGTGTTGGAGAGTGCCATTGAGCAGTCCTGTTCCGGGCAAGAGGAAGAGAAAACGAAGCCTTCTCTCATTGCCATGATTCAGGGGTGTATCGAGGAGAATTTGCATGATCCAAGTCTGAATGCAGAAATCATCGCGCGTAACTTGAACTGGTCATCACGATCGCTGCATCGCCATTTTCAGAACTGCTTTGGGTGCACCTTCAGCGATTATGTCTGGCAGAGAAGGCTGAGTCGCTGTGCCGAGCAAATGCTGGACGTCTCGCAGTTCAATCGTTCCATCACTGAAATTGCATTTGGTGTGGGGTTCAGCAGCAGCTCCCACTTCAGTCGCAGTTTCAAGGAGGCTTTTGGTATGACACCTCGTGCGTATCGCAAGTCCCTCATACGCTGAGTGTTCGGCTGAGGTGTCTCGACGGATCAAAACCAGGCTGATCCAGGCAAGTCGAAGGAGGTATCGGACTCTTAAGGTTTCACTGCACTTTCTACCGCTGATTGAGCGGCCATCAACAACAAGAAAGCCAGGTGAAACTCATGTCCTTGCCAAGCCAATGCCGCATACCGCGGCCAGTGTACACGCCTCGAAACAGTCGAAATCTCTCTGCCATAGTCCTGCTCTTTCTATCGAGCCTGCCTCTATCAGTGACTGCCTTAGCCGAGGACCGTTCCCCTCAGAAAGTTTACCAGGCCGTTTGTGCGCGCTGTCACGAGGAAGGCATTGCGCTGTCGATTCGAGGCTTCCCTGCGGCAGTAGTGCAGTGGAAGGTACGTAACAGTGTAGGTGCCATGCCTAGACTCCCTGCTACGGACATTGACGATCAGTCGCTCTCTGAGCTTGGCGCATACATCCAGCAATTGAAGCCCATTGCCGCCAATCAAGGTGAGCGGCAATGAATCGTCGGCAGTTTCTCAATAGAAGTGGAGCGGCCCTAGCGGTTGGAGGGCTCTCTTTTGCCTTGCCAACCCGCTTGATGGCTTCTCCAGATCTCGATCCTGTCGAGCGGCCTGTCCTCTTGGTTGGAAACCTGCATAACCGACTCACAGAGAATCGGCTGGCAGATAACCAATCCATGGTGCAATCGTCCGACGGTAAATGGGATCTGAATTGCACCTTGCGCGATACTCAAGGTTTGAGATTGTTTCTGCTCAGCAACGCGGATGAGATCGAAGTGCTTGGGCCGCCCGTTATTCGCGCACATGTACGAGATGCGCTGCGTCGGGCAGTGATTTTTTATGCTGATGATTGATCTTGTGTGTTGCCGCTGACCGAGAGCTGACCCAGTAAAAGCTGTGGGGCAGTTTTCAATCAGCACCAACATGCAATGGCTTCAGCCAGTGGCATTGGGCTTGGGTGTCGATGACCTGCGACCTCATTTGCTTGCTGTCTCTAAGTAACTCTGAAGATAGATAAATATAAGGAGCAACGCATGAGCGCAGACCTTTTTCGGGCAATACCTGAAAGCAAATTGGCGGCATCAGCAGAGGGAATCAAACGCCAGGTGTCAGCTAGGATTCCCAGTAATGTCCCGTATGTGGTCGATAACCTGTGGGAATGGTTACGGCCTGAACATTACCCATCCCGACGCCATTCAACATATGCCAGCCCCACACCGGAATTGGCTTTGCTGAATGCCAGCGCAGCCTTGGTAGGGAGTGATCGATACGTTGCGTGTCGGTTAATAGTGGCACCTTCAGCGATAAAGCTGGCACAGCTTGAAGTGGTAGATGCCAGGCACCACGCCGATATTCGTCTGATTACCCAGTGGCTCAGCCGTCACAGCAAGGAGTTAACCGAGATTCCCGTTACCCAAAAACGCGATATCGCCTTATTGTTCCTCCCGGGTCTGAAGCGCGATGAGTTGGAAAACCTACGCCTTGAGAGTGGTGTAGTAAATAATCTCTGCGAGATGGCGCGGACCCATGCGACGTTCTGGACAGACGCATCTTCGGTGCCCCGAAAAGGTGAGGGCGAGTTGTTTTTTGAGTTGACCGAAGACGATGCGAGCTACAGCCTAGAGCCAATATAGTGAGCACCGCTGCTTACCAACGGGCAAGAGCAATCATTAGAGGATTTGGAGCACTGTTTAAAATGCCGACAGTAAGCCTTGCTGCCAATCAGCAGGCCTTTGACAGCTATCTGGAACATATCTGGCTACCTCAAGAACTCTCCCTTACTGAATCATCTGGGGTCAGCATGGCCACCAAGCTACTGAGCGACGAGGCAACGCGGGATGTGTTCCTGACGGTAGTGGATGAGTTGCTGAAAAAGGATGCCGGGGCAGACCTGCTGGGTTCGACCAGGACTTGGTTTTCAGCAGTCCAGACCCCAAAAAAAGAAAATAGCATTTAAGCAGACAGGAGGCACTTCAGCCTCCTGTCTGCTTTATGCCGTTTAGCCGATTCTGGGCAGGCGCTTGAGCACCCAGTGAAAGAGCAGGCAGGCAAGGCCTACTGCGATCAAGATCGGCGGAAATCGCAACATCAGGATCACCACCAGCACGACTGCGAAAGCGCTTGCCAGTGCGCCGATGAAGGTGAGAAGTGCGATCAGAAAGCGTATCAATACCATGGGAATCTCCTGGTGTTGAGGCGATGTTGGTTTATGTTAGGGCCGTAGCGGCTGCCACCTACTGGATCGGCTTGCCTGGCGCATGCCAAGGGCAAAGCGCCCCTACAGATGTCCCCGTTCTGCCTGCGATACGCAGCCTTCATCAGCCATGACGACATGATCCAATATTTGGGTGCCAATCATGTTGAGTGCGTTCTTGAGGCTGGTGGTTAGTGCGCGATCGGCTTGGCTGGGCTCTAATTCGCCGGAGGGATGGTTGTGCACCTTATGTACCAGAATCACGGCGGCAGCGTTGTGCTCCAAGGCGATCTTGACCACTTCCCTTGGGGACACGCGGGCCCCGTCCAGGGTGCCTCGGAATAGCTCTTGGAAACCAATCACCCGGTGCTGGGTATCGAGCAGCAGCAACGCAAAGACTTCATGCTCGTGGTACTGCAGCAGTGTTTGCAGATGGCTGAAGACGTGCTTAGGCTCAGTCAATGCTCGACCTTTCGACAGACGACTCATCGCCAGTTGTTGCGCCATCTGCAGGATGTCGGCCTCGGTGATGGGGCATTCCATGACATAAGTTCCGGATGCCTCACCAGCCCGGAGCTTGTGATATTTCATGACGGTCTTCCTGTGCGAATACGAGTGGATTGAGGCGCGCGGTCACTGGACGCTGGGTCTAGCGTGCCGGCTGGCTTGGGATTCCAGCTTTTGGGCCAGTGATGTTTTTGCAGGCGTTGCCGGTTGGGGCTCTGCGTGGCTGTGCATGGTCTCAGTCGCGGGAAAGAACTCCTCGACGATGATGCCGGTATCTTCCTCACTGTCTTCAAACGCGCCGTTGTTAAAGCCCTGCCGCGCGGCGTTTTCCAGGGCAGTTTGGTCAAAGCCAGAGGCTTGTCGGGTCTCCTCCAGTTGCTTGGCTTCCAGCAAGGCGTCTTCTAGGCTCAACCCGCTGCGCACAGTGATATCCACGTAGAAGATCGGTGTACCGTGGCTCTGCCGAGTGGACTTACCACGCAGGCGCAACTCCAGCGGCAGATAGGCCAGACGGTTGCCTGAGATGGCCTGGAAGTACTGCAACCGTGCCGCCAGAGTGCGAATGCTGTTGAAGCCGGTAGTTCGAAACACAAAGCTGCCCAGCGGATCGTCGTCGCCAATCACCACGTTCAGCCGACCATAGGGTTTGCAGGCGTTGCCTTGGGCCAATGAACAGCCATCCGGCGAAGGACAGGGCAAAGTCTTGATCCCATCCTCACACTGTCGTTTGCAGGTGTCGCCATTGCCGACGCACAGCGGACTGCCGGTGGTACGGTCGAACAGGCTGTAGTCAGCCCGAAAGTTGAGGTCAGGCTCGTTGAACAGCAGCCGAATTGGAATGCTGCGCAACTTGCCGTCCTGGCCACTGCGCAGCTCCTCATTTAGTGGATGCAGCAGCCAGCCGTCACGGCTCTGTACTTGGGAAGTGAGGGTGAATTGATCGTCCTTTTCCGGCAGACGCTTGCCGTTTTTCTCGACGACCTTGCCGATGGAAATGCGGCCCAAAATCGGGGGAGTGATGGCTAAACCTTTGAGCATGGAAGGTCTCCTGTGTCTGAAATAAAAAACGCCACCGAGACCGCACAAGCGGCCAGGGTGGCGTTGGAGAGAAAGGGCGTGGGAATAAGGGAAGAGCGAACGAGCGTTCAGGCCAAAAGAAAACGCCGACTACCGGTTTTGGTGGTCGAGTAGCGCACTTTCAGATGGGGCTTTTCTTTCAGCAGGCGGGGGATATCCAGGGCGACGCTGTCTTTGGCTTTCTTCCAAGTGATGCAGCCGGTTGCGAAGGTCGCCCGACTGGCATCGCCCATGGCCTGTTGCAACGTTTGCTTGAGCTGAGCTTCCCGCTTCTCCTGCAGCGCAATCGACTCGCGCACGCTCTGCAGTTCGGTAAAGGTCCCACAGAGCAGAGTATCCTGGCTGAAGTCCAAGCTTTGCCCACTGTCCTGTGGATACAGACACCGCAACGCCTGCTCCGCCGAGGCAGAACCGTCTGCCGGCGGCGGGGTATCACTGACGACGTAATCCCAGAACAGCCGCTCCAGGTCGATCAGCCGAGCAATCAGTGACTCGTCCCGTTCGATGCGATGGATCTCCAGGTGCTGACCACCGAGCAGTACCACGACATCGGCCGCCTGCTTGCCGGTCACGGCCAACTGGTGTATCACTTGTAACTGCACATACTCGGGCACACCCTCCTTCCAGAGGCGTGCCCCGTTTATGCCGGCAGTCTTACATTCAAGGATCTGCACATCGTCTGCGCCGATGACCTCGCGGTCGATGTTGGCCAGCATCCACGGCAGTTTAGGATCAGGATGCTGCAACACGGCATTGATGCGGCGTACCCGGTGACCACTACGCTGGGTGTAGTGGGTCGCCACAATCGGTTCGAGGATGTTGCCCCAATAGGCCGGACTCTCTTCATCCTGCGGATTGAGCTTGGGCAGTGAGGCGTCACGGCCGGTTTTCTCCAGCCACAGCTCCAGCTGGGATTTGTAAGGGTTAAGGCCCACGGCTGCGGCGGCATCCGAACTGCTGATGCCTTGTTTGCGCACGGCCAGCCAGTCCTCACGCGGCAGTTGTTTGGTGCCCACCAGGCGCAACGCCGGACGGGGTTTGCTGCTGGGGTTTTGCAGTGTTTGCGTTGCCATAATGATTTCCTGTTCGGCATAAAAACGCCCGGCCAGCAGAAGCTGACCAGGCGCTTTAGCCGTGAGAAGAATGAGGGGGGACAAGGCAGAGACTAAGCGGCGAGTCGCAGTGCGGCGTTCAGTGCGCGTTCTTTGATGACGGCACCTTGGCCGAACCAGGCCGAATCCATGCGGTATTCAGTACTCCGGGCCCGTCGCTCGTGATCGACATACTCGGTCACGGCGTTGAGCAAGCCCCACGCAGTTCCTTGAGCTGACTCAAGTGTCGCTCCACGACCTTGTCCTTCATACAACCCTTGGACTTTGCGCAGTGCTCGCTCATTCGGCAGCACTTCCGGCAGTTTGCTATTGGGGGCTACGTCGCACAGTACATTCATGAAGAAGCCCATTGCCTCATGCCACTGCACCTTGCGCTCTGCCAGTGCGCGCATGCGGTACATGAACTCGTCCCATTGCGAGACGGCGATGCCCAACTGCTTTTTCACGGCCTGCGGATCGAAGCGGGTGTTGTGCGGCACCTTGATTGCGCGGGTAGCGCCGTTCAGGGAAATGGTCAGGGTGTTGTTGCAGACCACGCGTACAGTGGTGGGGGTGGCGGTGGTGGCCAAAGTGCCATCACAGGAGGTGGCCAGCAGCAGATAGCCATTCACCTGGTCGTTACCCTTCAGCACGGTTGTCTGTCCCGTCCTGGCCAGAGCCCAGAACTTGCGACCACCTTTAAGCACTCCTGCCGTTTCCAGCTCGTAACCGGAGACCTCAGTCAGATCACGGTAAAACTCCAGCACTTCACGCGGCTGCACCACCTGGTAGCGGTTGGAAACCACCGACAACGGGGTCTTGGTGTCTGAGCGATAGAGCACCTTCTGTTCCGGAAAGGAGTGGATCGAGCCCAGGGTGCCGATACTGTCTGATTTGAAATGCACTGGGCTGTCCTGGATTTGCCAGTTCATGCCAGCTTCGCGCTGCCAGACTTCCAGTGGTTGTTTTTGCGTCAGGCGGTTACCCAGACCATGCCAAGGGGTAGTCCCAACGTAAGCCATTTGCTCGATGAGGTGTGCCATGGGAATTGTCCTTTTTATAGGCGCACGGCGAGGCCGCTGAGCATTCAGCAGGGATCAGTCGGCGTGCGGGGTGTTGGTCGAGGGGGGCTAGCGATGGATCAAATGGGGAGCAGCAGTTGCATCAAGCGGGAGACGAGCCGTTCAAGCGGAGCGACGGTCGCTAAACGACAGTCCGCAGTCCAGACAAGCGTAATTGTCCAAAACTCGCTCATCGATAACTTCGCCGAGTTTGGCGCCAGCGATACAGCTAGTCGCTGCTCCGGCTAATCCGCCGAGAATGGCCCCGGCCATACCGCCCACCGCGCTACCAGCGGGGCCGGCAATGAGTCCGATGACGGAGCCAACCTCGGCCCCGGCCATGGCTCCGGTGACCCCTTGGGCGGCGCCACCGACGGTGCCGATCAGGGCACCGACTTTCCTGGCGATATCCTTGGTGATGACAGCAGTGGAGTGACAGCGTGGGCATTGAGTGGTCATGTACAGGGTTCCTGTCGAGAGAATCGGGATGAGTCCATTGCACACAGGCATAGCGCCCCTCAAGCAGGCCGCTTGGGCGATCTACTTGGATGTGAGTTGCCGAGTCGGGAGGTGATGCTTAATGCGGATGGGTGCAGGGGCGTGATGTATGACTGAGTTCTTTTTGACTGCATTTTTTTAATTGCAGACAGCAGTTTTCTGCTATTCCCGCTACGAATAGCGGGAATAGCAGGGAGAGTGGAGGCTGCTGTTTGATGGCGCCAGCTTTAATGCGGTTGTCGCGTGTACAGATAAGCCCGGATGAGCATTTAAAAAGGTGAATGAAACCGGCTATCGCGCCCCGCCCTTTACCGAGGGGAATAGGCATGTTTTTTGCTGAGTTTGATTGGCTTGGACATGTTTGGATGTGAAAAGACGAGTTCGGATCGTTTGGCAGAGCGGTGCGCTTTTAAACTGCGCATGAATTTTCGATCAGAGAACTAAGTTTTATTTTTGCGAACTAACTTCTGTCGCTATGCGTGATGCGCGCGCATGCACGCGCTACGCAATTAGTCAAGTTGCGCTTCGCTGTCAAGAGGGGGCAGCAGTGGCTGTCGGGGGCGGGAATTTTTTGCGAGCGATCATAAGGTGAATGACGCGCACAGCTTCATGCCATAGCCTGTTCTCCAAGCCATACGAGGAGGGCCCCTGATGAATACCGAACCTAAAAAAGCATTGCAGATACTGCGAATGGCAGAGGTCACAAGGCGAGTAGGTCTTTCAAAATCGACTATTTATGATCGAATCAATCCGAAATCCACCCGCTATGATAATACCTTCCCTAAACCAATTAAGATTGGCTTGTCAGCTGTTGGTTGGCTAGATGAGCATATAAACGGCTGGATAGAGTCTAGAATAACGCTCGGGCAAGAGTAAGGGCTTTGTCGAAAATTCGACACTAACTTTTTTCAGGTTTTATTCTGGATTTCTATATTTTCGAGCTTGATAATCCCCTATAGAGGTGAGGGTGGTCAGATATTGTCGCAAGTATTGTGTGGGTGGGTATTGGTTTATATGTTATATCAATAATTATATCTAATATTGGATGTGTGTAATCGCTGCTTTATATTGAGTGACTTTAGTGGCGCGAGCTTGGCGTCTGTAGTGGTCGAGGATGAAGTATGAATGATGATTCTGCATGTGCTAATGTGTTGCAAGGCCGTAAAGTTGAATTGGCGTGGAATCATGAAGCGCTTAACGATGAGTGGGTTATTCATCCTTCCAATATGTACAGCGCCGCGGCTAAAATAATTCGAGCGACGAGTTTAGTGCTGGAGACTAAGGGTGAGGTTTTGGCAAGAATTAAATATGCTCCGTCAGGTGCTGAGTTTCACATTGTAGCCTCTCAGCGTGCCAAGATCGTTGTGGAGGCGATGCGTGTCAGTACCTACGAAATTGGCTATGAAGAAATGAAGTCTGTCATAAAGCTAAGCCCGTATGTGCGTGCATTCTTTGAATTGCGAAGTAAGTTTAAGTATGACTTTAAAGCGTATTCTAAGGAAAGTGCGGACAACAATGTTAAAGACGTTAATGCGTACGTTCGCGGTCTTTACGCTCATCTTAACTCCGGTGAGTTTAAGAAGACAGAGCGAAATCATCGGCGAACCTCTGATAAAAATTTCCGGAGTACTTCTAAATATATTGACGATATTCTGAGGTGCTGCTCCCGATTGCTGGTTGTTCGTGTTGATCTAGGCTACTCAGGTGAGGAAAGCGATTTAATTTCGCGCGAGGGCTATGAGGTGCATTCCTATCACCCTGAGATATGCGAGCATCGAAAGTCTTTGTTCAAGGCGCTGTCAAAAAAAAATTCTCCTATATCCATGGTCGGATACGCATGCAAGCTTGAGTACGGTATCAGGAAGGGGTTTCATTTTCATGTGATGTTGTTCCTAGATGGGTCAAAGCACCGTGAGCATTTAACAATGGGTATTCGTGTAGGTGAGCTATGGCAGCAGATCACCTGTGGGAAAGGGCACTATTGGAACTGCGTGCCTCGGCCATGGCATAACGTAGATGGCACCGGTCGACTCGATTATTATGATTTGGAGAAATTACAAGAGGTCAAGGAGGCCGCGTCATACCTGACAAAAATTGATCGATGGGTACGTGCTTATTTACCTGGAGACAAGCGTTCGTTTTATAAGGGTGTGGTAAAGCCTGCCATAAGTCAGAGAGGAGGGAGGCCAAGAACAAAATAATGCTGATCGGCTGTGATTGTTTTGGGTAAGAATTTTCAAAAATTACCTGCTTTGTTTTGCTCGAGGGCTAATTTCACAATATCGCGTTTCTTCATCCAGTTGACCAAAAGCTTTTTCAGTGAAGCTGCGTTGTGACTCTGCGGATATCTAATTTTTTCTTTGTTTAGGTATTCTTTAAGCTTTTCCATAATTCCGGTCGCGGCTTGGTTTTCGTCCTTCCATCCGCTTTCAGGGCGTAGTTCGTCAAGAAGTTCGCAAGTTTTTGAGCGTGCGTCACTATAATTTAAACTGTCCAAGATCCTGCTGCGCTTAATTGATTTCTGGCGATCGACTGTATTGTCTTTTGCGAATTTATCTTGGCCTGCATAAGCGTGCTCTAGGCTGAAAAGCAATGTTGGAATTGCTAATGGCGAAAGGCCTGAAAACTTTTTAGCGTCCTTGTGCTCGTCAAAAGCTTTGATGAGATGATTTACTACCGTAAGTTCCTCTCGGCTTAGATAGGATAAGAAATTGGCTGATTTACGCACTGCGGTAGCGATGAGTTTGTCGTCGCTATCTACGATTTTAGATATGTCTGAAAGTAGCTTTTCCCTAGTCTCGGGGGCAAATCGCTGAGTGAAAACTAACAAGCGGTGGGCAATTATTTCAAGCGTCTGATTTAAAGCTTCTTCAATGCTAAGTTTCTCAAGTACAGTCAAAATCCTTCCTGCGGTTGCGATGAACCAGTCCTTTCCTGAGAATAGATCTTTTTCGCAAGCCTGTCTCAATTCGGATGGTTTGCGTCGTTTAACACTTTCAATCTGCGCATCTGTAATCGAAAGCATGCTTCCTCGGAACGTATCAAGTCAGACGTTAATCATAAAAAATTAGCCCAATCTGCCATGAGTGCTCGTCGCTTGTCGAGGAAGTCGGAGCGAGAGTACGCCCCCTCAGTTTGGTCGCGTTCGTCATGCGCGAGTGCCATCTCGCAAACCTCACGTGGATAGTGCGTGCATTCACCCGCCCAGTCACGGAATGAGGAACGAAATCCGTGTCGCGTGATTTGTTCGTATTCCATGGCATGCAGAAGCGTGCGTATGGCGTTTGCGTGCATCACTTCTGCTTTACCCGTGCTAGGGAATAGATAGGGCTTACTTTGGCTCGTGGGATGCTCCGTTCCAGTTTTCGCCTCCAGGCATCACCAGCCGATCCAGTAAGGCGTCGGCCACTGTCAGGTCGTTGATCCAGCCGTGCCAGTGATCAACCGTAACTGATACATTACCCCACCAATCTAAAAACAGTTCCAAGGTAGTAGCGCCTCAAGCTCTGCAACCGATTCAGCCTTCGGTAATCGTTCCAGTACGTGGCGCAGCCACGTATAGGGCTCTTGGCCGTTGGCCTTGGCGGTCTCGACCAAGCAAGGCACCTGGGTCAGTAATTTTAGTCGGCAGAACAGCCTTTACTGGGGGCACTTTCGGTCAGTGGCAACAGGCTGACGCTGTCCAGATGCTTTGGGACAAGGAAGGATATAGACGGTCGATCACATTTTCGGCCGTCTAGCTCAACGCAGTGACGACGTCCTCTGCAATGAAAGATGCTTCCATGACGCCTGGCTTAAATTCAATAACCCTGTTGCACTCAGCTCCTGCAACTGCCCTTTCTAAGTGTTCGCCGAGTAATTGCCATGCCGCAGCCATTTCGTCAGCATCGCTGTGACGCTGATACGTGCGTTTTACTTTATTTTCCTCTGTATGGTTGAGGCAGCGTTCAGCCACTTCAGGAAGCACGCCCAATGCTGTCATGACTGTGGCGCCCGTGCGTCTTAAGTCGTGTGGTGTCCATTTTCCGCCAGGTAGCAATAGTGCCTGCGCTTTGGCGCTGCGGCGACTCATGGTGCCCTGATCAGGTTGGCGCTGCCTATCCCCTAACTGCTTGGTCGCTGTCTTGGAGCAGACTGGGCCGCTGTCGTCGGTGTTGGGATAGCACCAGGCGGAGTTGCCGTTATACGCTCGAACGTACTCGAACTGCCTGACGGCGAACGGTGACAGAGTGACGCTATGGGGTTTGCCGTTCTTGCTGTTCTCGGCAGGAATCAGCCAAGAGCCCTTGATCAAGTTTAGATGCTCCCAACGTGCGCCAAGCAGCTCACCAATACGGCAGCAGGTGGAAAGAGCAATCCAAATAGCGGCCTCGGTGGTAGGCAGCAATCCGGCTTCGGGGGCTAACTTAGCTAAGGTGCGGATTTCTTCATTACTCAACACTCGGTCGCGCTCGACATCCTTGCCGCCGATCTTGGCCTTGCGGATGCTGGCGGTAGGATCGTATTCAATCAAGTCTCGATCCACTGCAAAGCGGAACATTTGGCGCATCAGGGAAAAGGCAATTTTCGCAGCGCGGTTGACTCCGCGGGCTAGCATGGTGTCGGTCACTACTGTGATGTGGCTTTTTTTAATGTCTGCTACAGCCAGACTTCCTAAGAGTGGTAGGACGTCTTTTCCAAACATACGACGCACCTCTGCGCCTTTATCTTTGCGGTTGATTAGGTCAACCTTAGACCAGTGCTCGAATAGGTCGGCAACAGTTTTACGTGCGGCCTGACGAGCCTGCTCGGCTTCCGCAGCTGCTTTCTCGGCGGTTAGGCGTGCCAACTCCGCATCTCGGGCTGCGATACGGGCAGCTTCCTCGGCATCCAGATGTTCACGTAAGTTGCGAGTTCCACTTTGGTAGAGGCGTGACCACTCTCCAGCTTTAG